>JAAGOD010056322.1_pt1 | contig 12485 bp, 16 predicted proteins | sample 8389681 | NCBI WGS metagenome assembly JAAGOD01 (sample SAMN13964374, study PRJNA552185) | sponge metagenome | biome: deep-sea hydrothermal vent fields; feature: spots directly above weak diffusing fluid; material: seawater and sediment | host: Tedaniidae sp. KZ-2020 ... | reverse complement strand
GGGGGGGGGGGGGGGGGGGGGGGGGGGGTGGGGAGTACCTTCAAGGAGTGCCAGGTTGGGGTCCATAGAATAGAATGCAGCTATGGCCAGAGCTACAGCTGTGATGATACTATTGACACCAGTCAGAGCCAGAGAGCCAAGCTGAGACAGAGTCCGAAGGACGTGAGTGGCGTAGCTGTTCTCATCAGACGCCTTCTCCTTGAGAAATGGTTTCCCACACAACTCCACCAGCTGGCACAGGGGCTCAACATACTGGGGGGTGGACAGCAGCCTCTGATTCAACACGGAGAGTAGTTCGCACAGGGTGGACAAGTCTTTGAGGAGCTAAGAAATGAGTTAAGGAAATAGCCTAAGTGCTTAGGTGATTAAAGCCAGGTACTGGTATCTAAGATACAAATCCATCCTGGTTGGCAGCGAGCACCCTGCTGATCGCTCGGATATGCCTGTCCACCAGTTCACACTGTGCAAAAACACCATTATTTTTCAGTTTGGGAAATCTATCTATCTAGCTAGCTATCTACTACTCACAGAGCGTTTGTTCTTCAGGATGATCACAGCTTTGGAGACTGTCATGCTTCTATCCAGCTTGCTATAATAACCTCCTCCTTCAGCCATCTCTGTGATTTTTTTATTGCAAAGTTGCCACAGCAACCCATGCTCCTCCCACTTTTAGGGGGCAAGGGGGTGTGGGGGGGTGGAGCTTTAGTTTAGCACCACGCCTCCCCCCACGTGGAGTGAGTGATGCCTGTTTCCACTGGGAAGAAGTTGAAGCAACTGTCTGCTTTTGCAGCGTACAGGAGCAGAAACTCTTCAGCAGTAAGTTGAATGCGTAGAAGATAGAAGAGCTCCCTTGCAGCCAGATCTGGCTGTAGGTATCACCAGGAGAGAAATGCAAAGGAGAAAAAGGTGCTGCTATTGCAAACCCAATCAGCCAGCAGGGGCCTAGTGAGGGAAAATCTGAGATAAGAAACAGGAGGAGAAAAAGAAAGTGTGCTCTGGAAGGTGGTTGTAAGAAAAAGAAACGAAAAATTGAAATTGCTCCAATTGAGGTACGACAAGGGGATTGGGTAAAGTGTGGCCAGATTCAAAACCTAAGACTGACAAAAAAAATTGCACAGTCTGCTGAAATTGCAAGTGATGGTGAGCCATTGGCTGCTTCAACGAATGATGCCTCCCAGACAGTCAGGGAGAGCGTATCCACTGACATAGCAGATATCCCCTTCTCCACTCTATTTGACCCCGAGCCGTATGCCGACAGCAGAGAAGCCGCCACTCAACTATTCAAGCTGCTCATTGACCCTTTTCCCACTGAAAAATTCTTCGAGTAAGTCCATTTTACATGGTTGAGAGCTAGACCCTTGAAACAAGGCCACCCTCGTATTGATATTGGCTTTGTAGTGAAAATTAACCCATGAAACAAGCTCACCCCCTCTAATCAGAACATTTTAATTGGCATCAATTTCCAGTGAAGTGTGGGAAAAGAGGCCCATGGTCCTCCAGAGACATAAGCCACACTACAACGATGGATGGTTCAGTTCGAAAGAGATGGACTCCATATTGCGTGAGGTATGGTGAGACAGTGCTTCAGAGCTGACCAATGGGAGCTGCTGAGCTCAGTCAAGTCATGTGACTCTTGTATTACTAGCACCATGTGGAGTTCACAAAGAACCTTGACCTCACCACGTATGTGAGCGGAAAGCGGAAAACGCACAATTCTGTGGGCAGGGCCAGTGCCTCCACAGTGTGGGAACACTTCAAGGTGTACACATCACACATACCCTCTCATGTCCCTAAAAAATTGAAATTTCGGATGTCTTTATTTATAGGCAGGGTGCTCGGTTCGTCTTCTAAACCCGCAGACATTCTCCAAGACGCTATGGAAGTTGAACTCTGCCCTGCAGGAGCTGTTTCACAGTGGCATAGGAGCGAACACGTAAGACCCGTTAAACTTGTTTGCGATGGAGTAGGTTTGTTCTATTTCCATTCCAGTTACTTGACGCCTGCTGGCTCCCAGGGGTTTTCCCCTCACTATGACGACATTGAGGCGTTTGTGTTACAGCTGGAGGGGAGGAAGAACTGGAAGCTATACAGCCCGAGGTGAGCTTGTTGCCTGACCCCCAGTCGAGAGTTGAAGAGTTGAACTATCTTATTCTCATTCTAGGAATGAACTGGAGATGCTGCCACAGTTTTCCAGTGGTTAGTTTTCTTGCGTCTTTCCTTGTCTGCCTGTGGGCCCCCCCCTAGCTTTTGAATTTTTAGAAAACTTTAACGAGGCTGATATTGGGGAGCCAATCCTGGAGGTGGTTCTTGAACCAGGTGATCTGCTCTACTTTCCCAGAGGATTCATTCACCAGGTGTGTGTTGTGTATAGACTGGTTAGAGTGGATTGCTTTCAACCTGTTGTTGTTGTTGTTGTTGTTGTTGTTGTTGTTGTTGTTCAGGCATCCACTCCCCCTGATACCCATTCTCTTCACATCACTGTTTCCACTTACCAGAGGAATTCCTGGGCTGATTACTTGGAGAAGGTTTGTTGGCTGTTTCTCCTCTTGGACCTAACTCCCTAACTCTCTCTCCCTCTCCTTCTCTCTTCCTCTCACTTGTGTAGCTCTTGCCTGCTGCACTGGAGACAGCTGTGAGCGAAGACCCTGAGTTCAGGACAGGGCTCCCTCTGGAGTACCTTGACTATACAGGAATAGTCAACTCTGAGTCCGTAAGCGTGGAAGGATCAATTCCGTGTTGGCAGAACAGAATGTTCACTCCTTTCCCTTTCCCTCTCCCCAAGGATGATCGGCGAAGAGGGGACTTTTCCAAGAAGCTCTCACATCTCTTTGCCAAGCTCCTGCAGTATGCTCCAGTGGATGCCGCCGCTGATCAGGTAAGGAAAATCCGAAATCCCTGAAACTTCACAAACTGTTGATACCGTTTTCTAGATGGGCGCCAGGTACATCCATGATTGCCTCCCTCCCTGCGCGACTCAGAGTATGTGGGTAATGGGAGGGTCTAAACCCAGTGTTCAGTGATGTCATTGTGTAGGGGAGGAGTCTGGCATGGTTGGGAGCCGTGGGGCCAGGTGGAAGGACGGGAGGGTAGCAGGGGACCAGGTCAAAATCAGAGGTGACTCCCTTGTCAAGCTTTTCCACCGTGATGCCCTAAGGTGGGTGTTTAAAGTACATCCATATTGACACTGCTGACACCAATGATATGCAATGCACAGGCTGGTAATGGAAAAGGATGCCACTGTGGTCTATTCTGCAACGCAAAATACGAGGCAGCCCCACGAAGTGGACTTGATTGGAATTGAGCTGCAAGACCACGTGAGATTAATGCTGACACTGCTGATACTAAAATTCCATTAACTTTCTATGGCACGTGTTATGGATCACAGGAGGCTCCGGGGGTGGATTTCCTGATCCAGTCCTACCCAGAGTTTGTTAGCGTGGACAGCATCCCGGTGGTGGAGGGGGAAGAGAAGGTAGATTTGTGATTTTCGCAGGCACCCAATGTGTAATTCCCTTGTTTTGCATTTCAGATTGAACTGTGCAAAAACATGTACCGGCAAGGACTTTTAATAGTAAAAAACAACTGAAGTATGCATTGTGTATTACAGAGCTAAGACAGAAATTTTCAGCCACATGAGCATTAAATAGAAACTGAAAGAAGCCAGTTGAAGTCATACAACACGAGGGGGAGGGAGATGAGTTTTAAGCTGAGCAAGTCGTCCCGTTTCAAGATGCTGGACGGTCAGAGTACGCCCGTCCTGGGGCTGGGTGTCTACCAGGTCCTCCAGGAGGGGGAGGTGGAGAAAGCTGTGATGGCTGCCATCAGAAATGGCTACAAGATGATAGACACTTCTGCTTACTATAGGTACGTGTATAGCTCATAGCTAGTCCACTTCTATAGCTACTTCATTGCAGGAATGAGGAAGAGATTGGATCAGCCATTAGAAAGAGTGGAGTCCCCAGAGAAGCCATATACATTACTACTAAGGTAATTAGCACATTGATGCTGACACCAAAGACACTGCTGACACCACTGATATACTAAGTGACTTCTTCTCTCGACTTTTTTAGCTGTGGAACGATAGCCACGGAAGAGAAGCGACATTCAAAGCATTCCACGAGAGTTTGAGAAAGTGAGCCTCACTATCTTTCTTAGTGCTGGTGATGGTGTGTTTGTGTGCCGATAGGTTGGGGTTAAAGTACATAGACCGCTACATGATCCACTCCGTGTGGGGAGGGAAGGTGGTAGAATCGTGGGAAGCCATGGTGGAGCTCCAGAAACAAGGACTTGTCAAGTGAGTTGCGTATATAGTTTTGGCATAATGAATGAAACTGGATCATTTTTGTATTTTTTTGAAGATCAATAGGTGTTGCCAATTTCAGCATAGAGCATTTGAAAGAGCTGAAGCAAGCTTGCCCCAACCACATCCCAGTGGGTAAGTGCCCCCACCCTTGCCAGCCAATTTAGTGTTCAGATCTAGAGGGATGGCCTCATTTCAAGGGTGGACTTCCTCTAATCATCCACCCTTGTGCCCAATCCAAGTGCTGGGATGGCCATATTTCCAGGGGTGAATTAATTAATAGTGCTCTCCTCCCTTACTCCCTCCCCTCCCTCCCTCCCTCCCTCCCTCTTCCCTCTTCCTTCCCTCCCTCTCCCAGTGAACCAGATTGAGATCAGCATGCACAAGAGTCGTCCTGAGGTGGTGGAGTATTGCAAGAGTGAGGGGATCCTAGTGGAGGCTTACTACACCGAGTGCCGCGGAGTCAGAATTGACGAGTACATGACGATCTCCATGTCTCAAAGGTGGGCGCGGTTTCCCCTCAAGGCTAGGCTGGTTTGTGGTCTAACTTTCCCTCCCCTTTGCACCTGCGCATGCACGCGCACACATATACGCACAGATATGCCAAGTCTATCACTCAGATGATGGTGCGCTGGGCACTGCAGCACGGTTCTGTGGTCATCACAAAGATACATGATCTGGACAAAGTGAAGGAGCAAGGTGACGTCTTTGATTTCCACCTGACTGATGAAGACGTGGCCACCTTGGTGAGTGACTGCATGTAGCGGTGGTGAGGTAACTAGTGTTGATCATGTTTTTGTCTCCTTGTTTCAGAATTCAAAGCACAACAACCCTCCATTAACGGGATATGCCAGATGGGACCCATTATTATTACCATGGAAAGGCTGAATATGTACTTTTTATATTTTGCTGAAAATTTTTTTTATCACTTAGTATAATATGAAGTCTTTTGTGTTGTCGACCCTTTACCTTATAGTGGGAGTGAGGCCAGCTCAATCTGGTGGAAGGACAAACTGCAGTTAAAGATGCCTCCTAAGAAGAAGAAGTTTGAGTCAACCTTTCCGGCTGTAAGACTGACTAGCTAAGAAATGTCATTAGTTTTCTGCTGACTCTGTGGTTTGAAGGTGCTCATTAAATAGAGTAATTTTTTTCCAGGCTAGGATTAAGAAGATTATGCAGTTGGACGATGATGTAGGAAGAGTGGCATCCTCAGTGCCTGTAGTTATATGTATCCTTTCATTGTAATCACTCTCCGAGCCGCCAGATTTTTGTAAGCCTTTCTTTGACTCACCTCAAAAATACCAGCTAGGGCGGTGGAGATCTTCCTCAATGCATTACTCACCAGAGCCGACCAGTACGCCACATCCCGTAACGCCAAAACCCTTTCCGTCAGCCACCTGTGAGTGTGCTAGTGGTATTGAGCACCCTGCAGCATGCGGGAAGGACTGTTTTCCCCTACAGGAAGCATTGCATAGAGCAGGAAAAGCAGTGGGACTTCTTGAAGGAGCTGACAGCGAAGATCCCCAATATTTCAGCAGATACCGAGGAGACAGAAGACCCCCCCCAGCCATCTCGAAGAGGAAGGAAAGTAGTTTTAGCTACAGATGGATAAAAGGCCCCTCTGAGAATAGGGACGCCGTTTGTACAAACAGGAAAACTAACATTCTCCAGTTTGTTTTTCTTTGTGTAAACTGACCTCTAGATAAGGCAGCCTCCCTAAACAGTCGTGGATCCCACTGTGTTCTTTATTCGGGGGTTCCACTGTTCCTTATTCAGGGGTTTCATTGTCCAGGGGTCCACTGTCCTCTACTCAGGGGTTCCAATGTCCTCCATTCAGGGGTTCCAGTATCCAGGGGTTGATGTTTGTTTGCATCGTGCAGGAAGCGTCAGGGTAGTCCGGGAAGAAATAAAGGCCCAGCAGGCAAACGGAAACCAAAGGGCAAAGCAGTCGCTGCATCTGCTGCCGCTGCTGCTGAGGCTGAGGCTGCTGCTGTGTATGCAGAGGAGCAGGAGCAAGGGGGAGGGGGAGGGGGAGGGGAGGAGGAGGAGGAGGAGGAGGAGTCAGACAGTGGGAGCGCCACGCCAGAACCCAGTACAGCCGCAGCCCTGCGGCTCGCCCCAGGCATCGGAGACAGTAGTTTGGCCACCACATCTATAAGGTAATACAGTGCATTAAATGGACGCACTTGGGGACCCTGCCACGCCTTTTGTCCTTTGTAGAGAGGTTGGCCTCTTTCGGAGTGTCCTTTATCGGAGGGTTCACTGTAAAATTTCAGGGGATCAATTACTGTTTTTTTGTGTGTGTGTGTGTGTGTGTGTGTGTAGTGCCCCTGGGGGCGTGGGGATGTCTGGACTGTTGGACCAGTACCATCGCAAGCAGCAGCACCTCTCTGGTGGTGGTGGGAGTGGCGTGGTGGGAGGACCCCTCTCCATCCCTGCACTGATAGCAGCTGGCTCTGCTGGAGGCACAAGACAAGAGGACAGTGATGATGACTATGACTAATAAATTAATTAATCACACAAAAGCTGACTAACCGGAAGTCCATTCACTTCCTGTTTTTAATTATGACCACACCCAATTGATAGATCTATGGTGCAATCAATAGCTCTGTCTTCATATAGAGCCAGCTAGTAGCTAACTCAGTCTTCAGGAATCACTAACAGATAAAATAATGGCTCGTAGAGGTGGTAAAGCAAGTAAGTTTTTGTCATAGATGATTTAATTGAGCTAGCTGTGGCTATGCAGAGGATCCTCCTGACGTGAAGCTGTCAAAGTTCCTCTCCTACATATGCCGGCATGGAGCAGAAAGGGAAGGACTGCACATATATGATGGTAAGGAAGACTTGCCAAAACTTGCTAAAGGGGGGAGGGGCTGAGCTGATGACCTTTGCCCCCTCACACACACAGATGGCTATGTCAAGGTGTCTGAAGTGCTGTCCTTGCGAGGGAACCGGGATGGCTTCACAGTGGAGGATGTCCGCAGGGTTGTGGCCGACTGTCCCAAGCAGAGGTTTGCTCTGCAGGAAGAACCAGCTACAGGGCAGCTCCTCATTCGGGCAAACCAAGGGCACACTTTAGATGCAAGTTTAATTAATTTTGTCAAAAACCACAACACATTTGCTCACTGACCACATAATACCACTTCACACAACTTCTCACCACCCCACCTCATTGTGCAACCAAAAAGCCTTACACCACTCCATATATGGCTTATCTGTGGTTTGGATTCGAGTTTTGCTTTTCACAACATTCTGCAATCTCCTGGCTTGCACGACCCTTTACCAACCACAGCACTGGATGTATTGCATCGTCATGCTCTCTGGTGTGATTGCAGTGCTGTGGTTGGTAAAGGGTCGTGCAAGCCAGACTAACCTCATACCACTTCTCTCTCCTTTCTTCATTCCCATGCCTGCAGGTGAAGCTAGAGCTTAGTCCCATCCTCAGCGCTGAGGATGCTCCCATTGTGGTCCACGGGACCTACAGGAAGCCGTGGGATGCCATCAAGGAGCAAGGGCTGAACAGGATGGGGAGACAACACATCCACTTTGCCTCGGGGCTGCCTGGAGAATCGGGTGTGATCAGTGGTGAGCAAATAATTATGGCATGATGTCAAGTCTGTGTGCATGTGACAAGAAAACCTTTCAACTCTAGGGATGAGGGGAAGCTGCCAAGTTCTCATCTACATAAACCTCAAAAAAGCTTTGGAAGGTTAAATAACACAAAGATAATGCAAATGCCTAGTAACTTGACTTAACCTCCTCTGTAGATGGCATTGAGTTTTTCCGCTCAACTAACAACGTCATTTTAACAGCTGGGAATAAAGATGGATTCCTGCTTCCCTGCTACTTTGAAAGAGTTGAACAATTCTAACAAAATCCACTCCTCATCAGCATTAATACTTTTTTCAAGTGCAAGTTATGCACGACATCATAATAATAAAGCTATTAATAGACACAGCAGCACTAGGTGCCTGCCTGCCTGGCATTAATTTTGTTGGATAAAAAGGAAATTAAGTTGATACAAGAAGAATCAGAATGCACACAAAAGTCTCTGAGTGCAATTCAAATAAATTATTTAGAATGCAAAGGGCGTGACTAAAACACTAGATTCCATGCTTCCAACTGAGCACGCTCAGTGGAGAATGTACTGAGCACGCTCAGTAGTGAATGTACTGAGCACGCTCAGTAGTGAATGTACTGAGCACGCCCAGTGTGTATAGTAAAATATTAAGTAGAACTGAGCATGCTCAGTGCTACACAGTGCTGACCTTGTACCCCACCCTCTTGGCATGCTCCTGCGTTTGCAAGACCTCCTCGTCTGTCATACTCGAATAGTCCTTCCTTGATTTCTGTGAGGGGGTGGGCGAGGGAATGTTGTCACACTGATCCTCCCCCTTGGCGGACAGAGTCCTGCTGGGGGAGTCGGTGAAGACCCCAACATCGCTGCCTTGCTTGGAGCTTGTGTTGGAAGCGTAGCTGCCGTTGGAGAGTTGGTCATCTTGAATGGTGACTCTCTGACTGGAGTTGGCTGTGGAGTTGGCTGTGGAGTTGGATGGAGTGGAGGCCAGTGATTGCTGCTGATGCTGCTGCTGTTCTAATCTAAATTGTGTTCTTTTCTCGGCCTCGTCCTTGGCCAAGGGGTGTGGCTTGGCACCGTGGGAGGTCCAGAAGTGGTCCTCGGTTTCATGGGTGAGATATCTCATCCCCAGATGGCCCTCCAGCTGGCACAAATCTTCCCACATATCTTTATCCTGGCAAGAGAACAAGTGAGTTTCACTGAAATAAGATTACAGGGCACTTCTCTGATAGCCCTCTAATCAGGATACTTTCACTTCTCTGAATGAAAAGAGACCACTCCCCCTCTAATAGGACACCCTCACTTCTCTGAATGAAAAGAGACCACTCCCCCTCTAATAGGACACCCTCATTCTCTGAATGAAAAGAGACCACTCCCCCTCTAATCAGGACACCCTCACTTCTCTGAATGAAAAGAGACCACTCCCCCTCTAATCAGGACACCTTCAGCTCACCCCCAGCCACTTGTGATTGAGTGCCTGTGAAGTCCTGAACCTTGACTTGCGTGACACCTGCAGTAACCGGTTGATCAGGTCCACGGCTGCAGGAGAACAAGTTGCAAAGAGACATGACAAAATGAACAAGACAGAACGAGTCAGAAAGAGACATGCCATTAAGTACAAGGTCTGGTGGGTGGCAGGAGACTCATTACCTCCAGCAGACACAGAGCCCCACGGGTCAGCCGGGTACATGAAGGCAGCATTACGAATCTGATCCGAGATCTCTTCATCCTCGTTGAAGGGGAAAGTCCCAGACAAACTACCAGGAAATTAAAGTCTGTTACTGAACCTGATTTATAATCACGCATGCTTACCTGACATAGATGATGACTCCTACAGACCACAGGTCCAGCGATCTATTGTAGCCTTCACTCTTCAACACTTCAGGAGCTGGTGATTGAGAATAGTTAATACATGCAGCGGACTCCCTCTTAAATCTGGCCACCCTTGGGACCAGTCAAAGAGTCCTGATTAAGAGGGGTGGCCTCCATTTCATGGGGTCCATATTAGAAGGGGCTTACCTAGGTAAGCTGGAGTGCCCACAATGGATTTACGGAACGATTTTTCTCCGATGATTCTTGCAAAGCCAAAATCGCAGAGCTTGGCCTGTGGCATGCCCGTCTCGGAGGTGAGCAGGACATTCTCAGGCTTCAGGTCACAGTGGACAATGTCCTTCTTATGGAGGTACTGCAGGGCTACTAGAATCTGGACAAAGAAGACAAAATCCCGTTACAATAAAACCTCTGATAAAGGCTGATAAAGGGACCCTCTGGGCCTCTCTATAATGGACAAAGTGGCTGTGTCTGTTATTAGAGGTTTCACTGTGTAGGGGGTAGTGGGGGTCTGTCGACTTACCTGATAGATCATGTATTTGGTGAGCCTCTCTGTGAGTCGGCTATTATCACTGTTGAGAATCATCTCCAGCATGTCTCCGTTCATCTTCTCCATGACGACATAGATCTAGTGTGGGGAGGGGGGTACACACCACATTATGGTCCTGTTGATGCCACACCCACCCATTGCCATGCCCACTTCCATGCCCCCCCCCCCCTACCTTCTCTGGTGTCTCAAACATCTGCTCCAGGCATATGATTCCAGGGTGGCCGAGTGTCTGGAGGATGGTGACCTCCGTCCGCAGCTGAGACTCGTGCTTGTGGGGGAACCGGAGCTTGTCGATCACCTTGACTGCCACTGTCTTACCGTTCTGACGACTCTGGCCTGGAATAGAGAGCAACAGCAAAGGTTCAGCTCAGAAATTCACCCAAATCCTCAAATCTATTCACTTTCCTGCTGGCTGGTCACCCCCTTTTAAACTATTTGCCGGTCAACTGCCCCCTCACCTCCATAGACAGTCCCAAACTGTCCCGAGCCCAGGATCTCCTCAGGAAAGATCTGGTAGAAGAGGCTGATGTCCATTTTGGTCTCCACTTTGAGCTGCTTGATGACGCTGGTGTTGTTGGGCACTCGCGGAGAAATGCCACTCCCCCCTCCGCCCCCCTGGACCTGCTTCGGCACCCGGAACGACCCCCTCATGGACCCCTTACGCCCACGCGTGGACCCCCGGAACGAGTTCCCCCCTCTGTTCCCGTGGAGGGACCCCCTGAGAGAGCCACGCCCCTTTCTGAAGGAGGGGGGTCTCATCCCACTCAGCCCTATACCAACTAAAACAGAAAGGGGGAGAACCACAATTCCCAATTAGAAAGGTTTCCCCCAAAGATTTCCTACATCCTCTCCCATTCATACCTACACCAATTGGACGAGAACTAATTACTCATTAGAGAGGTTCTGGTCGCCTAGAGCTTCCTACATCCTCCCACACAGGTAGAGAGCGCCCCACCATTTCCCTTTACCTCCACCCCCACTGTCACTCTAGTATCCTCTTCCCCAATTCACACCCTCACCCTCACCCCTCACTACTGCCCACACCCAGCCAAGGCTTCACACAGTGGAGTTCAGTCAGTCTAAAACTCTCTAATTATATGTACGGTTCCTGAAATTTCAGAAATAGAAGCCCCTCTCAAAACTCTCTAATTATAGGTAAGGCTCCTATGAAATTTTGGACAAATTTTTGAAATCTAAGTCCCTCCATCAAGTACTAGCTACATAGGGTGTGGTGCAGCTTACCTTCAGCCAGGGAGCCCATGCTGGCCTGAGGGGTGATGGGCATGAGAGCACTGTGGAGGGCATCCTCCCACGCAATGCCAATGTTGAGCCCCACCCCCCACTCCTCCAGCTGAGGGATGGTCATGTGACTGACATCACCTAGAACATTGGTACCTGAGCCTAGAAGAAAAACAGTCAAACTTAAGCTTGAAGTTTAGTAAACATTTTGTTGACACTTGTTCACTCTGATTTACACTAACACCTTCTCACACTCATTCACACTCCCCACACTAGACCACATAGCCAGCAACTAGTGATCTCTTCAACAAGGTTTCATCCTTAGAACACACACCTAAATGACTTTATGTCCAATTACTGCCTAATTTAAGTAAGTTTCACCATAGTTCACACTTATTCACACCCCAAAGCTTTGTTGAAGTTCTAACTCACAACTAAGTACTTCACCCGTTAAACAAGCTCCTTTTATTTACAAAATCCAGCTCCCAGCTACTGCTCAAATCTTTGCAATCCTCAAATTAAGGTCCTTTTTCTAATTAAAGGCTTACAATCCCTAAATTTCTAATTAAAGGCTCACAGTCCAGGCCCTGTTCAGGACTGAGGTCCTGGGGGAGTGATGCGGACATGTCCACCCCCACATAGTAGGTCATGGAGTTGATGACAATGTCAAAGACGTGGGGGGTCTTGAGAGGGTAGAGCTCAGGCTTCAGCACTGGGTCCACGGCCAGGATGTCCACCAGGGAGATGTCCGCAAAGTAGCTGGTGCTAGTCTCCGTCTTATAGAAAGTGAGGCACTTTGTGTCCAGTCTCCAGTAATGCTTCTTGCGCTGAAAAACAGAGAGGAGAAAGAGATGACCAGCATCAATAGAAGCGTTTGCATGTGATGTCATAGCATAGCAACAGCTTAGCAACCTGGTGCCCAAAATGTATTATGGCTATGGGAGGCTGTGCACCAAAATGGCCACCGTTGCTAGGCAAAATGATGCACT
>JAAGOD010047360.1_pt1 | contig 12488 bp, 10 predicted proteins | sample 8389681 | NCBI WGS metagenome assembly JAAGOD01 (sample SAMN13964374, study PRJNA552185) | sponge metagenome | biome: deep-sea hydrothermal vent fields; feature: spots directly above weak diffusing fluid; material: seawater and sediment | host: Tedaniidae sp. KZ-2020 ... | reverse complement strand
CGAGGGTCTACTGTAGAGACAACCTCCCTACAAGGGGCAATAGAGACAGTCCCAGGTGTCCTCTGTTCAGAGGTTCTGCTGGCATCCTTACAGTGACTCCAAAATCAGGTGAGGTTGAGCTCCAGACAGCTCCCAAGCTAGCTGTCGCCAACATGGCTTCCACCGCCAGGGAAGAGTTGGGCAGGTAGCCCACCACTCGATCCCCTCGGCCCACGCCACACCCCCTCAGGGCCTCGGCCAGCGACGCCACGCGGCCACGAAGCTCGGAGAATGTGATTGTATTGGGGTCCTGCCCCTCTCCTGCGAGAGATGATACGATTCAATCATGTGGACTCCCCTCCCCCGCTCTTCTTGGGGACCAGTTAAAGTGCCCTAATTAGAGGGGGCGGCCACATTTCAGGGGTGGACTTGTACTATAAAGCATAGAATTATAGGGGTCCAGATTGGAGGGTATTGCCCCATACCACATGTGATAATGGCGACTTTGTCATTGTCCGGGTGCTTTAGAAGATTCTCTGCAAAGTTTAGCCGACAGTCACAGAACCACTCAGGAATATCTGAAATCTTCTTGCTAGTATCCACAACCTGCACAAAGCACCATCACAGTTGGGTATATTCAAGTCATACCAAGCAAACAGTCCAATTGTGCAGTGGCACACACCCATTGCTATGATGCAAGGAATTGACCTTTCCATGTGACCTTTCCTTGAGGTCACGTTAAAGTTGCACACTCACTGGCTACTTACTCCAGGAGGGATGGCTGTGCATTTGTGTGCATGTTATTTGGGGGCGGGGGGGGGCGGGGATGAGGATTTGCCATGGAATATGGTGTGGAATATTTGATGTTGGAGTAGTGAAAGAACTGCTCCCAGAACTGGTCGTACCTTTCCACTGACCACTGCCACAGATCAGCATAGGTTCCTGGAAGAGATGTACTAAATCACAATAATAAAATGGCCTGACTACAAGCACATCACATGTTACTCATCAATCATCAAATCAGATGATGATAAGGTCAAGTTTTGACCACACAGCTGAGCTATGAATATCATTAACAATGAAATGCTGTAGTGTCTAATAATGGAAACTGGAGCAAAATTCTGCCACCCCCTCACTGAAGTTAAGGCTTCTCGATCTGAGCTCTGAAAGAGCTTCATCCCAACACTTACTCAGGGTCAACTGGAGCTCCCTGTTGACTCTGTCTCTGAAGTCATCCATTCTGGTCCCCTCTCCAGAAGGAGACCACATCTGCTCTACTCTCTGTCCACAGTCCATCTTTGCAACTCTTGCAGGGCACCTCTCAGTTCCCTCTTCCAGGTCAGGATCTCTTCGCAGCTCCGAGGTGACTGCTCCTCCTGGGGCGTCTTTTATAGCAGGTTAGTGCTGACTCAGCAAACACTGGGCGGGCTTTGTTCTACTATTTTGATTGGTCTAAATATCATGTGACCCGAAGCTGGCCACACCCATATGCCACACCTTCTCATTATTAGACCCACCCTCTTTATTGTGCTGCAAAAATGGCGACCTCTGGCGAGATATGCAGTTTGGAGAGCCTTCTAGAGACAGCTGGAGAGCGTGTACTCAGCCAGCATGAGCTCTCTGAAGTGAAAAGAATTCTCTATGGCGCCCCTAGCAAGTAGGTAAAATAAATTAACACTATGTCCACTTAATTAGAACAATTATCTTTCAGGGTTTTGGAGCTTCCTGCAAATGCAGCCTCTCTTGCTGACCAGAAGGACTTTGAACTCAAAGCATACAGTATTGGAGCGGCAGAGGAACAGACACGTCCCCCTCGGCTGGTGAAGTTTGCTCTGGTCCAGAATGCCATCATCCGACCCACCACTGACCCTGTCAAAGACCAGGTGAGTCTAACTTGTGCAGTATGCGATTGTGCAGTATGCGATGGATTAACGGTCATTGATCATTTTCTCCTTGTCCAATTCCAGATCGAATCTCTTCATCAGCGTATCCAGGACATCACCCTTGCAGCCTATTATTGTGGGACCAATGTCATCTGCTACCAGGAGCTGTGGAGTATGTGTACTTGATAGATTCAATGCTGAATGTTCGATACTGCTTTGGTCGTTGTTGCAGCCACCCCTTTCTTTGTGTGCACGAGAGAGAAGCTTCCGTGGACTGAATTTGCGCAGTCAGCAGAGGACGGCCCTACTATTAAGCTAGTGCAGGAGGTGCGTTAGTTTGGTATTTATGTTCCTCCCGTGTGTCTCTATCTTCCGGCCGTCCTGTCGTATAGATGGCCAAGAAGTACAACATGGTGATTGTGTGTCCCATCTTGGAGAGAGATGGCTTGCACGGTGACACTATTTGGAACACAGTTGTGGTGGTCTCCAACTCCGGGAAAGTGATGGGAAAGACAAGGAAGAATCACATCCCTCGCGTCGGGGATTTCAACGAAGTATGTATAACCATTGGGTAAAGGGTAGCTATAGATCTAGATGATAAATAGATTTTTTTAGTCCACCTACTACATGGAGGGTGACACTGGACACAAAGTTTTCCACACTCAGTTTGGTAAGTCTCAATCCATTAGCCACTGTCATGATTCAACTATCTTGGACGTCTCTATGTATAGGTCGCATTGCAGTCAACATCTGCTATGGTAGACACCATCCATTGAACTGGTGTGCTTATGGACTAAATGGAGCTGAAATTGTCTTTAATCCTTCGGCTACAGTGGGCGCTCTGAGGTACACGCGTATAATCCATTGCCGGAGCTTATCCGAGTGAGATTTAGTTTCTGTTGTCTCCAGTGAGCCAATATGGCCCATTGAAGCCCGCAATGCAGCCATCGCCAATACTTACTTTGTAGGAGCAAACAACAGAGTTGGTACTGTAAGTGGTGTGATGATACACAACAGCTGGGCTAGCTACTATGCTATTATTATAGCTTGCATGTGTAATCTCTCTAGGAGGAATTCCCTAACGAGTTCACCTCTGGAAGCGGCAAGCCTGCTCACAAAGACTTTGGCCATTTCTATGGCTCCAGCTACTTTGCTGCTCCTGATGGAAGGAGGACTCCTGTGAGTGGGGCATTTATACCCAATCCGAACCCAGGAACACTAATAATTATTACAGGGTCTGTCTCGAGTGAGAGACGGCGTTATAATTTGTGAGGTGGACCTCAATCTAATCCAGCAAACGAAGGATAAGTGGGGATTTCAGGTGTGTAGCTAGACGTCTAAGCTTTGTCATGATGCTTCAATGTCATGCCTGCTATATTATACAGATGACCATGAGACCAGAGATGTATGCAAAGGAGCTGGCTGAGTATATCAAGCCAGACTTCAAGCCCCAAGCTGTCTATGAACCAAACTAAAATTAATTTGAAAACACTTCTATAGTTTCTTTTGTTGGGAATGAAATTTAGACTTGCAGTTATGGATGGAAGTGAGGCCATTAGCTATTATACACTGGTGGAGTATATTTTACATGAAGCAAGTACATTGTATATACATTGTATAACATAACCAGTGGATTCCCAGATGTTTCCAAAGGGGATGTGTTTAGAGTGTGCTAAAAACAAGCCAGGTATGTACACAATAGATGGTTATCTATAAGTAGCAAGTTTCACTTTCAGTGGTACTTATAGGACCTTCTCTAGCAGTTTTCATGTGAAAACTGTAGTTAGCGAGGGTCTGAAAAGCATCATGGAAAAGAACCAAGAAAAGGTGTCACCGACAAAAAATCTCTTCAAAAAGGACTGTTCAAGATTTAAGAAGTACATCCAGTCATCGTCCACAGCTGATGGAGTTGTGTATATCTTCATCGGGAAGTCATACATCAGAAAGGCCTTCTGGCTTCTCATCGTGCTCACCTGTGCTTCAGCTTGCCTCTACAACATCATTGACAGGATACAGTTCTTGGCCAGCAGTCCCACGACAACCACCTTCAAGCTCACTCGGCAACAGAAGATTGACTTTCCAGCTGTCACCATTTGCAACTTGAACATGCTGAGAAGAGACTATTTACGCAATTTGAGTTTGAGTGACGCAGTGTTTAATCTCTTGCTTTCGGAAACACAAGATGGTGAAGGCAACTGCTCTGATTGGCTGCAGAGCGTTTCCGACCTCCCGAATATCACCTACCAGCAATTGTTTGCCACTGGGAAGCAAGACTTGGAGAACCTGATCATCGGTTGCCAATATTTGGGACACAATTGTCGTATGGAAAACATTCAGCCCACTCTGACCCAATTGGGAGTTTGCTATGTGTTTAATAGTGGGCAGCATGACAACCCCATTATGAAGACTGATGGGACTGGGATAGGGCTGGGGCTCAGGGTTATTCTAAATGTGTCGCAGAATCAGTACGCAGCCACTCCAAATTTGGACGCAGGAGTGAAGATAGCAGTTCATCATCAGTCAGAGCCCCCTCAGCCGTACGATCGGGGGATTGCAGTGGCCCCTGGAACTAATGCCTTCGTCAACATAAGACAGCTTAATGTTGTGGATGAAACTGAAGACTTTTGCAACACTAATGGTGATGTTGTGGACTTCAACTTTCTCCAAACAGAGTTCAATTACTCTGAAGCCGCTTGCACTATTGACTGTTTCTACACAAAGATCGCAAACAGCTGTAATTGTGCACTGTCTGGTGAATATCGTGCTGATAAGGAGCCATTTAGAAGCCTCCCTCCGTGCACCATCAGGGACACTTGCTGTGTCCTTTTGCAGCAAGCGGCTTCCATGTCGTGCTCATGTCCACCCCCATGCAAGGCAAGTATATATAAAATGACGAGCAGTTACTCCTCATTTCCGGCAAATCTATACTCGGCACAGTTCAGCAACAACTACACCAACTTGCAAGAAGACCTTGTGATGGTGAATATATTCTACGAGAGCCTCAGCATCACAAGTGAAGTCACATCCAGAGCGTATGATATAATCGCCCTGCTTTCAGACATTGGCGGCCAATTGGGGCTCTTTCTGGGCATCAGTGTGATCTCTGTGGTTGAGTTTGCCGTGTGGGTACTGGATGAGGTCAAGGACAGGTGCCTGGGCATTAGCGAGAGAAAAATGAAAAGGTTGTGCTGTAAAAGGGAAGCCCAGAGTGACCGCCTGGAGATGAGGAGTGATATTAGTGAATACTACAGCAAGTTATCAGACCATGATGATGGTGACAGCTTTAAAATGTAATACACACACTACACACACACACACACCAGAATTGCGCATGCTCAGTGGATTTTAATTAGGGGGCGGGGGCTGATGCAGCTGCCACCACCCAGACTACCACCACACCCCACACACACACACCCCCACAGCAAGCAGAAAGATCATGAACATCTCTGTGAACTTGGTGGTAGCTGCTCTAGTGGTGTGGGCTGTGTGTGTCACCCTGTGGATGATGGTTTTGAGTGCTAGGGGCAGCTGGACCGCCACAAAATGCTGGTATGACAGAGAAAGAACAGATTTGAGACAGGTTGGCATAAAGAACTTCACATCACTCCACAAGGAGACTGAACAGTCTGAGACTACACTGGCACCACCACCACCAACAACAACAGCTACTGTAGCTTCATCAATGCAAAAAAAGAGACTGCTTTACTACTCAAGACAGATCGAGGAAAGGAATAGGTTTGGGAGCAACTCTCAACAGGAAAATTGTACCATGGTTGTGGTAACTTACAAGAGAACTGGAATTCTCTCCAAGTTTCTCAACCATTATTGCAAAATTGCAGTGCTGCAGAAAATTTTGGTCATTTGGAATGACAACAACGCCAGCATACCAGGGACATTATTAATGTGGACTAAACGGTGTAAGAAGGAATTAAAGTTCATAAGAGCAGATTCGAATGAACTGACAAATAGATACATACCACGAAAGGAAATCGAAACTGACTGTAAGTTTTTTTTCTGTTCCAAAGTTTCGATATAATTTGACGTTGTCTCAGGTGTGTGCATTATGGATGATGACAGACTAGTTTCTGTCTACGACATGCAATTTGGATTCGAAGTTTGGCAGGTCAGTCTTTAGTAATGTACCATGTTTCTTGCATTAGTGTCATAAGATACCAATTAGCTACTCCCCTCAGAATTTTAGACACTTGGTTGTGGGATTTGAAGAAAGTAGTTTCATCCTTGATTCGGAGAAGCAGCGGTATTCTTTTGTGCATCACGACAAGCAGAGGTTTATTGGGTACACAAAACCCAACCAACAATCAAATAGGATTGAGATTGTCAATGGTACCAGGATTCTTCATATAGGCAACAAGACGTACGTTTTGGGAAAAGTTGGACAAAATAAGCAAGCGGCTCCTGACAATCATCACAGCAAACCAGATGGATACAGCATCATGCAGGCACCTTCTTTCGTGCACAGAGCGTACTTGGAAATGTTTTTTGATCCACAGCTAATCCCTCCTGGCGCTGTGAAGCTCGTTAAACAGCTGAACAATTGCGAAGATATTTTGCTGAGCATTGTGGTCACAAAGTTCTTGCACGATATAAACAAGCCACAGTGTGGCGTTCTGACGATAAAGCCTTCCCTCTCAATAAAAGATTTGGAAAATGAAGCAAGTAAGTTTGACAGGTACTGCATTAGTTAAAAAGGATTTATGATTTTTTTAATTCACTAGCCTCTCGAGGAGGACCGAAAGGATTATCGAAGAGACCTGGCCACCTTCAGCAACGTTCAAAATGTCTAGCCCAGTTTGCTGCAATTTATGGGTATTTGCCCTTGCAGCTGTCAAACACCATTGCAACTTTAGTGTAAACTTTCTCACTCACTAAAGGGGTGTATAAAATGTATGTATCCACCCTCTATCTTGGGGATTTGAATTAGCCGCTTAAGATAAAGGGGAGACGCCCCCTTTGATTAATTAACAGGCCCCACCCCATAAAAAAGAAAAGGCGGTGGGGAGAGGAGGCTGCTTCTTCTTTGTCGCACTATACTGCAAGCTGCTAGATGGCTGCTAGCAACGGGCCACCAGTTGTCATTAGTTCAGCTGTCACCAAGTGCTTGATCATTGTCGCCCTGCTCATTTGGGTGATATGTGCAACAACCTGGCTGACCAACATGACCAGCAGAGAAGGCTGCTCCCTCACTCTCCTTGCCAGGAGCAGGAGAAGTGATCTTGTCACTAGTGAGCAGGCTGTTGCAACTGCTACAGAACTTAGTGAGCAGGTTGCAACTAAAGCAATTGCTACAGAGCTTGTGAACTTCCAATGGCCGACCAACAGAACAGTGAAGAGCAAAGACGAAGAGTCTGACAGTATCGCAAAACGTTACTGGTCTCGGATGGACCAGACCAAGCATGACAAGCGACAAAACTGTACTCTAGTGATGCTAACCTACAAGAGAGGGAAGATATTGCCCAAGGTCTTAATGCACTACTGCAACATCTCCCTGCTGCAGAGGATTCTGGTGATTTGGAATGATGTTGACGCAGCAGTGCCCGAGGCCTTGCTGAACTTGACCCGAAGCTGCAATGCAGAGTTGATGTACATCGTATCAAAAGAAAACAAACTCACGAATAGATATATACCCAGGAGTGAAATAGAAACAGATTGTAAGTGCATGATATGATCAGTGGTAGAATTAGTCTTGCCCTAACCACTCCAAACTAGAATATTTGCACTGGTTTTAGACCATATGCTATTGCCTTAGTGACAGGTGAAGCCCTATCTAGCCCCCAGCTGGTGTAGTCAACCAATTCCAGAACCTCTAATACTATTTAGCACGTACAACACTGCAGGTGTGTGCCTGATGGATGACGACCGTATCATTGACAGAGAAGACATGAAGTTTGGAATTGACGTGTGGAAGGTACATTGCATGTACATATGTAGCAGATGTCCAATCAGTTCAGTGTTAAGATAAACACAAATAGTTTGTCCTACTGACTATCAAAACTTAATGCAGGAGATTGCAGAATGTTTGCAACACTGCCTGAAATCAGCTTTACCTTCCTTATATGGAAGGTAGGGCTGTAGACATCGCTTTACCTTCCATATATGGAAGGTCGGTTGTAGGATTATCAATTTCATGTCCTAACCACACTAACATTCGAGGTAAATGTATAGAATGACCTTTTTTTGCAAACATTCTGCAATCTCCTGTAAGCTGTAATAAGCTTCTTTTATGATAATAATTGTAGAGATTTCATCATCGGATAGTGGGATTTGAAGAACGAACCTTTGTGAAAGGCCCCAAAGGCAACTATATCTACACAAACTATGAAAGACGGAGATTTTTCAACATCAGGGCAGATAGAACGGCAAAGGGACAAAACCATTTGCCCCCTGGTTATTCGATAGAGATCAAGGACGGAGTTAGACTCCTGCACGTCAGAAACAAAACATTTATTTTAGGGAAAATTTCCGAAGGCAGTAGCACTATTGTGAGAAAGACACAATTTGGACCGAATAAAAACGCTACTGAAAGGTCCGAAGGTTACAATATTATGCTCAACTCTTGCTTCATCCACAGAACGTATTTGGAGATGTACTGGGACCCTTCAATCATTCCAAGCAGTCTTTTGGACTACGTCAACCAGCAGATGAACTGTGAAGACATTTTGATGAGTGTCGTGGTGACAAAATTCTTGAAAGACATAGGCAGACCCCAAAGTGGAGTTTTAGCAGTTAAATCAAATTGGATAGGAAACTTGGAAGATGAAGCAGGTGAGTACAAGAAGTACATACAGTGGAAAGGACCTTCTGAAATATAGAAACCTCTCAACTGGAATGTACCAATTCACATAGGTCTGGTTTCATAGTTTTAACAGTAGACCCTCCAATAACCAATAACCTCTGTACAAAGAACAACATGGACAAGCTCCCTACAAAGCCCAAAGTGTCCTTTATTTGGAGGTTCCACTATCATTCCTTTCTTGAAGTAACAGCTTACTACACTGACAGCTACACGCTTGATTATTACCTTATTACCTTTAAGAGAAAGCACACAAAGATTCATCTATGTGCCGCCTGTGTGGTGGTGTGTCTGCACCCATGCAAAAGGTCAAAATAATGCGATCACTCAAAATTTGTCTCCACCCCCTGCAATTCATCCATGACGGGACAACAGCTAGGCATGATCCCAATATTCAGAGGTTATGCGGTGATGTTGATGATTTTGTAGGTGAGAAAGGAGGGCTCTCTGCAAGAGAGGATCACTACAAAGCACGATCAGCGTGTTTGAACAAGTTTGCCAAAGTGTATGGATATCTTCCACTCCATACTTCCAAGATTGTAATGACAAGTGTTTCATACCACCTGTAAGCCACATCATGCATTTTAATCTGTCATCAATTAGAACAATAACGGTACTTTTATTTAAACGACATGGCCAAACTCTCACGTGTTCAATTTTAGTCCAAAAGAAATTTTGAAATCAATTGTTTCTGAGCTGTGAAAAGACAACTAAAGTCGTGATGGCAGGTATCCCAGCTGTCCCAGAAAAGCTCAAGACTGCTAGGAACTGCTCACTGACCTTATATGATAAACTGGAGATCATCAAGGCGGTGGAGAGTGGACACAAGCGATCCTACGTAGCGAGGCAGTACGGGATCTCAAAGAGCAGCATTTCAGATGTCATCAAGAAAAAGCAGAAGATTGTCGAAGCCTTTGAGGTCTCCAACGTTAGCCCGAAGCGGAAGAGGCTGAGGACATCGTTGTATGTCGACGTGGAAGAAGCCATCTTGCTCTGGCTGAAGCAAGCAAGGGCTCTTAACATCCCCATCACGGGCCCTGCCATTCAGAACAAGGGAAGGGAACTGGCCACCAGTCTAGGCCACCCAAGCCTAGTCTGCAGCAAGGGCTGGCTCCACAGGTTCAAGACGAGGCATGGACTTCTCTTCGGGCAGGGAGGAGGAGGGAGGAGTGAGAGTAATGCATGCGTGAACCCCAATCAAAACGGGGTGCAGAGTGGACCACCACAAAATGGAGTGCAGAATGGAGTAAGTAACAGCACCCGTGAGGAAGATTGGGAGTCCGAGAAGTTGCCGAAGCTGTTGGTCGAATATTCTCCGCAGAATATCTTCAGTGCTGGGGAGATCTGTTTCTATTGGAAGGCGCTTCCTGACTTCACAGTTAAGGCAACCGGAGTGGCTTATGGCAGCAGCGCTAGTCATGATGACCACTGTACCATCCTCATCTGCACCAACATGACAGGCGAAGAGAAGCTCCCTCTCCTTGTCATTGGGAAAACCTCCGAGCCGAGAGTCTTCACCAACGTGCGTACTCTCCCTGTCCTGTATGAAGTGAACGACAATGCAGCAGTGGTCGACGAAATCTTCTCGTCCTGGCTGGTGCTGATAGACAAGAAATTCCAGCAGGAGAGGAGGAGGGTGGCGTTGATCGTCAATGGGGACATCCCACACAGCCCCTGTGTCCAGCTTCAACTTCAGGCCGTCAACGTGGTCTTTCTTCCGCATGCTACCACCTCCCGCCACCAGCCCTGCCAGCAGGGCATAATCAGAAGTGTGAAGATGAGCTATAGGAAGTACTTGCTGTTAAAGCTGATAGCGACCATCGAAGATGGAGAGCGTTTTCATCTCGATTTGTTGGACGCCCTGCATTTGCTCCACCTATCGTGGGTCAACGTTTCTCAGGAGACCATCAAAACCAGTTTCTTTTGCTCTGGGTTCAAGCCAAGGGATCTAGCAGCAGTGGGTGCTAGTACCGAAGCCACCTCCCCCGACTATTCGGGCGGGAATATGCTTATTCAGAAGCTGCGTGCCATCGGAGCCAATCTCTCAGAGTCTCTAGCCTTTGAACAGTATGTTGACATCGACAGCGCACTGGCCACAGTGCCGAGAACCCCAAATGCCAGTGACAGCGCAGCCTTGGTTTCGCAAGAAAAGAGACCACTCTTCAATGCTGGTGAGAACTTTGGCATACCCCTTCCTCCTCCCTCCACTAACGAGGCTGAGAAGGCAGTGAAAGTCCTACGCAGGTATTTTGAAACACGCACCAACATGGAGCAGGCGCTCAATCTCGTGGCTGAAGTGGAAAAGCGAGTCCTCGACTGTTCCATTCAGCAGCCACTTTAGTATTATATTCTCTTGAAATCACACCACCTACCTTAAATTCGAAATTGTGAAAAACTACTTTAAATTAAAATGACTGCTGTTTGGCTTGAAATTTGTTGATTCCTTCTGGTTCTTTGAACTTCATAATAGAACTGATCTGTATAATCAAAATTGTTACACCAATTAGGACAAATGAAATTCAAAAAGTTTCTTAACCTGCTTGAATTTTGCTCTAATCCTGTTGAGTTCGTCCTGGTAAGATGGAGAACTGAAATGGAGACAGCGAAACTCTCTGATATCCACCACTAGGGACGAAGCAAGCCTGTTTCACGCAATCTTTTGTGAGATCAGGGATTAAACCCCCCAATGAGATCAAATTCACAAACCGTTGGATTTTAGTACTTTGTCTCCCTTCTAACTTCAACTCCTGTAAAGTTTCAGCAAAACCAAGGTAGTAACCAATCTGTAAAGTGTGAAACTTATTTTAAATAGACGATTAATCACTTGGAAATAATATTTACTTCATCTCCCAATTCCATCCCCTTGGCCTGGCCTGTGGTGAATCCATTCATTCTCCCTTCCAGTTTTCCATGCTTCAGTCCTTCCTCATACCCAGCCTGGAACAGTCTGGTTTGCTATGAAATTTTAACCTGCTTCTTATCATTATCATTACCTACCTCTCTTCTGCACTGATTACTGTATCAAAAGGGTCAGCCATTCCAGACTGGAAAGGTAAAGGGTTTCTTGTGGTCCAATTTGCATAAAAAAGGGGTGGGGCTGACCAACCCCAGCAGCATAGCAGCATCCCATCCAGCGTGAGGTAGTTTACAGCAACTGCCAACAGGAGTCATTGTTTAGCAAGCTACTAGATTGTAGCTACCTACACAGCCAAACTAGCTATATAATACCTTATAGCTGCTCCATCAGGCAGCATGCAGCATGTCAGTGGGAGGTAGGTGTAGCTGGATATCTAGCTGGCTAGCGAGCTGGCTAGAGACTCACACTGAACATTGCAAAAAGGGGGGCGAGGCTGACTAACTCTAAGTTTGGTGTGCAGCTGAGCTCTGGATCCTGCATCAGTACAAGATCTAGCTAGCTCTACATATATAGTACATGTCCACCAAAGTAATCTTGGTCAGCCTAGCTACATAGTTAACTCCTTGTTCAATCGGGCACCATGCAGCGGCATGTGGAGGTGTCAGCCAGCACCACCTACAGAACACAAAGCACAAGACAACAGCCCTCTTGGTCAGCCGAACTGCTTCCATCGGGCACCACGGGGAGGTGTGGCTGTCAGCCCGACAGACAAACAGGACGCATAGGACAACAACAACAACAACTCATGGATGGCCATGAACAAATAGCAAGGAGTGACCAAAGAGAAACAAAAATTAGTTAGTGTATTGGCAAGACAACTCACTGATATTATACTGAAGACTCTTCCTGTAAGGGAGAAAAAAAACAACAAAAGTTTCTAGAGCTATAGGCAGATGAT
>JAAGOD010046615.1_pt1 | contig 12492 bp, 12 predicted proteins | sample 8389681 | NCBI WGS metagenome assembly JAAGOD01 (sample SAMN13964374, study PRJNA552185) | sponge metagenome | biome: deep-sea hydrothermal vent fields; feature: spots directly above weak diffusing fluid; material: seawater and sediment | host: Tedaniidae sp. KZ-2020 ... | reverse complement strand
CTGTACAATCTTGCAGTCCACACAATCCCCAGGCTGCTATGATGAACTAATGTGGAAAATGAAACATTCTAAGTATCAATAATTGAGTCCTTCAGGCAATGCTACAAGCCACTTATTATCAGAGAGAAGCCTTTGCCGTTGCAATTAGCTAGTGTTACTGCAAATCCTGCTTTAGATGAAAGTACAAAAACCCCAAGAACTGTTTGTAGACTCGCCTAGTCAACATGAGCGACGGGAGTGCAATAAGGTAGTAATGTCACCAAACAACTGAGTTGTCCTGGTAGCCTGGTCAAAGGGACACTTACTCACTTCACACAGTGGCTGGCAGGAACACAATGCTCACAATCCTGTTTGGACTGCTGTTTTCTTGGTTCTGTTTGATAATACAACACAAAACTACTCCTGGATACCAGTCCTGATGTGACTGATTATATTTGTGCACAAACTGGTGCAGAGCAATTCACCATCCCTTGATCTGATGGTGGTCAATCCAAGAAGCTCGGCCAAACCATAGCTCACAACACCTGTCACATCATGCATTGGGGTCAGTGGACTTATATCATCTTGTGGTCATGCCAGTACTTACAATCCAGTCTGTGTATAGAAATATTGCTGCCCTCAAAGTGGCAACAAAGCAGCCCTTACAACTGCACAAAGTTGCAGCTCATCCTGTGCACTCTAAAATGCCCCCTAGAAGACTTAGAAAAGAGGTAGCTAGCATATTTCTTTGCAGATACAAGAGCAAACATAATTAATACTTTCCTATTGCCCTCCTGGGTGCTAAGTGTACGACCAAGGCTGGCGGAAGACATGATTGCCTCAAGTATTCCAAGAAATCAAGGTAGCTCTAGCTGCACAGCACTGTCATGCTTCCATAGGAATGCGTGTCACTTATTATCATCATCACAACTTATTGCCACGGAATGGGTTCTCAGCAGAACAAAGAAAAAGAAAAATATCAATTTTTATTGGTCGAAGTGACAGCTGGCGTCTAGGTTTTCCCAATCCTGAAAATGCAGAACTTACATGTTCAGCATTGGTATTCCACACCCCCATACACACTGAAGCACAATGTACACAAATGCAGGGCTCTCTGCAGTGCTCCACTCCTAGCTCTGGTGATGGTCCATCAAAACAAATGGATACCTCTTCCTCCCGTATGGGGCATGAGCCGAAGAGCAGAGCTAGTTGCCGTAGATGGAAGCAATGCACGACTCGACAGGTCTTCTTAGCTCTGGCAAAATGCATGGAATCTGTGTCACAGAACTTTGACAGGACATGTTTGAATAATGAGTGTGATTTCATTAGTGGTTATTTAATACTACCATTTCTGTTTGCGTCTGTGGTTAAACATGTACGGCTTGCAAGAACCTTTCAGAAGATCCCGTAATTACTTAATGAATACTTTTATTGCTAGGCAAAGGACCAGCAGGATTTGAAACATGATACCAGCAGTTGACCAAAGTTTTGAGAGTAAAGGAGCCGTGCTCAACAGCTGCTTGGCCAAGTGAAATATTATCCGTGTGGGATGCAGGAAAACTCCATGCTATGTATTTTGCAACCGCTTCTGGAAAATTTTGCAAAACCATTGCTGTCAACCAATAATGCATGCAGTAACTAGTTAGCATTGGTGATGGAAACATCATCACAAACTAGATTTTGGTCCAACAGGCAAGTAGGAGAGTATTAGATGAAATCTTAGAACAGCAGAGCAGAGGCAAATAATGGCTGCTACAAGTGTGTGCCTCATTACAAACCAACTCTTGCAGACAGATTTTTGCCAAAATGTGAACACTTGTAAGAGCAACTGCTGGTGCCTAGACATGGTTAGAGAGGGCTTCATACAGTGGGCCTCAGCGAGAAACAATAGACCAAGAAGACTCAATGTGACTACTGAGGGCTGCACTTGACAGGGCCCAATATCAATGAAACCTCAAAATTTGCACCAACTTGTATTCAAACCACTTGGTCCTAAATGTGCACCAATTAACACCACCACTTGTATATAGCAAGTATCTATCACCTACAACCTGCTAAATGCTGTTGGATCTACCTCTGAAGCCTGCCAGGAACTTTGACCCACTATAATTGTAGTAAACACAAGCCTAAGGGTCAATTCAGGAACCTTCTGGGAGCTTAGTACATAGCAGCATCTGGCGGAATGAAGTCCATACCAACTCGACCATGTCTGTCTCGCTGATCATAAGACAAGAGCACAGATAATACTGCTATTTACACTAAACAAGGTCATATCAAAACCGAGGTTGCAAAGTGCTCCAGTCAGCACTACTCTCTGCAGATAGGAGGGAGGGAGTTGTTTCTTGAACAAAGCAAGCTAGGGTATGCACCCACCACTGCATGCTAGAGAAGCTGGAGCCACAGGCACACTTGCCTGGCAACAGAAAAATGTCAAAGATATACCCATATGCCAACAAAGTGAAATCCAAGTTTATTGGTGAGCCACCTAACTGCACTGTCTGCGTCATTCCAAGGTTGCTGCACAGTGACTGTGGGCAGACTTGAACCCTTGCAACGCACCACATCTGAGGATCTTAACCTCACCAATAGAAACAACCAGCTAGTTAGCATCCGTCACTGGTTGCAGGAACTTTCAGGAAAAACATTGAATTAGGGCTGGCGCTAATAATCGTCCTTTCCCATGGTAACATGATAGCACTGCTCAAAATAGGGCGCCGAAAATGAATTATCGAGAAGGCTGTGCAGTGACGCTTTATGTATGCATGTATAGAGTACAGTCATACTGCATCAAAAAGACCGTTTAAAAGAAACCATCAATCAAGTTAGTGGTAGATACTATTTCCACAGCAAATAAACCACTGCAATAAAATTCAAACAGAGAAGATGTGCCACTAATCCAAACATTAACCTCCACAACATGCTCATTCCTCGTAAAGTGTCTACTACAGCTGCTTGTTATGCAGGACCCGGTCCAGTGCCAGTTCAAGACTGCTATCTACTTGCAAATCAAAGGGAGTTCCATGCTGTGGTATCCTGTGAGGAAGGTGAGTCCTCTGGCCTTCTTCCTGACCAACAGGGGACTCGTGGTCACCCAAACCAGCAGATACACTGCTTGTACCTGAAGAGAGGTCACTTGATGAAGCAGGATGTTCTGATTCACTACCTGGGGCAAAATATTGTCACATGTGGTTTAGCAATAGTCTCAGCACAGAGTGAATACACAAAATCATTATTAAGAAGCCCACAGGAACATTAGTAGCTGCAACTTATTTAGCAAGCCAAGGCAACTCCCCAACTCCCTATGCATGCTGACATCCTGTAATTATGCAGGTACACTGCACCATGAGGTAAGACCGATGAAGAGTTCAGTTTTCATGTGAACTCAGCTTTTCCCACCACTATGCACTCTACTGCCAATTAGCTCATGATAGATTAGGCTCTGCCACTAGCTGCAAGCTATCCATCTGTTGGGACCTTTGGGCATGAGAAAGTGTGAACAGGCCTTGGAGAGGTTGTAACCACTGCAGCAAAACAAGAGATAAGGAGGGCCAACCACCTAGCACAGCAACCATAACCACACGCTGACCAGAGCACCAATAAGCCCATACAGTCTTATTCAATTAACAGGTGGGCACCACCTGTCAATTCTCCATAACAACCGAGACTTGCAGGAAGCAAGTCACTCCTCACTCACTCGTGACAGAACAACCCTAGTCTGCGTGCACGCACACATGCATACAACTCTCTGTCAGCACATCTGAGCTGTGTCTACCTTAATCCACAGTGGAGTCTGCACTTACTCACCATCAACTCTTGATCTTTTGCTTACTGGAGGCTCAAGGGCATCACATGGATCAGGGCTAACCCAAGTGACACCACTAACAGGTGCTAAAAGAAATTATACAACACTGATAATCGGCATTAACAAGAATGCATAAAGGAACTAGTTTACACATCTGGATCGGATTTTGCTCACATCATGTTTTGCAATTGTACATGTCAGTGCTATAATATTCACTACACTTGCTACTCAACTACAGTGTATCCCAACCATTCCTGCAAAACATGTTGGCAGTATGTACTAGATTGCTGTTTTATTTACTATATACCACTACACTGTGGAGGCTGTCAGCTATGGTTTGGTAGCCAAGCCTAGCCTGAAGCCAGCTGCTGCCAGCACTGAGCTATTATTGGCAAACCCACTGGCACCACAATCCACTCCAGGCCACTTAAACAACAAGGCAGTCTGCAGCTGCAGGGCCTCCAGCTAATATCATGTATAAACAGTGGAGCTGGCTCCAATACACTCTTGTACATTTTCTGGTCCTGGTCCTGTGTTGTTGGATCTGCTTGGAGGAGCCCAGCGTGCGTCCAGAGGCCACGGTGCTCTCCTGCACCAGCACAGTTGCATCGCTGCTGCTGCTTGAAGGCTGAGTGGATAGATACTGGTCCAACTGAGACTTGAGATGAACACTGAACACAGGTTTACAGGATTCAGTGAAGGCAACTCCTGCAAGCATAGCATATCCAGGAATGATGCACAGTGCATTATGCATGCAGACATCTGCACCGTGTACCTGTGAATGGGTCTGTGGGCAGTCTCCCATACAGGGCATCAGCATGAGCTAGCTTATCAACAGTGCTCCTGTCTACACAATGTCCACTAGGCAACAGCATAGGCAACACCATCATCTCAAATGTTAGTGCATCAAGAAATTCCTCTGGAGTCCTCTGGTGACTAGTGGTGCTCTCAGCCTTGGGGGAAAGAACACTTGCTTCTCCTCTTGTGGAGGGCGTGGCTTGCTGAGAAGGCGGCACTTCTTGAGGCCGCAATACCAACGCCCCCTGAGTTCTGTCCTTATCTTGAAACATCTTTGGAGGTAGACCTTGGGTCTTTGGAGTCATTATGGACGAATGAAACTTTTCAAGAAATCCATTTTTCTCCCCTCTAGAGCATGCAGTGCTCAGAACACCCCAAACCTCCAGCCATTTGATGCTGACAGGCTTAGGACCTGTCCACCTGGTAATCTTGACTTGAAGCTGTTTGAGATGCCTTGCAGCATTTCCATCTCTGAGAGGAAATTCCACACAGTCCTGTCTCTGCAGGTCCTTGCCTGCGTAGCTCCTGTGGACAACCCACTCAGACAGTTTCGAAGCCATTGGCAGCATTCCATGTTGCCTCTTACACCTGGCTGCTAGTATTATGCCACTGGTCCCCACTAGCGGCCCTGCACACAGCCTGTACTCCCCTCCTCTCCTCCCCACACTCCCCACCAACTCCACCCTCCCCTGCGCTTGCTGCGGCAGGTCCAGAGAGAGCAGCACACACTGCACCGTCACAGGGAAGCACAGGTCTAATGTGATGGTGACGGGAGGTCTGATGTAATGTTCCACCCTCAATCCCCTGCTCCTGGTCTGGGGCTCAGTGGCTATCAGGTTTGAGGAGGAGTGCTGGTCAGCTGTCACGCAACTGCAACTCACGCCACACACAAACCACTCACTACAGAAATTAGTGAGCGTTTTGAGGTGAGGAGAGGGCGTGGCTTGTGACGCTGAGGACATGAAGACGGTGATCTTCAGCCACACCTAGTACAAGAATTGAGAGTGAAAGATGGAGATAACTGCTGAATAATTGGTGGACTCCCCCATGGTAGGGCTCTGGGAAGGAACTACTCCAGATTACAAAAGAAGTGGATCAAAGACTAAACTAGAGGTATAGACTAAACAGGCTAATTTAATGCCAGTGTCAATACAGGCATCCTTACAACATAACTATAATGCAATTACGGCACAGAGCTAATGCATAATGCACGACAGAAAAAATACACATCAATGCCTCACTAATTTTAATTAGAAATGGTGACCTCAAATATCATTATGTTAGCAGCCCACACGCTAACCCATATAATTGACCACAGAGAAACCTCAGACCACAGCAGGTAGTAGCAGTGGGCTGGATAGTGAGCTGACAGGATGGTCACTGCCACTCGCCAATCAAACCTCTGAACTCAATCTCATTACGGTACTACGACACCTAGCAAAATTCTGTCGGCAACACAACCAGTAAACAAACACCCCTGCTACTGAATATTTCCAACCCCCCTCCCTACCAACCTCGTTACTAACAACAATACCTCTTTTCCCTCTACTCGGCTGAAATGGCCAAGAGCAAGTGCTTCAGATTTATGATATAAACACAAGTCCTTATTTAAGAGATGAAAGTGTTGTAATGCAATAAGGACATCCTGATTATCGCTACATAAACACAGAGAAGAGAGTGCAGGGAACGAAACTGCCAATAGTAGGAGACCAGATGGCCACTGCAGCTCAGAGAGACCAGGCCAAATTTTAAATCTCATCAGTACTTATCTTCAGACATTCAACAGTGGAGGAGGGGCCAGACAGTGCTGAGCTGGTCACCTGCTGCCCAGCATACGCTCTTGAGGCTGTAACGAGTCATCACATGCACTGAACATGCATTTCCCAAGGACATACATGCACTGCCGGACACAGTGTTGGTGTAGGAAGATCCAACATCCTGCAGGTTGAGCGGCAGGCAGAGCACTCACCAAAATGCTAACCACAAGGGCTGTTGCTTGCCCAGTGCAAACAGTACTCCACTGACCTCTATACATAACCATCTCCCCTCACCTCACACCTGGAGCCAGTGGTCCAACAGTCAGGAACCAAGCAAACTGGAAGAAAATGCACCATGCATGCACCCAATCTAGCCACCCACTCACTCCCCCCAGATATAATGCAGGAACAGCTATTGGACATGCATGGCTGAGCAAGGCCAGAGTGAGTGGTGGCCTCTCCATGGCTTCCCTCTTTAGCCTCTTGAAGAGCACCTCAAAGTGCCTGGCTGCTTACAGAGCCCACTGTGGAGTATGATGCAGCCAGCCATAGCAAATGCCATCAACTAATCACATCATAGGGGCAGCCATGGCAACGAATCACCCCAGGGCTTTGGCACAATTATCCATTCAGCAATTAATTAATGTTTTCACCCCCAGTGTAGGCCACTCTAGACGATCAAAAATGTGCTCTTCATTGCTAGCTTAACAAGGTAGTCCCTTGACTTTTGATAGCACCCTCTAGATCTCCACAGACTCCTTGAACAGCTCTCGTTATCAAAAAATCAGCATTGACATCAGCAGGCTGACCAAATGATTCTTCATCACCCTTTGCCCTCTGAGGCCAAGGGGACAGAGGTGAAGGGAAACTTCAAGCCTCGATTAAACATTGTGGGTAGGTGTGACATCCTGTGGGTGAGACCACATCACTAGCCCAGTAATCCATTTAGGGAAGCACCAGTTCTAACCACACATCTTGTATACAACCGCAGAGAGAACTCCTCAAGACTTTGATGGTGACGCCACATATACACAACACAAACATACACGGAATACACATGCGCAGGTATGTACATTCCTGCTCAGGGTAAACAGGAATTACGTAAACATGGTCAACTTTAATAAGGGGTAGTGCCCACTCCTCTAAGATCACTCCATCTACACCCTGCAAAGGGCTTCTAGCTCATTCATGAAAGCACCCACTTCTCATAGCTACTGTTAGAAAACTTACACAAGAGCTTGCTTGCTAGGTTACCTTCCACAGATCAGCTGAGCTGTTGTGTTCTTCCAACATCAGTAAAGATAGGAAAGGGTCATCAAAACCACAAAAATGGTTCCTTGACGCCCGCGCGGATCACACGTGTGATATTCAAAGCAACAACAATGTGATAACCGGTTTGTGTGCAATCTAGTGGTTTTCCATAGAGGTACCTTCAGGTACAATAACACTGCTTCGAGTGTGCTTCTGCATTTCCGAGGTCACCACAATGCCATGCTGCATGGAGAAGAGCAAAATCCAGACTAGAGGGAATGTCACTGTGTGTTGACTACAACTACTACCAGCTCAGACCTGAAAGTCTGTGTAGGAGCCCGCTGAAGCAAGAGAGAAGTTGTGAGAGCTAAGGAAGGATTCATCCATTGGCACAAATGGTGTGGAGTTCTTCTGTACCAAAATCTTTCTTCTTTCTTGCTGTCTTCTCTGAATGGGACGAACAGGAGTCTAGTCCACATCATTAAATCACACCACAGTCCATTATTGATCATGTGTCAAAGTATGCCGTAAAAAAAGTTGAATCAGAGTTGAATCAGTGTGAATCAGAGAAATTTTAAAGCTACCAGTCATTTCACCTTAGTATTTCTTGCTTTTGCTGTTCGTGGCAGCCTGTGTCCCGCAGTTGTGGTGGGCCGCACCAGGGGAGACTGGTCCACCCTGCGTATCTTTGAGGGAGCAGTGGCTGCCAGGGGAGAGGGTGCTGCCCGTCTAAAACACAGCACTCAGTCACAACTACAACATGCAAGCAGGCATGGCAACTAACTTCATAGTAGCTCTCTTCTTAGGTGTGGATGGCTTGCTGCCGTAAGTCATCTCCAGTAGAGTGAGGGCCTCCTTTTCCTGTTGCTGGCAAGAGAAGGATATGCTAAACATGCCGCTAATCAAAGTGAGCACAGCAGACGTACTTTTTTAGCTTTCTCGGTGCACTTGGTTGCCTGCCTTTCACTCCACTGCATCTTGATGGTGTCCAGATAGCGACCATCATTCACCATAAAGTACCTTTCATGGTCTTCTTCCCACTGCTCTAGCACGGCTCTCAATTCCTTCTCAATGCGAGGCAGTTCTTTCTTTAAATGCTTCTTCAAGGTCTGATCCTTCAAAAGCTGACCTCCGCGATTACAAAAACGAGTAGGATCATTGCTTTTTTCCTAGCATTCGTGAAAATGGTAATTAAACGTGCAAGGCCACCATACTGTATATACCTCCAATTCACAGTGCTGCTGAAAGAGGCCTTCCCTTTTCTTGATAAGTTTAAAGATGTCCAAGTTGTCTTGATAGAATCCTCGCATCCTGTCCAGCTCACTCTCGTGGGCTGATAGCAGGTCATCGTCAAAAGGACCGTCAACAAATGCTGCAGCAAATTCTCTCTGTTGCTGGACCCCATAGAGGCAGTCCTGCCACACCCCCTCTAACTCTGCCCTGGTCTTGGAAATGAAAGTTTCCATATGCTGCCTTTTCAGTTCATCCAGTCTCTGTTTCTCCTCTCTCAGCTGTTCCATTAAAGCAGCTCAGCTCAGGACAACAGACCACATTATTACTTACCACTTGGATATCTCTGGGCCTGAAGCTCTCTATCATGCCCAGCACCTTCTGCTGCTCCATGACAGGGATATCTAATCGCTCCCACAGAGACTCCACAGAGTGCCGTAACTCACTCGCCGTCTTCTCTAAGTCCTTGACATACTCTTCAAACTAGCACCACACAGAGCCCACAGTAACAGGGAGACATGCAGCTATAGCTAGCACACCTTTTTAAAGGTCTCCTTTAGTACGTTCATGTTGTCTGTGGAATAGACAAACTCTGTATTTTCATTGCTGAAAACTGCAAACTCTTCCCCTAACTCCAGCTCCAAGTGACTGATCACTTCACTCACATGCTCCTTCATCTCACAGTGCCTCTTGCGACGCTGATCCTGAGAGCATAGCCCAAACACATGGTAATAGCCATCATCAGCAGAGCCATCCCACAAGCTGACTCACTAAGGTGTACTCCAGATTCTCCACTTTCTGTAAGAAGTTCTTCAGCTCCTCTTCCGATGGGAGATAAGACTTGCCAGGCAGATGGCTTTTCTCTCCAAGGTCCTTACACAAAGAACTCTCCATTTCTCTGATTCTCTTCAAACGTTTCTGGCGGTCAAACTTGACCTGCAATACACCACGACAGGGTTTGGATAGAGGCTACAGCTATGGGCAGTAAGAACCTTGTTCAGAGCATCAACACGATTGCGTACGGCCTTCTCTCTTTCACAAAGTGCCTGTTCATTTGGTAGCTAGAAAGAAAGAGAGCAAGTAAAAGAATAGCTCTTTGACCTTTGGGGGCGTGGCATGTTGGTGCACTATAATAAAGGTATGCACTTAGCATTCATATCCACGTGTCAATACTAATGCCTAGCTATCATCGCTACCCACTTTCTCTGCTGGCAATCCGAGTTGCTGACAAAGAGACGTTAGCTCCGTCTCATTGCTGTGCAGACTGGCAATCATTGATTTTTCCAACTCCTGTTCTTCCTGTAGGATGTCCTTCAGTAAGCTGCTAATGTGAAGTGCCATAGTCTCTCTTCGAACTTGTCGCTGTGCTGGGTTCAATCCTATCCTCTTCCAAACATCAGCAAACTCTTCCAATACTGTAGATGAGGCAATAACCTCACTCAGCACTTCCTTCAGGGAGACTAGCTCCTGGTTAATAATGAACCTAGGATAAGAAAAAAGGCAGACTTATTCCCATTAGCAAACTAGTAAAGCACATCTTACTCTTGGCTGCTGTCCATGGTGGAAGGGTAGAAAGAAACCAACCAACTGGTACTTCTCCTATGCGTGTCTCTCTCTCCCGCGATCCACAAAATTCAAATTTTGATTTAAGATTACGTAATAATGGAAGGCGGTCAGTACTGCACATGCGCAAAGAAAATGGAGAAGATGAAGAAGAGCCTGGATTTGGATCAATTGGTAGCAGACTTTTGCTGTTGGCAACGGGTAGAGCATATTCTAATACTCCATGTAATGTGTAGAGCCTGCATTTGTTGCTATAGAATACTGAAGAGCTGCTGAGAGAAAATGAGACTTTGCAGAAGGAGTTGAAGCAAGTTTACAAGAAGAATTCCCTAAACCAGGAGGCTGCTCAGGCTAAAGAACAAGAAGCTGCTCACCTCAGATCAACTGTAGATAAGCTGCATAAAATTTTGACTCAGAGATGTGACTTTGAAGGTAAAAATGGTGCTAACTTTTAGCTATTTATCTTCATACCCATTGCATCAACAGAAGAGAACAGAGAGTTGAAGAATGAAATTAGGAGTATGAAGAAGTCTTCAACAGAACTAGAGAATGCTCACTCCCATCAGATGGCTGAGGCACTGGACAACCTGAATACCCTCACTGAAACACACGAAGCTGAAATGGCATCCGCTCTGCATGCAGCTCAGCTCAAATGTATGTACTAGATACTCTGTCACACAGTGGGTTTTATTGGGTATGCTGCAGCAAGAGAAGAAATAGCAGCCAAAGAAAAGGATTTGGAAGAGAAAGTGGGTGAAGTGAAGACGCTGCAACGAGAGAAGGCAGAGCTGGAGAGAATGAGGCACACAGATACTGTCAAACTCAGGCTGGAGGTCAGCAAACTATATCAGAGCCATACCATCACTCAAACAGTACACAACAGTATGATGCCAAGATGCTGAGGCTCCAGAAACAGCAGCAAGGTAGAGCCCAGCATACTGCACAACCATCCTCCACCACCAACGATATATTCAGAAAGGTAAGTCTGGGAAGTGCGGAGTTCAGTACAGTACACAGATAGCATGCTCTCGCATTAATCAACTAGAAATTACAGCACGTAAAGATGGAGTCTGAAAGAGAGATAGCGCGCTGGAAGAGGAAAGTTGAGGAGCTTGAAAGGCAGCTGCAATCTGTCAGTCGTGCTAGCAAGAAGACAAGACTCATGTGAATTCACAGTAATAGTCTAGCACCAAAGATCAGTGCTGCAATAAATAGTCAGCCAGAGCTCTTAGCGTGCCAAAGCTACTTGCAAGCCTTCAGAGATGATTTATACCTGGCAATGAGTTTAGGAATGAGTTTTGAGTTTGTCTCACAGCAGCCGACTAGACACTGAGTTGCACGCTCCACATCCTGGGGCCTTGGCTCTGCAGCTCCACTAGCACTGGAGGGTAAGGAGTCCTTATAGTCATCCTGACACTTTTGGGCACAGCGGGTAAGGCGATCCTACAGTAAAAACACAGCTAGATATCACATTGTATTCCCGACAGGTCAGGGCCAGCAGTACTGACAATATTTCCTGTGTTTATACATAAGTCATGGGACCCAAGGGGATCTCGTGCTAATTTGGAGCTACGTACACGGCTATGTTTACTTTAGCATTAGCTACCTGCAGTTCTTGGACTTCACTCTGCATTCTATTTTCTGCCTCCACCACTGGATTACCACAGCTGACCAAACATCGTTGGATCACCTCCTGGGAATTGTGCTGGTCCTCGCAACACTTGGCACTGCAGCGAAAGGCCTCAACCTGATGGTGTCACATGTGCAGAGGGTGGTAACCATGAGGTGGTGTGCATATTAACGATTACTTGGAGGGGCCTGATGCACTCTTTTTCCACCTTCACTACTTCACTCCTGAGATACTCTGTTAGTTTGGCTTCTGCTGCTGCTGCCATTCTCCTCACAAATTCAGACCACGTGAATCATTCAATATCATGTGACTGGTTTTAACGCGCGCTAGAAATAGAAGCGCCGTTTGGAATGTAATTAATTTGCACTTTGAAGGGCTACTGAGTGTTTGCATGAAGAAGATTTTACCAGGAGAATAGAGAGGCTAACCTTCTGTAGAACTTCAGAAACAGAAAGTCTATGGAAATTTGTTTGCTGACTCAG
>JAAGOD010072336.1_pt1 | contig 12516 bp, 16 predicted proteins | sample 8389681 | NCBI WGS metagenome assembly JAAGOD01 (sample SAMN13964374, study PRJNA552185) | sponge metagenome | biome: deep-sea hydrothermal vent fields; feature: spots directly above weak diffusing fluid; material: seawater and sediment | host: Tedaniidae sp. KZ-2020 ... | reverse complement strand
TTTCGATGTCATGGAGCTGTTGTTCAGACAGCTTGAGGAAGGCTCCCACAGCATAATTTATAGACTTTGAATTAGAAAGCTGGGGTAGATTTGTGTTTCATATTGTGTGCAGTGTACATACCGTATATTACTCCAATTAAGGCCGGGAGTGAATAGAAACTACCTCCAGCAACCTCCTTGTACCCATGGTATCCAGGTCCAGAGGTGCCTTGCGTTTGTCCAGGGAGGATGTTTTCTGTATGTGTCTGCTCAGCTTCAGAGACTCTTTGTCCAGTGAGGTGGTATGTACCTTACCAGAACAACATTACCTCCTCAAAGCATGGCCGCATTCATTTACAAGTTGACAAGAAGCTAGACTGTGCTCTTCAGAGGGTGGTATTGAATAGTTCCTGTGGTTTACCTATCTCACGTACAGACTGCACGACACACATTCAGATCATGACCAGAAAAACTGCATGTGCTTCAGGGTCACATATAAGCATGTAGGAGTTTGTTGTTAATGTTTAAAAATCCACCTATGAAAATGCAATCAAAATGACCTGTCTCTAGTATTTGTAAAAATTGTTAGCTTCCAGTTCAATATGAATGATGGAAATTTCTCTAAATCGACAGAGGCCGAAGATAGGTACACTGTCGAATTCTTCTCCATGACTACAAGGTATGTTATTTGCTCCTTTTAACTTTACACTTTAGCCTTACTCACACTGTCTAGATATAGCTTACATCTTAGATAAGGCCTGAAAACGTAATATGTGATCTGACACAGTGCAATGCAGAACTGTGTCACAGACTTGGGAACTTATTGCATGTGGATCCACCACAATAACGCATTCCACAAATGAATGCACTTTTTTTGTTTTCGAGTAATGTCGATCGACGGTTCGGTAGATGTTTGAATGGAATAGGTGGAATGACATCAGTGCCCAACAACCAAACCAATTTATCTGTCAGTCGGTCGGTAGGCCAAAGTTGGCAAGTAGTTAGTTCAGGAAGGTCCTGCACAAAAGGTATATGATGACACATGCCACGATGAATGTTCCTCCAACAAACAGCAGAGTTTGACCGTGGTTGACTCCATCGTCCTTGTTCCCCTTGGTGTTGAGGACTATGTCAGGTTTGATCAGATACAGTGCCAATGCACACCCAAGAGCAATCGCAGCTGCTGCTACGAGAACCTTTGTGTAGATCGAGTAATTTCCACCAGAAGCAACAAGGACAGCCATGTTGCAAGAGGTGTCTTTTGGTTTGGTGGCGTATGGGCCTTGAAATGTCTGGTCTTGCATTTCCCCTGCAGGTATAGCTGATGTTGTGGTTACTCTAGACATTGTATAGTGATGTAGGCGGTTGACGGAGGATTTCACCTTATTGAACTGGAAGCTAACAATTTTACAAATACTAGAGACAGGTCATTTTGATTGCATTTTCATAGGTGGATTTTAAACATTAACAACAAACTCCTATATGCTTATATGTGACCCTGAAGCACATGCAGTTTTTCTGGTCATGATCTGCATGTGTGTCGTGCAGTCTGTACGTGAGATAGGTAAACCACAGAAACTATTCAATACCACCCTCTGAAGAGCACAGTCTAGCTTCTTGTCAACTTGTAAAAGAATGCGGCCATGCTTTGAGGAGGTAATGTTGTTCTGGTAAGGTACATACCACCTCACTGGACATACCTCCTCACTGGACTTCAGCAATTCTTAGACACCTGCATAAAGCAGTTTTCTCCACAGAATCCTCAGACATCTTGACCTGCCAGTACCCAGAGAGTAGATCGAGTGATGTGAAATACTTCATCTGGGAGAGGACGTCTAGAGCATCATCTATCCTTGGCAGGGGGTAAACATCCAACTTCGTGATGGCATGTTCCCTCCGGAATTGTTGCGCCCGAACAGCTTGAACTTGGAAGACTGGTTCTTGGACTTGCTCTTCTACGACCACCTCTCGCGCTACGTGCAAACCCGCCCTGGGGCTACCTCTTCTTTCTTCCGCTTCCTCAGCAGTCGGTGTAGGATGGGAAAGAGAAGACCTTAACCAGATGCCAAAGTACATCCACGCTTAATCAGCACAATAATAGTATACAAAAAAATAATCATAATTGGAGTCCCTCTAAGTAAATATAGTGACAAAGCTGACTTTGTGTGCAGGACGGCAATGGAGGAACATGCTGGACCATACATCCATTGGTGTGTGCCTATAGACTGGAGTTAATTAGCAACCCTCATGGAAGTTCTCGGAGAGTTCAGATCGGAGTCCCCCTAAGTAAATATAGTGACAAAGCTGACTTTGTGTGCATGTAGCCCCATGCTGTAATTAAGGACGGCAATGGAGGAACATGCTGGACCCTATAAACCATTGGTGTGTGCCTATAGACTGGAGTTAATTAGCAACCACTTTAGACCCTCATGGAAGTTCTCGGAGAATTCAGATCGGAGTCCCTCTAAGTAAATCTAGTGACAAAGCTGACTTTGTGTGCATGTAACCCCATGTTGTAGGTGTTGCACGAGGGGCACATCACCATGCCCATCTTTGCGCTCTCTGTGTCCTTGAGCTCGCTCGAGCAGCATATGCACTGATTTGAGTTCTCATTAGCGACTCTCGTTATGTCCAGGTCAATGTACCTGCTGGCGACTGCTATGTACTTCTCCACTATCCTCTTCTTCTCAGCGAAGGAGTGCGAACTATCTCTATGTCCTTCTTGTTCCACATCTGCTGCAGTTTCTTCTGACTGGCATACACGTGCTCTAGGTGACCCACTTGCTCCACACAGTCGTCTCCATGTTTACGCTGAGAGGTGTCGTCCTTGGACGAACAACTCTTGATGTTCGGAGATCTCCCGTTCACCTTGAAAGATATTACCTTCTTTGTGACGCCTAGTTGCTTGTAGTCACACAGTAGCTTTCGGGACTCCATCAGGAACTGATTGCAAGTCCAGTCATTCTGTATGTCGTTCACCCTGTCTTGGAGTACGGAAGCGTTGTGATTGTGACTCTTGCGGGAGGCAGGAGTGGTGCTAATTCGGGCCAGAAACCGTTCGTGCTCGATTCTCTTGAGCAGCTTGGGTAGGGTCTCCTTGGTCTTCTGGTACTCTTTCATGATTCTCTTGTGTAAAGAGGGGAGCTTGTACATGTCCACATAGGTGTCCTTGATCTGATTCTCCCCGAATCTCCATCTAAACCCGCAGTCGTTGCCTCCGTCATTTCCTGCATGTACGCCTCGTACTTTACGACGTCGTCCATGTTCTCCACGAGCTCCTTCTCATCATCCGTCAGTTTAGTACGGTCGATGTCGTACTCTGCCACTATGCTGTGACTCGCCCTCTCTTCCTCAGACTGACAGACTGGTGAATGGCTTACGATGCGATTCCGAGTTGATGCTCTGAGGCATCGATTCCATCACAGGATGGTTCACACAGGTTAAACTATATAAACCGATCGACCTAGTGGGGTACGAGTTATATATATTGTTGTAATTTAGTATCGCATGGATCGCGTTATCTATTTTTGACTGCTAAGTCTGTTTACTCCCAACCGCGCTCGATCGCTGGAGATGTTGTAACAGATCCCTATTTTCTACTACGAACTACGTACAATATGACACACAGGCAGGTGAACAGGACCACGACAAAGATTGAAAAGTTCTGTCATGCTCAGGTACTTGTCTGACACGTTCCAGGTACACTCGTTGTAGCGCATGTCCTCCTTCAGCCTGGCGTAGTTTGAGTCACTCTGTACCACGTTGGGATAGACGGTGTAGTATCGTATTCTCTTGAAGGGGCACACGGGGTCCGGTATCCCGATCTCTGGAGAATAGATCACTTCATCCAACAGGCTTCCGTGAGAGTGAACCAAGCCGTCAGTGCAATCGATCTCGACGTTTGAAGTTTCTATCACGCTCCTGGGATACACCATTCCCAGACAGTCCCAGTGGCTCTTTGCAAAGCCGCAGGCATCTCCCACGTCACCCGCTTGGTGCTTGAAGTACTTCAGGAACACATCTACCAAGTATCTGTGCACCACCGCTCCCTTAATACTGTGTATGACCTTCTGCACGTAGAGATTTCCGTTGGACAGCATGGATCCCAGGTCGCACCTGTCGTCGAACTTGTGTGGCAGTAGGATGTCCCAGACGCTGCACACTTGCCAGAACTCGTCCAGCGAGGCGTCCAGGCGATCGGCATCTAAGACCAAGTCGTCCGATATTACACATATCCACGAGTTGCAGAGCTGAACGTACGTCTCTAGGTTTTCGAGTTCTGTCGTATACACACCATGTCCCTTTTTGTTGATGAGTGACGCCAATCTCTGCAGCTTAGATTCGTTGCGTCTCGTGCGGTTCCTGAGAACTATTACATCTAGGTGATGAGAAGATTTCCCGACATCCATATGTTTCACTGTTTTGTCTTGTGGGATAATGTCGCTAAGCCTTTACGGCCGAGCGACGGATATATACGTCTCTCTGTCAACACACAACTCATGGGTGTACAATGTTGGGTCACTAGATGTACGTCCATGAATGACAGAGAAGTGTTCACTTTCGTAACATACGCCATCCAAGGCGAGTTGGGGCATCTGTGGTACAGTATAGAGACATGCATAAGCAGTCATACAAACTCCGACCACGAACTGTTGGACCTCATCGTCAAGCACTTTCCCTCCACCTGAACACAAAGGCGTTCGTTCACTATAAAAATAAGACACATCATCTAAGTTCAAAGCGGTGATGCGATGAGTAAGAGAGCCCTTCCCAACGTGAGCAATCTTACGAACGTTCCCTTTTTCATGCAAATGCTTCATTACTCGTACAAATCTCAGAAGGTAAGAGAGTTGATGATCGATATTTCCTACTCTGGACTAATCAAACTGATGAAATTTTCTGAGCATCAGGTAGACACCGTGCATTTGAACAGAGTGTTCAAGGTAGTAGCGTTGCCCCCAAGCAAGAATGAAATATCGTATGTTCTGAATGTCGCCGAAGAACCCGTCGCCGAGTTCGTGTTAGACATTCACAAGAGCGACAACGGTCAAGTCTGGTACCGTATACTCGACTAGGTGAGCAAAGATGAAGTGAGCGAGCAAAAGCCATCGAGATGCTTATGTATATTCAAGACAAATCCTGACTGTGAGAGAGTTCGCTTTTATTTTTCATTCGCGGACATCCAACTCGTTTGGCAGATGTTGGATGCATATAGCTGTTGCTCAGGTCCCCATGCTGTAAATTTTTATCGGCTGGTTGTAGTTGTAGAGGTTGCTGGTCAAGTACAGCATCTTGTTGAGGGGCCTTGAAATGACGCGCACGATCTGCACGGATCCCTCGTAAGTCACCTCGAACTTTGGAAGGACGAGAACCGTCGAGACGTTGTAAGTGTCCATGCTGTAGTACATCCAGTCCCCCCAAGTGACAAACACTTTTGTCAGAGTCTGTGGTCGATAGGACCCTACGTGCACATTCGATGGTGTAGCCGGGATGTTATTTGGGCTTCCTCCACCGACCTTCGCTCTCGACACGTATTCCTGCTGGGAAGGCTTGATCTTTGTGTACGAGTCCACGTCGAATGACACCTGCGACACGTCAGATTGGTCGTCCCCCTGCACTGCAAAGTCAGAGCTATTGAGAAAGCAGACCTCAGATTCTGACTCGACACCACCATTCCCTTGCCACCAATGAGCTGGACTTCGAATATCCTGGAGTCCACGAGAAGAGAGCACAGGGTCTTGTATACCTCCGTGCACTGCCTCCTGTCTGCGGCATGCACTATGCAGTCGCCAGTGCTCACGCTGCCCATCATCAGCGTAGACTGCGAGATGGCGAAGATGGTCCTCGTGCACACTTCCATGCAGACGTCCATGTTGTTGGCATCTCTAATCTGGTTGATCTCCGTGCTCCTCTTCTTGGGTATCAGGTTTCTAAGGTGTGTGCACGTCGCAAAGGATGGGAACGCCTCGACGAATCGCTCGTCGGATACCGTGTGAAATACCATCAGGTATGGCAGAGCGTCCCTGCCCAGTAGCGCGTACACATGCTCGAGTCCAGTCAATACCGAGTCCACCAGGGAGCTGAGGCCCACCGAAGCGTGCCCGTCGACAAAGACGACATGTGTGTCCGCAATCTCTTGGAACCTCTTTGGATCTTCGACGTACACCTTGTTGAAGGTCTTCCAGCAGACGTTCGTCACCTCCCTAAGATGCATCCTTAACGCAGAATTCGCAAACTCGGTGACCTCCTCAGAGTCCACCATGTTTAAAATGTTGGACGGCTTTTTCCCCTTGTCACCGTGCATCATCGCCGAGAGGTACAGCTTGGGGACGAAGGTAGTGTACAACGATCCCCTGGGAGCTTGAGCGTGGTGCAGTTTGTTTCTGCATTCAAACCTGAAATTAGACCACTTGGTTGTTATGTAATTCATAGTCCTTTGACCATTGAAGCTGTTTTCATACCCGTTCAGAGAATGCTGAGTCTGTCACAGAGGACTTTGCGACGACCCATCCACGCTTCACCATTCAACTAAATGCACATGCTTGGCGAGCATGTGCATTTACATCAGCATATGCAACACATTTTATGTGTGCTACTTTGTCTCCAGTGCACATGCTATTTCAGTCCCCAAAATGTTAATTCGTTCCGTAGCCAGAGGTAGAACCTTGTGCTTCGTCTGATATACCCAGAAGGTGCAAATCACTAAGAATGAATTCCCTTAGCTCCTCATACCTATGCACCAGCATGGTGTTCAGACAGTAGAGCCTCACTCTGATCATGGTGTTGGTAGGATCTCCCATCTTCAAAACTAGGTTCATGCCACACCACATGTTGTACATGGCGTAAGTGTCTTCCAGTGCTTCTTGGATGGTGGTGTTGATTTCATTAGCCGCAAAATATATGAAATCTCTGTGGAGGTCAGCGTAGACGCCACCAGGTGATCGATTCTTGAATCATTTTTCCAGATCCACCATCCTGCTGATCGAGTTCAGGTAGGTTTCCATTCCACTGTACAAGGACTGGCGAACACATCTATAGGTTTGTCCCCTGTGGTGCTCAAGAAACCTCTCATCTGCGCCAGATATGCGTCGCACTCTGTTTTGAGCAGTGGGAAGGAGTTAACCTTGACCATCGTATCAAACATGTATTTCCTAGGATTATACTTCTGTATTAGCGAGTTGATTGCACCCCTGTGCTTTGCATTCTGACTCCCCACAAGCCTTCCAGCACTGAGCACTTCGAATGGGCTGTCCAGATCTTCTCTGCTTCTCAGGATATTGCTCAACAGGCTTCCAAGATAGGCTTCACTGAATCCCAATGATTTTGATTGAAGGTCTGACACACGTCCTATGCAGACTTTGTAAGTAGGAGTGAACATCATCTGTATATCTTCTGCAGCTATGTAGTCTTTGTTCTTTCCATCCACCATCTTCTTCAGTAAATTGACGTAACTTCCGAACTTGGTGTACACTGTTTTATTGTTTTCGTTTATGTAGTCCATGGTGCCATAGGTAGTCACATTGTCCAACAATTTATCTATATCCTTGTACGGATTGTGCGTGATTGCTAAACCAGTCATGCTGTTGGCAGTAAATATGACTTTATTGTCTCTTCTCGTGGCAAAGCCGAAGTCTAACATCAATGGGATGTCTATGCCTCGACTGTAGAGGTTGTGCTGCTGGACGTTGAGCATCTTGACGTACATCTGATTCTTAAGAGTGACCACCTTTATATTTGAGGCGTGCAAGTCTCCGTGAGTTATGTTATGTTTCCACATATGCCCTATTGCATCGATTAGACGCATCAGCACGCAGATCTGTCTGTTGGAGTCATGCACGGTTTGAAGGAAAGTGTAGTAAGACACACCTTCGACATATTCTGCAAACATCTGTATTCTATCGCCTCCCTGCTCACACCAGAGGTGGGACTCTCCCCGTTGGTCGTTAAAGCTCGGGTTGCACTTAAAATATCTGTACGTGTACATCCAGTACGGCGCCGCTCGCCTTAGAGGATTGATGTATTTCATACCGAAATAGACCTCCCTGTCTAGATGGATGGTGGTCTCTCCTGACTTTATGATGAACTTAAAATTTCCATCGCAGATAGTGCCGAAAGTCACAGAACCATACTGAGACTTGTCTCCGATGCGGCTGTGCGATCTTAGGGATCGGAGACCGCTGCTGGAGGTCTTGTTCACCACAATGGTTGACTGTATGTAAGTCTGGAAGATTTCTTGGACTTCGATGATATATTCGTAGACTGGTTTATTGGACACAACCTTCAAGAGTGCAAGGAAAGCCTTGTCGTCCTTGAACACTTCCCTGTCCATGGCATTCATCATTGACTTGAATTCCTTTGCGGACATAATACGTTCTCTCCGTATGGCTGCCATGGCTCACTCTTCTAGAATTATGATAACTCAATGCCTACTCGTACTATTACTCTCTGTAAAACACAGAGTTTAACTTGTGGACAAAATCATCAACATTCATCGCGACGGAGATGGATGCGTTTGCTTCCAGGGGTTCTCCTAAGTATGATTTGCATGCATGCATGCATGAATGAGATGCCAATGTCACAGGGTGATATTTGATCGGGTAATACACCACGACTGACTCATGTGAATAGTTCAAAGAGTGAAGCTTTCGCGAACCCTACATTTTCCAGTACTGTTGCATAAAAACACTTGTATATATATCTAGACATGGAGCTATTAGTCTTCGACGAAGATGGTGAGGTAGATTTCGACGAATACAACATCAGACTGAATAATATGCTAGATGACGTGAGGGACTTCGCTTCGAAGAGAAGCAACGAGTTAGACGTTCCCTTCGAATTCGTCGACCGGGAATTAATGTGGGATGTGATGAAGGAGGTCACAGATATACTGTACAAGAAAAAGTACAATGAGTACCAAGTAAATACAACAGAGGCAGACGGATACACCATAAGAACAGTGCATCTGTAATAGTTGAGATTTGGATTCTGACAGACAAAAGACAGACACTACACTATACATGTACATACCATCCATACATACAAATTGGGATCACAAAATTAGTAGTAGTAGTAGTATTAGTAAGTCAGTCAAGTCAAAAATATTCAGTAGCTAGCTGTGAAAGGAGTAAGGAGTGGAATCTGTTGTTGATTCTTCCTCAATGACACAATCATCTCGCTCGGGATGCTAGCCTTCAGGGTATCTAAATCACTTAGATCCCTAGGTCTCATTGTCTAACTATTATATTATATAGACACCAAAGGTGATTGCTTAACTACTTGCTGCGCATGCGCGCGTGGGGTAAAAACTGTCATCAATACAATGTCCCAAACATAAGCAAGCACGATGGAAACGCTCTAGTGATACGGGATAAAAAATTCTAGGACAGATATATAGTAGTGTGTAGCTAGGGGGTGACTACAGCATTGTCTATAATAGATGCCAAACGTTCAAATGCCTCTTTTGCATTTATAGGAGCATTGCATACACAAAGATTTGATTCTCTACCTTGAAAGTCGAGAACCAATTTGTAGGATTTCTTGGCTAAAAAACCTGAATAGTCAATTAATAGTCCATATACAGTTATTTTGCTAAAGAGTACATCTTTTTTTATTGCTTCCCAAGCAATTTCAGATGCCGTTTTTGTCATGTTTGCTAGCAGTTGATGTTTGTCTGATTCTTTTGCCTCATCTTTACAATCCCCTCAGCCGCCCTCCAATTCATTATGGTGTCACATTTGAGGCCATTAGACTGCCTGAACGAAATATCCGGAAAATTCCAAAGTCTTCTTTCGATCTTGCAAATCTGGAAACATTGAAGTCAGTAGTAGTAGTTTTATCCCCATAAACATTACAATTTCTTTAATCCACTGCATTAATGTGCTATTTCTATTGACCTCAGTCCCGTCTATCGCATATTTAAGAAGCAGAGGTTCCTGCATTTTATCCTTCAGCTGCTGCTGCTGCTGCTGCTGCTTCATTTGCTGCTCAATTTGCTGCCTTAATACAATGTTGGATGCACCACCACGGCTCTCCATCATGGACAGTGCCAGTTGTATGCCCTGCTCTAGGCCCTTTTGTAAGAATACTGTACAGTATTTTTCCCCTACAAATTTCCATGATACAGAAAATGGTGGGAATTGTTTGTCTGGAGATTTGGGAAGAATGACATTGATGTCAGTAACCTCTTCTTCATTATTAATATACACTCATTCCAGATCCTTAGCCCCTACAGCACTTGCTGCAAAAGTATTTTTAAATTCATAAAAGTACACATCGGTGTTTCCATTTACATTTTTCTTCGCCAATTTATAGTTGCCTTGATTAAACCGTACATTATCAAAGTCTGGAGACAGTGACACAGGGAGGGAGGATAGCCCATAAAGGGGGGGGGGGATTGTATCTTCCATACATAGCCTAGCTTCTATTCTTCTGGGACGTACAAAGTCAACCAAATAAAATACTCTAGAAAGAAAGAAGCATATTATGCATCAACACAGTTTGTTTGTTTTTGTAAACACACCTCTTTCTCATGTTAGGTGATCCTGATATGTCCCAATAACATACTACCTTAAAGTCACTATTTATTTACTGGGTATAACTGAACTAGCTCTTGCACGGTTATCTCGGGAACCGTGGGAGATGTGGCTATGATTTTGGTGTCACATTAGTCAGTGCAATCAGGCGAACTTGTAGGTATGCAATATGACCTCCCGGGGTCCTCCAGGGGGATTTCGGCTATTGTATTATCAGTATTTTAGCGATTTATTTTACGATACCACGGATCAATTGTTGATACTCGGGAACCGTGGGAGGTGTGGCTACGATTTTGGTGTCAAGTTAGTCAGTGCAATCAGGCGAACTCGTAGGTATGCAATATGACCTCCCGGGACCAAGAATAGCCGATTGAGAGGGTGCTTCATTTTAATGAATATCAAGGGAATTGTACATAGCAAAACTCGATAAGGTGTGCATGTTTTGGCCACTGAGGCTCCCAATTTGCATTTCCTAAAGGGGACAACCTAACCAGTTTGTGGGTGAGGTGACGACCAGATAAGTCCAAGAATAGCCGATTGAGAGGGTGCTTCATTTTAATGAATATTACATAGCAAAACTCGATATTTTGGCCACTCATTCCGAGAGAACCTACAGGACACTGAGGCTCCCAATTTGCATTTCCTAAAGGGGACAACCTAATCAGTTTGTGGGTGGGGTGACGACCAGTATCAAGAAACGTTGGACAGACCAGACTCCTACGAGAGCAAAAGAGTAAGGCATTCTAGACACGCTGCGAGGGACGTCGTACACCCATATGCCAATGGAGGGACCAAAGGGAGTACGTCAGTCAGCCACCCACGGAAAGAACAAACTTCTATTGAATGAAAAGGCTCTTTCTGGTGAAGTTAGCAAGGCCACAGAAAAGTAGGAATGAAGACAATGGTAGTATAACTATATGCACCTTGAGTACCTCCGCCATAGATTGCTGGGGTGGAGGTATTAACCCTTACTGACATGGTATTGGCAGTGAACAAAATTGTTCCAGATATTCAATGCCCACTCACCCGACTATGGGAAATGCAAAATCCAGTCATGAATCTTCTGTCAAACCCACATTCAGTGGACCACATCCAGTCTCTTCTACAGTCACACACAATGTAGGAGAAGGCCACTCCATCCAACACGCCCCCAACATGCACAGGGTTCTACCAACACGAGAGGAATACAACAGAGCTGTAAGCGATTTCAATAAGAAGCTACAGGATCAGAATTGGATCGGTCCCAATACCACGTCCGACAGTTACAAGCTTGCAGAGAAAATGGATTCCATCCTCATCGAAGGTGTGCTGCCACCTGTAACTGGGGACACCTCGACATGGGTTGACGACAGCTCTACTGCGCAGATATCAGCTCTTCCAAGGGCCTCGGGAATACTGTCAAATGAGAACATCAAAGCACGCACGCTAGACATGCAAAATAGCTATTAAATACTTTAAGTTACTGCTGTATACTGTGCAATACTTTAAGTTACTATCGGAATAATATTAAATACTTTAGATTACTGCTGAATACTGTTTAATACTTCATATTACTACAGAATACTGTTCAATACTTCAATTTACAATCAAATACTGGAATTCAGCAGTAATATGAGTATTGAATCGTACCAGGAATCCTAGACAGGACATATTTGAACTAGGGGTTGCAGGGTTATCTCGGCGACTGACGGAGATGTGGCCAAGATTTTGGTGTCAAATTACTCAGTGGAATCGGACGGTCACGTAGGTGTCCAATATGATCCCCCAAGGACCCCCGGGGGGATTTCGGCAATTGTATTACCAGCATACTAAATTTTGTTACCTGGACACTCATTAATGGGACTATAGATATCAGACGGTTATGCCAAGATTTTGGTGTCAAGTTATTCAGTAGGATCAGGCGAATCTGTACGTCACCAATATGACCCACTAGTGACACCCGGGTAGATTTCGGCACATGCATTATTAGAGTACCAGGAATCCTAGACAGGACACATTTGAACTA
>JAAGOD010045019.1_pt1 | contig 12539 bp, 12 predicted proteins | sample 8389681 | NCBI WGS metagenome assembly JAAGOD01 (sample SAMN13964374, study PRJNA552185) | sponge metagenome | biome: deep-sea hydrothermal vent fields; feature: spots directly above weak diffusing fluid; material: seawater and sediment | host: Tedaniidae sp. KZ-2020 ... | reverse complement strand
AGGAGGGGAGGGGAGGGAAGGAGGGGAGGAGGGGAGGGGAGGGGAGGAGAGGGAAGGAGGGGAGGAGAGGAGAGGGAAGGAGGAGGGGGGAGAGAAAAGCAAAACCATCATTTCAATGCAAGATAAGAAAATATCCTATACTCACGCAATATCAGATGGCTGAGCCTTCACATCAGGAGGGGGAGCTAAAAATGAAGGTTCACAAAAAATGACAAAATTACAGTCTGCAGCGAACAATGGCTTAGAGTCGTGACTCACGTTTCTTTGGCACCACCACAGTGGTCTTGTGGGCAGAAGGAGCGACAGCCACAGAGGTGGTGTGGGAGGGGGGCGTGGCCGGGACAGGAGGGGGGCGTGGCCTCTCATCTCCACGGTCAATGGCATCAAAGACGGCTGGGAGGTCTCCACTCCCCCTGGGAACTTCCCTGTAGGCAAATGGAGGCAGTATCTAGGATCTTTAAAGTACGTACCAATCAAAATGAGGCCACCCCTCTAATCCGGACACTCTGACTGGTCCCAAGGGGGGGCCCGGATTAGAGGGAGTCCACTGTATAGTACAAGTCCACCCCTGAAATGAAGCCACCCCTCTAATCAGGACACCTTGACTGGTCCCAAGGGTGCATGGCTGGATTAGAGGGGGTCCACTGTATAGTATACAAATCCACCTCCGAAATGAGGCCACCTCTCTAATCAGGACACTCTGACTGGTCTCAAGGGTGACCGGATTAAGGGGGGTCCACTGTACACCCAATCACTGATGTCACATGATCATCACATGACTATCACATGACCCCCCCCCCCCTACATAACGTGTCTAGACTGGTGCTGAGTCTGAGCTGGTGTCCAAGCTGTGCTGCTTTGAGCTGATGGAGGTGCTGTACTCTCGTCTGCCCGCTGGTGCCCTTAGCAACCCGGAGAGCAGCATCAACAAAGCCTACTGCAAGGGCGCGCCAAAGACAGGGAAGGAACTCACGCAGGCCATCACAAAGTATGTTTGTGTGTTTGCGTGTGTACGCAGGTGTGCAGTATAATATGTATGTTTGTTTGTGTGCGCGTACGTATGTTTGTATGTGTGTGTGTGTATCTTTATCTTTCCTTTCCTTCCCTCAGAGCTAGTCACATGGCCAAGTGTGAGGATCTCCATGGCGACCGGACGCACTATGAGCTGAGGCGGCAGTACCACTGTGCAGCCTACAGGGCACTGATGGCCGTCATCTCCTGCACGCAGAACAAGATACAGTTCTATCACGGCTTTCTCTTCAAGGAGGACTTGAACAAAGTGAGTGGGAGGGAGGGCGGGTGGGAGGGTGGAGGAAGGAGTGAAGCAGGGACTGGTTTTTCATTCGTTCATTGCATGCTATCTCTCACATCAGGGTCAGATTCTATGGGAAAACTTGGTGGATTTGGAAAAGAAATATCAATTCGAAATCGAATTTGATGTACGTCTGCAATGTATATCTAGCCAGGTTTTTGGGTTTATCTTTGTTTCAATTCCAGCGGCCACTGTTTCGTAAGAAGCAAATGACGAGTATTCGTGATGAGGTCCGTGCACAGAGTGCCTCCAGGGAGTCGTCACCTGCATTCTCACCACCACGTAAAGTCTCTCGTTGAAGGAGAAATGCATAGCTCTTTTATCTCCCTCTCTCTCCCCCTCTCTTCCCTCCCCTCCTCCCTCCCCTCCCGTGTAGCCGTGTGGATGGTCTCCATGGCAGGAGAGAGGGACAGTGAGATCCTCCAACTGGCATTACCAGAGCGACTGCTCCCACAGGAAAAACAGGTGTCACAGGAAATTTTATTATTAACAGCAAACGATTGTTCCCTTGCAGACGCTGTGGGCAAAAAGAGACTTCATATTGGTCAATGGAGCGTTTGTTCAATCACGTGTTACCAGCATAAAGTATTTGCCTGAATCACAGTGAGTGGAAAGAGAATGAGGGAGGGAGGGAGGGAGGGAGGGAATTAGATCTACAAACCTCTATTCCAGGACTGTAGTATCAGGTGATGTCAATGGCAAGGTTCAAGTCTGGGCCAGTGATGCAACCAATCCAGGTGTGTGAGTCTATAGCTAGTGTTAGCCCATGTCCAGCTCATGGTTGCCATTGCCTTACCTCATGCAGACCTGTTGCAGAGCAGGGACGAGTTGGAGTTGGTGATGAAGGATGAGGTGCTTGCTGATGATTCTCGCACGCTACTCGCCGTGTGTCCCTCCCAGCCCTCCCTTCTCCTCTTGGCCCTCGCCCCCTCCCTCCACTCCCTGCGTCTGCACGACCTCACCACCAAAGCAACCCTCTTCTCTCTGCCCCCTGCAGTGCAGGATGGAGGGGCACAGCAGCGGCTCCACGCACTGGCATTTTTGGACCCCCAGACACACCCGCACACATTGGTGAGCTGCAGTGGGCGTGTCCAGGGGGTGGGGCTGGAGATGTGGGACTACAGGCAGGCACCCACTCAACCCGTAGCTGCCACGCCCACTCAATCCACAGGTGGGGGCACGCCCACCCACTGCTCGATGGATGTGAGTGGGCGTGGCAGCCCCTCCTCCCCTAGTGGTGGCGTCCGGCTGGCGGTTATGACAGAGGCAGGGAGCCTGGCCATGTACGACTCACGCAACCTTCACGGTGGTCCCACGGCAACGTGCCTGCTCAGCAAAAAAGGTGGAGGAGGGGCCAAAGGGGGGTTCCCCTTAAGCTATTCCACTAGATTTGGCAGCAGCCGTCCCAACCCACCATCACCTTGTGTCAGGGTATGCAGATACTATAAATAGCCACTTCAGTGATGTCGTACTGATTATTTTGCAGTTCTGTCCCGACCATAGTCACATGATTTCTGTGTCCGGGGTGGATGATGGGGTCAAAGTCTATGACACCTCAGCATGGTCATGCGACACATCAGGTGGGCATTAGAAGTGGTGTGTCTGCACATGACTGTCCATCCCGCGCACACACACACACACAGGCCCCTCCCCCCTGTTTAGCCACCTCGGCCACGCAGCCGAGTGCAGCAGTGCAGAGGTGCTGGTCCACAGCTGGCAGCCGGGGGTGGGAGGGACCACCATCCTATCCGTGGACACGCAGGCCAGCCTGCACGCCTGGCAATGGAGGCCAAGACCACCACCACCACCACCCCAGGCCCCTACAATTGAAGCTCCAACAAACTGAACCGGTTACATTCTTAGCTACCTGCCAGCTACGAACTCGCTCACAACCACAGCATGTCAAAAGAATTTCACTTCCCTCAACCCAGCCGAAAGTGTGGTCATGCAAACCTCCCCCCAAAAAATTCCTTTTTACCAGCCAGATAACGACAAAAAAATGATAGCAGGCTCTTTGGAGGAGAACAGAACACGCAATAGAGTGATGGCATCTACAGATCAACAGTGGATACCTGGTTCCGTACAAAGAATAATTTATCAGACTGTTCAGTGCATCATTTACAGGGAGATGGCTAAAAAAAAATTATAGGGAGGCAGAGAGTTTGTTGAGATTAGCACCAGCACTTTGATTGGTCGTCAGAGGGGTGGCTAGGGGGGTCTTGCAGTTTCACCTCAATCACTAGAAATCCAGCAGGTCAAGGAAAAAAGCAAAGCATTTAAGCAGACCATGGAAACTAAAGGGCCACAAGAAATTAGTTTGAGGATACAATCATTTGTCTGTTTCTCTTGTGTGTTTTCCATTCCTGGTAGGGCTGCTGCCACTCTTCGAAAAAGCTGCAGATTATGAGATGCAAGGTTCTAATTGGTGCCCACCACATACTCTCTCCCATTGCTCTCCAAGTAATGCACACTCCTGTACATACCTGTTTGACGTTGTAGCCTGCCTTGGCGCTGGTCTCAATGAACATGACGTTGAGCTCCTGTGCCTTCCTCTCCCCCTCCTCCATGGAGACCTGCCTCTTGTCCTGCAGGTCAGTCTTGTTCCCCACCAGCATGATGATGACGTCATTCCCTCTCTCCGCCCGCACGTCCTCTATCCATTTGTTCACTTGCTGGAACGAGTTAGCATCTAGAGGAGGGAAGTGGGGACATCACAGTGTTTACAATGATACTAGGTGTTGCTGTCACTTGTGGTATGCTATGTGTCTGTGATGCAACCCCCCTCCCCATATTAGTACACATCTGGTTCAGCTGCAACAGTGTTTCTGCTGATGCAACATGTTTGTATGTGTGTTTTCAATTCCCAATGCTATTTATGGATACTATGATGGAACAGCTTTGTCTATTTTTAGATCTTGGCTGCATGGTATAGCTGCCAATTTTTGAACAATGCCTGTGTAGAGAGAGAGGTCCTGAGGGTGTGGTTTGCTTGACTTACTGGTGATGTCGAACACCACTACGGCAACCGTGGAGTCCCGGATGTAGGAGGGGATGAGGGAGCGGAATCTCTCCTGACCTGCCGTGTCCCACAGCTGCAACCTCACCTACACACCACACAACACCACCAAAAGTCCAAAGGTCACACCCAACATTCTATATAGCGCACACTGAAGGCCTCTATTGTCTTTTATATCCTTGAACCCCCTTCCGTTCCTCTCCCTCCTCCCTCCCCACGGAAGAGCTTACCGTCCTATCCTCCAGGTACATGGTTTTAGACAGAAAGTCTATCCCAATAGTGGCCTATATAGAGGGGGAAAGAAATTGAAGATGAGGTAAGTCTTACCGTCTTATCCTCCAAGTACACAGTTTTAGAAAAGAAGTCAATTCCAATAGTAGGCTAACAAGATTGTGGAACGTACAGTACGCCAAGGTGCAAACATACGTACATGACAATCATGATAATGGACCGCCGCTACCCCGGGACCCTCTAATACTTACTTGGTACGTGTTATCGAAGCTGTCATACATGAATCTTGTGATTAATGAAGTTTTGCCCACTGCATAGAGAAGATAAGAATACCTAATTAATGCCCACTACACAGACTTCACTTTCTGATGGCTACCAACAAAGAATACAAAAAGTGTATGGTTCAGAGTTTTTAACATGGAACTCACCACTTTGCTCCCCAAGAAAGACCAATTTGAACTTTCTGAGTGGATTACTGAAGTCTGCTGATGCTGACATTGTGACTAGTGAATTTTGAATCTTCCCTACCCCTGAACTCGTCCTCCACGCCAAACTGCCAAGAATTTCTCAGAGATGTCTCTGGACAACAATAGAAGTTCTTCAACTACAACACAGAGTCCTGCATGCACAATCCTTTATACCGGGGCCCCTGTTGGTAAAGTATTCTAAATAACGCCCATCGAGTCAATATGTCTGAATTCTGAATTTGATGTCTTGATGTCCTTCTCCAAGGCAAATGCTAGTGCCAGGAGGACTCTCAGGCGGCTAGGTGAGACTTTCTTTTGATTTGGGAGGTGTTTATGCATGCCTGTTTCATGGTGTAGAGTTGGAGGCCTATGCTGGAGTCATATCAGTCTTCAGAGCACAGGGCCAGCTCACCAAAGACAAAAAATCCTCTCTTGAGGTGCTTTGCAAGTGCCTGGGGTAGGGTTTGTGTGATGCCGACTTCGTTGACGAGATTTTATGTGATTTATCCTTTTTTACCAGGATTTCTGCTGACCGACATCGCGCTGAAGTCCGGAGAGCTGTGAATGATGAACTTCTCTCTTTGATTGCTGTCAGGTATGACTCTTTGCCGTAACTTCCCGTCCTGGCCTGTGAGGTGTGATTCTGGTGTGTGTTGTATGTATCTGCAGTGTCACTGGAGTGGAGACAGACAAGGCCTGGCGTAAGGAGGGCCAGAAACTCTGTTCCACTCACCCTCGCTTAGTTTCCCACCACACTGCCCCCCACGGGCCCCAGGTGTTGGCGGCCAGTGCTGGAGTTGCCTCTCTCACAGCGGCTGTTAATGGAATGGGGCGTGACTCTGACCGAGTCCCCAACGCAATCCAGAAAGCTCTCAGGACTATCATCGCTCAGAATCCAAACAAGAACTTGCAACAGCTCCCTCCGTCTCTGGCCCCCAGCACTAGGGCTGAGCCTGCGCCCCCCCACACTGAGGGGAGTGGAGCAGCTGGAGGAAAGGCCAGTGGCGGTGGGAAGGATGGGAAAACGTATTCGAGGCTGGAGAGCCTTTTGTGTGAGGAGAATCTTCCCCAGCAGGCTGACACTGAGGAGCTGAGGAGTGGTGGGGAGGGGGAGGAGGGGGAGGGAGGGAGAAGGGGAGGAGTGAATGTGAGGGAGAGGAAACAGCAAGAGGATTCAGGCCCTCCTCCCAAGCCTCATCTCCCTCCAGGAGTGAGTCAAGCCAAGAAAGATGAGATTTCTGCTCTTGTGAGAGCTGTGGCAAGTCAGAGTCAGGGTGAAGGAAGGAAGCGTCCACTCCCCACCCCTGAAGAACCTTCTCGCCCTCCAAAGAAACAAGCCCTTGAATTACAGGGACTCCCCCACCCGTCAACTCCACCAAAACAGCCTACTGCTCCTCCTAAGCTGCCCACCCCTCCAAAGCTGCCCACCCGACTCAAGCAGACCACCCCACCCAAGCCGTCTAGACTTCCTCCTAGACAACAGCCTTCCCCTCCTAAGCAGCCCATTCCTCCCAAACACCCCATCCTGGCCGCTAAGGTGGCCACCAGCAGGGCCACTGGTGTGCTGACTCAGCAAAATAAGTCCGTCACGGTGAGCACACTGCCACCCACAGTTGCCATCTCTCCCCTTGCCACGGTGCTGGGTGTACCCACCTCCTCCACCACAGACCCTCACCTCACCATCACTGTCCTCAGCACTTCGACCCCTCGCACTGTGTCACGCCCCCTCACCGTCTCCACCAACTCACCACCAAACACAACAGCTTCGCAGCAGAAAGCTCTGCCCCTTGCCACCCCCACTGAGTCTCCACTTCCTAAAGCTCCTCCCCTTGCCACGCCCACTGATTTGTCACTTCCTAAAGCTCCTCCCCTTGCCATGCCCACTGAGTCTCCACTTGCTAAAGCTCCTCCCATATCCATGACCACTGATCCTCTGAAAAAAGCCCCTCCCCTCTCTGCCATGCCCACGGAGTCTCCCCTCTTCACACACCCTCTTGGGGAGCTCCCTGTTGCCGATGCTGTTCCCTCGGCAACCGAGAGTCTCATCGACGACCTGATCCAAGACACTTCCGACAAAGCAGTGTTCTCATTGGCCAACCAGCTGGGCCTGGGGAGTGTCGACGCCTCCCTCCTCAACCTCTCTGACTTCATGAACTTCATTCAGCTGGACACGGGTGATATTTCCACTGAGAACACACCCTCCTCAACCCCCCTCAGTTTGCTGCCCCTCAACAGTGCCCCCCCACCTCTCACACCGACCCCCGGGAAGTCTCAGCCCCCTCCATTGGCCCTGGGGCACCGTTCCTCCGAGCCCCCTGCCTTGATTGAGATGACTGACACCGTGGATTACCCCCCTCCTCCTCTGACCTCTTCCGCCTCCCTGGAGCCCCCTCAACTCCCCTTTCAGCCCCCCGCTGAGACCCAAAGTCAAGCCCCCCTGACTGAGCTCCTTCAGGTTCCCCCTGCTGCCATGGGGCAGGTTGCTAGGCCCGATTCACTGCTGCTCAATCTGTCGGATCATGACTCCTCGCCCATCACTCCCCTAATCCCACCCACGGGTGGTCCAGTACTACCACTTGCTGCACCCTCTGAGCCTGTCCTTCCCATGGCCACGCCCACCGGTCCTGTTGCCACGCCCACCATGCCAGCTGAGGGGAGTGTGATGCCATCAGAGTATCTGGATCTGACTGACATCGGGTCACTGATGGGGAGTGGCGACGATTCTGAACTGCTGGAGGGCATTCCTGAAGACATGGCCAAGTCCATCCAGACCCTTGTCCAGCTGGACCAGCAGACCTGGAACTAGCTATAAACTCTGCCACACACAGCTCTACTCAAACTCCTGCAACAAATCATAATACATAGCTGTCTATAGTTAGCCTAGGACTAAAGTGATGGGGTTATTGAAAACCAAACCAGTTGAAAAATGAAGTTTTGGGAGACTGTTAACTTTCTTCCTTTTCCTTTTCAGTTTCTGCCTTCATTTCTTCTGGAGAGTGAGTGTTGGTTTGAGCAGTGCTGTCTTCCTCCTTAGCAGGGCTCTCTGGAGATGCTGTGCCCTCTCTAGTCACCTTGATCTGTGACGGGATGGTCCAGTTAGGAGTGGTGACATTGTCCTGTCTCTATCTGGTCTCACCTTATTGGCTACGGGAATGCTGGGCCCCTGAGGGTATGAGGTGATCATGCTGGTGAGTTCCTCCTTCCTCTGCCAGTCATTGACCCAGTCGGCCACCCTGTACATGGGCTTGGCCACCTGGAGGCGCTTCAGCATGCTTTTGTTCTCCATGGCCACCCTTTCCAGCTCCCTCTGCCGATGCTGCTCGTTCAGACTGCAATCAGGATAGCTAACATTCCCTTGTCCCTTGTCACTTAAAAAGTGCATTATGTAGCCTGAGAGACTGGGAGTGTCCTTATTGAAGGTTTCACTGTGCTGCACTACCCGTGTAGATAGCTAGTCACTGACCTGTGGTGCCGATAGTTGTTGTGGTGTTCAACACAGCCTTCCGTCTTCATGATGTGCTGCATCTTGTTCAGGAGGGTAATGTTGTCTCGATCAATCTCTTCGTAACGCTCTTTCTCAAGCTAGGAACAAACTCCACTCTTATCCCTTCACAGCAAGCCATCAATTCCGCCCTTACCTGATGCTTTTTGAGTTTTGCAGTGACGTGAGGCCTTGACGGAGGTGGTCTGCTGTCCACCATGGGCTTGGCTGCCGTGATCAACTTCTTGTGCTGCTCATAGTAGGTCTGGTCCCATTTCTGCTGCAGCAGCTTGTTGCCACAGGGCAGGATAGGCTGAAAGGACTTGTGGCTCTTGGCCACATGCCCAGGGCCTGCAGTGGACTTTGCAGCATCTGCAGTCATAGATATCATTACTACAAAGCCAAGAAGGAGACTCCTTACCATTCTTTGTGGCCATGGTCTTGCAGGTAGAGCTAAAGCAGGTCTCTCTTAGCTCTAAATAGCCTAGGGGAATCTTTTGTTTACTTTTATCCGTGGTAAAATTCGTTACTTAGCAACACCCACGCATTAATTAGCACCAATTTTTCATAATACAATTTTTTGGGGATTCTTAATTCTCTTCTCCACATTCACCACATCAGAGGACTGTGAATGTATAATCCAGCAAGAGCCTACCAGTCAGTGACCCCCACAGCCAATGCACTGCTCAAACAGAAATGGGACCAAATGAAGTACCAAACTCATCGTGACAAAGTCAGCTAAAAGAAAGGACTCTTTGAACATTTTGCAATTAAATTCATGCCTCTATTTCAGGTGCAGAATGCCAGATCTTATGTGGACAATAAATCTCCCAAGGTCTACATGCACCTCAACACCAGGCTGAAGAAGTATGTGATGGAGGAAGAGCGGATGGCCATCATTCAACGGGACAACTACCACCTCCTGACCAGAATGGCCGAGATCATGCACAAGAAAGGAACGCTGGACAATGTCAATGACTACAAGATCAGGAGGTGAAATACGGGCCAGGATCTGACGTGTGTGTTTATCTGTGCCATGTTTGCAGTATGAATGGACCACTGAGACAGAGAGAGCTGATGCGAGTGGCTCAAGAGAACCGAGCCATTCTTGCTCGCATTGAGGCCTCCCGGCCACACTACAACCACAAAAAATGGGTAAGAGTATAAACACACACAAAGGTTGTGATTAAAGTTATTTATTAGCTGAATGATTGGCAAGACAGCAAACAGTACATGTCCTACATTTCAAAGTTCCCCCACACTGGAAACTACCACACTGCAGTAAGTCCCCAGCCACCTCATGCTAGCTCCAGTTAGCCAATTCACTCTGCTCAAATATATAGAAAGTCAAAACGAAGAAAATGTGTCCGGACTCTCAACCAGTAAGCCATTTTGAGGGTTTAGGAAAATTATAATTCCAATATGTGCTGTAGACTCCAGCGAAAGGCCTTCAAGCTGCCTACAAACGTGCTTCTCCAAGTTGAATTGAAACTTAATCCCCTAACCCCCCACCACCAACCCTGTTCACCACTGCAATCAAAAAAATTTTTTTTAATAAAATGGAGAGAAGATCTCAGGGTGAACAGGAAAGTAAATCTTCAACATGCACTCTTCTGGAAGTCCAGAGTTCAAGTGCAGGTATCAAGAACCTGTGCAGTCAGAATCTTCCCTTCCATGGTCTACTGAGTGGTGTCAGCATCGAGAGCCCTGAGGATGGCGTCCACGCTAGGCCTGTCCTGACTGTCCCCGCTGCTATAGGCGAGCACCAGCTTGCCAGAGGCGTTCGCCACAAAGTCCCCGCCCATGACATGGATGTCGTCCCCTTCGTAGCGGTTGTTGTCGAGGGTCCCGGCCACTCTCCGCTCTGCGTACGCCATCAGCACTGAGATGCTCCACACCCCGGCCACAGACCGCTTCAAACCCAGCTCTCGGTACAGCTTCATCTCCATGTCCAGGACCAGAGGGTATGGGAATTTGTTGATCTGCAGCCAGCGCTGGGCACTGGGCTGAGTCCCCCTGGCAACCAGCACCACCTTGCACCCCCGCTCCTCAATCTCGGCCCTACGGTCCAACAGGGCCTTGATGTGGGAGCGTCACGGGGATCATCCAAAGTGACGGATAAGGACGAAGAGGGTGTACTTGGAGTCTTTCCAGCAGGCCTCCAGGGTCAATGGCTTCCCAGTGGATGCTGTGATGAGTGCGAGACCTTTCGGAAGTTTGTGGCCAGCAAGAGCGGAGCTCTTCACAGCGTACGGACTCTCCTTCTTGCGTAACTCCCTCTCAACTTCATCCACAAAATCTTCAAACTCTTCCTCAGCTTCTAGCAAGTTGTCCACACTCCTTTTCACGTGGGCGTGGTCAGTGCAGCGGGTCCAGGCTCGCTCCAGATTGCCTCTTGTATCCACTTGGGCATTATCCAGGCACTCAGCATAGACAGGCATCAGGGAGTAGAGCTGACTGATCCCCTGCTGGTTGTCCCTGTCGATAAACTGGTAGATGTCCTGGGACCTGAAGTCTATTCTTGCCTTCTCGAGCACACTCTTGATCTTCTTGGTCACCCTGGGGAGTGAGGTGACCATCAGTGCTGAGGTACCCAGTGACATCTTGTCTGTCGCCATGTTCACAATGGACCCAGGAGGATCACAGTTACAACAGAGTCAAGAGTGCTGTCTCGTGGGACTGTCTCCTGATGCAGAAACCACGCCCACGCCCCAAATTGCATGTGCGTGTGTGTGCGCGACGATGCAGATGCGATGATGGAAGATGCCTGCTATGATTGGGATGCAGCCTTGAAAAGAAGAGTCTTCAGTCCTCTACTGCTCCCCACCTTCCCTTCCCTGCCAAGATCTATAATCTTGCATCAAAAATAGCCATGGAGAAAGGCCAATGCAATCCCTAATGACAATCTGCAGAGTTTGCAACCGCAGTTGGATCACTGGTGAGTGGGTACTCATCTGGGCACAAAGTTTAATGTGACGTACATGCAAGTACGTTAGCATTTATACTTAAAACCCTTTTCCCGATTTTAGATCTTGTCCGAGAGAGACCGAGTGGTTCGGTGGTAGTCTCGCAAGCCAACCCCTTACCCGCACGCGGATGAAGGAGCTGGCTTGCGAGACTAGTTCGGTGGCAGCAGTAGAGATGGCAAAAGGCACTCTATGTAGCACCATTAGTTAGCTACAACAGGAGGTGCATAAGAAGACGTAACAATGGAATTGGCCTGGATAAGACATGACAAGGGGCATAGCTATGTACATTATTACTTTGTGATTCTGAACACCCCCGCATAATTAGTTTTGCACACGACCACATAATTTTTGCACACGACCACATAATTTTTGCACACGACCACGTGGCCATCACTAGCAAAATTTCAAAAAAAAGCGCAAAAGTCCATTTTCAGTCACTCAGAAAGGATCTTCTCTCTGTCTCTCTCCCAAAGACAGCTTCTTTTCATCACTGGTAAGGCTGTTTCAACTCAAATGGTAGCCAAACTGCAAGCCATTGTGTTACTGTCATGTTTTTACAATTTCAGGAAGCTGAGACTGGCAGAAACAGACTTCAAAGTGGTCTGCTCTCAACTCCCCAACTGACTCTCAACTCTCCAAAGTGGTCTCCTCAGTGTTCAGCTCAAGGACTGACCTCTACCTAAGGTGAATATATTGAAGGATGGACATTTCTTTTGCTAACCCTTTGCATTTGACCCTGCTTCAGCCATATTATCTTCAGACCTGGCATTTGGTATATCTGAGCTGGTGTACTTGTTGAGCCTGGCTTTGCAGTAATTCCTTTCCACTTAGGATGTTATTTGTTCACCTTAACTTGGTTACCTCACTAGCCTACCAGTAAGAGGGGTGTGGCACTACAGCTTAAGTCCCTCATAGCATATAGCCGGTCTAGCTAGCTTTTCCATACAGCATGTACTTTAGTTAGTTTACATACTTTGAAGCTGTAGTGCCATATTCCTTTTTCTGTGGAGCTGATGGGGTGACTAAGTTGCTAGGTAGCTGCATTGAGCTTGGGTTTGCAGGT
>JAAGOD010003496.1_pt1 | contig 12550 bp, 13 predicted proteins | sample 8389681 | NCBI WGS metagenome assembly JAAGOD01 (sample SAMN13964374, study PRJNA552185) | sponge metagenome | biome: deep-sea hydrothermal vent fields; feature: spots directly above weak diffusing fluid; material: seawater and sediment | host: Tedaniidae sp. KZ-2020 ... | reverse complement strand
GGGGGAGTGGCTAGTGAACTCTGGGATCCAATGGTGTGTTTGTGAGGGGGAGTGGCTAGTGAACTCTGGGATCCAACGGTGTGTTTGTGAGGGGGAGTGGGACATCGAATCCCGAAATCTCTTTTCTTGATACTGTGGAACCTGACGCATTGGGACCAGCCATTTTGTCCTTTATAGGGAGTCCTCCCTTTTGAGGTTAAAAATGCATTAGCACAATTAGGAAAGTAGACATTTTGGGACCTTGAAGTGCGTCCTTTATTCAGAGGTCTTTTCTTTTGTGTCATGTATTCAGAGTGTCCTTTATCGGAGGTTCCACTGTGTATAGAGGGAGCCCTTATAGCTCAGTGTAGTTGTGCTTTTGTATAGTTCTTGAGTGTGTGGAGAGGAAAGAGATAGATGAACTGGCTGGTCTAGGACCATTACTACATGATTGTGTTATTGTAGTTTCTGAGAGAGTGGAGAGGAGAGAACGCCAGTGAGATCTGGTGTGAAAATGTCCGCACGAAGGACAAGAAGAAGCTGTGGAAGAAGAAAAGCTCCAGAGAGCTCTTTCCCTACCCTTGGAAAGAAGTGCGCTAGCCCCCCAGTCCCTGCGACCTGGCTAGGCCACACCCACTGCTTCTTGTACTCTTGGACCCTCAGGTACTGGACGCTCGTTCATTGTCTGATTCGTACTGTGCACTTTCACACACTATTTTGATATCATTTCAACATCGTATCTTTACTTTAGTCCCCCAATGTACATGGGAGAGCCTCGGGACAAGGCAGTAGAACCTCTGAATAAAGGACACTTTGGGATCAGCCATTTTGTTCTCTGTTGAGAGAGGTTGTCCTTTTCTCGGAGGTTCAAAATGTAGTACTACTGCCGTAGGAAGGGGTTCCACTGTATAAGAAGTGGATATGGGTCAAAGTTCATAAGAATGATTTCGCAGTGTAATTCCGACACTAGGAATGACAAAGGCATTGAATTTGAGAAATGAAAGTGTTGTTTAATTTGGTTTGTACACAGTGTAGGCGTAATAGGGAGTTGGTACAAACAGCGTGTAATAGCTCTGCTGAGGAGGAGAGCTCATCTCAGACTGACTCTGGCCCTGATTAGCTTGCCCCTGCTGTTGCTGCTGCTGATGATGATGATGAGGAGGTGGTGACGGGGTCCCTGCAAAACTCAGACCACTCATCATGTAGTCCCCAGGAGGCGATGGGTAGGAGGGCGTGGCTGGAGCCACCAGCATGACCTGGTTCCCCCGGCCGCCGCAGGGATAGGTCAGGGGTGGACTCTGAACCACTGTGCTGCTGGGGGACTGTGAATTGGAGGGCCTCCTGTGCCCTATAGGGAGCTGGGTGGTCTGTGTCATGAGTAAGGGGGACTCCTCCAGGAAACGAGCGCGTCTCATGGGGAACATGTGGTGGTATTGGTGTTCAGTGTCTGAAACATCCTTTGCAGGCGTCTCTGGGGATTTCATGGGAGTTTCCTTGTCTGCTTCACCCTGAGGTCTGGCTGACGCTGGATCAGTGACTTCATCGCTCTGCTTGACTGTGTTGGCGGCATTGCTTTGCTCGGTTGATTGTGAGTGATTTTGATCAGCCTGAGTTTCAGGTTCGGCCTTCTTCTCTGCTTCTCTGTCTCTTTCTGCTGAAATACAAATTTCTGAATTCTCAGTAGTAGTAGTACCTTCTTCTGGTAGAATACAACTCTCTGCCATTGTGGATTCTGACTGGTGCTGTGAATTTGTGAGGTCTTCTGGTTGCGTGAGGTTCTCGGCTCTCTCCCGGTGCTCTGCGAGGATCCCATCATCTTGGGATTCCACTGCTACCTCTGGTTGAGCCTGATCTGGACCACGCTCTTCAGCACGTCCAACATCCTCATTTTCTGTCTGAGAGTCGTCTCCCTGAGATTCATCCTCTTCTCGGTCCACTGGACAATCCTGAGTGAGACATGTAGGTGGTCCATCTTCTTTCTTTTCTACTTCTTCTGGTTGGATGTCATCTAACTGCTCCTCTGTATTTTCTTGGCGTTGTACAGCACCCAGCTTTTGCTGTATCTGGTTTTCGGACTCCACGTGACCGGCCGATTGAACCTGGTCTGGTTCATCCTGATCACCCTGATCATCCTGCTGATTTTTATGCTGAATTGGTTCCTCTTCTCTTCCCTTGTTCGCCTGCTCGACCTGCTCTGAAAGTCCTAGCACAGGTATGTCTTGATCAGGTGAATTAGGTGGTTTTGCTGACTGTATCTTGTCTTCTTGCTGAGCTGGTCCTTCTGTTTCTCGTGGAAGGTACTGCATGATATTATTATTGTCCTCTCTGTTCTCCACTGATATGGGATCTTCCAGGAGAGTGGCAGAGTGACTGTGGCATGCTATTGCAGTTCCAGGTCTGATAATCTCGGCTTCAACGGCTGCAATAAAACAATTGAACAGTCAATGGCAGTGCTAAGAACCAGCTAATGATGGAGCATGGCAATATTTAGTCCAACCTTTCGTAATTGCATGGGTGTTTAATCCAGAACTAGAAGTAATTACAGAGTCTGTATGCTTCACTTTTCTCTCAACTGGAGCATCAGTTGATTGACCTAGACACAGAGGGATCATAACAATGTTCTTTAGCTAAGCTTGGTGTTTAAATAGTGACTTGCCGAATTTTTTCCTGAGGGATCTGCTGATGTAGTAGAGGCCAATTGGTACACACACAAGGAAAATGTGGTAGGGGATCATGGCAAAAGTAGTAGCAGCAGCAGCTTGCTTTTCATTCCCCACGCATGAGCATCATTGTTGCATTTTCTGCAGCCTTGGAAATCACACGCAGAAAGTACGCATGCGCAGGAATGTGTGCGCATGCGTATTGGTTAATTTTCATGCCATTCTAAGCAGAATTCAGTTCAGATTATTGATGTCCTTTTATCAGACTCCTGGTCACAGCTTTCTGTTTTCTGCCCAGACTAACTTATTTTCATCCACTCAGTGTAAAGCTTTAGCATTTCTGTTGCATATATCTAATATTATGCCCCCTGGGCTTCAATTTTGCATTAAACTTTGACTTTGAACTTTGCACAACTAACTTTCTGCATGCATGAAGTGGTCAACATGCATAATGTAATGCTTGACAAGTAACTAGAACTAATTAAGCTAAGTGAATATACTATTTTTTTGCTAGAGTTTTAGTGATGATTGGTTTGGGTCTATTCTTGAAAATAATCTTCTTTGTGATCAGTGCCATGACTACATACTCAGTACATGATGCAATATCCTCCTCCACCTCATCAGCACGACCCTCCAAATTCGAATCACCGCTGCCTAAGTCCATTTTCATGGTCCCTTCAATCCCATCCCTATGCTCGCCTCTAGTTCTCTTCTTCAATATGGCGTAGGGCCTCTCCAGCTCCACAACTTTCCCTGTCAGCAGATGGTGGCCCACTATGAGCTGGGGGGTCCCCTTGCTGTTGAAATGGAGGTCTCCTATGTGCATGTTGTCTAGGGGGATTTGGTCTCTGGTCTCCAGCTGGCCTTGCAGTTCCACCAGCCCCCAGGACTCCACATCCCCCGGCATATGGACAAACAGTTGAGGCATTAATGCACCAGCAAACGCTGAAAATCACCTTCAAATTGTCAGGCTGGCCTTCATCTCCTCCTCTCTCATTTTTTCTTTTCAAAATTTCTTTTTGTTTGAGTCACTCTAATTAAGCGAAAATGTTGCAGCTGCAGCTCTTTGCTGCTCCATCAACCAGAGAGAGAGAGGCATCACAGCATAGCTAGAGGGAGGAGCACTTCTGGATGCCATCTATGATGCCATGATGGAAGGTATCTTAACCATTATCTGCTAAAGTGTATTGCTAATACACTGGGTGATTTCTCTAGGGTTGGATCAAGGTCTGAAGAGAAAGGCCAGACCAGAACGAGTGTCCGAACCGTTTGCCGCAGCACCCAGATCTCCCCCATCCAGTGCGACAAAGAGACGGTCCCTTTCCTCGTTTGCTCAGTCAGCAGGCAAGGAGAGGCAGCCTGATGCCCCACGTAACCAATCTGGAGCTAGACTCGGTGCTGACTCAGGGGTCAAAAGGTCATCTGGTTTTAAATTGGCGAAGAAGCAGAGGTTTTTAGGTGAGTTTGAGATAATTCGGTGGCACAAATGACATACTGTGAGACCTCTGATAAAGAACACTAAAAGGAGAACCTCCCAACTACTATTAAGTACTGTCCAAAAGAGAAACCTCTCTATAAGGGACAAAAGGCTCGGTCCTGAGTATGTCCACTATTTGGAGGTTCCAACTGAGTATTGATGTCCTTGCTACAGGGGGTGAGGAGTGGGATTGGATGGTTGCTAGGCAATGGGATGACATGGCTGCTGGCAGGGAGTGCACCTTCCGTGAAAGCAAGAGTGATTCTAACTCTGACATTCAGTCCTACAGTGACGATGGAGACCCATCAGATGATGCCGTTCCAGGGGAAATCCCTATCGTCAGTAGCCGCGCCCCCAAGATCAATGAGGTCATAGGTGGGGGGGTGTCTAGGAGAAGGAGGAAAAGACGGCTGATGGGAAGGAGGGGTGTGGCTGGCCACTCCCCCAATATCAGTGAGGCCAGTAGTGAGGAGAGGGATGGCATGGGCAAGAGGAAGAAGCTGGGAAGAAGGGGTGTGGCTGTTCTCAGCCACTCCCCCAGTATCAGTGAGGAGGCCAGCAGCGGAGAGGGAGAGGGAGAGGAGGGGGGTGGTGTCAGAGGGAGGCCGGGAAGAAGGGGTGTGGCTGCCCATGGCCACTCCCTCTATATCAGCGAAGCCAGCAGTGGAGAGGAGGGGGGCGGAGTCAGGAGAAGAAGGGGTGTGGCTGTCCACAGCCACTCCCCTCGCATCAGTGAGGCCAGCAGTGGTGGCGAGGACCCTGAGATGGTGGGAAGGGGTGAAGACTGTGTGGTGAGGGGTGGAGGGAGGGCAGGAGGGGAGAGGACAAGTGGCCATGGCCCAGTCATCTCCAGGAGAAGGAAAATGAACGTTTGGTCACTTCGTTCATCCACCCCTACGAAGTATCCACAGGTACATAAATACAAATGTATGGGAAGGGGGGAGGGGTAATGGTAGGGCAGTGGTACATAAGATTTGACACTTGCTTTGGCACTTTGTACCTTCATTTACGGACACAATGCATGCTGAGTCAGCAAGAAATAAAAAACATGCACGTACTTCTATTTTTGTGTTCTTCAGGTATCTCCAGGTGATGGGATCGAAGAGGTGTTTTCCTCCAGTGGCAGTGCTGACGATGCGCTAGAAACTGCCATGTCAGCATCTTCCATGGTCCTCACTCGCAGCAGCAAGTCCTCGAGAAGGAAGGGAAAAACCCTACCCATGCCGCACCCCTTCTCTGACTTGATAGTTCAGGGGGGTTGTGATGAGATGAGGATTTTCACCCCCCCTAGCTCTCCAGAACCTGAGCCTGGGGCAAAGCTGGAGGGAGAGTTGGGGGGAGCGAGAAAGCTCAAGGCCAGTGACTGGATCAAGCAGGTAATGTTCACAGCATAATATACAGTGGACTCCTCTAATCCGGTCACCCTTGGGACCTGCCAAAGTGTCCTGATTAGAGGGGTGGCCTCATTTCAGGGGTCTAGATTAGAGGGAGTTCACTGTACACATGTAAGTGGAAGTGTCCTGATTAGAGTGGTGACCTCATTTGAATAACGCGTACTTCGGGACATTTTGAAGTGGCCTTAATACAGGGGTGCCCTCGTTTCGGGGGGGTACAGATTAGAGGGGGTTCACTGTACACCCCTGAAATGGGACCAATCCTCTAATCAGTACCCTGTGACTCATTTATCCAGATTGAGAAAATCAAATGTAACCTCCTCCATCCCATCCCATATTCATTGTTTTCCAGGTCCATGTAGAGAGCGTTGAGAGCATGTCCATGTCCACTGGTGATCACCCCAGCATGGGGCAGGCCCTCAGGACCACACCCCTAGACTCCGCCCAGAGGAGCCGCGGCAGGAGGAAGCTGCTCCCCGGCAGCATGGCCGAGAGGCTGCACAGGCTCGTCCAGAGACAGAAATTGGAGATCAGATTCTGGGAGCACAGAGCAAGCACCATCAAGGAGGAGGGAGGAGGAGGTATATTAATTTAACACAGTGGAGTCCTCCGATAAAGAACCCTCTGAAGTAAGGACGATTTCTGTACAAAGGAACTTAAATTGGTCAATTTGACCTCCAAGATAAGGACATAAGGAAAACCTCCTTACAAGGGACAATGGATATGATCCCAAAGCAAAAGTGTCCTTTATTCAGAGGTTCACTTCCGTGTTTCCCCCAGATTGTTCCGATGGCTGTCTGACCGTGCATGTGCTGTCGTTCAGCAGCTGCTGCTCTGTGGTGATTGCCAGGTGCAAAGTCCTCCAAGGAGCCACACGCTCACGCCCCCACGGTGACGAGGAATGGCGCCATGGTCGTCATGGAGAGGGGGGCGTGGTCACCGTCCTATTCTCTCAACAGTGTGCTCGCTTCATTGGGTTGGCAGTGGGGAGGCTTGTGCGCATCCACCCTCCCTGGTATGTGGGTACATACCATTATTCACCTGGCCAGTTGTGTTGTTGTTGTTGTTGTTGTTGTTGTTGTTGTTGTTGTTTTTTTGAGTGTGTTTTAACTATATCCAGGCAGACTGTTCACCTGTCCAGTTGCAGAGATGTCGTTCTCTGCCCTCACTTCTCCATGAGTGTGGGGTTTTCCCCTCTCCCCAGCCCCAGTAGTGACATCACCACAGCAGCCCCGCCCACCACTCGACACAGCCTCAGCACTCTCTCAAGATCACCAGCGAAGGTAAATGGTAGAGCAAAGTATTTATTAAGTGTACAATGCTATGATCTTGTACGGATGATGGGGTCACTATACAGAGCCTGTACAGTGAACCCCCTCTAATCTGGACCCCAGCCACCCCTGTATTCAAAATTTCCCATTTTATACTTCCTAGTGCCCTGAAATGAGGCCACCCCTCTTATCAGGCACTTTGACCGGTCCCAAGGGTGGCTGGATTAGAGGGAGTCCACTGTATGGGCCACACAGTTATCGTTTCAATTCAGCCACTGAAAGACTTTGTCTAAATTATTTAGGCACTTGTACCAACTCGTCTATTCGCTGAATCCAACCCCCCAAAACTGAACCCTCCCTCTGCCATCATCAGCGGCCCTACCTCCATGGAAAGCGAAAGCCACATCAGTGCAGCCTTCACTAACCACCCCTCTCCTCCTCCCTGCTTCAGTCATGTCTCTAGAGCTCGGGATGATAAGGCGGGGCACGCTGAGGGTATCAAGTCACACCTTGCTGTTACTGCTCCCTCGTCCCTCCACCTCCTTGATGCCATCATCGGAGCCAGGGTGGGCGTGGCAGCTGGGTTTACGGCCACCATCCTGCGGGTGTTTAGAAAGAGGGGCGTGGCACCAGTGACGATGCTGGGGGCGTGGCAAGAAGGGGGAGAGGGAGAGACCAGCGTGTGTCAGGCTCTGGTCAGGAGAGCTAGGCTAGCAGGGAGGAGTGGCCGGATCCTCTCACCATCTGGATGGAGGTAGGCTAGTACTGAAAGTTTGAACCCTGTAACAGATCAAAACGCTGCAAGCGCAAAACGAGGCCTGATTCAATTTGGAAATGGACACCAGACTATCCTAGGACCCTCCAAAATGAGGACAACCTCTGTACAAAGGAAAACTAAATTCCTCAGAGACAAGCTTACGACATGATCCTTTACGTGAAGGTTTCAATGACTTTGCTGGCTGGCCATGTGTAATGTATGTAGGTGGTCGGTGCTGGTGAGGGACAGTGCGGGACACTATGCTGAGGTCATGCTGCCCGAGTGCAGTACCCAAGAAGACCTTCCCTGGTATGTGTAGCAGCAAGCAGCTATAGACACAGAAATGGAGCATTCGTCCAAATGCAGCACAACCTCTCTCTGCAGCGGACCCTCACATCATGTGTCCCAGTAGAACTGACCCTGGCGTGCTATAATATACATCAACAACCTCCTTTAAAAAAGTCCACTATTTGTTCATTTCAGGAGTGTGCTAGTGGCTGAGGGTGAGACAAGACAGTGCTACTTTTCCAAGCTGAGAGTGCTGTGGAAACTAGATCCAAACAGGTACAATGTGCAGTACACAGCATTCTGGACCTAATGTACACTGGTAGATGAAGCTATATAACTTTGTTTGGATGTCCTGTGTGTGTATGTTTGTGTGTGTATTTGTCTGTATGTGTGTGTGTGTGTGTGATGCGTGTGTGTGTTTGTCTGCGTGTGTGTTTGTCTGCGTGTGTGTGTGGGGGTGGTGTGTGTGCCCAGAGATCCCAGCTTGTTCTCCGTCATCACAACTCTAGATCTTGAGCAGACAAGAGATCTGGTGAGTCAACCAGCCAACTGCTGAAATGATAAGGCATCGTAATAGTGTTTTGTTCTACTCAGCAGGGTTCAAAGGACACGGGCAACTCATCACCTTCTGAGCCCCACCCAAGTGTGTCCAGGAATCCTTACCATATTTGCTTCTTGATGGAGTGGGCAGAATCTACACATTTCCAGCTCTTCTCCATGCCCTCCAGCTGTGACGATGTGGGAGGGGATGCAAGAGTGGGCGGAGCCACCAGTGATGTGGGCGGGGTCTTCTCAGGAGAGGTAGATGGAGCCACGAAGGAAGTAGGAGGGGGCACGGGAGATGTAGATGGAGTCACACAAGCTATGGGAGTGGCTATGGAAGATGTGGGTGGAGATAGCGACGCTGGAGAAGTGGGAGGGGCAACAGGCAGAGATGAGGGGGGTGAGGGGAAGGCCAACAATGAGAGAGTTGAAGAAGAGGTTGCAGACATTACCTTGAGGAGTAAAGGCTCTCGAGTCAGCCTCATTGCTAAAATTGTCTCTTTAAAACCCGAGGTATGCTGTTACTGTACAGGGGAGGGTCTTGATTATGGATGCTGGGTCTCGTCTAGTGTAACTGAAGAAAATCTAGAGGTTTGAATGTGTGGCTTTGCATTTTCAGGTTCCTTTCGAATCTCCCCCTTCTCTTCTCTGGGGGCACTACCTCACAGTGCAATGTCTCGGTGACGGTGGTAGGGTAAGGCTCCAGAGAGTGGCACATGCTGGTAATGAAGGGGAGCTTGTGATCTATTTGAAACAGGGGTTTGTGGTGGAGGGTTTGCTGGGTGTCCTGAGTTGTCCTGGGGTGACTGTGCTGCTGAGGGACGTGGCACTGCAGCAAACCAAAGGTTTACAAGGGTATTAGCGAACCTCTAATTAAAGACACCCCAGAAGAGGATAAACCTCCCAACAAAGGACAAATTAAAAAAGTACACCCTCTAGTCTTCTTCTACAGGCTACGTGTATGTTAGGTGGTCCCAATATAGAGGACTCCTTCCCTACGCAAAAGATTGACCCTGGTGTATCCTATATTCAGAGAGGCTTCGCTACTATAGAAGCCTTCTGTCTTGCTTTTGTTCATGCAGACTCTCCTTGTTACTCCATGGATGGTTACTCCCTGATTTTTTCACTGGAGGGCTCTCTGCTCCAGCAGTGGGCCCTGGGACTATACCCTGCGGGGCAAAGGTACAGAAGAGTGTGGGATTAGACACTGTAGATTTTTATGGTGATTTTCATATTGCGGTAAGAACTCGGTGAAGCTAAGGTAAAAGTGTCAGCATAATACTCCCTAATGTCTATAGCAGCCAAGTTGCTTTGAAATTGGAAACACAATATTCCCCAAAACCTAGACATTTCATTCTGTCTATTAGCAATCATTGGATACTTTTGATAGCAGCATCATCTTTGTTTTGAAAACATAAGTCCTCAAAAACCTCCCATCCAAAAATAAATATTGTTTTTTCTCTGAAATGAAACATGATTGAATAGCTATTGGTTATTCTGGAATTCCTCCCAAAGAAGGGGAGGTAAAGATGTATTACTCCTATTAATGATTGAGCAGAGAGACATAATTTAGTGCGCATGGGCGTTGCATGGCCCCACCCACTGCCCACGAGTATAAATAGCGCGCTTTGATCGAGAGAGCATTCACTAATTTTGCTTGTAAAGTTGCTGTGGGGTTTATAGCTACAGTTGAAGGATCCCTCTAAGAAAAATGAAGACTGCACTTGTCGTAGTATTCTTTCTCTTCGGAGTCGCATTGTGTAATGCGCAAAATGTAATACAGTGTGGACTGAGAGCCACCACAGAGCTTACGTCTGTGTAACATCCAGTGGATTATCACCTCCTTCATTTGTAGGCAATGATTAAGTGGTGTCAATTCTCCATGGGCTTATCAGCTCATACTCTATCCTGATGACCCACTGTGGGATGGTCAGAACTGCGTCAGTAGCTGCTGTCAGCTCAACAATCCTCCATACTTCACCAAGACCCTGCCAGCTCCCACCACTGACAACATAGAGTTGCGTGTCTGTTCGTACCACAGAGCAAGTGCTGGTGATAGTCCAATTGACCAAGTGGAACTTTACGTGCAGTAAAATACACAAGACACTAACACTATGAAAAGTGCAGCACTCTCCCTGCTTAGAAATTCCATTATGGAAGAACCTGGTCTCACTAGAGAGGCTAGTAGCTATAAACACTTATTTTCACCTTGTTGTACATAATGCGCAATTGGTTCACATGATTAGGGACGCGGATATGGTGAAAAATTGACCAATGAGATTGGTCTGTGCTGGAAATCAAACTGCTACCACGAGGAAGGATTTCAATGTCACATCATACATTACCTATACCACAGCACAGCTTACTACCTTAAAGTTCCTTACAAATTGTAGGTACCTAAAGAAAATTCAGTCATTAGACCATCACACAACAACCCGAGGCAAGGCATAACCAAGTCTATTTGGTGGCAACAATGACGTTTCCTTGAACAGCTGAGGTGAACTGAGTCAAATTAAGCCTGTCACTGTGTGATGGGTCCTCTTGGTACGGGTGAAGCTCCACGCTGGAGAACCCCACCTCCCTTAACGCCTTGCAGATAGCATCATAATCCCACACCAAAACATCAAAATCAAACCCCTTCCTATACACATGATGAAATCTTCTAGGCTTGCAGACATCTCCTTGCCAAGGATCGATGTGAAGAATCTTCTCACAAAACCGTTCAAACTGCTTTGCTAGCTGATCGTCCCTACTCAAAGAGCACACAATGCTATAACATGCCCCTCCAGGTTTCAAATTGAGGTAGATGCAGCGGCACATTTCCACCAGTGCAGGGTAGTCCTGTGCATAACAGAAGAGGTGAACGCTGATGCAGAGGTCAGCCTGAGGGTCAACGATCACAGCAGGTTGCCTTGCATCGTGAACCACATACTCAATTTGGCCCGGCTTGATACCAGCAGCAAAATCTGCTTCCTTGGACATTTCCAACTGCTTTTGGATTATATCCACTGCAAAAACTTTCTTTGCGCCACACTGTGATATAAACTTCCTGGCCTTGTGCCCCAGGCCACAAGGCAGGTCAAGCAGGGTCTTGACTCGCAAGTCAGGCAGCAAGGAATATAGGGTGAAGTACCGTGTGTGAACAGCAGGTTCATCTGGGTCATACTGAGAATCCATATAGCATTTCAGCATTGCTTCATCCTTGTAGCTCTCCACAGACATTTTTTATGTTCTGGTAATAATGTAGGTATATTTTTTTGTTATTAATAGCACCTTCACTCTAATCTACACACTCACCAATCTCGCAGAGTTGGTCTGCAAAAAATTCCTGGAGTCTGAAGACTGTATAGCTGGACCCTAATAGCAGAAACTCAAGAAGCTTTGCTGAAGTGTGTTCACCAAGCAAATCAAAGTTTCCGTAGATAAAGACAGTAGCTGACTGGAGCTAGCTCTAAGTAGCCAGCTACTAGCTATGTTCCTACACTGCTTGTGTAGTTTAACCATAGATCCCTATAGGGAAGTGTCAAACTCAGTAGGTGCATGGGCTGCAGAACAGCTGGAACTACATTGGGGCATTGGAGGCAGTTGCCTCCTCGCTGCTTTCTAAATGGCACTGCTAACAAGCTGTTCTAGCTAGAGAGGAGCAATGGCTGGTAGAAAGTGTTTTCCTCCTCCTTTCAAAAATCCCTAGTTACGCCCCTGTCCAGGAAGACAGCTAAGTAATTGCCGGCTAATAGCTATGTCCTACCCCATACACTCTAGCTACCTATTGATTATGTTGTTCTGGTGGATTGGAAGGGTAGATAATATAATAGCTACTCCATGTGCTAAGCTTCCTGCTGAACATATGGGAGCTCTTCAGCAGAGCTGAGGTTGCTAAGTGTCACCAGTTTCCAGTTAAAACTTACTGGGAAGTCTATAGTCTGTGTGTGCCAGAAAACAGCCATATCTCTCTGTGACTGGAGGGTATCATGAAGATAATGGAGATGAATTCTTCTCAGCCACCCTTTCACCCTCCACACTATACAGCATAACTAGCTAGCTGGCATGGTCACTATCTAATAGTCATTTTGTGGTTAAATTCAGGTTGCCATGCAGCTCCCCTGCTCACCTAAGCACCATGACAGTAGGTCATGCAACAATGCCCACAATAATGTCACGCCGCAGCTCCCACTCTGCCC
>JAAGOD010049248.1_pt1 | contig 12552 bp, 19 predicted proteins | sample 8389681 | NCBI WGS metagenome assembly JAAGOD01 (sample SAMN13964374, study PRJNA552185) | sponge metagenome | biome: deep-sea hydrothermal vent fields; feature: spots directly above weak diffusing fluid; material: seawater and sediment | host: Tedaniidae sp. KZ-2020 ... | reverse complement strand
CTACCTAACAAACAAGCTAGCTAAGATTCATCGGTTTGTTCTTTTGTAGTTGAACCCATGTTTTTCCACTGTGTTATTGCTGCATTCATATTTTTCCATTGTGCTATGTTTGAGCTGTGGAAAAAAAAGTATTTTATGTCTATCGTCACCAAGAAAGGACCAATGCTCTGTAGTCCACACAATGTTTACAATTATTGGTTCATGGAGAATTGCATCTTTATGCATTATTGGCTATCAGGAATGCCTGATCACCATCCCAATAAAGGGGTTTCCTCAAGCTAAGAGTACTTACACTGCTCCTTCTCGTAGTATCTTGATGTGAGGCATCAGTGGCTCTAGCAGTTGGCAGCTGGATAAGCTGAATGTCCCAATAAAGTTAATCTAAGATTGAAATCGTAGCAGCTATGTTGTAATAGTGTTTACATTATAAACGTGCATTTATCTACCTGAATGTCTGCGATTTTATGAGGAGCAACTCTGTCCATTAATTCTATTGGCTGAGAACCCAATGCTTTCTCACGGTCTCCCTAAGCAATGAATGTTATGTTCATGGCACACTTGTTGCCATGATTACTATAATGTACCTGCCCATAAAATTCCTCAAAGAGTGAGTCAACCTGAGTCTTGTAAATTTCCCATGGTTTGTAGGTGGAGTTTAAGTCACACATAGTGATCAGCATTCTCAGTGCAACTTCCCTGAATCACATTGCAACATGAACCCACTTATTTGTGGTCACTTGGGTTATATCAAGTTACTTGTGTGCAGGGTTGTCCCAGGAAAAGCGGCCTTCATTGGTCAATTTTTCCATAGATTCCCTGTTCTTGAAGAACTGCATGACATCTGAAGCCATTATTGCCTTGTTGATGACGGTAAGGGCCTATTATAATAATAATATTATGAACGAATCAGTACTAGTTATTTGTGAAACAATCAACAAGGCTTGCACCTGGAGGAACTCTTGGTCACTCAAATGCGAGAATATGCTGATATTTTCCATCTTGAGCAGGGCTACGGTCTGGCTGAAATGGTGGTGCTCAAGGATAGGGTTGGTATAGAGCATGGCCAGGGGGGAGTCAGTTTTGGTGAGGAATGAACTATTGGTACCACGGTGGTCCAAGTCATGACACAGACAGGCAACAAACAGCGACATTTTCTGAATGCCAAGATGCAAAATACAATAATTTTACTACAAATAATTCATGTAAGATCACATAGCAGTTGCATTGTACCTAAAATTTTGCTTAGAGCTCAGATTCCATGGTGAACTCACCTCAATCTCACTAAACATCTGTGGTACACCCTTAATAACATAGTACATGCAGTGGGCCACCGAGAAGGCATGCTCCCAGTTGTGGTAAGGGATCGGCCGATAGTTCTTGCTGACTGTCAGGCAGAACCTCAAGAGCTTGTCCCTGTCAAAGCCAACGGGGTCCACCAGGTCCAGGAACAGGGTCACAGCTAGCTGGGCCTTGGTGACAGTATCCAGTGGAGCACAGTCAAAGCCGAAGCTGAAATGGAGAAGGCAAGATACTCTGTCATACTCTGAGGTGGGACAGATTAACCGCGGACATGGCATTTGAAGTATTTGCCTCCAGACAAACAAACTCAGTCCGGAATGCTAAACCGATCGTGTTGCAAAACTCACTCATTGATTGGATAGTCATCCAGTGAGGGAAGAGGTTTCACTCTGATCTCTTCAAAAAGATTAGCTGGATACTTACGATGATACGCAAGAACTTCATTCAGCACCTGCAATTCACTTTGGTAAAAAGAGCTATTGGCCTAATGGGTCAGCTTCCCATTGATCTTACACTGCATTTATTTCGTGTTTTGGTTATTTCCCTCTGTGACTTGCAGCTGCTAAGAACTAGGCTACAGAATTCACAGAAGGAACGAAAATGTTCTTTGTCTTCGGCCGAGAACTCATTCTTGTTTCTTTTGTTGATTGCCACTATGACTCCTAAAACCATCCTGTATATTATTATGCACAACAGTGTTCAACCTCCTCCTCCAGGGCATGCATCCATGAGTTTACATACTTTTTGTTAATGGCTATGGGGGCACAGAGAATTGACTTGCAGTTGTCTGCAGCTATGATGCTGTCCATGTCCTGGCTAACAAATTTTCTCTGTGTCAGGTCATTCAGATTGAGAATCTCACCAGTTTCGGCAGAATGGTCAACAATTCTCTTGATAATGGACAGCCTACATCAAAATGGATCAATTTAGAAAGATTTGGGTATGTTTTTACCCTGGAAAGACGAGATCACTTTGAGAGAGAATAGATTGATTGTTTGAGTCTTCAGCGAATAAAGCTTCATTACTTTCTGCGGAGATAATATGATCGTATAAATTGGACCCAGGAAGCTGTAGACACAGATTGCTTCCTGATTTGTTCATCATGAATATCTTGGCAGTTTCAGAGTTGACTAACTCACAGACTGTAAACTGGATGCGATGGAGAATAAGTAATACATTCCTACTGAATACTGCAGACTAACCCGAATACATTTAAAAATTGATTCGAAGTTCCAATCTTCACCAATGACTTTCCTGTTACACAGTGTACAATGTATTGTGTTAGTACACAATTTTATAGATTGCATGTACCTGGTAATACTGTGAAATGTATCGAACAGCAAGTGGAGCTGCTTATTCTCTGCATGTATATTGGAGCAGTCCATTGCTACAGTTGCCCAAGAGAGGTAACTTCTAACAATCTCTTCATCTTCCTCACTGAACTTAAACTCCCTGATCTTCCTTCCCAGCTCCAGCACACCGATGACATCATTACTCTTGGTCAGGATAGGCACACAGAGTATGAAGGCCATGGTATTGTCTTTCAATGGTGGAAATTAACCATAGCACGCAGTCTCACATAGCACACAACAAAGCAGCTCTAACCTTGTTTAGTAAGAATAGATCCTCTGGGGAACTTGAAGTCAGCTTTCTATAATATTATGTCACAGATTACCTATCAATAGTTCTGCTAAGGCTCCTGGCATGCTAAGTAGTACCTGCTTGAGCAAGTTAATGTTGATAGGAAGCTTTGTTGCTGCAACATAGCCGGGGATTGTATCCCCAAGGCGGATCGGGAGACTAATGTTTTCATTACTAATCAACTCGAGGAACTGAAAAAAGCTAATTATTATTACAGCTATTGTGGGTTTATGGCATCTATCTTACATTGGCTTTTGTTAGGTAGAGGTGAAAAGTGTCGGCATAAGCAGCTAAGAGTCATAGGGAAGAAAAAAAACTAGCTAGCTGTGTGATGTACAAAAGCTTATCTTTACCTTCAGCAGTGGACTTGCACAGACTTAATAGAACAGATTTGACCGGGAGGCCTCTTTGAACATTGCTGCTGACAGTCCCCATCATAGTGTGTGTCTTGGGGCTCTGAGAGAACATAATACGACTGCAACCTACTAGAAGTAGCTAAGCTACGTACCTGCAATTTCGTAATAGCATCTCCTATTGTTGAAGCTACTTCAAAACCTAACAAGAAAAAAATTAGATTCCTGTCATTATTAGCAGTATACTTACCTGAATCCCGTCTACATGTTTTTCGTTTGAGTATTTTTTGCAGTGCTACTACAGGAACTTCGCTAAGCAAATAATCCTCCAGGAAACTTTTATGAGACCGCAAATAATCCTTCACCGATTCACCTGCGCCAAATCACAGAATCAGTTTTTATGATTAAAGCAAATAAATGATTACCAGAGATTTCATAAGTAGTGGCAGGAAGGGCAGACCGAGAAGAGCGAGCACTCTGAGGTCTTTGTTCCATATCAGCCAATATGCCACTGCTTCTACTTCTACTTCTACTCTGAAGTCCTCTAGTGGAAAGATTATTGCAGGATCTACTGTTGTAGGGGAGGAACTGCGAAGGAAGTGGAGGGGGTTGCCTGCTTCTAAGAAGTCTAGATGGAGATGCCATTATTATTTTTTTCCCTCTCAATGCTTGTTGTTGTCAAGTATGAGTTCTACCGCTTCTGATTGGTCAAAAAAATATGTCGTCAGCGCGCGTAATGTAACGCGTCAAATAGTGCAAATTTCGCGTGTAATCACTTTTCTTCAGAGGTGTAAGATCTATAAAGCTTGCTTAGATACAAGAAGGAAGCAGTGAAGCAATAATATGGAAGGAGAATCTGGAGACACTAATACTAGAGTGCTTTCACTGTCAACCAAGAGAGTCAAAGATTCAAGCAGCCATTGGCACTGCCCACCTCAAACTGAAGCCTCCATTATCTGCAACATCAAAAACGACTTCAGTGATCCAAAGGAGACATCGTCATCTTCTGCAAGACACAGCATGGTTCTTGTTCGAATGCTCAATTTGGGTCCACCTCCATGCAGGGTGATCAGCAGTCGAAGGCAAGCATTGAGTGCTCCACTCCATCATTTCACATACGATTACAGGGAAAAGGCATTCACTAATAGGGAAGGGTACACATGGACTCCCATGTATCTCCACTACTGCAAGCCACTCATCACAGAGCAACTCCATGGAAATAACCAATTTCTTGAGACAAATAGGAACATTGCAAATACCGACCACTTGAAAAGGCCAAAACGGGAAGTCAGTGCTCAACTTTTCTCTCTATTGACAAGCAACTCTACAATAATCAAAGCACCTTTCTGGACGCAGGGCAAACTGGGGACAAGTGTCACTAACTGCAAGCCAATCAGCTATAGCAAGTTCATGGAGAGTCCGTACATACAGAAGAGAAAATACAGCTTATGAGGCTTTTAGTAACCTAGCAATTTTTCCTATGATGCTAAAATTAATAATGATGTAAAAAAATAGCCTTAAAAATAATGACCATTGTAGTTTTGTATTCCTTGTCAGAAGCCAACATACTTTGTTTGCCTTCCGACAGCTATGAGTTTGCCGTCCTCCTTTCTGGTCACATCTACAGTGGCAAAGGCCAGTTTATTTCCCTTCTTGATGCACTCCGACTTGATCTCCAGCACGTCCCCTGCCTTGGCAGAATTCAAATATCTGAGAAGCCAACAAGGATTATATTATACAGCAGACGGCTTTCTTTAATCTGGTGCCAGTTGAAGTGTCGTGATTTAGATTCCAGGGGTGGATTTATTACTACAGGCCTTTTGATAAAGGGGTCAATTGGATAATTTGAATGCAGGGGCTTCCAGATTTTAAGGGTCTAGATAGAGAGCTTGCTTCACTGTAAATAGCCACATACGAGATGTTCATGTCGACACTGACTCCAGGGTGACTCTCAGCAGACATAATGGCAAGTGTTGAGATACTATCCACCAGGGTAGCCGTCAGACCTCCATGCAAGGTCCCTCCAGGGTTCAAGTGCGATTCATCCACTTTCATCTCGCAGACACATTTTCCTTCGGACGAGGATACCATGTGAACCTAAAGACACACACAGAGGTGGACACAGTTAGAGCCTTAGGAATTCATTCCTTACTGGTTTTAAGAGCCTATCAAACCCCTTTGAATCCCAGAAGACCCTCTTCAGAATCTCAGCAACTCTCCCAGCTCCACCTTTGTAGGCCATGTTTTTTTTATGACCAAGGGTCGTCTATTGTATAAAATCTGAAGTTAACCAACCATGCATCACAAGTGGCATTTTAGGTCTGACGTCCTCTTACCTTACAAGCCCATAATACTTTTCCCGCCATACTTGTCTCCCCTGCGCCCCCTAGTCGAAGTATCAAAGCTACTGTATGTATTCTGAAGGTGTCAGCGTCTAGTGTGGATAGCGTGGAAGTCGAGGGAAATCTTTACAGCCAGAGCTCTGTGGCTCCAAGTTGAACGCTACCAGCGTCTCAAAGTAGAGTGTGGTGGGCTCTATTTAGAACAACTTGACTTTTTCATTCTGAGGGGTGGTGTACGTCGTCCAATGCACTCTCCCTGAGCGGTGGTGGGCAATACTATGGAAGTTGATAGCAGTCTCAACGATTCACTGGTACTCAGAAGGCGCTCATCCCGTCGGTAAGAAAGCTAGCTAGCTAGCCAGTAACAGCTACACCCATTTTGTTGAAGTGCACTACACTGCTAACTAGCTAGGTGTTGTATAACTAGTTGGTGAATGTGCCCCCTGTTTTATTCAGATGTCGTTCAGTTACTTTGGATAACAGTCTAGCCAGCTCCATAAAGAAGGAGACGAGAAGAGGTGGTCGAGGAAGCAGCGGAGATGACGAACAAGAGGAGCAAACCACAAGCAGCAGCGGACCCAAAATGAGAGGGAGAAAGAAGAAGCTTATAAAGTAAGTAGTTCGCTGTTTATCTGCTTTTAGTTCTTTCTAGTTGCATTTTTATTGTGCCCCAGATCTGGTCTGGTAAAGCATGGCCGTGTGGAAAAGAATCGTATGATTGTCGGTCCTGTGTTTGAGAAGCCTCTTCGACGAAGCAAGAGAGAGAAGAGGCTCCTGTTCACCACTTTCAATGTCTCACAGATTGACAAGCAGATCCTGAACTCAAACAATGACTTCCCAGAACTGGACTTGTCAGAGGTAGAGTTACAATGGTGGACTCCCTCTAGTTCGGTCATCCATGGGACCAAGTCAGAGTGTCCTGATTAGAGGGGTGGCCTCATTTCCGAGGTAGACTTGTACTATACAGTGGACTCCCTCTAATCCAGACCCTTGGGACCAGCATAAAATGTAGATTTAGATTAAGAAAGAGTCCACTTTGTGTCCTGGTTAGAGGAATGGGATCATTTCAGAGGGAGCTCACTTGACAACCATGTCTTGCTATGCTGTGTCTAGGAGGAGATGGATCCGTACGAGAAGCTGCTGTCTCCCCACCGTGTGACCCGTAACAGCTCCCGAACCAAGAGCGACAAGCCCCCCTCAGTGGCCAGTGCCAGTGGCAGCGCCAGCATGATCCCCAAAGCCCAGGGGCAAGGGGGAGGGGGGAAGGAGGCGGAGGGAGAGGAGGAAGACAGTGCTAATGACAAAGGTTTGTGTGTGTGTGTGTTTGTGTGTGTGTGTGTGTGTGTGTGTGAGGGGTCAGAAGGAGGGAGACTGTGCTAATGAAAAAGGCGTGTGAGGGCAAGTGTCTCATTTTCAGGGGTCCAGCAGATTACAGTGAGTTCACTGTAAGTGTGCCTTTTGTTCTTTCCTCTCTGCAGAGAAGAGTGCGAGTCCAGAGGGAGAGGGGGAGAGCGAGGACCAGTCGGAGGATGAGGATGAAGAGGTGGGCGGGTACTACAACCTCCGCAAGAGGCAGCCAGTCATCTATCACTTCCAGCCAGTTCACCACGTGAGTCAGTGTCTCCTTTTGACTGGTATAATGGTTATCATGACATGTTTTTTTTTTTTCCCTCAGGTTGTGGAGGATGACACCCCGCCCAAGAAGAGGCGTGGTCGGAGGAGCCAGTCCCACTCCACCTACCACACCAGGGCCAGGGTGGCTGCCCCCAGGGCCTACCAATCCAATCAGGGAGGCCGTGGGCAAAGGGCATCCCCCAGGAAGAGGCAGGCTCATCACGACTCCTCGTCAACATCCTCTGGTACCCACATAAGCTGTACTATACTGACCTTTATACCTGACCCTTTTAACCTTTGTACCCTGACCTCTATACCTTGACCTTTCCGTTGTTTGTTGTTGTTTTGTGTGTCTACAGATAGCGACACTGACGAGGCCAGGTTTAGGCACCGCAAGTCTCGTAGCATGGTCAAGGCGCGCTCGCAGTGTCTGCCGATGAACTTCACCCCCGATGATCTGGCCCAGGGGGTGATCCGGGACCGCATCAGGATCGGGGCTAGCCTTGCCGACGTCAACCCCATGAACGTGGACCGCTCCATCACCTTTGACTCCATCGGGGGGCTCAAAAACCACATCCGAGCTCTCAAGGAGATGATCATCTTCCCTCTGCTCTACCCCGAGGTGTTTGAGCGGTTTCAGATCAACCCCCCGCGGGGAGTGCTGTTCCACGGCCCCCCAGGCTGCGGGAAGACCCTCGTTGCACGAGCGCTGGCCAATGAGTGCTCGAAAGGAGGAAAGAAGGTGGCTTTCTTCATGAGGAAAGGGGCAGACTGCTTGAGCAAGTGGGTCGGGGAGTCTGAGAGACAGCTCAGACTGCTCTTTGATCAGGTTTGTTTGTTTGTTTGTTTGTTTGTTTGTATATGTGTTCGTTTTTTGTTGTTACTGGCTCCTCTCTCTAGGCCTACCAGGTCAGACCCTCCATCATTTTCTTTGACGAAATTGACGGGTTGGCCCCTGTTCGTTCCAGTCGTCAGGACCAGATTCACTCGTCCATCGTGTCCACGCTGCTTGCCCTGATGGACGGGCTGGATAGCCGTGGGGAGATTGTTGTCATTGGGGCCACCAATCGGATTGATGCTATTGACCCAGCGCTGAGGAGGCCTGGGAGGTTCGATAGGGAGTTCATCTTTCCCCTGCCATCCAGAGAGGTAAGGAGGTGTGCAATAGTGGTTTATAGTGTTCTCATCTCCTCCTCCCCCCTCCCCTCCCCCTCCCCTCCCCCTCGCCTCCCCCTCAGGACCGGCACAGCATCCTCTCCATCCACACCAAAGGCTGGAACCCACGTCTCAAGGATCAGTTCCTCCTGGAGCTGGCCGACCACACTGTGGGCTACTGTGGTGCCGACCTCCGCGCCCTCTGCACCGAGGCAGCCCTCTTTGCTCTCCGCCGCCGCTACCCTCAGATCTACAAAGCCTCCGACAAGCTGATCCTCGACATCACCAAGATCAACATTTCCGCGTCTGATTTCCACAACGCCCTCAAGAGTATCGTCCCGACAGCGCAGCGATCAGACAGCGCAGTGGCCCTAGCCTTGCCAGAACACATCCGTCCCCTCTTCCTGGACTCGCTGGAGCGTCTTCTCCATCTTCTCTGCTTTGTCTTCCCCCCGACGTGGAAACTAGTGAGGAAGGCAAGCGCCGGATTGGAGTCCTTGACTGCCACCGACAGAGCCATCATTGGCAGGATGGAGAGAAGGCTCTCAGAGCTGAGGGAGACGACAAGCCTGTCTCTAACTGGGGGTGTGGCGAGAGCGGAGAAGGCGGGGGCCAGCTCTTCTGGCCGAGGAGGGAGGGGCTCAAACCAGCATTTCAGTGGCTCTGACTCGAGAAGCAAACCGGGTCCCTCTATAAGCAACTGGTCAGGAGAGTTGTTTTCGTCCACCGACAACACCCCCTGGGACAGGAAAAACCACCTCGGGAGAAGTCGGAAGAGGTCAAAGTCCATCTCCCCTCCTCTGAACCACAGCACCAAACGCCCCCGGTTTTCAACATCAGCGGGGAGTAATTTCGTGGGAGAGTCCTCCACCACAACCAGCTCTTCAGCTGTCTCCACCTATGGCCAGCTATTCCTCAGACACAGCCAATCCGCCGAGCTCGGCAAAGTCTTCTTCGACCTGACGGAAATCTCCAGTGACGATCACATGACAGATGACACGCACCACCATCACCACACCCACCCTCATCGCCACGCCGACTCTATCCTGGAGGTGGGTGTGGCTTCTGAAGCCGAGATGTCCCCCTCCACACTGCCCACGGCCACCAAGCTCCAATCGACATGCTACTTGAACTTATCGATGCACCCCCATGCCCCTCCCTCTGTTCACCACCCTCGGCTGCTGCTCTGCGGGCAGCCCGGCATGGGTCAGAGTTCATATCTCGGCCCAGCACTGCTGCACGCTCTGGAGGACCTTCCCGTGCGGACCATGGACCTTGCCACACTCTTTGGCTCCTCGACAAGGTCCCCTGAGGAAGCTTGTTCTCAGGTATGTGATAGGACCTCTGATAAAGGCTTTCCAAATAGAGGTCACCTCCTCTCACCCCCTGCTAATACTATTTGACCTCTGAATAGCGAACACCTGGGGTGTAACCGTGTCTGCTATTGGGCGGTCCCACTGTATGCACTAATGTATGAAAATTTTGCAGACTTTTCGTGAGTTGGCGAGGGTGACCCCGTCCATCCTGTTCCTCCCCCGTCTTGACTCCTGGTGGGAGGTGACCTCCGAGACCTTCCAGATGACCCTCCTTTCTTCCCTCACCTCCCTCCTCCCCTCCACGCCCCTCCTGGTCCTGGCCACTGCCGAGTGCCTGTGGGAGGAGCTGCCTCCCAAGCTGAAGGAGGTCTTTCCGGACACCGGCTCACAGGCTTTCAACGTGGTACCACCAACGCTGGACCAGAGGAAGCTCTTTTTCTACGAGGTCCTTCTGGAGAAGCCTTTCCTCCCTCCTCCATCCAAACCAAAGCTTCTATCAGGTGTGAAAAGCTGTTTCCTTAGGAAAACCTTTTTAAAAGTCTCTTTTCTTCCTTCCTCTTCTCTCTTCCCTTCCCCTCCTTCCCCTTCCCTCTCCCCTCTCCTCGTCACCCCCTCCCCCCTCCCCTCCCAGACATTCCAGTGGAGGAGCTGCCAGTGGCGTCCCCCCCCAGGCCCCGGGAGCTGAACAAGCCAGAGCTGAGCCGCATTGTGAAGCAGCGGGAAGCCGTCCTGAGGGAGCTCAGGGTCTTCCTCAGAGACGCCACAAACAAGCTCCTGGCTGAGAGAAAGTTCAAGGAGTTTACAAAGCCAGTGGACCCTGAAGAGGTGAGGATTGCTAGAACTGCTCTTCCGTCATTCTCTTTACTAGTCTGTCCTCCCCTCCTCCCTCTCTATTGTTACGCAATGTGACACTGCCGACGAGCAGGTACCAGATTATCGTGACATCATCTCCGAGCCCATGGACCTGGGTACTATCATGAAGAAGATTGATGAGAATCGGTACACTGTGCCCAAGCAGTGGATAGCCGATGTGGAGCTCATCGCGAGGAATGCACTAGAGTAAGTGAGAGTTTGGGACCATCTATATGTACAGCTAAACTTTGACCTTGTGTATTGAATGGTCTTGTGTGTGTTTGTGTATTGTGTGTGTGTGCGCGTGTGTGTACTGTATGTTTGTGTGTATACATGTGTTCATACATGTATGTACATGTATGTACATGCATGTACATGTTAGGTACAACCCTGAGCACGGTGCTGAGAGCAGGCTGCTTCGGCACAGAGCAGCGGCTCTCCAGGACATGGCTCATTCCTTCCTTGACCACGAGCTCAGTGAAGACTTTGAGAAGGTATGTATGTAAGGCCCCCCCTTTCCTGAGGTGTAGAGTTGAAAGGTCATTCTTACTCCTGTTGTTGTTTTCTCTCTGCAGCAATGTGAAGATATCGTTGAGAGTTATGACAGAATTGAAAGTAAGCATGTTTTGCAAATACATACTTACTTAGTGTCTTTCCCTCTTGACTCTTAAGATTATACTCCTCCTTTCCCCTTCTGTCCCACAGAGACTCAGGGTGAGACCCTGAAGCTGGTCACTGGCAGTGGGAGTGGCACGTTCTGCTCGACACCACACCCCGGAGGCAACACCAACAACCAGTCCTGCAGTAGCACTCTCAAGTCGGAACTCTACGACGCCCCTCGTCGCAGCCTGAGGCAGAAGGGGCTGGGTCCCGAGGAGAAGGGGTTCCCATATTACAGCCCCTCGAAGCCCAGGACGCCAAGAGGTGGTGGTGGGGGAGGGGGGGAGACAAACAGCGACCAATCTGCCAGCGACAGTCGTGGCGGGGACACGCAGGAGAGCAGCCTGGCAGAGGAGGAGGGAGGGGGGACGGACGACACCACTCCCTCCCTCTACGAGATCGCTGATGATGACACCCCGACTGCCGACGCACAGGGACACAAACACAGGTCTAAACTCACCAATGCCAACGTCCGTCGACAGATCATTCGCCCGTGGGAGGACGGAGCGGGCGGTAACGGCAGGGAAAGGCAAAATGGGATGATGACCCCGCCCCCTGGCCGGACTAACTCAGTGCAGGTGGCAGTGGAGGCACTCGTTGCTATGGCAACACCCACCAAGGAGGAGTCCCTCGTCCATGGTTGCAAGGATGACAATAAGGTGACCCTATCATCCGACAACGAAAGTGAAATGTGCTACCAGCTTGCCCAAAGTGCCGACACAGCACAAAGAAAGAAAAAAGATGACGTCATTTGCAATGGACAGGGAAGAAGGAGCAAGAGTCGTTCGCCGCCTAGTGGTGTGGCACCAGGCACGGTGTCTGTGGACGGGGAAGGTCTGGTGAGGGTGTTTGAGAGGGTGGTGAGGGGCACCGAAGGCTGCAGCATTGTGGAGATGGAGCGTATACACACCACCTACCAGCAGCTGGTCTTCAGACACAGGATGAGCTGGCAGAGAGACGCCTTGCTAGAGGTAAGTCTGGCACCAGCTCTCTTTCCCCCTCCCCCCCTCCCCCCTTCCTCTCTTCCCTCCCCCTTCCTGGGATACATAATGTGTCCTATTGTACATTTTGAAGGCTGTTTGGCATTATAATGGTATCGCAGATGGCCCCTGTAATCATTGACTAACTGCTGTTTTTGTGTGCGTTTGCTCTCTGTGTACAGGATCTGAGGCTCACTACGGACTTGTTCTTACAGGAACTGGGTAGATAGACACACCACCAAAACTATAACACAAACTGCACATCTGCACAGTTATAACTCGTATAACCCACCAGAACCTGTCTTTAATAACGGTTTTATCTCTGCATTCCTATTGTATG
>JAAGOD010036503.1_pt1 | contig 12557 bp, 19 predicted proteins | sample 8389681 | NCBI WGS metagenome assembly JAAGOD01 (sample SAMN13964374, study PRJNA552185) | sponge metagenome | biome: deep-sea hydrothermal vent fields; feature: spots directly above weak diffusing fluid; material: seawater and sediment | host: Tedaniidae sp. KZ-2020 ... | reverse complement strand
GCTGCCACCCTACCATTATGAATGCATCACTCCACCCATCCTGCTCTGGGCTGCCACCCTACCATTATGTATGCATCACTCCACCCATCCTGCCCTGGACTCACGCTGGCTTCTGCATGGCTGCCTTCTCATCATTGAGATGTTTCTGCACCTGAGGGTCGAGCGAGTCCAGCAGCCTCCTGCCTTGCGAGGGGAACTTGTCGTAGTATGCCCAGAAGACCCTACATACACAATGTACAATACCAGTCAGCGACCAGCCACAAAAAAACAAGGAGAAAAATGTCTCACCTGCGACCATTTATGCGAACCACTGAATCAGCATCTTTGATGGTGAGTTGAAACAGTTCCTCTATGAGGGGAAGAATCCTATTCATCAGGCTTACATCAAAAGTTGCCACTGCCATTTGTAGGAATTCTGATGAGTATCTGAGAATCAGAGTATTAGTGGAGTGCACACAGTACTAACACAAACTTACCTCCTGGTTAGCACAGACTTGGAAGTGAGTCCACTGCTTGAAATGTGATTGAAAAATTTTTGCGAAGGAGAATGCTGAAAACACAATGATACAAAGAGATCCATTGTGACTCACAGACTGTCTGAATACACTACTAACCTTGATAATATACTTGACACATATTTCTGCCGAAGTGGCCATGACCTTAGCGGAATTTGGGAGGAGAGCAAAGAGCTGAGGCAGCATGGCCATGGCAAAGGGCGCTACCACCTGTTTTAGCATCACACACACATAGCTCAGAGTCACACACGCCTCCCTGGTGATCTGAGAACGCAGGTCTTTCAACTATAGGAACACGTGAACTGAAGGTCAAACACCACCAGAAGATGCACACCAGGCCTTACCGATTCCAACAGGGCTGTCTCCAACCCCTTAAGGAGCATAGTGAAGTGGGTGTGGTCAATAATCTCCTGATCAGTGACGGCTCTCAAATCTTTAAGCTACAAAAGATCACAGATGATGCTATGGATGGACCTACATACACTTATAGTGGACACCCTTAGGACTGTATTGGAGGCCTATGTAATGTGCACTTACTGCAGACACTCTATGGTCCCAGTTCTTGCTAGTGTCTACCAGGGTAGCAGCAATGGAGCTCAAACTCTTTTCCACATCGTGTTGTGTGTACAACTGCAATGATCAAATGATTAAATGCTGATGGAGAACAGTGCTCTTATTCCAGCATGATAGCTAACCCCCCTACACCCCTTCTGAAGCAGGGACATATCCCAAGAGGGAAAAAATATCCAGGGCTCAATTTCCATATGACTATGGGCAGTTCATGTGGCAGGGTGTCTACTATAAAGGACTCCACTCACATTCAGCCTGGAATGAGAACCAAACGCCTTTTCAAAGTCAGCCTCTGAGATTGTCCCAGAGCTAGACCCGGCAGATGAGGTATGTGCCAAACGTGCCACACTGGAGGGGCGTGGCGGGTTGCGGGAGCCAGCAGAGCGTGTGGAACCATGCGTCCTGGCACTGGCATTGCTACCACAGGAACTGACGCTCTCCCTGTCATCCTGTACACACACACACACATGCAATCACTGCACTACCCTCATAGCCCAACGACACTGACCTCATTATCTGAGTAGTGGGTGTGATTTCCCGTGGTTGCATCCACAGCATCAAACCTGGCCGTCAACTGGCTCATTCGCGATGATGGAAGACCACGCTTGGACAAGTCAATACGAACCTTAACCCCAACATGTCTATATATCTCCACAATGGTCTCCGTGGCACCAGAGCGAACTTGGCTATTAGCATCTCCCAACAGAGAAATAATGGTACCCATAAACTTGCTAACAGAGATTTGACCAGACCCAAAGCTGGAGGAGGAAACAAATTAGTATTAGTCCCCCTCAACTTGCCACAGACTTACTAGCTGAGAGTCCTAGAGAGACAGAGCAGGCCTTGCTCCTTGACCCGCCAATTCTTGTGAACCAGACAGGGTTCTAGAAGTCTGTCAAGGAAGGCTTGAGGCGAACTCACGCATTCTGTCATGATGACCTGAATAAAATGCTGTGCTTGCTCACGCACTTGGTCTTTAGCATCGCTCAATCTCTCACGCAAGGAAGGAAGAACTACGATACAAAATAAACCCACACGAATAAAATTCCTTTTAAAGCACACCATCCTCTTGCACTCACTTGTGGGCAAGTAGGGACGAAAGTCACTTTTCATTGCAGTCACTATGACTTCAATAACTTGCATACCACTGACAGAAACCTAGTCATTACCACAACCAGTGAGCCTGTCTTATACATCCATCATTTCTGGCCATGCTCTTCCACTATCAATTACCTTGAAATTTGAAGAGCCAACCCAGGTTGAAAGACCACTTATCAAGCGGTCAAAGTCAGGGAACTCAAGTAGGCTTTCCTCCCTTTTGCTGAAATAATCCAGCAATCTTTCAGCAACTTGAAGTCTCTTGTGTGTCTCTGTCTGGATCACACCTGCTAACAGTTCCGACTCCATCTCCAAACTTCCCTACACCTCCCCAGAGGAGCCTAGGCAATCTAAGACAGCACTCTGGCTGGTTAAACAATAGCTATAACATCATGAAGAAGTAGACATGGACACTCCAGAGTGCTTTTTTTAAAATAGAGCTTACGTCATAGGGACATGATGAACTTTGACCCCTTTTTGAGAGGGATCTGGGGTTGAGCATGCGCAGTAAAGAGAGAGGAGAAGAGATTTTTTTTATTTGGGATGGGAAGGTCTTTCTTGAGACTGAGAATATCTGTGAGAATATATGAGTCTGTCAATTCTCCAGAAATTAAACTCGAGTGAAGCTTACTGTGTTCAAATAAATAAGTATGCTGGGTCGAAAGAAGAACGGTGCTCCTGATGCCAAGTACTATGACACTAACGAGACAGTTGCAAAGTTTGACAGTGTAAGACAGTGGCTCTTGAAGAATTGCAAGAAAGTAAGCTACTTTGGTAGTAGCTCTATAGATGTGATTTGTTCCAAATAATGCACACCCAGTACACTCAGTCGGAACCACCTACAAACAAGCACCTGTCGGCTTTGACATGCACCATGCTTCAGTTTCAAGAAGTAAGCAGTGTGATTTTCACTGTACGGTAGTATAGTGTTCTCACATCCCTGTAGGATACTTTTGGCAAGCATGTCAGTAACCCCACCCTCACCAAGTTGCCGGCTAGGCTGTTTGAAGACTTCAGTCCAGGAGGAGCCCTGTGCCAAATCATGGCTGTTGCCTTCAGAACTAAGGCAGAGCAGCTGTGGAGGCGATTTGACTTCCATTCCCCATCTCGCATTGACCGAGGCATAGAGCTATTCATGAGCATCCACAAGGAGCTGACCCAGAGCAAGATATGGGAGTCGCCCAAGGTCCTCATCAATACAACAGTGGGGCCGACCCTCATGGCAGAACTCACTGAAGTGGTGAAACGTCATCAGGTATGTGAGATGATATGCAGTGTGTGTAGATGATGATGTGTGTGTGTGTGTGTGTGTGTCAGGGTGTGGTGGTGGAGTCCGTGGAGGAGGCTACACACATTGTGTACCCACCTCCTCCCCCTAGTCCTGTGGACGAGGAGTACGTTAGACCCTTGGAGGTGCGCAGCAAGCATGCTCTGGTCCACACTTGGTACTACCCTGACAGGTCAGTCCTGTAAAGCCTGCTGAGGTGTGTTGATGAAGGCTGTGTATGTAGCTATGATAGCCTGATCCCACTGAGTGAATTAGGTGGAGTGGTTCCTGAACCACCACCTCCTGTTCCTAAGCAGTGGCTAGTCAGCAGTCGCTGGCTGATGGACTCAGACCACTTCAATGAGTGGATGACTGAGGAGGACTACCAGCTCATCATTGTGGTGAGTCCAGCCTCTGTGTTCTCCTGCTGCCTGGCGTTGACTGATTGGCATCTCAGGATGAGCGGTTGCTCCAGACTGCACCTTACCTCGGCCACACTCAGAGGAAATTTGTGAGAACTGCAGCCTTGCCGTCTGAAGAGACAGATGTGATTGACAGCTGTGAGTAGCTGGCGGTGCTTGTAGAATGTGTGGTCAGTGTTCTGTTGGTCTTGACCTAGCTCGCCGTGATCGCAGCAACCGTAAACGTGTTAGACCTCACTCCCCTTCCCCTCCTGAAAGTTCAACCAAAAGGCCCCGCAAGAGGTAAGGGAAATTTTAATGAAGATTTTGATGTGTGATTGGCTTGCACAGGCCCGCCACACGTCGCACCACGGCCAGTCGACTGAGAAGAGACAGTGAGGACAGCCTCAGTGGAGCCAAGGACGACCTTACTAAGGACATGCCAAATCCTCCACAGCCACTCAAGGTCGAAGAGGTCACCAAGCAGCTGAGTCAGCAGAGCTCTACAGAGTTAGGTTCTTCTCCTGCAGATGTTCTTGCTGAGAGTAAGGATTTGAACCAATCTGTAATGATGTTAGCAATGAGAGTTTGGAACCTGCAGGTTCAGCCAACCTTGTCGAATTGAAGACCACACCTCCCCCTGCTCCTCTTGTTCCAATTCCACCCCCTCCACCCACACAAATCAAAATGGAGGTGGACACAGCCCCTCCTATTGAAGCCACACCTCCCCCTCACACCGTCACTCCGCCTGCCGCTGTGGGTGAAGAGACTACGCCAAGTCAACAGCACAATGGAGGTGATGCTGGGGGTGTGGCACCTCCTGTTGCAGCAGGGTCGGAGTTAAGTGCGCAGGACAAGAGAATCTTGGAAGGCAAGGACAAGTTTCCTGTGGAGGACACAGCCACTCCCCAGACACACAACATTGTCATCCCCAGCTACTCCTCCTGGTTCAACTACCAGAGCATTCATGCCATAGAGAAACGCTCCCTTCCAGAGTTTTTTAGTGGCAAAAATCGTTCAAAAACTCCTGAAATGTGAGTTGATATGCAATTTCAGTCTCCAGTATATTGATTACGTGATTTGCGCAGCTATCTGGCTTACCGCAACTTCATGATAGACAGCTTCCGCTTGAATCCCGTTGAGTATCTGTCAGTGACTGCCTGTCGTAGGAACTTGGCTGGCGATGTTGGCTCAGTGCTGCGCGTCCATGGGTTCCTGGAACAGTGGGGGCTCATCAACTACCATCTGGATGGGGACAAGCACTCCCACATGATGGGGCCACCCTCCACAGCACACTTCAATGTTCATGTACAAAGAGCAGCGTAAGCTGTGTGCAGGTCTTACTGCTGTTCCTGTATGCTAGGTGGACACGCCCATGGGAGTGCATGGATTGCCGCGTAGTGCTGGTCAGAGTTCAGCTACCGATCAGCTGATTCAGATGGGCAGTAAAGCTGGTGAGAAGGAGAAAAACCTTGCATTGAATTTGGGGTATGTAGGTTGGCAGCAAACTGCAATGGCTGTGGTGAGATTATGTTGTTTAGGTTGCGGATGGACATGTATGGGAAAGCTGAAGACAGTGTCCCCACCAAAAAGCCTTGGACAGAGCAGGAAGTGCTGCTGCTGTTGGAGGTACATTGGCCGTCTCCTGTGCTGGATGGCACTATGACTGCACTACATGCAGGGTTTGGAATTGCACCGTGATGACTGGAACAAAGTGGCTGCTCACGTTGGCTCCAGGACCCAGGACGAGTGCATTCTGCAGTTTCTCAAGTTGCCTATTGAAGACCCATACCTAGAGGAGAAGCCAGGAGATTTGGGGCCTCTCGCTTTCCAGCCCATTCCCTTCAGCCAGCAGGGTAATCCTGTCATGTCAACTGTTGCCTTCCTGGCCTCAGTGGTGGATCCTCGAGTTGCTGCAGCAGCAGCCAAGGCTGCTCTGGGTAAGGAAGGGTGGGGCTGAGGTTGGTATGGTGGCAATGGCCGTGCTGTTTTGTAGTGGAGTTCAGCAAGATGAAGGAGGAATTGCCAGAGAGCTACAAGAGTAAGAGTGAGGAGGCTGGCAACAGCAGTGTCTCTGGAGGCAGTGGTGAGCCTGGTGCAGGGGTTGGGGAAAGCAAGGCTAAGCCACCGGATGAGAAACCTGCCATTGCTGAGTCGGGAAGTCTCAGTGAAGGCAATGTGGCTACTGCTGCAGCGGCTGCTTTGGCCTCTGCAGCTGTCAAGGCTAAGGTAATGTAGTGCGTAGGTGAGGGAATGGGTGCATTGAATGACTTCCTGATCCAGCATTTAGCGAATGTGGAGGAACGCAAGATTAAATCCTTGGTTGCATTGCTTGTTGAGACCCAAATGAAAAAACTGGAGATCAAGTTAAAGCATTTTGAGGATTTGGAGGCCATCATGGACAGGGAGAGAGAGTCGGTATGTGTAGACACCATTAGCCTGCCACTGGAACATTCACATTTGCTCTTCTAGCTCGAGTTGCAGCGTCAGCAGTTGCTGAGTGACAGGCAGCAGTTTCAGCGAGATCAGCTGAAAGCTGCTGAAGTTCGTTCTCTCCAAAGCCCCACCCTTCAACCTCAGACCCCTCTCCAACTGCCTCCTATTCTGCGGGCCCCCCCAATGCGTTCTCCGTCAGCACTCAAGGCTACTCCTGTTGTATTTCTTGCTTCTGACAGTGGGAAAGATGAGCCCAAGTCAGATGCAGCAGCTCCTGGTGTGTGTTTGTGTGTGTGTGCATGTGCACATTGTGAGTGGAATGATATGTTTTCTCAGGGATAGACACAGCTATCAGCAGTAAGGGAGAGGAAAAGCAGGCAGAGAAAGCAGTTGAGGAGGCGGCAACTACAAGTCCGGAGACTATGACTGTAGGGAGGGAGGAGGGCAGCCCTACACCGGTCAAGGCCGATAATCAAGCCTTACAGGATCCTGTGGAGGGAGATGGTCCAGATGTTGGAGACCAGGAGGAGACTCCTATGGAGCAGGGGAGAGAGGAAGCTGTCCAGGGGGGTCCTGAAGGTGATGTTGAGAGTGGTGTAGAGAGGGAGGGGCGTGTTGAAGAGAGTCACGCAGAGGATGACGTTCTGGGGGATGTTTTGGGTGACCCTGTGAAGACTGGTGACCTTCAGAGTGTTTCTGACGTGGCAATGGTGTCTCTGGATGATGTGCAAGGGGGTTCTGTTGAGCCTGTTGCAGAGAGTGGTTCCATGGAGGAGGCTGTGCTGGGAGGGAATGCTGAGGGAGACACACAGCAGCTTCCCGTGGAGAGTGACTTACAGGGAGCTGCTGAGGAGGTGACACAAGATGCAGTGACTTTAGCCATTGAAGGTGTCAGTGAGCCTTGGAGTGGTACTGCAGATGATGAGAGCATGGATATGAACCCACCAGCAGGAGTGGAGGACCTTGTGCAGGTACTAAAGCTGAGTGAAAGTTTTATGAAGTAATACTTCATGGTTGTAAGTAGGTTGGAGTTACTGAAACTGAACCGAGAGCATCAGCAGTGCTCAGCTCTAATGAGGAGGTGGTCCCAGAGTCATTGGAGCCTGCAGACGGTGTTAAATCAGAGCAAGAAAAACGCCCTGAAGAGGTCACTGCCACGCAGAGTGCTACTACAGTGCCATGTGACGATGGAGCAGCAGTAAGGGAGCTCGTTACCACAGAAAGCCCTGTCACAAAGCACTGTGACGATGGAGCAGCAGTAAGGGAGCTCGTTACCACAGAAAGCCCTGTCACAAAGAGGGAGAGTACAGAGCAAAGTGCTGCAAGGCCTGTGGAAGGCACTGTTGCTACCACAGATCAAGCCATAGAGCACAGTGACATGGGAGGAAACAAAGCTCCAGAGGGAAGTACTTCAACAACCAATGAAAACCAAACTCCAGAGGAAGATGCTGAAGACAAGAAGGCTCCAGGAGGAAGTTCTGCAGTGGAAGCAGAAGAGGCGGCCACTGGTGAAGGAAGTGAAGATTGACTGAACAAATACGCTGAATGAACAATAGGTAGATGCTTTTAATTACATTTCCTCCCATTAGGGCTTTGTTAGTTTGATTGACATTCATTTCAACAAAGACCACTTCAAGTTCTCCTTAGCTGATTGAAGAACTTGCTTCACAGACTGTTCAGTGAATGTACCATCATCAACCTGAAATAGATTGAAAATTAGCCTCTGCTCCCTCCCTAAATCTGTCTATTCTTGCCTTGATTGCTATTCTCTGCATTATTATAGATGGGTCAGTTTCCACTATGACCCTGTGGAAGCAGCAAACACTACTTGCAAAAAGTCACAGCAGGAAAGAGCAGCTTACCCTCTGTCAACTAGTTCATCAACGATCAGAAAAGCAGCATCTAAACGTTCCAACAAACTTCTCTTTTCCACGTTGCGCCTGTAGTTGACATAGCGCACCAATGAAAGAAGAGAAGGAACATGGACTAGAAACCTACTTGAGAAGTTGACTCAGGGTATCGTACAGAGCAGTCAGTACACCTACCAGCATTAGCTACATGTGGAGTATCGTCTATCCACACCAAAAAAATATGATACTACTACCTACCTCGTTCTCATTCTGAGCTCCCAGAACACAAAAAAAGAGATCTACATTACTCCTATACACTGCAGTCACTCCTTCGTGCATTATTATTTCATCTGAGGAGTGTCTTATTGAAAGCTATAGCCACCTGCAATTGCAACTAACCATTGGAACGACGTGTCTTAGTAAACAAAGACTCTTCAAACGTTGTTTGGTCCTTCAGAGAAGGGAAGGTTTCATCATAATACTGAAATAGAAACAATGAACTAAGCAGGCTATAACAACAGCTGTTGCAATACTTTGCAGATAATCCTCTTGCCATCATTATCCAATATGAGAATTGCTTTGACTGTGAACAATGAAGGTTCCTAGCATATCTCTAGTGCAATAAAATAGTTATCTTCTTAAGAAGCTAGCTGCACTCACAGGATTCAGTGGTTCCATCTTCTCAGTTAGAGATTTTTAATAAAGCACATTATTTTTACATTACATACATGCTACATATGCATGTGTATAGACATTACGTAATGTTTTATCTACGATAGAGGGTGACGTAATACTGTTTTGCTCTAAAAAAAGACAACAGTGAATCATTGATTCTCAATTCTCTCCAGAAAGTTTTTATGCTGGTTTAGTTGACGTCTAGGAATCATGATGATCGGACCTGTTGCAGTTCAAGGAGGCATTCAAGCAAGGCCATCATTCAGCAAAGAGGCAAGTGTAGTCTACTCTCTAGCTAGCTAGATCTGCTAGGGGCTAGGGGCTAGGGCTTGAGAGCTAGAGATATAGCTACTTAGCCATTGAGATTCAGGTGTTAAGTGGGTGGTCTTTTTCTGTAGCCCATCCAGCAGCCCATCCAGCAGCCCATCCAGCAGCGCCATGTGGGTAGCAAGCAGCACTCTGTGCAGAAACAAATCCCAAACATGTTCTTGGAGTACGACCATTTTGGCCCACTGGGCGAATCTTCACCACCAATGTCCATGAAGCAGGCTGAGTTGTATGGAAATTATATTCCATTCAATGAGCCTTCCACGCAGTTCCCTGTCAAGTATGCTGAACTGTATGATGTTCCCATGAACACAAAGTATCCAGAGTTTTACATGACAACAGGGCATTACAATGAAGCATTTTACCCTGTGGATACACCAAACATTATCCCTGATTCGCGCCCCGCAGCGGACTTTAAGCAGCAGCCTCGGCCAGAGGAAAAGACACTGCCAAACAATGACTCTGAAATGGATTCTTTTGTCAGCAGTGATGGCTTTGACCTGAGCTCATTGCTGTCGATGCCTGCTCCAGCAAGTGAAGATACTCCTGCAGAGACCGACCCATTAAGCCTGCTTGGATTCCAACCCTCTATGGACGAGTTAGACTTGCTCAATCCGGTTGTTCTTGGCGCTACTCTACCAGATGGCATCCACTACAGCAATGGCATTCAAAAGGATTATGATAATTCAAGCAAAGGGGCACACATAACCGCAGACCCTTTGATGACGGAGCTTTACGGACTACCAGTGGAAGACAAGAAAAATGTTATGGAGATAAACAACCCCGTGGAACCCAAGAACACTCCATTTCTGGTTAAAGTTGAGGCCAAGAGTTTTGTGAGTGAAGATTCCCCCATGTCTGCTGGTTCCTCTTCTCACTCCCCTGGCTCTTTGGAAAACTGGGAAGATGGATTGCGGCACCTCTTTGAGCAGACATTTGACCTGTCTGATTTGGAAGGTGAATACATGTTTCCTCCTCCTAATAAAAGGTCTGAGGACTCACCGTCCAGTAACATGTACTGGTCTATGGAAAAAACACCTCCTCTTACTCCTGCAACTTCTGAGCATGTTGACAGTCCTTCGCCTCACTCCGAGGCCATAGTCCCCAGTCCACCATCACAAGAGCAGGTGCAGGAGAAAGGCCCTAAAAGCAGGCCGAAACCACCCCTTCTCTTTGGCAAGCATGAGGGAGAGATCATTCACAAGCTCCTGGCTGTTAGCAGAAGCACTAAGAGAAAGCCCATCAAAAGGGACAAACTGATCACTATTGCTGTAGAAGAGTTTAACCAACTGCTGGAAGAAGCACATCTGAGTGAGATTGAAGTAGCTTTTATGAAGGAGTGGCGTCGACGAGGCAAGAATAAGGCTGCTGCTCAAGTGGCTCGCAAGAGGAAGAGGGAGGAAGTTACTGGTCTGGATGGAGAAGTCCAAGAACTGCGCCAGCGGAAGGATGAACTCAAAAAGCGGTACGATCATCTACGGTCCCTTGTAGAATCTCTCAAGAAGAGGAGCTCAATCGCTGAAGACAGGCTCTTTCAGAAGCAGAGTCAAGTTTCAATGGAACCTGTTTCACGAAACACTCACCACATCCATGTTACAGATGATGAAAAGTTATTGCTCATACCCAGGATCAGTTCAAAGGTCCTCCTTGTCAAGAACTGATGTTTTTTATTCGGAAGAATTTTTATCTACACAAACTGTCTCTGCATTGAATTCAATTATTACTGTAATCTAACATCCATAGCTCTGTACCACAGCCATTTTTAATTTTTTGCTGAGTGTATAAGAGGCTCCACAAAGGGTGGGCTGAGAGGGCTTCAATCACATTCCTTACATGCACCTGACCAACACCCACCACATCCTAGAGAGGAAACCACACAATACAACACAATTGGACCACCACTTCCTGAACCTCTACCACTAAATTATTATGTGCCAGAGGCAAAACCACACATATAATTCAGGGAGATTGTTAGGATTCCTCTTCAAACACAATGTGTGATGTGTTTTTAGCATAATCAGAAGTTCCTACACTGGCTTCGTAGCCTGGAAAGGTGTAACCTATTCCTAGGCTACTAAAGTCCTTTCTCTTTCTCCTCTCTTTCTTAAGCAACCTTTTGATCCGCTGCCTGTGCTGGCTGACAGTCCTACACTGTAAACAGCAACTGGTAAAATAATGGATAGTAACTCTGGTCAGAATCCTAACCCTATTGTGCTGCTGCTGAGCATTATGATGGCGCTGTGCAAAGCTAATTGATTTCTTCAATAAGCGCCCCCTACCAAGCTTTCCCGGATGAACATGATTCCTCTCAACAAACTGACCTAGGGATTAACTGATTGCTCAAGCAACATCATTAAGCAAGGACTAACATTTCAGTAGCTTGTTGAACATGAGGTAGTTGTTCATGGTCTGAGCAACTACTTTTGCCACTTCTTCATATTCAAACTCTACGAATCCATAACCTTTACAGTGACCACTCTGGGATGACCATACAATGAGTAATTTTCCCAAGAACTACCACTTAGCATACTGTACACTCACCTTCTTATTTCTGGCAACCTTGACTTTTGTCACAGTACCAAATTGAGAAAAGTACCCAGTCAATTGATCCTCATAAAAGCCGTGAGGGAGGTGTCCAATATATACCAGGCCACTCTGCTCACTTTTTGACTCCTCTGTATCCCTAAGCTTCTTTGTCCTCCTACTAACCTTGCCTGAGGCCGCTGCCATTTTATCTCTAACCGACCACGTGTTAGACGTGTCAACAGAATTTCTAATACAAGCGCACCATTATTTTTGAGGGGAAAACAATAGAAAAACAGTGGGAATGAACTATGACTGTAGTTATACCAACTTCCATTGCATATTAGGAGCCACTGCAGAACAATGAAAAACATAAACGAGCACCCCTTCATTTAAAGATGGCACACTCACACTATAATATTATTGATGGGTATGTGGATCAGCTTCACAAAGAATCCAATGAATCCCATGATGGCAAACCCCACCAGAGTAGCCAGAGCTATTTTCTGAAATTCTACAAACAAAATTATGCCTTAATGAGCTGACATAAAGAGCCCAGGTCATAACGAACTTACCCTTGATATCTGGTTTGGTGCATCTCTTCACTAGTCTCATAGAATCTTTAGAAAAATCTTTGAGCGGTTTAACGTAGGCCCAAACTTGGTCCATCTTTCTGTCTGCTTATCCACAGACCCCTTTTGTGATTATGAACTTCCTCCCCTCAACTGTCATGTGACACTGCATGTGACCTAGCTTCCAGAAAGAGATCTGTATGTCAGCTGTTGTTGTTGTTGTGGGTTGTAGACCATGAATTTCTCTAGCGATCTGTGTACACTGAGTACTCTAACCGAATCCACTCTCCTGTCCAGCATCGAAGAGCGTAGTAGAGATGAAT
>JAAGOD010020357.1_pt1 | contig 12589 bp, 22 predicted proteins | sample 8389681 | NCBI WGS metagenome assembly JAAGOD01 (sample SAMN13964374, study PRJNA552185) | sponge metagenome | biome: deep-sea hydrothermal vent fields; feature: spots directly above weak diffusing fluid; material: seawater and sediment | host: Tedaniidae sp. KZ-2020 ... | reverse complement strand
GTCAGATATTGGCTTCCTCATCTGCCGAACTCCACAGTCAGCACTGTAGTTTTACAGGGATTGATGCCTACAGGTAATAATACCCAGACAACCTTTGCTGAATCTGGATAGGTGAATCAGTCTGTAAGTAGAGCATTACATTATATATAGCCAGGGGGTGTGGCCTGTCCACTGTAAGGTCTTTATGATTTACAGCCACAAGCCTAACAAGGCCACCAGTCTTGGAGAAACCAAGCCAAAATCATTCAAAAAGAGTGCAAAGGAGAAAGATAGTAAGGAGAGGGCAGCCAAAGGACGGATGACTAGCAGAGCAAAGGTGTCTTCAGGCAAATTGGACTATACGGAATTTGAACAGCTACACTGCCCTGAACTGGATGTTCGTTTATCCTGTGCTGAACTTCGCAAGCTGTGCAATAGTGTGAAACTGGAGTGGTGCAGCCCTGCTTCTTACTTTTCAGCGGCTGGCCACCATTCCCGTTGGGAAGAGCTGGAACCAGAGTGGATGGTACCACTACCACCTACGACAGATCCTCTCGCAGAAAGGGAACCCATGATGGCCAAGTTTGATGAGATTTGGTGCCCACTTTTGGCTGACGTTGAAGAGAGTCTTACAATCATACCCCCTACTTTCCAGTATTTTAGTGATGGAACAATCATGCATTCTGCTGTACATTAATGACTAATGTTATGTTTTCTAAAGGGCAAAGTTTTTTTATCCATATATGGCATTCAGCTGGGTGTGTGGTTTGTAGTGTGGTTGGTTGGTGGTAGAATGGGTGAGGAGAGCCTCCTGGTTGATACATCCACTAAACAAACGTTTAGTTTGCAGGATCTGGAGTATATAGGTAGGCTAATACAAGTTAAGGGTGTGGCATGTTTAAACTGTGTGTTCTATGCTGTTCAAGTGTCAGATGTTTCCTTGCAAGAGAGTAATCGCTTGTTAGTGATCCCTCCATTGGTGCAAGAGGCCTACTGTGTCAAGATTATTGATGGTAAACCGCCCTGCCTCAAAGGAATTAGTGGGATCTGTAGTGTTGATGGGAGAAGTCTGGCGCACACCTCCCTTCTGTTGTCTCCAGGTTAGCAACTTTGCTAAGCCAGGGGCCTGTTGCTAGTATATGATGGACATTCTAACGTCCTCTTAGGTGCATTTGTTACTCTCGGGAGTAGGTCGTTTCAGTATGTGTGCCCTGAACTCACAGTCACTAGCAACTCCACATCGCTGGCTCCTCGCAGAGTCCTTCCTCCCACTCCTGGACAGACCGTTGGCCCCTCTCCTCCTTCGAAACCACGGCGACAGAAGCAGCAGCTAAATGAAGGAGGTGTTTCTTTATCACGTGTTGATCCCACATCTACTGCTCACCAATTGGATCACGGAATACGCCAGCGGCTGCAAAGAATAGCAGCTGAAGTATCTGCCCGTTTGATAGGATACGAAGGCCGAAAGCCACCCCCAGTGAGTTTTAATGAGAGCAAGCTATAATTTTGATTGCGTTGTGTATTGCATTTAACATCTAGCCTTATGAGCAAGTTGGAAACAACATTGGATATCAGATACTTCATCAGCAACGGCGTGATTTGATAACTTCTCCACTCATCGATGCCCTATACCCAGCTCTCAAGGTGTGTGTTCTCCTGTGATGGTGTAGACATTACCCTTCGCTTTCTAAATGTATATCTCCTGGCTATTAGGAAAATGAGCTCAAAGATTCATCTCTTCTACAATCCTATTCTGCCTATGTACAAGCATTCAATCAGGCCCTGGAGAAGCCTGCATCTCTTACCTGCATGCTGCCTGCTGATTTGCCCACTTGTGATTTTGTGGTGGACATACTTCTTCACCTTTGTTGTATGCCGGTATGTGTGGATGCTGTTATGTTTGTGTAGATCTGATTTGTTTGTCTACGTATTTGCTTAGCATATGACTGCTTTGGCAGAAAAGCAGGGGGAGATATGGTGTCAGCTGTTGGCTCTTTTCTCCCAGTCTCAGCAGAACCAAGTTTATATGGCCTCTAAGCGCCACCCCACTAAAGTCTTGTCGTGCATGCATCTTAAAATGATGTCCTCCAAGCCTAGATTCCAGCAGTATGGATGGACGGTGCTTGCTAATACTGTTACCACAGCAACACCAGCTGGGGGGAAAGTAAGTGTTGGTGTGGATTATTGTGTTATAATAATTATTTTATCATGTACATGCAGCCAGTGTTGAGTGAGCCATCTCTTACTCTCGCTGTCTCTCTCTGTGAATCTCAATTGGCTGCATGCTCTTCGGACATTTTACTTGTTGTAGCCATCGTAAATTTCTTGGCGCAAGCTGCTTCCACAGCTAAATGTTCTCTTAGTCATAGCAACGAAGAAAGCCAAGTGTACAGTGAAGATCAAGTGAGTAATGAAGGTCACTGTGATTGTATTGCAATGCTATCTTGTCAGTGCAGGCTCTGAGAATTCTCAATTTATTTCAAGAGAAGTTGATTCTTCGTCACGTCATGAAAGTGCCTCCTCACTTGCGATTAACCAATGCTTTTGAACAAGCGTATAGTAGCCTTGTGAAAGCCCTGGTTCCAGTCCGAGGGCAAATAGGAGGTGTTTGTGCGGCTAGAGCCATCCCTGCAACAGCACCTCAGCAGAGAAGCATGATGCGAAGGTCAACTGTTGGTGGACAGGAGGTATGTGGAATGCAGGGAGGTTTGAACATTGTCTAGTTGAGCAGCAAAATTTTGAGATTTTTGAACTTGACAATGGGTGGCCAGAAACGGCTTTTCCCGGTTCATTACGGTCCCCAAGAACACCCGGGAGGGGAAGTCTCAGTCAAACTCCCCGTACATAGTGGATTCCTCCCCACCTATAGCAGACAAATTTTTTAAGCGAGGCCGGCCCGCCGTGGGTCCAAATGACACCTCGAACCATGAAATGGCATCTACAGGTAGGTGAAGCAGTCCTAATATTATTCAAGGGGTGCATTTAGGCAGCCACCCCTCCTCCAGAGTTAGCTTGAAAGAGGAGTGTTGTTTGTTGCTCTTGTTTGCATGCTGAATGAAAGAGAGAACTCCGAGTTTAGCATCTAATAGGCTAGCTGTGCCAATTAAGTATGGAAATGGATCATCATGAATTCTGAGGTAGATTTATAGACATACTTGCAAAGGAGTCGTGCTTGGACCAAAGTATCTCTCCCCTCTGTAACATAATGAATTTTTTTTACAGCTGTTACTGCCGGAGGGACAGGAAAATGTTCCAGTAACTTCTTCACCTCTGAACTCTGATAGTATGCTTGCCTGTGAGTGTGATTTCACCTCACCATCACAACCTATTATAAGTGTGAAGTCCTGCGTATTGAAGTCTTCCTCTTCTGATTTCAAAGAGTCTACCTCTGATCAAGCTGGGGACAGCAGTTATGCTCCAGGCCTCAGCAGAGGTGATGTCTCTCACAAAGATGAACAGGCTGACCCCATGCTGCCCTCCAGCCTTGGTGGTGCCTCTGTACAACCTCCCATTGCTGACAATGACTCTGTGCGACTCTACGCACATGAAATCCTTATCACCCCCCCCTCCATGAGTGACCTTGTACCTGCAACCGCCCCCCTACCACCCTCCACGCCTCATGATGGCACCATACTTCCCTCCTCTTCTCATGATGATACCTCACCTCCTTTTGTTCCTTGTACTGACGGAATTCTTCCCTCTTCTCATTGTGGTGGCATCATACCATCTTCTACTCCTCATGATGACACCATACCTTTCTCTGCCTCTACCATCCCGCTTTCTAACCCTCAGGATGACACCATGCCTCCTCCTCATGATGACACCATGCCTCCTACCCCTCAGGATGACACCATGCCTCCTCCTCAGGATGACACCATGCCTCCTCCTCATGATGACACCATGCCTCCTACCCCTCAGGATGACACCATGCCTCCTACCCCTATGCCACCTTCCCCTCATGACGCCATTCCTCCTTCTACCCCTTGCATTGCCACCATACCTCCTGCTCCTGACAGCATACTGCCCTCCACACTTCAAATTGACCCTGTCTCCCCTTCTAGCCCTTGTACGAACTCTCCTCCCAGCCTGCACAATGCTGCTTCCTCTCCTCCCCTCACTCCTAACACAGCTACTCTGGCTGTGGACATCCAAGAACTACTAGATTCCTTAACTACTCCCCTTGAACCAGCAGGTGTCGTGAAGGTTCCTAACCTGTCCCTGCATAGCCGCTATTACAGACACTCTTTCAAGAAAGTGTCTCTCAAGAAGAAATGCATAATGGATGGAACTGAGGGAATTAGTGGTGGGAAACAGTTGCTCTTGGTATGTTCTCTTTCTGCTGTATCATGCAAATGTAGTGTAAATTTTTGTTGTAGAATGGTGGTGGAATGTCAGATGGTTCTAGTCGTGGACGGTGGGGAGGGTCTAGGCAGCAGGAATTGCCTTCCATGATTGGTCAAGATGAAGTAGCCATGTTTGAAGTTTCTGGTACATTTTTGTCTTCTCGCCATTCAACTTTGGAGGAAGTAGTGTCGGGTCACAAAGACATCATCCAAGCTCTGCAAGCCAGAGTAGAGGTGAGCAGTCTTGGATGTGTTGTGGACTATGGGTAGCATGTTTGATTCCGAGCAGGGGATTGGATGCTTATGATTCCCTCCTACAATGTCGTTACCCTCTCCCAAAATCTATTATTTTGGGGGTCCTTTTTTAAAGGGGGCTATAATTTTGCAGAGTGAATGTTTTGTGATGTTATAATGCAGTTACTTCAAGGAGTGTTGTCACTCTGGACGAGAGGTAAAGGGCTCCAAGCTGCCACTAACCTGCTTCAAGGATGTTTCTCGGAAGATTCTTCAAATGAGAGCATTTTGTTTGTGGACACTGTACACTGTTTCCTAGCTCATCAGTGAGTGACTATGGGGCTAAGAGCATGGCATGAGCATGGCTAAACTCACATTACATCTGTTTTCAGGGCTTCGTGGACCTTAGCTGTTTGTCTGGTGTTGTTACCTCCATTGCACCAGCTCTTAACCACGCAGACACACAAGAAGTAAGTCATTTTTGCTGTTGGTGGTATGATATTATTGCTAAGTTGTTGTTTTTAGGATTGTGACAATAGCAAGTGATGCAGTTCTTATGATTGTCACTAGATTCTCAGATTTAATACTATCGTGTAAAGGCAAGTGATGAATAATACAGCTCTACTATCATATTTGTAACTCCTGCATAATAGTATCTTCACCTACCAAGAAGAAGTGGCGTTTGTCCTCTTGTGTAGACCGTGAACAGCAGTTAGTGTGCTACAAAGCATTGCACTCTATCCAGCAGTCGCTTCACTCTCGGCTAAATACTAACCAGGACTCACTACCAGTAGCCAACAAGCTACGAAAGGTTCATGCTGCTCTCATACCATTTAAAAGAATGTAATTTTTTACAGTTACAAAACAGAATTTTTGTGAAACAAAACAAAAATGATTGTTGCTCATTGATTTATTCTTTTTGCACAATATATAACAGCAGTCCATGCAGTAGAAAATACTATTTTACAAATGGTGAAAATTATGCACAACAGAAGACAATGCAAAAATGATTGGTGAACTGATTCACACATTTACAATAATCACAAAATAACAATAATAGTACAATGGTCAAATCCAGGGAGCTTAGTTTTTGCTGCCAGTAGCTAAACAGAGCAGTGCATCAGCACCCATCTCATCCAAAGCAGAACTGGATGGATTAATAAGTGGCCAATAAATAATACTCCCGCTATATAGTGTAAACAACAACAACCTTATTTCCATGGCACTTGAGGGAGCAGCAGTTTTGGCCCCATATCCACTGTCTGCTAAATCCTCCACATTGTTCAACTCCACATGGTCCTCTTCGCTGTCGCTTTCTACCTCCCCACCAAATCCTTCATCAGAACTCTCCGAGCCACTAGCCTCCTGCTTGTCCTCTGCATCATCTTGAGCCAGGATGAGCTCAGCAGCAGCCGCTATCTCATCCAGAGTCAACCTGCAACAACTTGACCTCATCACATTTCACTGCGCAATGTTTCTACTCCTAGGTGTGACCAATCCTTATTCATGGTGATCTCACCCAAGGATGTCAACTTCCGTTTCTCAATTCAAACAATATAAGAGTATTCATGAAAAGCATTGGACCTTATGAATGAAATTAGAGGGCTTATTGAGCTGTTATTGCCACAGCAACAAATAAATAGTAGTCACATGTCATCTCTGACCCAAGTAGACACCACAGCTGTATGTAATCAACTCACCCGCTTCTGTTGCCCTTGCGTCGGGTCCTACTGGCTGTGTTTAATTTGACAGTGACTTGAGGACAAGGACTGTCCAGAGGAAAAGGCACGGGAAACACAGGACACTTGGTATAGCAGTGGTCATGGATAACAGCATGCAGCAAATCTGGCATGCCGTCAGCTTGCTCTGAACTGCCACTAATCATGCACATGGTCAATGCAGCATCTCGCTCAGCAGGGTCCACTGACTCTGCACATGTCAGAATACAGCCAGTAATGCAAAAAGCAAGTTTCACTAAAACAACTTACCTAGACTGCTGTTGCTGGAACTGCAAAGGCAAAAAAGTGACATAAAATAGTACTCACATTCCAAATAGAGCCCACTATGTAGGTGATACACAGAAGAGAGAGGAGGGACAGCTTGATACCACATACATACCTTGGTGAGAGGGGTGGCGTAAAGTAGCTGTGGTAAGGATGGTAAGGGGTTCTCTTCAGAGCAGACAACAAGCTTCGTCTGTAGTCAGGGTCTACTGTCCACAATCCACCTTTAGTGACGGCACTTCCAGACTGTAAAACCAAAACTATTATTATTGCTTCCCACTGGATAAAGTTGCATTCTACAGCAAACTAATTATTCATGACCATGCATCATTGAGTAGCTCAAAACCACAGCCAATCCACAAGACAAAAACATTCATAAGCTAACCTTCAGGCTGTATCTACGCTCCACTTTCTTGAAGCATTTATGGAGGGACAGGTTATGCCGAACAGAGTTCTTCCAACCTGGTGGGGCATTTCGATAGTAGGGAAACTTCCACATCACCCAGTCATAAATTTCTTTCACTGGCAAAGTTTTTGTGGGGGAGCTTTCTACTGCCATGAAGATCATGCACGCAAAGCTCAAAGGTGGCTTGATGACATCCCCTCCATCGTACTTGCGGTTTCGAGCATTAAGAATGACGTTCACCATCTTATCTGAACTTCGAGATGACCTAGCCCCAGCACATTCCCTTCTGCCCTCGCTGGACTTGGCTTGCCGAGGCCTACGCCTTACAGGTGGCCCCAGCTTGCTGTGCTGTGGCTGCTGCTGCTGCTGTGGACTATCACCTAGAGTAGTGCACATAGACGACAGCACCCCAGGCTTCTGGAGCCAGCCAAGGTTAGTCAGCTCCATATCGGAGACTGGGGTGGCTGTGGCAGAAGCATGGAGAGTGAGGCTAGCTGATGAGTGAGGTGAAGTAGGAGGGGAAACACTTCCAGGGCTAGTCATGATCTGACTAGCAAAGGCAGATAAATCGTCTCCAGAGGTCATGGCTTGAGGCTCCAGGCCAGGAATGCTGGCTGTGGCAAGCATTGGAGCCGAGAATCTTCTTTGGTGACTATATAGCCACGAGGTTTCCAGTTAGCTATGAAAGTAGACAATGGGATTAGCTAAGGGTCCTGCGATATTTTGATGCTGGCTTTGAAATCAAGTCCACTCCTTTGAGTGATAATCCAAGCTTCCTTGCAAGTCCTGTCTAGCACCAATTAGCACATCCTACAGATTACTTTAGTTCACAGTCCTCCCTTCAGCAGAGAAACAGCTACAGGCTCCAGCTAGCTGGCAACAACATGGCCACACTGACTTGTCTAGAAATAAAATTAAATGGCCTTCACGTCTACAACTGGCACGTGATGGCTATTAGACGACCATAACCATAGCAACGACATTCATCCACCACACAGCAACCACAGATTATTCACTCAGCTGTGATGTGACTCTGAATAAAATTACTGATATTCATTGTTGTGTGATGGATGTGATAAAAATTAATTGTCTCTCTTCAGCAAGGGTCCTGTCTGGAATGTGGGTGGGTGAGTCAATGGTGCAGCCGGCTGTAGTCATCATTTGTAGGATTTGGAGATGAGGGGCAGTTGACATAATCTAGTAAATAGGGCGTGCAGTGTGGTACGGAGTCCGACTGCTTCATTGATGCAAACGTACCTGGTATTGCACTACGAGGCCTCTGCTGAGGGGATCTAGTTCTCGCTTTTGGCTGAGGTTTTTGGAGAGGCATGTCTGTAGTAAGATGTGGTGCTAAGGATGAGTGTCTAATTGGGGGTGGAGGGGAGTCTGTCACAACTGCAATGGAAAAACGCATGATTTGTGATCTTAGGAAATTGTTAAGTGTTTACCAGTGGAGTCAAGATGGCTGTAATCCTGATCCTTGGGATCATAACCCTTTACAACAGTTGCACTCAGAACACTGTAATCTTCATTGGCAGAAGAAACTGGAAATAATACGAACAACGAAAATGAACAGCATCACAGTAAGCAAGTACTTACTTTGAACTGGAAGACTATTCGGAACTGATCTCCTCTGGCCTTGCTGGCTTTGCCTTGGAACTGTTATTTTAAATCAACTACATTCATACACATAGTTGCCATTTTGACCTCTCACCATTGGTGGCTAGTGAGTAGTTATCTTCAGTTGCATCATAGTTATCTGCTGCGAGGGTTCCTGGCTGAAACACAAACTCTTGGTAGTCTTCAGCCAAGAGTTGGCGAGGAGGAGAGAGAGATGCAGCACGAGGGACATGTGTTTGACAAGATGGTGCCGCCTCCTTCATGGCATCATTCGCTGACTTGTTATTTTTGTAAGGTATTGGTTTCTTCGGAGGAGGTATTTTATTTTTCACAGAAAGTGGTGATGACTGCAGTCCCACAGGATGGATGTGGACAGACTGGCTCTCGGGGGTAGCAGGTAATGGCCTGTTTCTCCTCTCCACAGGTGAGGAAAGTACACTACTACCACTACCAATGTTGTCCGGAACTGGAGGAAGTGGGCGTGACTGCACTGATACTGAAGCTATTGAGAGGATATTTATGTGAGACAAGTTGGAAGATAGCTAAACTAACCTCTGGGTTTGCTTTCACTCGTGTGAGTGTTTCCTGTAAAACTCAACGGCCTGTAGTACAGGAAGACTATCAATAATAACAGACGAGAGAAAAGAGAAAAGGAGTTTAGTGAGGTCAAAGATAGCAGCTCTCTGTCTTGAAAGTAAAGTAGAAGGAAGGGGAAAAAAAAAAAAAATTGGCAGCGGTGGGATTCGAACCCACGCCATCGAAATGACTGGTGCCTAAAACCAGCGCCTTAGACCACTCGGCCACGCTACCAGTATAGCACTGCCTTGCTTTATTTCCGTTTTTTATGTCTAACCCTTACCTTCTGAGCTTTGGACTCTCCTATTAGGGAGGAAAATATATAGTAAAGGAGGATGTTATCTATAATAATAGAGTATACACTTTACCCGTGCTCTCCTTTGAAATTCAGGGCTCCTGTGCTGATCAGACCTGAAATTTATGGATTTAGTATAAAATCACCATCATCGTAATAACTTACCGTGGTTGGAGATTTGAGCTCACTCCATTCTGAAAAATAACATAAGTTTATAGTCACTGTTTGCATGTCTACTCAGGTGAATGGTGTAGTTTATCAAGGTGGAGTTGATTTAATGATGCAGGTGCTTCATTTGCACTGAACTTTGAGGCCAAACTTACTGCTTGTTGCGGACTGAAGAGCAATTCTCTGAGGGTACTAACCCAATCCAGCCTTTCTTCTTCCGTATCAGCAGCTAAGTGGTACACACGCTCACTGGTACACACATCAAATACAAACTTATAGTTTTTGATGGATTCATTCAAAGTCACTACACTTAGACATGAACTCAGGTTGATTGAACCTGCAAAAGAAAGAGAGATTCTGGCCTAAACCTTTGGAAATGTCCTCACTAATATAGTTCTTTCTACGAATTAGTATGGACAACCACCTTGAAAAATACAAGACGGTCTAACACTAACAGCAAGCATCCAGCATGTATTCAGATGTCCAACCACCAGTCATGTACTTTCACTTGGCTCATGAAAATAACATCTCTACATCAATATTCTGATACATGTAATGAAAGCACATTGACTATGTACGGATATCCAGACGTCCAGAATGTATCTACATGCCAACACTTGCTATGCTATCACAAAGTTTAGACACGGGGGAAAAACTTTCAAGGTCCAATTTCCTTATTCCTTTGGAGATAGGTAGATAATGCCTAGCTGATGCTGCAGCATGCATGCATGCATGCACATCTGATGCACTGACACTGTTTACATGATTGAAGCTAGGCAGCAAATGCAGCAACACAGTCATTGTTGAGCCCTCTGATCCTAAACAAGATCCTCACCACACTGTGCAGCTACACCCCCTCCCCCCAAAGTTGTTCAGGGCTATTCCAGGGCTTACCCTTGGGGTCAGCAAGTCTCTTTGCATCAGCCTCACTCTGATAGTACATCAAGCGTACATAGCGCTCTGCCAATGGATACACCAGCCTAGAATCCATCAACACAAACCATCTACGGTGCCATTGCGACACTAATGCTCTGCTCAGCGGAGGACTCTTGACCAAATAGCCACCCTTGACGAACTCTCCCCGACTATATAGAGTATCAGTCATTGTACAGCCACTTCAGGTCAGTCACTCTTCCACTTCCTGGCTGCCTCACTAGAGCAGTCCCCTGTTAGCTGCTTCGACCAACATCCAAGGCTTGTTGTTACAACAACTCCACAACTTTCACTATGACCTCTCAATTGACCTTTTTGGAGCTTACAGCTAGCTCTAGCTAAAACTTAAAAAAGAAGTTTATATGGAGGTCAAGAAGGGGGAAGTTATAGATGAGGGGGGCGTGGCTGCTGGTGGTGAGGGAATGGTGGTCCTGGTGGAGCATGAGGTGGCCTGAAGCCAGTCGATGTAGAGTGGAAACCCACCTGGTGTGGGTTAGAGTAGCCAGCGGGTACACCTCGGAACAAGGGGGGTGGAGCTCCAGTATAGCGACTGGGATGGTGCAGCATAGACGGTGGGGGAGGAGAGAGCCCATGGTGATGATGATGGTGCTGGTGTCCACTAACAGGTTTCAGAGAGTCACGCATTTTCTCCTTGTTGGCTAAAATCACAGTCATCATCTAGGGTTAACGTCTCTCTCACTACTGACCTACCTACCCACTTACTCACACTGATAGTATGTGCTCTTAATTTCGATGGATGGAACCAGCTCTTGTAACTTCTCCAAAACCTGGCAAATTGATTGTGCCTTATAGCATTGCTACAGTGTATTCCTGGCATACCGATGCCTTCGAATTTAACTCTGAGTCTTGATGCCATATTTGAATGATGTCTCCATCATACCGAATTCGCACAGACACACCACATATCTCATCCTCAGCATTAACCGACAGAGACAACTGCTCCCCAATAGCAGCTAACAGTAGCTCCTGCCAAACCTTCACCTTACCATTCAACATGTCAATAATGCACTATTATAATTTTGTCAAGAGGATAGACTCACTGTCTGCTGTTTCTCTACTTTGATCACCCAAAGTCCTCCATCTGCATTGTCAGCGTCTTCCCTGATACACAAGCATACACCAGGATGAAAATGTTGAGGCACAAGCCTTGTACCGTACCATACTGGTCGCCGGTGCTCACCACGCATCAAATGGTAACTCTCTCGTTCGTTTAACTTGTCACAAGGTGGAAGGTTGTTAAATACACACCAGAAAGCCTGGATACATGGAGCACCAATTACAAATTTTTCAGGCAGTTCAACAAAGTACGTAGCCACACCCTCACAAATGGACGCCCACCCTTAGCAGGACAGTCTGCACACAAACTGATGGTTAATGAGCAGTCCCCAGTCCTTCCATGGTGTGGCTCTAGTTAGACAAAGGTACCTTGATGGAAGTCACTGTAGCAAGAAGACGGAGATTAGCGAAGAAATCACCAGCATTTGCACCCCGGGGAGACCTGAGGGAATAGCAGTTCACAGATAATAATATCAGATATGGTCCCTGCCCACCTGTCAAACCAGAAAGACCAGGGTGAGTGCAAAGGATAGTTGTCTGGATCTTGACTAGATGTTGTATCATTCTCAGCTACCACTTCTTTTTGAGTTCTGCGTGAGAGCCTAGGAGATGGCGCGAGAGGGTAAGTAGCACTTTCATCTGGATATGCTTCAGCTCCCTCTGTCTTTGGTGGACTACTACTTAGGTGTGATTCTGCTCCTGAAGACACAGACATTACTCTAGTCTCTCTCTCTCTCTCCGTCCAAGTCTCGCAGAGCCACACCCCTACCCAGAGACTCTACATTTATTTGGTGTGCGTTATTTAGAGTAAGGCACTTGTGACCACAGAGAGCTTTTCCTTAGACGTAAAGAATTTGAGTTAATTGCACACACACAACAGGGTATATATAATAATTAGTGAGTGAATGGGCTATAATTTATAGTGATCCAAATGGCCAGGTCGTGGTGAGTGGCT
>JAAGOD010026524.1_pt1 | contig 12599 bp, 11 predicted proteins | sample 8389681 | NCBI WGS metagenome assembly JAAGOD01 (sample SAMN13964374, study PRJNA552185) | sponge metagenome | biome: deep-sea hydrothermal vent fields; feature: spots directly above weak diffusing fluid; material: seawater and sediment | host: Tedaniidae sp. KZ-2020 ... | reverse complement strand
TTTAATGAATAAAAATAAGATAAACACAATAAAAAAAGAAAACGGAAGCGCGATAGTAGAAACGCTGCCACTTTTAATTATTTTTATGACTATTTTAGGAAATATGTGGGGTTTTTTTATGTCAGTACATTCGGGAATTTTATCTTCAATTAGTGCAAGAGCTTACGCGTTTGAAACTTTTAGAAACAGAGCAGATCTTACATATTTTCGTGATCAACAAATTATATCAGGCGAGCATTATGATGGACTAATCATAAATTATTACAAAGCTGGATCGCGAGTTCACTATGTTGTTCGGACTAATAATGATGATCAAGCTTATCCTTTGGCTGTTGACTACGGTAGATTTTCTCCAGTTCAGTCAAAGACAAAAGATGGCCTTTTGTCACAACACTCTCATGATAATATTTTTACAAAAAAAACAAAAAAAGGCGTAAAAGAAATTTGGATAAGAAGTGCGTACGGCATGTGTTTAAATTTTGATGCTTGTGTAGCAAAAAATTAGATAACTATTTTAAGCTGTAAAAAAAGAAAGGAGAGCTAATGAATAACAACGAAGCTAGAAATTTATGGATATCTGTAGCCGTTGGGCTATTTTCTGTTTTTTTAATTTACAGCTACACTCAAGAAAAAAGTGCAGAGATTACAAAAAAGTTTGGATTAAAAAAGAGAGTGGTAATTGCAATTAAACAAATTAATGCAATGGAAACTATTAACGAAACTATGCTTAAAATTGTAGAGCGACCTGTTGATTTTATAGAACCAGGTGCACTTAATAACCCAGATCACGCCATCGGACTTGTTGCACTTACACCTATACAAGCAAACGAACAAATTTTAAAAAATAAAATTATTGAGCCAGGGCCAGTAACTGGTTTGTCTTTGCAAGTAGCACCTAACAAAAGGGCCATTACCCTTCCCGTTGATAAAATTAGAGGAGTTGCAAAATTAATTAAACCTGGTGACAGAATTGATTTGTTAGCGGCTTTAGATATTGGACAAGGAAGAAAACAAAAAAAAGAAATAAAAACTATTATGCAAGATGTAATAATTTTAGCTACTGGATTAAGAGTTACTAATGAGTTGCCACGACTTTATGAAAAAGTTGGAGGCGATGAATATATTAAAAATATTTCAAGCGACACAAGTTTTGACACAATCACTGTGGAGGTTTCTCCAAAAGATGCTCAAAGTTTAGTTTATATTTTATCTACCTCGCCTGGATCTTTATTTATGACTTTAAGACACCCAAGTGATCATATAAAATTTCGTATTCCTACTACTTCTATTAATAATGTTTTGGGGATTGCAAAAGTTGTTCTTAACAGGCCTGTGCAAAAAAGAAGAGTGCCTGCAAAAGTGATTAAGCCTAAAAAACCAAAACCAAAAACTGGTGGATTTATTAACTTATAAGAGAATTAATTATGTATAAAAAAAATATTTTTCTTTTTTTACTATCTATTATTTTACTTCCAAATTTAAATTTGGCAGCAAAAGATAAACATCCAATAAAGTATTTGTCTTTATCTGTTGGTGTTTACAGAGATGTCCCAGTTCCTAAATCAGGAAAAACTTTTTCTAAGGGCGGTACTTATAGAAGTTTATTAAGTTTGCAATATAATCCAAAAAGAAAGTTATTAAGATTGTATCCAAAAAAAACAGGTGTAGGAACATTGTTTGTAAAAAATCCTAAAACTGGTGATGTGATTTATGAATTTCGTATTGATATTAAAAAAACTAATTTACACAAGGCTGCAAAAGATATTCAAAGTTTGTTAAAAGATATAGAGGGAATTAGTATTAAAATTATTAATAATACTGTTATCGTAGATGGTGAAATTTTAATTCCAACAGATATGAATCGTATTTTAAGTGTTATTAATCAATATCCAGAGCAGTCTACATCATTAGTTACTCTTAGCCCTTTGGCGCAAAACAAAATTTCTAAATTAATAGAAAGAGCAATTAATAATCCCGAAGTGCATGTTCGTGCAATTAATGGAAAGTTTCTTTTAGAGGGAGTTGTAACTAGTGTTGCAGATAAAAGAAGAGCATTTTTATTGGCCCAAACTTATGTTCCAGATATTATATTAAACGAAGGTGATGGCCAAAAGGTACAAAAAAGAAAAACTTTAGATATTATTGATTTAATAATTGTAAAAATACCTCCAAAGCCTGTTGAAAGAAAAAAATTAATTCAATTAGTTTTTCATTATGTAGAATTAAATAAAGATTATGCAAAAGGTTTTGCTTTTAGCTGGAGACCAAGCTTGTCATCTGATACAAAATTAAGTTTAGAAACAGGTCGTAATACTGCATCTATTTTAAAGGCCACTATTAGTAATTTACTTCCAAAATTAAATTGGGCAAAAGAGCATGGTCACGCTCGTGTTTTAAAAAGCCTAAGTATTGTTACAGAAAATGGAGTAGAGGGAGCTTTAAATTCACAATCTAGTATTCCTTATTTAACAGGAACTGGTGATAGTATTAGTACAAGTTTTGTAACGGTAGGTTTAAAAAGTAGCGTTACTCCAACTATTATAAGTTCTGCATCTAGCAGTATTCAGTTACAAATAAATTTTGAAGTAAACTCTTTGGTTAGCCAAAGTTCTGATGGGCCGCTAACTGCTGGTCACAATATAAAAACAAGTTTAGTAGTTAAAAATGGGCACAGCGCTGCAATGGCTGGATTAATTACAAATGAGTCTGGAACTTTTTATAACAAGTTGCCATCTGGGTCTGTTAAAAATCCTATTATACCACTGCACGCCTCTAAATCTTTTCAAAGAAAGCAATCACAGTTTGTTGTGTTTATAACTCCGTTAATAAAAAGTTCTGCAAGTGCAGGTTCTGACAAAATAAGAAAAAAGTTTAACTTAAAACAATAATTAATTATGGATAACAATAACTTTATTATAGCAGTTTCTAGTGGTAAGGGTGGTGCCGGAAAAAGTACTCTTGCAGCTAACTTAGCAATCAGTCTTCACAAAGAGCTTAATAGCAAAGCTTTGTTAATTGATTTAGATGGCGATAACTGTGGAGATTTAAATACAATTTTAGGAATCCGCCCTACTAGCTCTTTGCAAGATGTTGCAAACTCTTCTTCTAATATTAAAACAGCTATTACAAAACATAGCTCTGGTTTATTTTTTTTACCAAGCGTTATTAGTCCAGAAAAAAAATTAAGTGTTTCTTCTTCTCAATTTTTTCAATACTTACTATCATTAAAAAGCCAATATAATTTTATTATCATTGACTTGGGTAGTAACTTTTCAGAATTACAAAAACAAGTTGCAAATAATTCGCATGCCATACTACTTGTAACACAAGCTGATCCTTTATCTATCACGGCCACTAAAAGAAAACTTAATGAGCTTACTTTAGAGGCTGTCCCTAGAGAGGTTAGCCAAATAATTGTTAATCAATTTGATTCTAAAAGTGCGTTAAGCAGTAGCGCAATAGAGCAAAATTTACAAAAAAAGATTTTATCTATTTTACCTAATGACGAAATTTCTAGTTACGGGGCTTTGCAAAGCTCTACTCCGTTTGTAATAAATAAGCCAAATATTTCTTTGTCGCAATCTTATAAAAAATTAGTTACTAGTTTAAGTGGTGGTTTGCTTCAAAAATTAAAAAATTTATCAGAGTCTGGGGCTAACACTGTTGTATCTAAAGATTCTGCAGATACAAAAAGTTTAAATAGTTTAAAAATACAAATTCATAAAGAGCTTATTATAGCCATGAATCTTAAAAAAGATTCAATGGATTCAAAAAATAATCCAAACAAAGAGCAAGAATTAAAAGATACTACAAAAAAAGTTATTGTAGAGCTAACAGATAAATTAGCAAAAAATCTTAATCGCAATGTTAGGGCTCAAATTATTCAAGAAGTTTTAGACGAGGCTCTTGGGCTTGGCCCTTTAGAGTCTTTATTAAAAGACACTGCCGTTAGTGAGATTATGGTTAATGGTTATAATAATATTTATGTTGAAAGATCTGGAAAATTAACATTAAGTAAAACAACATTTACATCTAACTTACAGTTGCGAAATGTTATTGAAAGAATTTGCACGCCTCTTGGAAGGCGAATTGACGAAAAAAATCCCTATGTAGATGCTCGTTTATCTGATGGAAGTCGTGTAAATGCAGTAATAGAGCCTTTGTCTATTGACGGGCCTTCTTTAACTATTCGTAAATTTCCAGCTGATAGAATTACAGTTAAAGATTATACCGAAAAGTTTTCTAGTTTAACTCATGCAATGGCAGATTTTTTAAAAGTTTGTGTTGAACAAGGTTTAAATATTATTATTTCTGGTGGAACAGGTTCTGGTAAAACAACAATGCTTAATGTTTTATCTAGTTTTATACCTGATCGCGAAAGAATTGTAACTGTTGAGGATGCAGCCGAACTACAATTAAAACAGGAACATGTTGTTAGATTAGAAACTCGCCCTGCAAATATGGAAGGTACAGGAGAGGTTAGCATTCGTGATTTAGTTAAAAATTGTTTAAGAATGCGACCAGATAGAATAATTGTTGGTGAGTGTCGTGACGGTGCAGCCCTTGATATGATTTCTGCAATGAACACAGGTCACGACGGATCAATGACAACTGTCCACTCTAATAATCCAAGAGAGGCTATTGCAAGACTTGAAACTCTTTGCATGATGGCAGGTATGGATTTACCAGCAAAGGCTTTAAGAGAACAAATTTCTGGTGCAGTAGATTTAATTATACAAATTTCACGACTTGGTGATGGCAGTCGTAAAATTATGTACATTACAGAAGTTGTTGGAATGCAAGGTGACACTGTAACTTTGCAAGAAATTTTTAGATTTAAAGAAGAAGGCTTTGATAAAAATAGAAAAATTATTGGAAAGTTTCAATCAATGGGACTAATCCCCTCTTTTATTGAAAAGTTTGAACAAAAAGGAATTAAAATTCCAAGAAATTTATTTACAACAGAAAATTCTGTTACAAGTAAGCCTGCGGTGTCTACAATTACAAAAATTTCTAGTGTAAAAAATACACCTACAAAAGATAACGAAAATAAATCTACTTTTAAAAATTCTTTAACTTCTGCAAGGCCAGTTGCACAGGCTTCTAAAGTAACATCTATTAATGATAAAAAAATAGTTAAAAAATCTGGTATCATTTTTAAAAATAAATTAAAAAAAGTTGGCGGCAATGGCTAATCCAATTTTATTAAGTATTTTTGCAAGCATTGGTGTTTTTGTTGTTTGTTATTTAAATATACAAAAAATTTTAGAGTATCTTTATAAATCCAGTCTTGGAAATAGAGAAGAAATTTTAAAAATGATCGAGCTAATGTTTATACCAATAAGCAAAAAACAATTAACAACTTTTATGGTTATTGGTAGTTTTGGAATGGGATTATTAATATTTTTTTTACTATGGCCAAATATTATATTTGGTTTTATATTAGGAAGCATTGTTACACTTTTAGGTTGGAAAGTTCCAAAAATTTTATTTAAAAGTATTATGGAAAAAAGAAATGCTCGTGTTACAAACCAGATGCTTGATGGCGGCGTAATTATGGGTAATGGAATTAAAGCGGGGCTTAGTGTTCCGCAATCTATGGATCGTGTAATTAAAAATATACCAGGTCCTTTGTCTCAAGAATTTAATTTAATTTTAAATAAAAATCGCTTAGGAATGCCTCTGGAACAAAGTCTAGAAGAGTTTTCTGAAAGAGTGCCAACATCTGATATTCAAATGTTTACAACATCTATTAATATTTTAAAAGAAACTGGTGGTAACTTGGGAGTAACTTTTGAAACTATTGTTGAAACTATTAGGGATAGACAAAAAATTGAAAAAGAAATTCAAGCACTAACAGCTCAAGGTCTAGTTCAAGGAAGAATTTTAACTGCAATTCCATTTGTTTTAATGGGGATAATCGGCGGAATTAACCCTAGTTTTATGAAGCCTTTATTTGTAACCCCTGTTGGATGGGGGCTTTTGATATTAATTATAATTTTAGTATCTATTGGCGCGGTTATGATAAAAAAAATAGTTAACATAAAAGTATAATTAGCACTATAATAATTCATAAATTAAAAACAAGGATGTTTTGTTATGAAGTCGCCTTACTCTCTTTGCTCTGTGTTAATTACTTTTATTACTTTATTTTCGATTAACATTTATGCAGTCGTTGATATGCGAACTGCAAACTTTTCTAAATCTTTTTTAGATATTCATGTAAAGGGAAATGGCTTAGATTTAAGCATTAAACGGACTTACAATAGTAGAAGTGTTTTTAATAGTATTTTTGGTTACGGTTGGTGCTCTGATTATGAAACTACTTTAGCAATTAATTCAGACTCTAGCATATTGGTAACAGAGTGTGGTGGTGGGCTTGAAAGTTTATATAAAAATTCTTTTTTTAAACAAAAAGATATATTAAAAGTAAACGATCAAATTGTAAAAGAAGTTAAAAACAGAAATCCAGATCTTAGCTCTAAATATTTAAGCGATTTAAGAACAAAATTAAAAACAAATTCTTTTTTAAGAGAGGAGTTTGCAAAAAATTTAAATATAAAAGGTCAGGCTGTTTCTTCTTCTAAATATATTATTGACGGAAGAAAAAATGAGTATGTTATTAAAAAAAATAATTTATTTACTCGTTATTTAAAAAATGGAATTAAACAAGAATTTAATTTAAAGGGTCAATTAGTTCGCACTGTTGATAAAAATAAATATTTATTAAATATTAAAAGAAAAAATAATTTAATATCAGAAGTTAGCGATAACAATGGAAGAAGATTATTATTTTATTATAACAAAAATTTAAAAAAAGTAATAAAACTAAAAGGTTCTAATGGAGAAACTTCTTCTTACAGTTACAGGGGTAATGATTTAATAAAATCTACTAATTCAAGTTCTGTTAGTTTAAGTTACAAGTACGACAGTCAGCATAATTTAACTCGTATCACTTATCCTAACAAAACTTTTGTATCTGTTAGTTATAATTTAAGCAAAGATTGGGCTACAAGTTTTATTAACAAAAAAAAATGTAAAGAAACATATAATTATGGCGAAGATAAAAAAAATCCATTAGATCACTATTGGTCTCAAGTAATTAAAAAATGTAAAAACAAAATTACACATCAAGCTAAATATGAATTTTTTCATAAAACTAGAAAAAACGGATCTAGGTATTTATATCGTTCTAGATTTAAAGTAAATGCTTTATACACAGAGATCACTTATCATTCTAAATTTGGAAGGCCTGTTAAAATTCAAAAAGGTTCAAGAATATTAAAACTTAAATATAACATTATTGGCCAAATAATTTTAAAAGATGAGATTTCTAAAACTACAAGTTATAAATATAATAAACAGTGCAACACTGTATCTAAAACTAAAGAAAGATTTTTTGTTTACACTCCAAAAAAATCAAAAAAGAAAACTAGAAAACTAGCTTATGTAAAAAAAGAAAGACATAAAATTAATAGTAGTTTTAAATACAACAAAGCTTGTAATATATTTTTTGCAAAAAATAGCGACGGTCTAACTGCAAAAGTACGCTACGACAATAACAGTCGAATAAGAGAAATTACCGATCATACTAGAAAAAATATTATTGTAAGCTATGACCACAGATTTGGAAAACCATCTAAAATTACAAGGCCAGGGCTTGGAACTCTTAATATAAGTTATACCAATTCTGGTAAAATTAAGCCTAGTAAAAAGACTGGCCCAAGTCCATTTGTTGCAAATCAAATTACACAGACTTTTAATAATTTTTTACAAGTTATTAGTCCAGTAAGCACACAAAATAAAACATTATAAATAAAGGAAATTATGAAAAATTTATTATTAATATTTAGTTTAATCATTAGCATTAGCAGTAACTACGGCATGGCAAATACTACAGATTCTGATTTTAAAGCCGAAGCACAAAGCTGTAGCGATAAAGAGTGTCTAAATTTAAGCTCTCAGTCTAACGCAAATAATTCGTGCAAACATGGCAGCAAAACAAACGACATAAGCCTTGCAAAATCTTTGTCAAAAAATGACGATTACAACTCACACGATAGCGCTAAATAGTCACATATTTTTAGCCTTTAAAAGTGTATTAAAATAGAACATATTTTTTTTAAATAAACGCATAGTTTTTGTATTTATTGTCCGATGTATTACTTAAGAACATGGTCTTTTGGCCAATTAAACAAAGGAAATATTATGAAACTTATACTTAGCACACTGTTTTTTGGGTTAATAGCTACTCATGCAAACGCATCAACAATATCTACTCTTCAAGAATTAGAAAATAGATATGTTCAAGAAATTGTAAATTGCCCTTTTAGCTCTCAGTTTAAGGGAAATAAACACGCAGACAAAAGAACTGTTGCATCCTTAGTTAAGAAAAAAGAAAGCAAAAAAGCTGTAGATCACAAAGTAACTAAGTAAGTAACTAACTAACTAACTAACTAACTAACTAAATAGTTAACTAAATATAAAGTTAGTCTCAATGCGAGGCTAATTTTTATTTTATTTGTTGCAGCTAATTTTATTTGTTGCAGCTAATTTTATTTGTTGCAGCTAATTTTTATTGTTGCTAACGCTGCGTTTAAATTTTTTTTTAATAGAATCAGTTAATTTTTCTAACCTATCTTGGTTTTTATTACTGTTTAATTCTTTTGTAATTGGATTTTTTTTTGCCTTTAATTCTACAATTTTTTTATTTATTTTTTTTTGTAATATTTTAGATTTTTCTTTTAAAGCTGCTGTCATGCTAGATTGCCTTAGCCATTTTGAAAAATGTGACTCTAATGTTTGACCTCTCCAGTCTAGCTGTAAAATCAATAAAAAAAATATAGCAAATAATAAAGATCCAAAAGCTGTGATAAAAGACTTAAGCATAAATAAAACTAACATATATTGTTTGAATAAGAAAAGAAAATTAGTTAAAATACTTACTTATGTCTTTACATCAATTATCAAAAACTTTTATTGTAAATCTTTTGGCATGGTTAGCTGGCATTAGCATACTAAAATCTTATTTGTTAATATTTGGAGTTTTGCTAATCTCTGGCCTTGGAGTTCCGTTACCAGAGGACATAAGCCTAATTACTGCAGGAATTTTAGTATCATTAAATAAAATGAGTTTTTTAGGGGCCTGTGCCATAGGGTTTTTTGGAGTAATGGCCGGTGACTGCATTTTATTTTTTTTAGGATACTACATGGGAGAAAGAGTATTTAAATTACCTTTATTTAGTAAAATTTTTACTCCAAAAAGAATAAAAATGGCCTCAAAAAAAGTAAACAACAACTCAAAACTAATTTGTTTTACTGCTAGATTTTTGCCAGGCCTAAGAAGTCCTATTTTTTTAACTGCAGGAACTTTAAAAGTAAGCCCATTTATTTTTTTATTACTAGATGGAGGGGCAGCATTATTTAGTGTCCCTATATGGGTTTTTGTAGGCTCTTGGTTTGGAAACAATGTCGACGCAATACTAAAGTTTAGTGCAAAAGCAAATTCTTATTTTTTAATAAGCCTGCTTTTTGCTATAGCTATTTATTTTTTAATAAAAAAAAATATAAGTAAAAAAAAATTATCTTAATAAAAAAAATATAAGTAAAAAAAAATTATCTTAATAAAATTTATTGTATTACAAACTTCTAACCTAAATAGATGGTTTTAAACTTTAAATTTATTGTATTACAAACTTCTAACCGAAATAGAGGATTTTAAACTTTGAATTTTTTTTAACACTTGTTCAAAAATATCTTGCTCTAAACATTCTAGTCGCATTAACAAACACCCAACATCGTCATTGGTTGCCAAGCTTTGCGCCTTAACATTTACAGAGTAAGAAGAAATAATTTTATTTACCTCCCCTAAAACCCCCGGTTCATTTTTATGAAAATGAATTAAATCTAAATAATCAGATTGATTATCTTTAGCTAAATTAACTGCGGGAGTATTAACCGAGCTTAAAGTGCTTCCTGTTTTTATAAAATCTATTAAGCTTTGACTAACTTCTTCTCCAATAGATTCTTGAGCCTCTTTTGTGCTTCCGCCTATGTGAGGGGTTAAAATTACATTTTCTATATTTTGTAAAGAAATATTAAACAAATCACCTTTCTTTTTTGGCTCTGTTGGGTACACATCAATTGCAGCGCCAGATAAATTTTTTAAAGTTAGTGCATCTTTTAAATCATCTAAGTTAACAACATTGCCGCGACTTGCGTTTAATAAAAAAGAGGATTTTTTCATTAAACTAAGTTCTTTTTTAGTAATTAAATTACTAGTTGTTTCTGTATTTGGAACATGTAGTGATACAAAATCTGATTGCTGTAATAAATCACTTAAAGAATTTACTGGAGTGGCGTTTCCTAAAGCTAATGTTTTTTTAATATCATAGTATAAAACTTTCATTCCAAAAAATTCTGCTAAAATACTAACTTGAGATCCTATATGTCCGTAACCTACAATCCCTAATACTTTTGATCGCAACTCTTGCATACCAACAGTACTTTTGGCCCATGTTCCAGAGTGAGTGGCTTTGTTTAAATCACATAATCTTCTAGACAGCGCAATCATTTCGCATAAAACAAGTTCTGCAACACTTCTTGTGCTTCCGTATGGGGCATTAAAAACTGGAACTCCAAGATTACTTGCTACTTGCAAATCAACTTGATCGGTTCCGATACAAAAAGCTCCTATGGCTAGTAATTGTGGTAATTGTTCTAATGTTTCTTTATAAAGTTTTGTTTTTGACCTAAGGCCTATAATTTGAAAGTCTTGTGCATTTTTTATTAATTCTTCGTTAGTCCAAGACCTGCTTTCATAGGTTACATCAAAACCTGCGTCTTCTAAAATAATTTTTACCTTGGGGTGAGTTGCCTCTAGTAATAAGATTTTTAATTTTGACATAAGCTTATACTCCTACTCTTGACTTTAGGATATATGTAAACAACATACAACTATGTTTAGAACACACATTTTAACATCGGAGTTATTTACCAATACTGTAATGTATGTGTTTGTGCTTTTAATACTAATTGGCACTTTGCTTTTTTTCAAGCGTAAAAGCAGTGCAAGATATTCTGCCACTTGGACTAGCTGGAAGAACTGGCTACTACTTAGTCCTTTTATTTTTTTAGCACTAGCTATAAGTAAGCCTTGGCCATTAATTTTTATAACTTTAATTAGCATTCAAAGTATGAAAAGTTTTTTTCAAGTAACTGGAATGTATCATCGCAGTGGATTTGTGTGGTCTGCATATTTAATTAGCATTGCAAGTGCTTATTATATTCAACAAGATCAAATTATTTTTTTACTTATCAGCCCTGGTCTTTTAATGACAAGCGTTAGCTTAATACCATTAATAAGTAATAATTTTAAAAACATGATTCAGTATATGTCTTTATCTTTAATGGCATTTTCTTTTTTTGCATGGTCCCCTTTATTTTTAGGAAAATTATTAAATCAATCAGGTGGAATTTATTTAGTTCTTTATCTATATATATTAAGTGCTTTTTCTGTTAGCGTATCAACTAGCTTTACAAAAATTATAGGAAGGCGTTACCCTTTTAAAAATATTTCGTCTAGAATATCTGTCGAAGGATTTTTAATTTCTGTACTTTTAACTTTAGTATTATCACTTGGCCTTCAAGATTTAATAACACCTTATATTCAATACCACAAACAAGAGGCCTGGCTTTTATTAGGCTTGCTAATTAGTTTATCTAGCCATCTTGGAAGAATAATAGTTACAGTAATTAAAAAAGATTTAGGAATTAAAGAAGTTAGTTTATTTTCTATTAGCAAACAAGATATTTTAAGTTATATGGATAAGCTTATTTTTACCAGTCCTGCTTTTTTTGTTATCTATCAATATATATTAAACTAAGGTAAATACAAAAATGGAAAAATGGGATTACGAAAATGAACAATGGTTAAAGTTACCTAACCACTTAAAACATTTGCCTTTGTTTACTCGCAGTTTTGACCTTGTAAGTATTTTTTTTAAATACTTATGGGCGCTTATTTTAAAAATTATATTTACTTTTTATATTCGTATAAAAATATTTGGACCTAGCTGGAAAAAAATTTTTAAACAGCACCCAAAATTACTTATTATGTCAAACCACAGCAGTCATTTAGATGCCGTTGCTATTGCTGCAACTATACCCGTTGGCTATTGGTCACATTTATATTTAACTGCTGCCAAAGATTATTGGTTTTCTAATCCAATTTTTACTTTTTTTTCTAAACATTGTCTTGGAGCAATTCCAATAGACAGAAAAGAAAATCCAAAAGAAGCTATTTCTTTATGCACAACTTTATTAAATAATCTAACCCCTATCTGGATGTTGTTATTTCCAGAGGGAAGCAGGTCTTCAGACGGAACATTGCAAAAGCTAAAAGCAGGCATATCTATATTTTCACAAAAAACAAATACACCTATTTTATTTTTATATTTAGAGGGAGCAAATAAATTACTTGCAAAAAGCAAGGCCTTTCCAAAGGCAGGAGTGTTAAAATTACATATCGGAAAGGTAATACAGCCTACAAGCATAGAAGAAGTTCAAGAACAATACACTCGGTGGGTTGCTGAAATTAA
>JAAGOD010059370.1_pt1 | contig 12670 bp, 11 predicted proteins | sample 8389681 | NCBI WGS metagenome assembly JAAGOD01 (sample SAMN13964374, study PRJNA552185) | sponge metagenome | biome: deep-sea hydrothermal vent fields; feature: spots directly above weak diffusing fluid; material: seawater and sediment | host: Tedaniidae sp. KZ-2020 ... | reverse complement strand
TCTGTCATATTTTTTTACCATAGCTTTATACTTTGCTTCATGCTCTGGACGAACAACCCCTTCACCTGATAAAGCCTCTTGCTCAAATGCTTTTTGATTTACATCAGTGCTTGCTTCTGCTTCTTCTTTAGGGGCTACTGTTTCCTCTTTTTTAACCTCTGCATTAGAGTCATCAATTTTATTACCTTCTAAATCTTTATCTAATTCTAATTCTTCTATTCTTTGTTGTTCTAAATCTTTTTGCTCTACAGGTTTTTTTTCTTTAATACTTTTTTCTTCTTTTAAAATTTTACGAGTTTCAGCTTCTCTAGATACTTCACTAACAGCTTCGTCAGCAACATGAGCAGGAGCTTCAAAACCTTCTTCTTCTAATAAATTAAAATAAGTCTCTTTAAGTTCTTCGTGTTTTTCTAATAATTCAGAAACATGTTTATACTCAGCGTCATCTAATTGACCTTCAATGTATGCTCGTAAAACAGACTCAGTGTCATTATGTAAAGCCTCCTCAATGGCAGCCTTGCCTTTGAGTTTAACTTTATTTTGAACAGGCTCGCCCCTATCACTTTTAGTATTTTCAAAATCTGTGAATTGAGACTGCTTTGCTTCGTCATACTGTTTAGATATTTCAATTTCAGATTGAGCTAAATCAATATCATCAGGAAGTGGTTCATCGATAACTATCTCTGTCTCTAGAGTATCATCTACAGCCTCAGTGATTGGCTCACGATTTTTTTTAGCTTGCTTAGGGTCAATCACAGAGCCTACATCAACGGGTAGGCCAGCTTCTACTTGTCTACGGGCTAGAGCAAAAGATTTTAAAAACTTTACATCTCCAATTAAAGGAACAATCTTATCTGTATCAATAGTTTTGGCCCAATCTATAATCCCATTAATATCAACTTCATTACCATATTTTTTAGTAACTTTCTTCATGTCAAATGAACCGTCTGCAACAGCTTTTACAAATGAATTAAAATTTTGATTATATTTAATTTCGCTTTTACTAAGAAATGAATTTACAAAACGCTTAGTGTTAAACCCTGAAAATAAATATCTTAATCCAACATCAAAAACTGCACCAGTAACTGTCTCCTGTATTGCACGAGAGAAAGTTACATCACTTTGCAGACCTCCTAAAACTTCATCGTCAATTTTTTCAACTGATAAATCCGCAGCTACATATAAAGCAGACTCAAGAAGTACTTGAGTTGCAATTCTGTATTTTATACCAAGGCCTAAAGCACCAATGCTAGCGCCTTTTGATTTAGCAGCAAGAAGTACAGAGCCATAAATAGCTGCTACATTTCCAACATCAGATAGCTCACCAGCAAGGCCTCCTAAAATAGTTCCTGTTATTCCACCGACACTAAATTCGTCATCAACGCCTCTGTATTTATTATTAATATATTTTATTTTTTCAAGCTTACGGACAATTTCTTTAGCTGCATTATCTGTTGCAGGCTTTGTCCAGCTAAAACCAGGATATGTTTCTTTTAATTCATCAACAGAAAGTTTTTCTTCGCCTTTTTGTGTTTCATTATAAATGCTAAGAGCGTGAGTTCCTATGCCACCTTCAGCTCGTGCAGTTTCAAAAGACTTACCAAGGTTTCCAAAAAAATTATTTGTAGAAAAAAAATCTTGCTCTATAAAAGGAGTAAGACCCTGAGCGTCATCAGGTGTAAAAGAATTATGAGGGTTATCAAGAGCTACAACATCTTCAAGAGAATTAGTTGGAAGCCTGTCTTTTTTAGCCATTATTTAGAAGTCTTTTTCTTTTTTGGTCTATAACCTAGAATTGAACCATGTTTTGCTCTAAATGCTCTATGTGCTTTGACTCTTCTTGATACCTCTCTGTCTTCAGCGGCTGACTCTCTTTTTCGTTCTTGCCGTCTATCGGCCAACTTTGCTTTTGAGCGACCGAACATAGTATATTTGGAGTTTCTTTTTTCCAGTCTAGAGTCCTTAGTAACTACCTTTTTTTTAGTAACTACCTTTTTTTTAGGAGCTACCTTTTTTTTTACTTTTTTTTTAGGAGCTGATTTTTTTTTCATCTTATCAGCTTTCTCTTTTTTATATTTGTCATTACCTCTAACTATAGCTCCAAGTAGAGTCCTGTTGCCTGTAGTACGCCTTAAAGGTATTTTGTCAACTAAACTTTCTTGAGGTTTATTTTCTCGAGCCTTTTTTACCAGATGTTTACCTGCTCTATTAAGAAAACCACCAACTTTTCTAGCACCTTTAGCAATAGTACTACCAGCATTATCCGCAGATTTTCTATTTTTTCTTACAACTTTTTTTCTTTTTCTTACAACTATTTTTCTTTTTCTGCTAACTTTTTTGCGTTTTACTTTACCTTTTTTTTTATAATTACTGCTTAACATCATTACTTAGCCCCTTTGTTAATTCTTAAAAATTCTTCAAGTGTCATGTATTTATGATAACCTTTTAGTTTAACTGGCACAACATGTTTTCCCTTTTTTAAATATACAAACAATTCTCCAGTGGAGTTAACACCTATATTCCTAGCATAATTACCAGAATTTGCAATTTTTTGTACATATTCTGGGCCATCAATTTCAAGTTTTTTCTGCCTTAAATGTTCTGAAACATCATTGTAAATATTTCTAAAATCTGTAAAAAACCAACTTTTCTCTCTAGGATTTTGACCTATTGGAATAATAATCTGGTCTGTTTCATTATAATAAAAATTAGATTTTAGTTTATCGTTAAGATGTTCTGCTAATGCCTCTGACTTTAGACTATTAGCAGCACCAGGAGTTTGTGATATATACTGTTTAAGATATAAACCGTAAGCCTCTCCTAAAAATTGTGAACCATTATATTTCTTAGTAGCAGCTAACAAACCTTTATGGTCAGTATGCCATTTTTCCACAACCGCTGCAACATGCTTGTTAAATGCAAATTTAACATCTTTAGGTTTTGCATTAAGCGTTCTACCTAAGTCAATATAAAACTTGGGGTCATAAGCAGGGCTTACATCTTCACCTCTTAAATAAGACTGATTTAATGCAGCAGATATTTTTTTATGAGCAACTAAAGAAGCTTTGATTTTATCAGGCAATGCGTACCACTGTTGCTCACCTGAAAATATTTTTCGCTGTAATTCTGTAGCTTGAGGTACAGTGAGATGTATTTTATCAGAATTATTACCCATTAACTTAGCTTGGGCTGTACCACCAAAATAAGTTTTAGGGTCATACGAAGAAGCTCTTTCATAATTTTCATAAATAGTTTGACCAACACGCCTTACACTTAACTTAACAAATGGGTCTTTATGTTTAAAGTTTTCAAGATACTCAATAAGTTTTCCCGGGACGTCTCCTGCAAGCCTATACATTTTACCAATTTCTCTATAAATATTTTTTTCAGTGTCGCTTGAAGCATTCACAGTGGCAGCACTTACAAGAATATCAATTTTTGAAGGAGAATATGCATTAACCTCACCATTTAAAAAAGCATGCAAATTACGGGCAGCAAATTTATCTTTTTTAACTTTAACAGTAACTGTTAACTCTTTAATCTTAGCCTTCCAATATATTCTTCTTTTAGGAGTAATAAGATTATCTTTTTCAAACATATTTAATTGCCGTTCAATACCTTTAGCGTCATCTTTAAAAAACAAACCTGTTAGATAACCTTCAACTAAAGCATTAGAAGAGGAACGCAGAATTTCTGCTCCGTGTTCCTCTGTTATAATTCCAGAGTCTGCTCTCATTTCAACAGCCTGGGCTAATTCACCTAACTTTGAAACAAAGTCTTGTTCAGTTTCTTGCCCGTCAGATAATTCAGCAACCCATGTCTTAACCTGATTTTCTAAGCCTTGAACAGATGTTTGAATTGAAAGCTGAGTATTTCGTAAAATAGATTTTGAAATATGAGATGAAGCTTTATCATTTAATATACTTTTAAGCTCAGGCTTAGAACCTTCATAAGGTGAACCGCTTACTAGAGAGTCAATGGCATTTTCAGATAATTGAGCTAAAGCGTCAGACTTATCCCCAGGGTCAATGCTATTATCTTGATGTACATCAGAAGTAAACTGAGCCATTGCAGTATTATAATTATACTTAGCTTCATCAAAATAAGCACTTTCTTTTGTTTTTTCTTTTTGAACCTGAAACTCTATAGCCATGTTACCAAGTTTAGAAACTGTCTCTTGAAAAGTTCTATTATTCTGAGCTGCAACATCAGGGGCCTGTCGAGTTGACCTAACTGATACTGAGTTTTTTGTTAAATTAATTTTATTCTTAGGCATATCTTGTTACCTCCTGCTTCCAGCAAAGCCACGCCCAGGTCTAGAGCGATAAGGGTTTCTTAGTGAAGAACCTCTGAATTTATCAGTAGGTACTTTTCTTAAAGGTCGTCCGTCTAATGGTGTTTTTTTAATGCCAGGGCCTTTACCTCCTGCTGCAAAATAACTTGTTGCAACATTAGCAGCTGTGTTTAAAAATCTGTTAAAAGTAGCACCAGTAGATGTCAAACGCCTAGAACCAGCTCTTAATGAACTGCCCTCTCGTTTAGACACACTAATATCATAATTATACCTTTGAGCTATGCTATTACCTTCATAGGCAACAGCAGCCTCTACAGAGGCCAGTGCAACTAAACTACTACCAGAAGTAGTGTCAAAGCCAACTGCTGCAAAATCAACGGTAGTTTCAGAAAGAGCCTGTTGGCCTGCAATTCGATTAGTAGTTAAATCAGCTTTTAACCGCCTGTAACTTTCTTTAATTTTTAAGTCATTTAGGCGAGCCTGTTCCTTAAGCCTTTTGCTCTGTCTGTTAGCTTCAACTTCTCCGGAGATAAATTGAATACCTGCACTTGCTGCTGCTGCTACTAACCACCACATTATTTCATCATTCCTTTAATTGTTATACCTATGACTTTAAAATATGAAGCCCACCTATGCTCTAACTCTATATTAATATCTTCTGATGACCAAGAAAAACCTTCAAATTTGATATAGTCCTTTGGTGCATTTTCTTGCCCAAGCGCACTTTTAGTTACAACACTATCTACCCCATTATCATGGTTTACAGTACACATTAATCTTCTGGTCTTGTAAGCCCTAACTGTAACTTCTTTAATTTTTTTATGTAAATCTAAACTAACACCTTGTGTATCAGGAGGGGAAAGAGGCATTAACTTAATAAGGGATTTGTATACAGAACCTGTGATTATACTAGTAATAGTGTCTGGAGCGCCATTTACATTACCTGATATGTCATATTCATATTGAATACCATTTATGTATAAGTCATTACCTGATGTCGTAACTGACGCTCTAAACAAGGCAAGGCTATCATACACATTATATTTGTCAAGAAATATAGAGTCTTCTTTATTATCACTATGGTCATACTGATATACCTTATCACCTGATATCAGGTGTAAATAACCGTCAATAATTAAAACATCGTCTAAATCAAAATCAAAAGATAACTCAGACCACGCATATATTTTTTCATTGTTTCTAAAATATAAAACAAAAATCCTGTTGTCATCGGTTAAACAAAAAATAGAGTTTTGATATCGCTCTGAAAAAAATAAATTTTTAAACCTAGGCTTTCCATTAAAAGTAACTAGAGCAGAATAATTAACAGAGTTAAAACTATTTTCTGAAAAGTTAAAAACTGTTCTAAACAATTCTCCAAATAAATTTAAGTGAAAAAAACTACTGTCTTGCACACTAACATTTGCATTAGATAAACATGACAAAGAACCTACTAAATTATATTTAGAGTTAGCGTCAATAATATCTACAGACTTACTATATATATTTCGATTTGTTAAAATAAAAAAATCATTTATTTTAAAGATATCTACAATTCTCTCATTAGCTAATTGTACTATGCTACCTTTTTTTGCTTCACTTGCTAGGTCAACCTCTCGAGTTTCTAACACTCCAACAAAATCAAACATCTCAAAAGGCCTACCGATTTTGCTAGACCATAAAGTTCCACCGTTTGCTGCAGTTAATCTACTTTGTAAATTAAATCTTTCAGGGTACACTGAATACCTTCGTTTATCAGTACCTACAAGTTGCTCTCCCCAGTCACAGTTATATAAAGTATAGCCACTGATTTGACCCGAACCAAGCGAGTTAATATCAGTAGAACCAGCAGTTAAACCAACGGGGATATAAGTGTTATTATTAATAGGCACTAGCAAAAATGCTAAGCCACCTTTTTGAATAATAAAAAAAATAGGTGTATTAACACCTGTACTAGTTACTTCATCTCTATTTGTAACACTAAAAGTTACTCCATAATCAGACTCATATTCAACATCACGCTCAGAGTCTAAAGATTTTAAAGCTGTAAAAGGTAATGCGTTTTTTAAGTTATTTCCGATAGCGTCTAAAAATAAAGCGTGCAACGGGATAACTCTATATCCTGTTCCAATTCTGTCACGGTCACCCTCTGTACCGTCACGGGCATATATAAAAAAAGGTGGAAGATTTTTAATATAAATAATACATAAATTACCTTCGACTTGAACCTTAACATTGTCAGTATTAAAATTATCATTAGGAGCAAGCCTGATAGCACGACTTGCAAACGAATTATTTATACTGTCAAAAATTCTAAGATTATGGTCTTTAGGAAATTCTGCAATTGAATACCTTGCAGTATTGATATAATAAAAATCTCCGCTATTTTTTACAAACTCACAAAAAATGCCAAACTCTGTTATCATAAACAGTCTGTTGTCAAAAGAGAAAAACTTTTTTTTAGAATTATCTAGGCGTGTTTTACCAGATGATGACACAGGGCGTTGGTTACCTCTCCTAAATGTTGTGTCTCCACTAAAATACCTAATACTATTTCTTGTAATATCACGAGTACCAGCTCGTTTACTAGCAGATTTTCCGTTCTCGACCCTAACATTTAATAACTGTTGTGCAGAATTTTGATAAGTTTCAGAACTGTCACCACCAGCATAATCCCTGGAAAGTTGACCTGAAGAAAAATCATTATAATTAATAGAAAATTTACGACCCATATCTTCTCTTTGCTCTTCTAAATTGGTTTGTAGCACTTTTAATATTAGAAGATTTAGCTGAGCGTTTTAAGCCCTCAGCTTCTTTAGACATGAACGATAAATGCTCAACACTACCGTCACCAAAATCAGGTGATAGCCATGCCGAAATTTTGCTAGCAAGTGCAACAGCAAAACTGTTACTATAAGAAGATACATTGCCACTAACATATTTAATAATAAGATTATCGACATCAGTTAACAACAAATCACCTTCAATAAAATATCCAGAGATGTCAAATGTTGAAAAAGTGCCAATAGATGAAACGCTGTCAGCGTCTGTTACAGAGTATTTAACTAATCTTAAATAATCTTGAGGTAGTTTATATGCAAATCTAAACTCTACAGCAGGAACTCCTACCACTTTATTTAATGGAAGAACCTTAGAGGCAAAAGACCAATCTGCACTTTCTAATAAACTGTCTCGCAAAATAGAGAAGCACGCATTAATTTTGCGTGCTTCTTTTGAGTCATCACTAAAACTAGTAATGGTATTGTCAGTTAACCTACCTAAGGCTAAATTGGCAATGTCAATATCTTTGACTTTACCCATTTATTCCAGAAGTAGCCTTCTTACAATAGATTTCATAAACTCCAGCGTCCTCCATACGAACTGCTCCAGTAGCAAATCTCATATACACTTGACGGTTATAGCTCATGTCAGCTCTTAAAGAACTATCACTAAACTGAGAACCTTTCAAATGACTGTAATAAATAACTCGGGGGTCCCAAATTACAATTCTGTCATAAGAACCAAGAGCAGATAATGCTACAGTACCAGAGTTTGCAGAACTTGCTTGCCCAGTTGTAGTACTAAACTTCAAAGTTGAAGCATTTGCAGGCGCTCCTAAAGCAACATCTGGTTTAATTTTAACATAGGTAACTCCAAGTTTATCCTTGAAAGTATCCATGTCTACAACATTTGTTAATCCATTGAAATAATCTTTGTTATTGTATAATAACTGATTAAATAAATTTTCAATTATAGTTGGGCTAGCAGCAATAACCATAGATTTTCTACTAAATTTAGCTTCATCATACAGTCGTCCAATAGCAGCTACTTTTTTGTAAGGTAACATTTCAAGAGCGTCACCAGCAGCATTTAAAGAAGCGTATATTTGAGTGTCCGGTAACGCAACACTTGTAATACTTTGCGAATGAGTTTTACGAACATTCGTTCTCTCCATTGCAGGACCAGTTAAGCCTTCTAAAATATTCCTAACATGCTGTCTACCAGCAGCTTCAACCATTTGTTGATGAATTATCCCGTCTAAACTTAAAATACTTTCTAAGTTATCTTCAGTTAGAATTGGAATATTTTTGTGATACATCTCAGTATCAACACCACGCTTAAAAAAGATATCTTCATTAGAGGTTGGTGTTTCTATAAAGCCACGGGTTTTTTTCTCAAACTCAAAAGGTTTGATATAATCAAAAAACTTAATTTCTGAATTTTGTGTTTTATGCTTTACATAATTAGATAACGGGTTCCCCATAGTTTGAGCATAAGCATACACAGATTTCTCAAACTCATAAACCAGGGAGTTATCACTATTAAAATCAGGGTTACTAGACATAACGCCTCCTATTTTATTATTTAACTTCTTGCCTATTACATTTAGGGGTATTTGAAAAAAATCAAGCCCTCATTTAATTACTCATTAAATCAGGGCTTTATTTAGAATAAAGGTATCCTTAATTATTAGGATACCTATCTATATTATTTTGTCAAGTCTACCTAGACCGTCTCATGTTATTTAGCTGTTTAACTTTTGTTCTAAGTTTTTTGTCTATTTTAAACTGGTCATCACGAGAAGCTCCCATTAGACTATCTCTTAGGCTATCTATTTCTTTACTAAGACCTTTTATATCAGACCCAGCAAAAAAACTACCGCCTTCGCCAACAGAACCTTCAGCTAAAGTATCACCATAAGCTCGTAATAATTTTTGAGTTTGAGGGTTATATACATCATCTCCCATTGCCTCTAAATAATCCGTGCCTAAATGAGATACAGCTCTTGTTATAGAAGCCCGAGCCTCAGTTACTTCTCCACCAAATTGGTCTAAGTTTTCACTTTCCCAATCAAGCATTTGTTGCTCATGGTCCTCTGAGTCTAACTCATGCACTCCGTCATTAATCTTAGCTACGGCAGACAACATATTATTTGCCTGAGTTGTGCTAAGACCATTTTTATAAGCTGCTTCTCTGAAACTCTCTACAGAGTCTTCGTCAAATTCATCTGACTCTGACATTTCAAAATCTTCAAATTTACTGTTACCACTAAGTCTATGGTGAGCTGCAACTCTCTCCTCGTCTGTATCGTCCTTGTTTGGAATTGCAATTTTATCTGCACCTACCATTTTCTGTAAAGACTTCATGCCAAGATAAAATTCCAAAGGATTTTTATACTTTGCGTCTAAATCTTTATCTCTATATTCTTGCGGAACTACATCTAAAAAATGACCTGTGTCTTTTGATTTTTTCTTATCCAAAAAACGGCTAGCAGGTTTTTCTTCTTTACCTTCTTTACCTTCTTCTACTTCTTCTTCTACTTCTTCTTCTACTTCTTCAATTTCTTCGCTTGTCATCTTTTGTCTCCTTGTATAGTTTTACATACTCTTGTACATCAAATTGTGTTTGGCTTAAGATATAGTTAAATACATCTCGCCTTCCTTGTGAAATTTTTATATCTTCACACTTAACTCCTGAACCGTCTATGTTACAAAAATTATATAAAGCTTTTAATATATACTTACCATTGTCACTAGAAAATAAATCATTCCATTTAGATTTTCTAGCGCCAAGTGCTTCTAGTAAATTAGTTATTTGCATATTGATTTGTCCTTGCTCCACTTTCTACCATTTCAGACTGATGTTTTTCATCTTCCATTTTATTTTTTCGAGCCTCTTGTTCTGCGTATTCTTTAACAACTTCTAAGAACTCGTCATGGTTTCTTAACTGGCCGTCAAAGTCAAATGCTTTATATAATTTTCTTAACGCTTTTTCACCGTCTAATAAATGTCTTAATTTAGGTTCAAGCTCAATTAAAGGAACTGTTAATTGAATTAATTGTTGGAAGTCTGTAACCTCTTGTTGAGCAGAACTATCGTGTAACTGAGAAGTTAATTCAATAATAAACTTGTGCTTATATTTTTTTAATACTTCAGGAACTGGAGGAAGTTTACCCTCTTCTTTAAGAACGCTTAAAATTCTTTGACACAATGGAAAAATTAAATCGTTTACAATATTTAAAGTAGCCGGCCCTAAAGCTCTACTTCTTTGTGACCTAATATCTGAAATTTCAGTAGCACTTTGCTCAGCGTTTTTATCATTAACAATTTGTTTATTATGATATACATCTCTTAATATCTGCCTATGCTCATTTAATGTTTGCCAAGTATGGGCAATATATGGAGAGCCGTCATGTATTCTTTCAAGCCCTGGCCCTCTAGATGTAGAGTCCCCAGCTAAATACGCTCCAGGAGGAATATCCCCCCCTTCTAGTTGGTCTAAAACTGCGTCATCATAAAATATAATTGCAGGCTTTAAACTTTTTTGAGTAGCCTCAAATAAATCCATAGTAATTTGATTAATCTGTTTACATACAGTTGCAGCTCTACTCCCAGGGCCAACACCATAAGGGTTGTCCCATTTCGTAAATCTAAAAGGAAAAATTGGCATTTCATTATAGCCACGAACATCTTCTTTAATATAATTTTCAAGGTCAGGCACATACACGCCTGCAGCAATTTTTTTCTTAGTTTTAAAAACTTTGTTATTAAATCTATCTACCTTCATAAAAAAGAAAAATACTTTATACTGAGTTGTTTCTTTAATACTATCAGGTACTGGTGCATCAATTTCTTCTAGATACTCTGAAAGTTGACTACCATTAAATGATTTTTCAACTGTCACTTTATTGACACTACCATTAGAGGACTCAAGTAAATTTACACAGTAATGAGGTATGTATGTAAAAAACATTTTATCTGAAACATTCATAGACATCAGACAACCCATTCCATAATCTAAACAATTTGAAAGGGCAGGTGAAAGTCTGTCACCAAAATTTGAGTCTGTAATTCGTTTAACAACCAAAGTTGTAACTTGGTCAAACCAATCCCTGGCTTCAGATGTATCATCATCTTCAATATTACCACTACGCACATTTATACTCTCTTTACTAAGAGGGGTAAGGTAGCTACGCATAGTGTTAATTAAAGTATCCTTGTGAGCTAAAACTTCCTTGTTTAATAGAATTTGAGTTCTATCCTCCTGCCTGTTTCTTGTAAGAAGTGAAGGGTCTCCAGAGGTAATCCTGTTGGCAGAGCCTGACGAGTTTACGCTACTGTCGGAATTGTAGTAAGAGCCTTGCCCTTCTTCAACATCTACATACCTACTGATATCAGCAAAAGACTTATCGTAATCAGTACGATAAGCCTCCGTTCTGCTTAAAAATGTTTTAAGATAGCTTAAAATCTTTCTCACCTTTATGGTAAAATAAAGTACCTTCTTTCCCAACTAAGCAATCGCCAAATTCTTTAATTTTGCCAGCTTTAGCTTTTTTAATATCAAACTTAATTATAAGAGGGTTAATAAAACCATTTTTAAGAGCATTGGAAAAATCCATTTCGCTTGCAACTTCTTTAACATCTATTTTTTCTTTAGCTGCTACAGCTACTACTTCTTTCTCTGCCATTATTTTCTCCTAGGTTGAGATGAAAATCCGCTGCTAGGCGAAAAATCACTGGTTATGCTTGAAGATAGCACTGCCCTTTTAAGCTGTAAAGAGCTTTTTGAATTTTGTTTATATTTATTTGACTTATTTCTTAAATTAGTTAAAAAACTTCCCTGCTTAAGCTCTCGAGCTAAATCTAAATTACCCCTAGAATAAGCTTCCTGAAATGCACTCCCATAACTTCTATTTCTTGAAGCTGCATTTTCTGTAAACCTGTCACGATTACTAAAAATATCTCCCCTTGCAACCCCTAGCCTATTGCCTGAGTCTGAACCTTTTCCAGCATAATTATCTTTAAAATAATCTAAAGCTTCACTGGCCCTTTGCTCAAAAGTTTTAGAGTCACTAAGGTCATCAGTCTCACGAAAAGACCTGTCAAGATTACTTAAGTAATCAGAGTTACCTTCGTTACTTCGTCTCACCCGAGCATTAGCCCTATCGTTTCGCCTAGCAGCGTCTCTAAACCTACTGCCACCGGTAAATATATCAAAAAAACCCATAATAACTCCTAAGAAATAAACGAGCCCAGCCTTGAGGGTCGTTTTATTAATTTACGCTTTGGTTTATCATACATTCCATTATTAATAAAAGCAAATTTTTCAATACCTCCTACACCAAAGCCTCCGCAGACAGTTAGTGCGTCTATATAATCAGAGGCAAGACTCCCCTCAGGCTCTGGAAGATATGAACCAGTCTTAGTGTCAAGCTTCCAAAAATATCTCGACATAAACCTTAAAGAGTATCCGCATTTAGATTTATCAAATTTCATTCTATATAAAAACGGACGACTAGCCTCAATCCGTGTAGATTTAGTAGCAGGCTTAGGAGCTGTTTTAATCTGTATTCCTGGAAACTGAGATTTAATAAG
>JAAGOD010029717.1_pt1 | contig 12697 bp, 15 predicted proteins | sample 8389681 | NCBI WGS metagenome assembly JAAGOD01 (sample SAMN13964374, study PRJNA552185) | sponge metagenome | biome: deep-sea hydrothermal vent fields; feature: spots directly above weak diffusing fluid; material: seawater and sediment | host: Tedaniidae sp. KZ-2020 ... | reverse complement strand
TTGGCATCCCAGTTTGGACAGGCCGGTGTGGAGAGTTGTAGTTGATACGCTGAAGCATGTTTGGCAAAAAGTGTGTGAGCTGCTGGTAATTGATGGAGTCAGGCACCCAATACGGGAATGAAATGGAGGGTCTTTAAGGTTCGCATTCCTCCCACTGGAATTCCTCTCATTTCAGCCCTTATTAGGCAGCCACCTTGCCTTCTCTCACCTCCCCCCTTTTCTCTCTCTCTTCCCCTTCCTTCTTCCCCTCCACACTTCATAATGATGGCTGATTAGCCCTTTCCTGGTAGAAACCTTCACAAAACCTTTATGCACATACACACACACGTACACACTTCACTTATACAAATTTCAGTGAATGACCTGTCAGTGGAGCAGGAGCCTCCTGCAAGACCACCGGATCCCAAGTTCGCGGCAGCCTCCGAGTCCGCCGGGTCAAAACTGAGCTCATCCAACAACAGGACGTCCCGGTCCCACCACCACTCCACAGGGTCCGACAACTCGGACACAGCCAGCTCCCCAAGCCCCACCAAGATGCCTGCCGCCTTCGGGAAGTTTGAGAAGCGGGCGAGCGAGTCCGTGATAGACGTTCCCAAGGAGAAGGAGGGAAAGCATAAGAAGCGCCTCAGCCTCTTCAAGAAGAAGCAGCCGTCTACTTCGTCGTCTTCCTACATGGCCGCGACAGATGACTTCCAGCGCTCCCCCATCCTCCCGTACAAGAACAAGGAGAGGGGGAAGGAGAACAAGGCCGTTATCCGCGAGCTGGACGAGCCGATGACTGCTAGTTGGCATAGCAACACCGCCCCCATGCCTTCTGCTGTACCCCAGCCTAGCATGCACGCTCCTCCTACGTCTGTTGCTCCTCCTGCTGCTGCTGCTGCTGCTACTACTACTACTACTCCTTCGGGAGCCACGCCTCCTATTGCTAGGTCACTATTCCGGCCAAAGTCCTCTCCAAGATTGACGCAGAAATGGATGGGGGGAAGCACTGGAGACATGACTGCCAAATCGAAGGGAATGGAAGGCAGTGGCGACGCACCCTTGAGACGGGACAAGCCGAACCTCCTGCCCCTCCCCCCTGATGCGGCTGCCGGCGGGGCCAAGGTGAAGCGGCGCCCCCCTCCTCCCCCTCCCCCCTACGCCAAGACGTACGGGGCCAGGGGACTCAACAGTTTGGTGCAGAGACAATCCAGTGGTGAAAACGGAGGGGAAGAATCAACTGACGACCTTCAATCAAAAACCCTCCCCCTCCCAGACCACTCCCCCCCCACCGTTCCCTCTCGGGGGATGGGCGTGAACACGACCAGCCTCGTGTCGATGATGGTAACCCCTGCCTCCCCCGTCCTCCGCCAACACACCCCCACGGCGCCAGAGATTGTGGCCGTCGTGGACCGGAGCAGCAGCAGCAGCAGCAGCAGAGAGAAAGAGAAGGAAGACGATGTGGACAGCAGTAGGCCTGTCTCTTCCTCCAACAGCATGGAGGACCTCCTCAAGAACCTGGAGGAATTTGACGAGTTCAGCAGCACGCAATCTCTGACCAACGGAGGCTTGAAGCCCAGGAAGAAGACAAAGGCAGAGCGGGAATACGCGACCATCCCCCGCAGCGAGCTGCCAATGAAGTTCGAGGACAGTGAGGAGGAAGAGGAGGAGGAGGAGGAGGAGGAGGGAGGTGAGAGAGGGCAGGGAGAACCAGATCACTTGAGACCAGCCTCGGTCCCAATGGCCATCACCCACTCTCCAACTGCCTTCGACGAGCGCCCATTCCTGACGCCCAGCCCTCTCCTCACTTGCAGCAAGTACAACACCAAGGAAGGGGAATCCCCCTCGGATGATAAACCCCTCCCTGCAAGCTCCCCCCCACCCCCCGTCAAGCCCCCTCGATCTAAAAGACTACGGATGAAGAAACAGCTTCTGGAGGAAGAACAGAACGACCAGCCAGTGGAAGAAGAGGACAACCAGCTGGTGGCACATACTTCAAGTTCACCTCAGCTACCAAGAGCTCCACCCCCACAGCAGCCAGACCCCACCCCCCAAACGGAAGACCTGCAACCCGCCCCCACTCCCACCCAGCCACTCCCCCCCATTCCACCCCACCAGCACGCCGCACAGAGTCCGAAGCAAGGCCGCCCAGTGTTCCACAGACCCAAACCACCCTCCCTGCCCCCTCCTCCCTTTCCCACGGAATCAGAACTACCCGAGAGTCCGGCCAAGCAAAAACCGAAGCCCCCCGGCGAGAAGCCAAAACCCCTCAGTGAAAAACCAAAACCCCTCGGGGAGAAACCGAAGCCCCCCGGAGAAAAACCGAAGCCCCTTGGAGAGAAGCCGAAAATTGGGGGACCCATTGCTCCTCCCAGGAAAAACCGATCCTTGAAGAGGCCTCCGAAGCAAGGGAACAAGAGAGACGCGTCCGAGGGGGGTGTTCCGCCGAAGCCTATGGCTGCAGCAAAGCCCAAACACCTGCCCCAAGTGGCAAGGACGTACCTCCAGGGGATGGAGAAGCAGCTGCAGAGCTCCAGCGCGCCCGTCTCCAGAACTGGCTCACCCGACGACGAAGGGAGGCTGAGGACGGAGGGCTCCACCTCCATCACCAACCTCTCCTCCTCCTCCTCCCCCTCCCCCCTCCTTGCTGGAGGAAGGAAGAGAGGAACTCTGGAGGTATGGTAGTACGTACGTACAAGCAGTAGTACAGGCTTGGTATGAGACAGTGGGAGCTATTTCATTTTTCAGCTTTTCTCTCCTCGCTTTCTGTTTTGTAGAATGCAGAGGAGAAGAGAGGAAAGGCAACACCAGCCAGAAGGAAATGTGAGTTTCGACAAAGACTGGGCTGGTGATGAATTGCCTGTTGACTTTTGTGTCTCTCTTGTTTCAGTTCTCTCCTACAAGACAGCTGTAAAGTGCATTGCGTATCTTTCATCAGACCAGCTAGTTCGTCATAGCCGACTGCTGTCATCCTCCAGTGGAAACACAGTCCTCATTGAGAGACTTCTAACTGCCATAGACAACTCAGAGGTACATACTGAACTGATTAGAGGGATATCCTCCTCAGACCATTAGAAGAGCATGATAGGCACCTTAATCTCTCTCTCTCTCTCTCTCTCTCTCTCAGGATGTGGACCTGAATTCTCTGGGGGAAGCCCCCTCTGTCCTGGGCCTCCTCCTGGCCCTGTACGACCCCTCCTACCTTGGTTGCCTGGTGACGCAGGACCTGGCGGAGCAGCTGTGTGCCTCCATGCAGAGTGCAGACCCCATCACAGTGTTGGCAGGAAAGCTGGAGAAGCTGAGCAAGGACTATAGAGACATGCTCAAGAAACTGCTGCGGCTGTTTGGGAAGGTGAGCCACCAACCTGTTCAGTGCATACATAGCCCAAGGAAACATTTTGATTCTGTATCTCTCCACCCTTTTCAGTGGTCTAGCTGGAATAAAGTGTGAACTGTAAACTAATTGCAGTGAACAGTAAACAATGTTATTGTTTACTGTTTACAGTTCACAGTAATTTGTTTACTATTCAGATATAAACTAATTGCTCTGAACAATAAAGTAAACCCCCACTACTGGAAAACCAGTGCTATTGTTTACTGTTTACTGTTCACAGTAATTAGTTTACTGTTCAGATATAAACTAATTGATGTAAACACAAACCCTGCTAAATGTAAAACCAGTGTTGTTGTTTACTGTTTACTGTTTACTGTTCACAGCAATTATTAGTTTACTGTTCTGGTACGTAGACCAGAATAGTTTACCATTTCCCATCCATGTTCACAGCTAATGGGGCTAATTGGTGACTGGGTATTTTGAATGTTCATGATGTGTGAACCTTAGCCAGTTAGTCAGATAGCTTTCAAAATGCCTTTAGGCCTACTGAGTATGTGCTAGTAGAGGGACCACATGTCATTATGGGGGGTCCAGCATTAGGGCACGTTGGAACCCAACATTATTATTGCTTCCTCTATTGTGGCAGATCTTGAATTATTCAGACAAGAACCACACCGAAATGACTGACATCAATGAAGTGTTTGGTCCAATCATGTTCGAGAACATTCCCTCATCCCAGTCGGAGCCCCTGCTGGCCTACCTCATCAGCACATGTGAATTTTTAATCACATGATCGTCACATGATTGCAAACCCGAAAAGCAGCAGTAACACACACAAACTTTTTAGCGTGAAATTGGACTTGTTAGTGTCTATATTTATGGCAGTAAAAGAGCTTGTTAATATTCATCCTTGATTCATTGTGTCATTTTTTAGTCTTTCCCCATTAATTTGTTACGGCATCCCAGCCCCTCCCCTTTTTTGCAAAAGGGGTATAGTAAACAAATGGCCGAGAGGATGGATAGGACCCAGAAAGTGAGTTTTTCTAGCTAGCTAGAAGCATACCTATCTAGCTAGGCCTAGATGCTGCTAATGTTATGATGCTAGCTAAAGTATTCTGCTGTGTTCCAGGGTAACAGAACAGCAAAGGAGTGTGGAAAGTTCAGAAAGCTTGTCTCCCTGGTAATAGTCATACTGCGAGCTTTCTCTGTCCAAAAAAGAATTGCCATCCACCCCACATGGAACAAGTAGGCCTTCAAACAAAGTAGCTTATGGCAGCAGCTTTTAAAACATACACTACACCCAGATCCATGGTGATTCCACTCAGCACTACCCTCCCCAGTCTCACCAGGCACAAGCACAAGCCTGGCCTCGAGCAGCTTAGCCGGCCTGGGGCCATGCAGGCTTTGACCACTCGGATCCAGCAGAGACTACAGATTCAGCCCAACATCCCAGAAACTAGCCCCACTACATCGCAAACCAAAGTCAGTTGCATAATGAGGTTGTAAGTATTCTTCAATCAGCCGTCTTTTCATCACTGTACCTACAGGATAACTTATTGCCAGCAGAAATTCAGAAAGTGCTAACAAATTCATCATGGACGCGTACTCCTGAAGAGCTGGATTTGGTTAGATCAGCTGAAAAGGAGTATTCTTTCCCCCTGCCAAGCCGATCTTGTATTATCTGCAGGTTCTCCAGAGCCTTAAGCTATACACAGCTTTCCAAGATTACCCTACACACCTCCAGAGACAGCTTTGCAGAGTGGGCTGGTACCAAAGGTGACGACTGTCCAGTCTCTTCGTAATAATGCATTGATGTACCAGCCTTTCACGTCTTGCAGAATAGAAGCAGGGAGAATCATTTTCAAGGAAGAACAGCAGCCCTCATCCTTCTATCTCATACTCTCAGGCTCAGGTAAGATTGTCGTTCTTGCTTTACTGTTGCAGCTAACACAAATTGCGTATCTGCAGTGAAAGTAATGAAGCTGACAAGTGGTGGTGGTGGTTACGATGAAGTTATCCGGACCTTAAAGCCAGGACAATATTTTGGAGTATGATCATACATAGTAGAATTAGCTACACAAGAGCAGGGCATTCAAATTCTTTGTGTGTTAACTTTAAGGACACTGCGATTATCAAGAGGCAGTTCAGATCAACCACATGCATAGCGAGCTCAACAACTGAGCTCTTTGTCATAAGCAAAAGTGTAAGTCCTGACTCCGACTGCACACAAGTTGCTGAACTGCACCGTCAAAGGGGATCATGATATTTGCAGGATTATGTGGATCTCTCTTTGAGACAATCCCGTTTGAGCTACCAAAGATCAAAGCACTTTGCTTTTTGCAAGTATGTCCCCGACCAGTATGGAATTTCTGTGCTTAAAAAATAATGTCCTCTCCAGAACAATAAGTTTGTTGAAGTATTTTCCTCTTGGTGAATTGGAGGCCCAACTTGATATGTGCTCAGTAAAATACTACAAGTATGCCACATTAGGGATCGCATGGGGTATTTACTGATACAGCTATACCTACTCTTCTCATACAGGCCAAATGCAGTTGTTGTCAATGACAGCAAGAAATGTGACTGGGTGTACATAATAATGACGGTAGGCTGGAATGTCACAGCATTGGAGACATGTCATGACTGTGTGCCATGCATATCAAGGGCTCCTGCCGTGTGGTGAAGAGATTCATCGACTCCAATGAATTTGGAAGGACTAGCCTGCAGCAGCATTTTGATAGTAAACACATTAAGGCTCTTCTGAACTTTCTTATCTATCATGTTCAAACATAAACTTCTCCAGATAGAAAGATGGGGTTTCCTGAAGTGAAGGCGTCAGGGTTGATTCACGCCAAGACTACAGCAGGAAGATTGGAAGTCAAGAGAGGTAACAACCCCCCTAGTTAGTTAGTGTGGCGATCTTTCAGGAGTATGAATTTTGCAGGTGGTGAAGATGTTAGTGAGTATAAAGGACATGGGCGCACTCTCAAGCACTCACACACCATTTCGCATCTACCAGTGAGTCAGCATCACACTTCTGATGATAATCTAGGGCACAATAATTGGCTCTACTGCAGCGACAGTTGGAAGTAAAGGAACCTGCAGTCGGCTCTCCACACAAACAGTTTCTAGTGCAGCTGCAGATATTGCATCCAAAGGATACCTTTGTGAGTTCATACACGAGGACTTTTAGAGTTTTGAGACAAAGTATTTCCACTTTGTAGGGGCTGTCCTCCATTCTTCATAGCTCCGAGCCCAGCATCACCCTGGTTAGTATAGCCCTCTTCAAGCGCATGCTTATTTGACTGTTGGATAGGTCAGTAATGGAGCAGATATTGTGAAGATCTCCAAAGAGTTCTTGCTGAGGCACATGTCTGAGGTAGTGAAAGTCAAGTTGCAGAGAAAGGTAGAGGTTTGCTGATTGATATGAATGCAACTGCGTCACAAATGCTCTCCAATCGTAAAGGTCATGCAGTATCCATCTGAAGAGGCCATGAGGAAAAGAATAAGAGACCACAACACCTGGAAACTGTACAAGCACTCCATGGTACACCAAGTCAAATCAAGACAGATTCACTAGCAGGAGACTGCACAAATCATGCACAAATAGTGCACGTGTATCACGCACAGTGCGTTTAATTTCAGCTGGGGGGTTCAAAGTTCAATTTGCATAAACAACTATGGCAGCCTCAGTGAAAGTTCCCTGGAGGAATGCAGCGTGCCTGATGTTCCTGTCAGGTCCCTTCAGGTACTGCAGAGAGCCCCAGAGAGTGACCCAGCCAGTCTCTATCGGCCTCAGTCCCTTCATCAAGCACCACCAGGCTGGAGGAGGGCATGATAGGCCTGAACCAGAGATTCTCTTTGTGCAGAGACACTCAAAAGCTGGCTTCATGGTAGAGTGCATAGCCTAGACAATGTTGCAGTACAGTGTATACTGTAGTTAGTGGTAGATGCAAGATCTAGGAGAGGGAGGATCGTGTTCTTCTATGTCACGAGTGCTGACCATTTTTGGGGGTCAAAAGTCTTGTCCAAGTTGGTTGAGTCGCATTTCAACCAATATTCCCAGGCCAATAATGTGTAATAACTGGAAGTGTATGTATTGTATATATCTCCAGCTCCCCAGGCTGATCAATACTCACAGCAAAGTCTAGTGATGGTTGTGATACTATTTCTCCAGGCCAATACTCATGTCTTCCCTGGTGGGGTTCTAGACGAGGCAGATTACGCCACAGGGTGGCTCCACCTTTTCACCGAGCTGAGTGGCTCCAAGCGGCCTTTCTCCTCGCTGACCTCCCTCAAACAGCCTGGCTCCTCCCTCCTGCCAATCTACCAGAGCCTGCCATCTGTCGCCTCCCTTCCCGGCCAGGTGGCGCTCAGGATCTGTGCGATCAGGGAGTTCTTTGAGGAAGCAGGAATACTCCTGGCGAGGGATGGAGGGGAGGAGGTGGGGTCTGTTGTGGGCATGGTCCCAGGGACCTTCAGTCCAGCCGTGAAGGAACTGCCTCGGGAAGAAATGGAGGAGTGGAGGGTCAAAGTGCACAATAATGCGTACGAGTTCATCAATATGTGTCGGTAAGTTGGAGGGGGAGGATTCCAATTACACCGTTGCTGAGTGTTCTGTTTTTGGAAGGGAGTTGAATTGTGTCCCTGATATTTGGTCTCTGATCGAGTGGTCTGATTGGCTCACTCCTCGTAACCACAAGAGGCGGTACGACACTCTCTTCTTCATGTGCTATTCTGGACACCAGCCAGAAGCGTCACCTGATCACGGAGAGGTGACAAGCACACAGGTTGGTGGTGTGTGGACTCCCTCCAATCAGGTTTACTATGGAAAATGACTCTTCACTCTTTAAATTTTTAGTGGATATCTCCTTCAGTAGCCTCCAAATTATTCAGCGAAGGCGAGATCGCATTTGCTCCCCCTCAATTCGCTGAGATAAAACTGCTAGAAAAGTGAGTCTAGAACTTTTCGTATGATGTGACAGCTATGTACTGATCTGTACACTATAGAATTGGTGAAGTCCCAATCATGCATTTGTACGCTCTCACAAAGTCAGTGCAAGAGGATGGAGTGTTTTGTAGACAGTCTGTCAGAATACTAACCAAAGATGCTATATTGGTAAGGTGGTTAGCTTCTGTTCAAGTTTCCTAAGGTCACAGTGGGTTGGACCTCTAAAAGGAGGACAGCACATCAGGATCGTGCCTATTGTCCCTTGTATGGAGGTTATCTTTTTATTTCTCAGGTCACAACAAAGGACTAAATTGTTGCAACTTAGTTATCTTTTTAGCAGGTTTTGTTGTTGTTGTTGTTGTTTTTAGTCTGTGGCTCAGAAAGACGACCTGTTCCCTGTGGAGGGTTCCGAGGATTGGACCACGCCCATCCAGCATCCCCAGTCTCCAGAGCTCCAGAAGCAAGGGATCTCACTCCTGCTCTCCCAGAGCACGGCTTACGAACACGAGATCCCCACGCACACCACGGAGGAACTTCAAGAGCTCTCCACCCACACAGCTAGGATGGAGTTCCACAACAGGGAAAAATATAACTTTGTCGATTCTGAGGAAGTTAGAACCTTTCAGACGTTTGCACAACAGTTACGAAAACACACAAGCAAATTGTAGGAACAGTGTTATTGATAAGAAGTGCCAGTCAGTGCAGTCATTTGAGGCTGAAAATCAATAATTCTCAGTTGGTATAATTTACCATAGCCCACATGCCATTAGCTCTGCTCTTTCTCCTGAGAGAGACATGTGTGCCCGGAGACCGTCTACGTAGATCCACTCCATCACTTTGGCCGGGGAGAGAAGCTTGCAGTAGTGCACCCCGGCAAAGATCCCAACAGGGTATTTGACATCAGTTTTCAGCTGAATGGAACGAACCTCCAGGAGGGCCTTCCCGTGAGAGTCCTGCGTCTGGCTGTACTGCATGGGGAGGTAGATCCACAGCCCCCCGTTGCCCAGGGACCCCTTGTCCTCCCCCATGTGGAGCGGAACCCCCGACAACTCAAACCTCTTCCTCGCTCTGGGGTCTGCTCGGTCGAGTGCCCAGTCATACACCAGCTGGTTAATCTTCATGCAGCGAGAACCTGCGTCGGACACATTAAAGTCCACATTCTTCATTCCGGCCGCTAGCATGACCGACTGCCTGGACTTCAGCTTGGCACGAATCTCGCAGGCAGAGTTTGGAACCAATCCCGAATCCGTAGCCTGCTTATAGTAGACATTCTCGCTGACTGAGGAGAGTGTGAGGTTGCAGTGTTCAATTGGTGAAGGGCAGCTGTTAAAAATCTTGGGGTGGTGGAATGTTAGAAGGAGCTCTGCAGCAGGGTGGATGGTGTCTGTGTCGTTGATATTCACCTTCGGCAACTCTGCCATGGCCACCATGGCCCTCTCCGTCCACGCACAGCCTACCTGGCAGAGTGGCGTTGGGGGGTCCTCGTTGCAGGGGGGCTTGAAGAAACTCGAACCCTCCAGCTGGTAGGCTTCGAGCAGGGGCTGTAAGAACGTCCCTGCAGTCTCGACCGCGACGAGCATTAGCCCCGCAATGCTCTGGTTGCTCAGAGTCAGCTCGACAAACAGTGACATCAAGCGAGCCGTGGTCTGATGCGCCATGGTAGCGTTAACCTCTGGCTTCAGGTCGTACTTTTTCATCACATCTGATGGTTCCCCCGAGGCGAACTGGAGGTGCGACATGCCCTGGATCACTGCCACTGGGAAGCGTTTACGAGCAGCAGATATGTTGTCTGCTGTGTATATGAGGTGGTAGAACTCCTCCAGGATTCTGCTGACTCGGCAGACTCCATCAAGCTCTGCCCCAACAGTGAAGGTGGGGACGGGGAAGGGGTGATTATGGTCTATGCTCCGGTACGAGCGATCGAGGAAGGCTCCTAGGAGAATCAGACCACTGATCAGAGCCTCCCCCTTTGACGTCGACACAGCAACGACATACTCCTGCATGAGGATTGCGTACTCCTGAGAATGCACGGCCACAAACACCGGAATGCTCCAGTTCAGACCCTGTGACCTCATCCCTTGGATAACACGCTCCAGAATAACACTGACATTCCTCTTCTCTGCCACGTCTTGCTCAAACTCAGGAATCCCCACCCAGAGGGGGTGGTAGGAGCCATTCTGCATCCCCTTCACCAGAGGGAGGTAACTGGATGGGGGCATTTGGGGGGCCTGAATGAGAACCAGGGCCGCTTCTGAGCCCTGCTTGGTCCCGGGAGGTGCCTTGATGGGCTTGAGGATGATGTCAGAGCAGGTAGCAGGCCGAGGGAGATGCATCATCACCACTGCAACTAGTGCCAGCACAAGAGCCTGCAGGAAGGTCCAGTGAAGAGCCATCCTCTTCTTTGAGAGTGCCTGCACACGTGCGAGAGTGAGGGCGGGGCTCAAGGGCCATCTTGCATGCTAGTGTCAACCATTTACCAACTCTCAAACGTGCATTTGCTGTTTCACTTTCTTTTCGTAGGAGTTTCAAAGGAGCCCAACACAGGATCAAAAAAAATTAATAGCCAAAAATAATAATGCTGAGAAATCACATAGTGAATGTGACATAATAAATTGCCATGGTCATCACACACACATTGTGATGGCAATTAATAATAGGCTGCATACAAACCTGGCAGGCAAGAGGGTTGAATGGCCACCCATTACCTAGTGTTTTATTATTGGCTGTGTAGGAGAACTGAGGGCAGATGGCAGATTTTTGAAGGCTAGTAGGTAATTAGGAGATTGAAACAGCCCTTTTGGTTGTCAAATGTCAGGTCTATGATAAAGTCGTCTTCATCTTTGAAATGTGAGACCATGTCATCGTCAAAACGGACCAGCAAACCTTTCTTGGTCTTCTTCAGAACTTCCTTGATCATGTCAGCTGGCACATTGTACTTTTTTGCGATCTACAGAATGTTCTTATTCAGCGAAGAACTTTACAAACAGGCACCATTACCTGGAGTTTTAAGTCGTGGACAGTGAGTGAGTCCAGTAGAAGAGCATTGTAGATGCTTTCCTCTTGCTTACGAACATACACAGTAGTCACTAGCAGGGGGGGGGGGGGGAGAGAAAGTCATGTGACCAGCACATGATGCTATCCCAGTGACGTTGTATCCTTACTCTGCTGGTTGGGGATTTTGGGGGCTTTCTTTGGAGGTGTCTCTTCTTCTTCCACTTCCAAAGCTCCAAAGTCTTCCTGTTGTGCAGATGTCAGCATGTTACTTGCCAAGACTCCCTCGACTAGTACGACCAGCCACCAAATAGTACGTACCTTGGCTTGCTTCAGAGCTCTGGTGAAGGTTCGCTTTGTCTCCCTCTCCCTGAACAACAAGTGAAAAGGATCAACAGCAGCAGTCTGCATTGCTTGACACCATCATCACTCACTTTATGTTGGTCAGAAAGCTTGAGTTGCGGTCTTCTGCTTTCAAAGAAGCATAATCCTAGGGACACACACACACACACACACAAGATCTCACTGATGTGTCTTTCAAAATTTCTAAGCTACGGCTATTTCATTGACTAGGTACCTGCTGCTGAGGTGTGAAAAGGAACATCTTTGGGCCAAAGGTGCTGGTGGAGGTGAGGATGGTCTCCTTGCTGGGAGGGTGGAACATGGACGACACACCTGCCTCGGACTCCAACGAACCTCCTATCAACCAGTGCAGGGCCATTACAAGACAAAGCAGGTACTGGGACACGGCAGAGTGTCCTTAATTATAGGGGCGGCCTCATTTCATGGGTGGATTTGTGATCAATCGTCAGGGAGTTTGCTGTACCTGACTGCTCTTTCATGAATTTCTGAAGTCTTCTTTCAACACTCCTCGTCTCATCTTTATTCTTCCGCTCTGCACCCTAAAAAGCACCAAAATGGCCAACACCTATGTAAAACATTGCTCTCCTCTATAACCATAGACCCAACTGACCTTGTCTCTGAATATTTTTATCCGGCAGAAGGCTCTGTGCACTGGGTCTGCACTCTCTGACTCCATATCATCGTAGGTGTCTGCCACCAGGAACAGGGGAATCCCCTTCACGCCCTTCTGAGAGGAGAACTCTGTGCTCAGGCAGTTGATCCGCAGCACAATCTGGACAAGAAGATGTGATGATAAGACTATGGTCGGATGTAGAAGGTATGTCTACTATAGAGACACTACTTTTCACTATGGCTGCCAGATGCAAACAGGGTCTCTTACCTTTGCCCCCACCTCTGGAGACCAGACAAAGCTGGCTGCATTGTACACCAAGTCATTGATCTTTCCCAGGATATTCTCACAGTTCTTGCGGTCTGCAGTGCAGCGAAATGGAATTACAATACAGACCTCGCTCAATCAAAACATACAAAAAACACTGTGCAGGTGGGCATAGGAGAAGTACCACATCACATCATCATCACCC
>JAAGOD010011415.1_pt1 | contig 12697 bp, 9 predicted proteins | sample 8389681 | NCBI WGS metagenome assembly JAAGOD01 (sample SAMN13964374, study PRJNA552185) | sponge metagenome | biome: deep-sea hydrothermal vent fields; feature: spots directly above weak diffusing fluid; material: seawater and sediment | host: Tedaniidae sp. KZ-2020 ... | reverse complement strand
TGCTTGAGGCAGAGTGCCATTCCCGTCTCCCCCACGATCCTCAGCGAGCCGGAGACGTGAGATTGTATGGAGAAGTCCACTCCCTTGGAGTCCTGGTACACCATGCTCTGGATGGCTCTGGAAGTGAACGATGGTCTAGAGTCCATGTGGTATAGAGAGTGAAGGACGTGCCCGGGACCCTTATAGATCTCATAGCTTGCAATGCTTCGCAGCGAGCGAGGGGGGACGCAAATCGAGGCATTTATCCCGGTCACTTCCGACGTTGCAGAATTCCCCAGATCCATGTTGAATCCTAGCTGGAGCTTATCCAACTCCCTCACGTCCTCAATGTACTCCAGGGTGAGGGCCACGTGGGGGGTCAGGGTGCTGCGCAGGTTGATGTCCACCTCCGCCTCCCTGTGCCTCACCTCCTGAACCTTCAGACGAACCTCGCCCTCCATCGTCCCAAGCTCAAAGAAAAAACGCCCATCTTCGTCCGTGAAGGCAACAATCTCTGTGCCGAGAAGCAAAGTCGCCAACACCACTGGCTGGTGCTGGCGAGACGAGAGGATGCGGCCGCGGATGTAGGCGTGGAGCTTATCGCAGGGCTGGCACTCGCAGGTGACTATCATACTCCCCAGCAGCTTCTCGGGGGAGTTGGCACAGCTGAAGGGGACGGAGGAGACCTGGCCCACCTCGTAGCAGCACCGCGAGAGGACACTGCAGGGGCCCGAGTCGGTGAGGCAGGGTCGCCGAGAGCACTGCCCCTGGTCGTAGGAGTGGGCGTGGTTGTTGGGGATGCTGCATTCTCTGGGCAGGGGGACGGGGAACGGTTGGGGGGACTCGGAGGGCACCTCACCTCCTGCAAACAACATTGACAGCTAGGACTAATGGAGCATGCTGGAGAAAGAAGATAATCCAGCTAACCTATTCTCCTATCTTGGCATAGCTAGCTACCAGCTGCAGAATCTACTTTGCTAGCTAGCTAGAGCAGACAGCTCACCTGCATCTTGCTGGATGTTGAAGTGGTCAGAGCTCTGAATGAGAGAGAGCAGCAGGAGAACTAGCCCTAGGGCTTGTGAGTGGCTGACTTGCAGAAACAGCAGCTTGATAACCACCCTCCACATCGCCCCTAGCTATTCTACAGCGAGCTTCACTTACAAGGACCATTCATACGCGCCCAGCAACGTTGGGAATGACTGCCAATGCCAAGATGATTAGTTGTTGCCTCGAGGGATTTGATACCGGTATAATTAATTAAATAAAAATTTGAATCTAACTGATTCAGGCTGGTTGACAACAAGTGCTGCTATCTGTATCGCCCCGACTCTGTTCTCCGGGACTTGCCAGAGGAGGAGGAGGAGGAGGAAGCTTGGTAGTCCCTCCCCACTCTCCTGCCCCGCCCACCTTCCTCATTATCGTCTAGCGTGCGGTGTCTGTTGTGATGGTGCCGCCTCTCAGCATGATGACGGGGTTTAGAGGATGAGCGGTGATGACGGTGCCTGTGGTGATGGTGCTTGCTCCTGGTCTTGCTCCCACCAGCAGTGCTGTGCTTGGAGAAATCCCTGCGATACTGCTCAGGGATCCCATTCTCCACAGGAGAGGGCAGTGATGTATCTGAGTAGCTATCCCCACTCGATGCCGCCACCTTGCTGGAGATGACGCATCGCACGGGGCTGATGATGGGTTTGGTGGAGCCTCCCATCCTCCGGCTCCTCTCCATGCTGGGGGAGGTGCTGTGGCTGACACGCCTCCTTTTTGAGGGCGGGGCAGGGGTGGGGGAAGAGAAAGAGGCGGTGGAGACACGAGGGCGTTTGCTTCCATTGAGGAGGGAGTTTGAGGCTTTATTAGCTAGCGATGAGGGAGGTGGTGGAGAGACGACTTGCATGGGGGAAGCCTTCTGCGTGAGGGATGCTTGAGATAGAGGGCTTGGTTGCAGCTTAGAATGAATGGTGGTCGTTAATGCAGGGCTCTCTGATAAACCTTTCTCCTTTCTTGCCTCCACTCCACTATCATCACCAGGAGAGTTGACAGCACTCAGAGAATCTGAAGGGAATGCCACAATTGATTTAAAGCTGATGTGAGAAACAAAATAGGAATCTCGGCAAGACTCACCAGAGGTGCCAGCAGCAGTCTTTTTCTTAAGATTGATTTCTTTAATTTCTACTTGCTTCTTCGCCAATGCCTCCTTGAGGACGCTCAGCTTCTTCTCCAGATCTATGTAAAATGCTCGAGGTCTTCTGTACAGTGCTAGTATCTCCATAGCAGTAGCCTAGAGAAAACACACCAGCACCAGGTCAAACAGGAGAGAGAGAAACCATAGCATTCTGGCACTAGAATTAGCAGAGGTTAACAAGAGATAATTGCAAACTACCTCAATGTCTTCAAAGCTGACTTCAAAGACAGTCCACCATGGTGGCTTCTGAGGGAGGGCAATCTGGAGGAAAAGAGAACCATTAACTCCCACATTGCTCCACAGAACCCCCACATACCCTCAGCTGACGGGCCGACAGGAAAATACAGGCACAGGCTATGGTCTCCGGACTGAATCGCACAAAGACATTGGTCCGCAGGGAGTCATTCATGAAGTTCCTGTAAAATAGCCCGCAGTAAATAGCCCACAGTCTCACACCCCAAATGACTCACCAGGCCTTCTGAGCAAGCTGACTATTCTTCTCCAGCTCCAAGATCTGAAGGTAAGCGATAATCACCTAACACAGAGGAAAGATGACATAAATAGAGTTTACAAAAATTCCACCACTTACCTTGTGTGGGTGCTTGACGTGCACACAGAACCCCAGCTCCTAGAGCAAACACAACCATATCCAACAGGCAGTAACATTGACCAACACTAGCTAACCTTCAGGATAAATCTTTCATATTTTATAATAGAGGCTTTCAGCTTGAAATACTCTTCACCCATATAATCCATAGGGACCACTGGCCTACAGAAGGAGAGGATGCTATGATCATACCAGGGCAAAATGAGGAGGGGGCCTCGCTAGCTTATCCCTTATCCTCACTACACCTATTGCGTGTACTGGCCCTAACCCCATCCACCCAGTTCATCACAACATCCTCTCCATACCTCTACCTGAGGCACTTTCAACAACACCACTGGGAATGAGAAAACATGAACATGAAGGGGGTTCACAGGGCAGGACTAGAGCCACACAGTCACAATGATGAAATAATGAAAATACATAATGAAAGAGTAAGTTTCCCCTCCCTCCCCTCCCCAAATTACATCATACTAGCTGCCACAGACACCACAAAAAAAATGATTTCACAGGAAGAGGGAAGACAATCACACCATAATAAGAGAACCACATGTATAGGAGACATAGACATACCAAGATGACGCCAAAAATCACAATGGCTTACACCAGCACATTGTCCATCACCAATCTCCACCAACTTCTGCTTCAAAAAGACCACGCCCCCTCCTTAATGCAGTATATTAATTAGATCTGTGCTGTGTGGGTGTGAAACTGAAGTGGCCAAACACCTCAAGAAGTTGTCCCCGAGAGGGGAATAGCTAAGCTTACCGGAGTCACAGAGCGGGTAGGAAGCGGAGGGTGCACCACCAACCAGCCCAGCGGGCAGCAGTCTGCTGGCCAGCCCAGCCGAGTGGCTGCTGGGTGAGTGAGGTTAGGGTAAGTACATAAATAGGTGTAGAGTGAGGAATAAACTAAGTGTCACCAACGCATCATGCTAGCACCCTCCCCCCATTCCATTCGACCCCCCTCTAAGGCGAACACTATCACACTAGCGCAAAAACACTCAGCGTACCTTCCCATCCGCTTTTGTTTCAAATGATGAAAAACATTAGCTACATCTCTGACCCTACGACAATTTTCCTCAATCTTTCCAGCCACAAATATGCACGCCATAGCCACATACTGCACAAAGGCAAAGTCATTATGAGGCACAAACACAGGGTTCCGACATAATACTTACCAACATGTTGTACTTCACAAAGGACTTTGAGTAGAAAAATCTTTGAAACAAGACCTGTGCTGTTGCCATCGCTACTTGAGGAAGACGCAGTAGCATGCCAGCCGTCTGAATATACTCACACCCCACAATTCTAAGGTCCACTTCAAGGTCGTGGGAACAACCATCTTTTGAGGAGGGAGTATTGCGAAGTCTTTCTGTTGGGATGAAGACATTATTCAGAGTGAGCTGGACTTTATTGAAGTCCTGAGCTGGGTCCATGGCAGGCAAGCAGGCAGGCAGGAGGACCTAGAATAGAGAGGACTGTGAAGAATCAAAGGAGGACAAAGCTCAGTTTATTTTACCTTACTCCTCTTTCGGATTCTGTCCCCAAACTATCCAACCGGTTAACTTTAGACCATAGACAGTCACAAAATCGTCCAAGAGAAGCAATGCTTGAAGAAAAAGAGACAAAACTCAGACTCACAAACACGCCGCCATTTTTATCTTTGGTTGAAATTAATTATTGTGGTGTGTGTGTGTGTGCGACGTTCGTGCAACGTTTGAGCATGCGCAGAAGTTTTTTGAAATTAATATGAGACACTTGCTTGATGTAGTATGTGGTGTGTGTGGTGGTGTTTTCGTCCTGAAACTAACCGGACATGGCCCGATTGGACCATGTGCACATCAATTTGAAATGCTGACTCACTTGTTGAAGCACTTGAAAATGCTTGTTCAGGAGATCAAGCTAATCTACATGCGATCATGAGCTATAGAAACTCACCTTATTCATTGAACCGGCCTAACCTGGTCCAATCTCCATCCCTGGACAGTGGAAACCAGTCAGATATCAAGGCAAGACTGACTTTCAGGTAAGGAGTTTGCTATGCTGTGTATGGCAATGATGGGTAGCAATCACAATGTTCTTTGCAGTTCGGCTCGGCCCCCTCAAACTAAACGGCCGCTGATGAATCACAATTTGGGTGGCATGTCTGCGTCGAGTTCACCCCATTATCACAGCAAGAGTATAGGAGATTACCACATGTCTCGTCAGAACCCTGATGTCCTGGACCAGATGTACTCCTCATCTGAAGCTGATGTTCCCGACAATCATACTCAGCTCTTTCAGGGTGGTACCAGCTATGGAGCCACCTCAGCAAATAGAGCAGTTCTGGGGCGGTTAAATGGTCACCACTCCACCGTCATCTCTCCGAAGCTGCCCGGGAGCGGGGCTCCACCTCAAATGTCGTACCTACGCCACATGTTGAACTCTCGCCGAGCTCAGAGTGCCTCTCCGAGCAGTCTGGTCCAGTTGGCCGCTCGCGGTGGCAGTGTTGGTGTGAGGAGAAGGGGAGGGGGAGGGGGGAGGCTGCTGAGGAACAGGCTGGGGGGCGTGGGAGGCAGCCCTGCCACAGCGAAGGTGGCTGGGGTGGCGAGGACCACTGGAGGGGAGGGGGAGGGGAGGGAGGGACACTATGTACAACAACAGCCAAATGGCTTGGACCAGCAATCACAAAACCCTTGGGACAAAGAGGTTGTACTTTCAGCTCTGAGACAAAGGAGGTGAGCAAAAGGGGTGGGGGATTTCCCTTCCATTCCTTCCATAATTAGCATTGTGTGTAATTCTAGGAAACGATGGGCAACTCCAGTGCTAGAAGAAAGCTACACCATCCTCCCCACTAGTATCTCAGCCACTACTTCTCCACCCATGGCCAAACGATCGAGGTAATTTGACCTAGACTCAGTCAATAGAAGTTCTTACCTGTAATTCAAGCTTATTTCCTCAAATGCTCAAAATTCTGAGTGTAAATGTACCTGTTCCAAAGGAATCTTGCTGTTGAGAATTGTTACTGTTTTTGTGCAGGAGGGATGAAGAGAATCCCCTAGAGGCAGCTCATGCAGTGAGAGCTGACACAGCGACACGGAAACGTTCTCACACCAACACTCCTTCCACTGCCACTCCAGCTGTGAAGAGGTCAAAAGTGAAAGAGAGGCGTGTCCCCAGTAATGTCCTGTCTCTGTCCGAGGTGGAATGCGAGGAGGAGGAGGGGGAGGGGCAGAAGGAAGATATGGAGAGGAGTTGTGGCTCAGACTCGAGGAGCAGTGAAGATAGATCAGCTACTCCTGCCGCTGCCAGTAGCACCCTCAGCAGTGGTGGGCGTGGCTCCAGGAACATGACTCCACCCATTCTGATAGATGAAGCAGAAATGGAAAGAAAGGTTTGTAGTTTAGAGTGCTGGTATCTACATAGATAGACGTTTCATTTGTCGTACATTAATTTCAGAGAGACGAGTCATTGAATGCCCTTAGGGCTGTGTTCAGCGGCTCCTCGGATGAAACAAAAACGGACCCTTCTCGTAGGAAACTGCCGATCTTCTGTGCCACGGGAGCAAAGCCACACTTGGTAAGTCTGCCCACCCTGGGACCAGCAAGTGTCCGGATTAGAGGAGTGTCCTGATTAGAGGGGTAGCCTCGGAGTAACTATTGTGACAATTTGAGAGGGTCCAAATTCCCTCTGTTTCTTTTCACTGTAGCCCTCACCTCTGTCGTCCACTCACACTGTGACCCAAGAGGACTTGAAGAAGGACCGAGAAGCGACTGCGGCAAGGCTGAAGGCATTCCTGGAAGCCGATGACGAGACTGATGGTGTTTCTTCCTCGTCCTCTCCCCTCTTCAGCTCCCAGCAGCAGCCGAGTGGCTCAAAGGCAGCCCCAACGACCCTCTCTGTGGTGGCGTCCACTGCTTCCAGTTCTACAGAAGCAATGTCTAAGGGAGCACTGACCTCTTCTCTGGTCTGTGGTAATGTGCCACCCTCCACAGGCCAAGTTGCGTCTGCTGGAGTGGGTGGAGCCCCAAGGTCAGAGGTGACTGCTGCTCCTACTCTGACATCACAGTTAGTAACTTCCTCGGCACCTATCTCACTTCCTGTCTTGGCTGCTCCAGCTGCCCTGGCAAAGTCATCATCAGCCAAGACTGTCTCCTTTGCCCCACTTCCGACACTGACAACACTCTCGTCTCTCCCCACCGCCTCCTCCTTAACCGGGGCCAGCAGTAGCTCTCCTTTGAACCCCACCACTGGGGGAATCCCCTCACAGGCTGCTGGGGGAATTCCCTCACAGATTAGGGGCACTTCGAATTTGTTGGCAAAGTCCCAACCTCTGACAGCAAACCCTCCTCTCCAGCTCTCTGCTCAGAGTACTGGGACCGGTTTGGCTGCTCCGTCCGGCAACCAGGCTCCTCCCACTACCCTCGGCAGCACTACACTCGGCCTTGGCAACCAGGCTCCTCCCACTTACCTCGGCAGCACTACACTCAGCCTTGGCAACCAGGCTCCTCCCACTACCCTCGGCAACATTACACTCAGCCTTGGCAGCCAGGCTCCTCCCACTACCCTCGGCAGCACTACACTCAGCCTTGGCAACCAGGCTCCTCCCACTATGCTCAGCCTCGGCACCCTGCAAATAGGAGCACAGCCTTCATCTCAACAGTCCCTCTTCCAGCTCGGTGCTTCCACCTCAGCAAAACCCCCTCCTCCGACCTTCAACTTCCCAGCTGGTGGTGCTGTTTCCGTAACATCGGCCCCAGCCAGCACCAATGCAGCTGCTCCCCTCACCCTCTCCCTCGCCCAGCAGGCAAAACCCACCACAGCCACGTTCTCCTTCAAACTCCCTCAGCCCACAGCTACCCAGAACAAGCCCAACCTCTTCAACCAGGATTCGAAAGCACCCTCAACTCAGCCCTCTTCCCAGCAGCCTCCTTCAACCCAGCCGTCCATATTTGGCGGGAGCCTAACAAGTGCTAAACCACCTCTCTTTGGTGGGCAGTCGGCTCAACCTCAGCAGCAGGCCTCCATCTTCGGTGGTCTGTCCTCCACCCAGGCTCAGCTGTCCACTGTGGTGGGTGCACAGGCATCTCGGAAACCCTCCATTTTCGGTGGGCAGTCCTCCACCCCAGCTCAGCCGCTCACTGTGAGTAAGCAGGCCTCTCAGCAACCACAGCAAACCTCCATCTTTGCTGGTCTCACGTCACAGTCCAATAACGCACAACTTCAGCTCCCTGCGTTCAGTGGCAAGCCAGCCGGCAATCCCTCTCTCTTCAACCTGGGCAACGCACAGGCTCCCAAGCCTTCTCTCTTCAACACCAGCCAAGCATCGGCTCAGTCCTCTCTCTTCAACCCCCAGTCTGCTACTACCCAGCCACCGCAGTCCTCCGGATGGCCCGCCCCTTCCTTCAACATCAACTTCAGCAGTGGGATTGAGAAGACTTCACAGCCGTTCAACTTTAGTGCCCAGGGCGGCAATACAGGTGCGAATGGGAGCCAGAATACAGCTGGAAATGCCCCGTTCAACTTTAGTGCCCAGGGCACCAATACAGGGAGCCAGAATACAGCTGGAAATGCCCCGTTCAACTTTAGTGCCCAGGGCACCAATACAGGGAGCCAGAATACAGCTGGCAATGCCCCGTTCAACTTTAGTGCCCAGGGCGCCAATACAGGGAGCCAGAACTCAACTGGGAATGCTCAAACTGGCCAGTTGAACTTTAGTGCCCAGGGTGCCAATACAGGGAGCCAGAATACAGCTGGGAATGCTCAAACTGGCCAGTTCAACTTTAGTGCCCAGGGTGCCAATACAGGGAACCAGAACTCAGCTGGGAATGCTCAAACTGGCCAGTTCAAGTTTGGCGTCGGAGGAGGAACGAGTGGCTTGAATATTGGTGGAGGTCAAAAGGTGCCTGGTGGAGGAGGCGGCGGCTTGTTCAATACAGGTCAGCAGTCAACTTTGACCTTGCCAAGCCAGAATCTCTTTGCCGCAGGGCAGTCTCTTTTTGGGAAGGTCACCAACCCCTCTACAGTGAACTTCTCAACAGGGGGCCAGTCTCTGTCTGCAGGCAGCACTGGAGCGGGAGCGGGAGTGGGGGGGCTGTTTGGCACTGGGGGAGGAGGGCAGCAGCAAACTCCGTTTCAGTTTGGGGGGCCCACTGGACAACAGCAGCAACAGCAGCAGCAGCCAAAGACAAACTTGTTTGGACTCAATCCATCCGCCACACTCAACCAGAGCCCTCTGAAGGCTGGAATCAACCAGCCACAGGCTGGCGGCAATATTTTTGCGGCTGGGACAAATTCTCCGTCTTTCGTTAGCGGCACATCGGACTCTGGACGCAAGATAGTCAAAGGAAGGAGGAGAGGAAGAAAATGACCTCCATTACAATGATCCCCTGTATAGTGTGATTTTAGTGAATTTTTTTTTTTGTTGTTGGCATTGAGAAAAAAACAGCGGGTAACCCGATAAAATTTTGTAATCACTAAAAAGATGCAAACTGTTCCAGGTGTGGGGGAAATCAGTTTGGTTGAATTGTGTTAGCTAGTGTGTGTGTGGTGGGAATGGACACTCTGGATCCTGCAGACTTAGGAGGGGGCAGTGGAGAAGGAGAAGATTACCCCGTCAGCAGTGGAGACGAGGTAATCCCTTTGTGAGCGTAGGAGTGAGGCGAACTATTAATCTAGTTTCTCGCTTAGTGTGCTTCTGGACAGGATCTACAGTGATTGGACATCTTGTCCACTTGCTTTTCTCGGTGTAGGTGTGCATGCCAGTGAGAGCGAATGTGTTAGCTAGCAGGCTTTAGTTGGTATCTGGGCCACACACAGTGTGTCCATTGTCAGTAGGGGTGTAGGGGCAGAAATAACAGGAAGCAGCTGAGGAACTGTTGAGCTTAGTTGAGTCAAAGTTGTGATTCTTGTATTCTGGGGGAGTAACAATCACTGACAGCAGTCTACAGCAATCAGATGGTTCCAGTGCTGAGTAGAGCTACAGCCAGCTAGTGGATAGCTGCTAATTGTTTGACTAGCTAGAGTCCCCCAGCTAGGGGGGCACACAGGTGGGGCTTAGCCCTTCATTTTTTCGTGCCTCCTAAGAGGGTGTTTTGTTGCACCTCGCAAGCTTCCTTCACCTCTTGCTTGTGTCTATGCTAACTTGGAAAGCTGGGAGAAGATGACTGGATCTCAGCCCCCTCCTGGACAGGTATAGCAGTTCTAGCGAGATGTTAGAGAAAGAAAGAGATGTCAGAGAAAGAAAGAGATGGGGAACCACCCAAGATCAAGTAGTTTAGGCTAAAATCCCAGCCACATTTATTAGAACTTAGACCTAACTGTAGTTGAGTAGGCATTGATGGAACCATAGTACTTCTTAGAAGTTGCCAAGGAATCTTGAGTTTGTTGGCAATGAAGTTATTGTTATCATTCCATGTATTTCAGTATGAAGATGCTCTGGACAGTCCCTTGGAGAAATGCATCTCTGACTCCATGGTGCGCAACAAGGACACTGGGATATCTGGCTTGGGGAACAGCCTGTTCTCCCTGGTGCCCAGCGGGGTCCCCAAGGCCCCCCAGACCATTTCAGAGGAGGAAGCTGTCCAGCCAATCTCCAGTCCCGACTCTTTCAGTGACTTCTTCAAGGTTATAGGTCAGTCTGGCAGACTTGATTGAAGAAGCATTATAATTTCTCTTCCCTCTGTGCCATTGTAGTGGGGGGCAGTGGTGTGTGGGGGTATAAGTGGTGTGAGAGAGGTAGCTGATCAAGTGTGTTGGGGCTTTGTGTGGTTATGTATTTCCTCTCTTTTCTTCTTTTTGCTGTCTTCACTGTGAAACTTCTTCAATGCACACACCTCATTCTTCTCTACAGCCTCTCGTTCCAAGCAGAAAAGCCCTCGCAACAAATTACCCAATCCAAGAGACAGAAGCACTTATAACCTTTGGAGGTAAGGAAGGCCAGGCAGATGGAGATTGTGTGTTTCATCCTTGATGCTCTCCACTCTAGCATCTTAAAGAACCTTGTGGGCAAAGATGTCACTAAAATCGCTCTCCCAGTTCACTTAAACGAGCCTTTATCTTTCACTCAGGTGAGCCATTTTCTATGAAGTGAGGCTGTGCACAGTCCCTAGTTTCCTAGCATCCCATGAGGCTGAAATTACAAAACCGAAAGGATCTTGCTCTTCTCAATTACCTTTTCATGATGTGATAGCAGACCTTTACATCATGAGATTTTGTTGTGATTCATCCTTCCTGTGCACACACACACACACACACACACATCACACTCACACACACACACACACACATCACGCACACGCACACGTACACATACGGATGTGCAGAGGCTGGTAGAGGATGTGGAATATGTAGATCTCTGTCACAAAGCAGCAGGTAAGCATCATAGTGTTTGTCCGGCCATTTGAGTCAGTGGAGTGTGTGTTGCTGCTTGCAGTGGCTCCGACAATCCACAAGCGTTTGGCTTACCTCGCGGCACTCTCCAGCTCGTGTTTCGTCACCACTCTCTCCAGGTGAGCCCCTCCCCCTTCCTCTCCCCTCTTCCTCCCCTCTCTGTATTCTCTCTGTGTGAAATAATGTCATCAGCCATTTAATTTTTTACACCCGATGATTCCCGCTTACTATTTTCACACCTTAAGTCATTCTTACCGGTGGCGTGTCATTTTTGTGTATGCAGGCACAGCAAGCCGTTTAACCCCCTCCTGGGCGAGACCTACGAACTGGTGAACCATGAGGGGAACTACTGTGTGGTATCGGAACAGGTCAGCCATCACCCTCCAGTTACTGCTCTCCATGCTGAGTCAGACAGATGGATATTCTGGGAAGAGTATAAGCTGGAAATTAAGTTCAGAGGCCAGGTACGTATGTGTGTGCGTGCACCCTGAGTCTCATAGATCCTCCTGTAAGAGTGAGGTTAAGTGCATTGTACTGATATCATGTACAAAGCACGCATCTTCTGTTGAATCTGTGAGTAGCAGCTGCTTCTTATGGGCTTAGAGAGAAGCCAGAGAAGCTGTTTTGGGGGTAGGTATAATATACAGTAGGGAGTATGGATTCTTCTGGATGTCTCGTCGTAATGGAAGTTGGCTATTAGCAACAGGTCAACAGAATCGCATCTGTGCTTGTGTGAACCCAGACCAGAGGATTTGTGAGAAAAATGTCTCTCGTAGCCCTGTTCGTGGTAGCTGGACAGCCAGAGCAATTGCCAGGATTCTCTTGGATTGTGGTCTATGTCCATTAGCCGAACATTGTTGGTGGTTGACCCGTAGCACAGGCTCTTTGCGTAGTAGTCCCCTGTGATTCAAAGCTGGCTTCGAACCTTGTTGGTGGTTGACCCGTAGCACAGGCTCTTTGCGTAGTAGTCCCCTGTGATCCACAGCTTCCTTTGTTTCCTTCTGGCAGTGGGTGCGTATCCAGCCAAACGGGCTGGTCCACTTCCAGACCAAGGACGATGGCTATCACTACTCCTGGAACAAACCGTACACCACTGTCCACAATCTCATCATCGGCTCTCTCTGGGCAGACCATGTGAGTTAGGGGCCCAGTTAGCCAGGGATCAAAGGATAGTGTTAACTGGGGGTCTGTTGTTGAGCAACTGAAGGGACATCAGGTCAGAAGCTGAAATAAGGTGTGAATAGGTGCTAAAGCAACTGCCTCACAATGGAAAGGAAACTGCTTTTTGAAACTGACCCAGGAAACCCCCTCAAAATTGAAACTGTTCTGTATTAATGTAGTGGTTGTTACTTTCAGGAGGCAGAAGTAGTAGTGACGTGCCACAACACTGGGGACAAGGCCACTGTGCAGTGGACGCCCTATAGCCGTGCCAAGGAGCGCTACAGGGAGCTGAATGGGAAGGTGGTAGACAGCATGGGGGAGGTCCAGTATCTGCTCCATGGAGCTTGGGACAAAGGGATGACCAGGAAGAAGCCAGGTAGGGGGGGGGGGGGGGGGGGGGGGGGG
>JAAGOD010046805.1_pt1 | contig 12698 bp, 8 predicted proteins | sample 8389681 | NCBI WGS metagenome assembly JAAGOD01 (sample SAMN13964374, study PRJNA552185) | sponge metagenome | biome: deep-sea hydrothermal vent fields; feature: spots directly above weak diffusing fluid; material: seawater and sediment | host: Tedaniidae sp. KZ-2020 ... | reverse complement strand
TGTTCTAAGTCCGGCAATTAACTTGTATAGAAAACTAGGATTTGAAGATGTCCTCGCATACGATTCCCCTTATGCCAGGTGTAACGTACAAATGGTTCTGAAACTCTAATTTAGACTTTTCAGAAATTTTTTTCTATCATAAATGAGTTTGCCTCCGTCATTCCACTCCCTGACAATGTAAGGGTCAAAATCGAAATCAAAGGAATCTTCCGGGTACATGACTTCTCGTTTTACCCGTCCTTCACTATAGTATTCACGCCATAATTTTACCTTATGACCAAATCTATAATTGCCTCTTACTGCCACAGATCCATCTTCATGAAAAACCCAGTACTCTCCCTCTTTTTCTCCAAAATGGATAGGAATGACTTCCTTTAGCTTCGTTTTTTTGAAATCATAATACGTCAGCCTTGATTCTTGTGACCACCCTCTCCACCAATATGATTTGTCTTGCAAAATATCATGCCTATTAAATCGAATCCACCTCCTGTGCTTCATGCCTTTGTAATACCAGCCTTCTTCTATCACCTGATCCCCTATCGTCTTCTTATATGGACCGTGCAATACACCCGCATTTTTTCTGTCCACACGCAAAGAATTCATGATTTTCTTCTTCTTATAATCAAACCAATAATAATCGACTGCATATTCAGGAGGTGCTACATATTCCCTCAGCACATTGAAAATCTCCATGACAATATGGTTTCTCTGAACACTGCGGGCAAAAGCTTTACGAGTCTTGATACCAAAATAGCTATTTCGCTTTTTCTTTTTCTCCTTGACAGAGTCAATGCTTTCCTTTTTTTCTTCTTCAGATTCCAAATCCAGCGTTAATGGGGTATCGTAATCTACTTTGAAAAGGTCTTCAAGGGATTCTTTATCTTGGGAAAAGAGAGAAAGTCCCATGAAAACGAAGCTTACGCTTACTATTATTTTGATCTGAATTTTCATCCATTAGTTGATCTTATGGTCATTCTCCTGCTCTACGGCTTATCGCTTTTCCAAAAAATAACGCATTCATAAAGATTTTATTAGTCCCATACCAAAATGCTCTGAAATTTGGATTATCTGTGAAAGTGATCACTTTTCCTCTCCCAACACTGGAAACCGTAACTGCCGGTGAATTTTTAAAACGCTCAAGGTTTTTTTCCGAGACATACCCAGACAATAAAGGGTTTTCGGAGTATACAAATGGGTTAGCATACGCATTTTTAGACTTTTCCATCACCAAGTTATGGTTTCGGAATAAGGCCATTCGATCCCTTTCCATCCCGTAGGCTAAAGGATGAGTAAGATCGACCTTAGCTTCAAATATGGAACCCCCTGTCACTTGAGCCCCACGCTCTTCATCCAGGTCTTCATACACCTTAAACGATTCTTTCTTTTCCTCTCCTTCTTCATCGCTACTTGAGACGTACTTAACACCTGTAATTTCTGATTCGGATAGCCATTTTCCTCCATTCTTCCATGCAATAACCATCCCTCCCCGGGAGATCCATTCCTTCAGGTTTTTCTTATGAGAATCACTCATAGAATCCAGATAAGCATTCGGAAGGATTATCCTGTTGTATCTAGAAAGACTTCTTCCCAACTTGTTGACAGGCAATAAGGTCACTTTCATTTGATATCGCTGATCGAGCAGATGCCACACCTCCCCCACTTCGTAGCCACTCACACCCTCCCCTACTAAAACCGCAATTTTAGGTTCTTTCAACGTGGTATTGCTTCGGCTACCGAGATCAACTCCAGAACTCGCCAATCCTGTTTTAAGTGAGTATACATCCACTGCATCTTCTTTCACGATCAGATCAATCATCTGCTCAATGATGGCACGCTTACTCTCCTGCATTCCTGCAGGAATAATCATGGTGCCTCTTGGATATGTTTTGTTGCCATCATAATGAACTTCATTCAGCATCTGAACCACTATTTTTCTACTCAATAATCTATTTATAGCTTTAAATGACAGGTATCCATAAGGTTCGATTGCATAGGCATAGGCCCCTTTATTTCCGATAAACTCTCCTTTTGGCACGTCCACATATTGCAGGGGTTCACGAAGGGTTAGTGAACTTAGGTCTTTACTATTTAATTCGGCATAGGGCAGATTGAATGCCAGAGGCATAGTCCAAGTAGATACATCGTAAAACAGGCTGTCATTAAATGTGGTTCGTACTTCAAAGATGGCCTTGGCCAAACGGTACTGATCTTGATCCATAGGCACTACAAAAGCCTTTCCTTTTTTGAATGATTTCCCGTTCCTAGTAACGTCCTGATTCAATGGATAGACTTTTATTTCATGTTGGATCAACATTTTGGTCAGTTCAACATTTCTGTAAGCATCTTTTTCTGATCCAAAAACGTATGCTTTCACGACATCAATGGAAGCAAGGTTAGTGGCCTCTTTATAAAAATTTCGCTGATAGTCTAAAAATTCTTTTCTGTGAGCAATACCTGAAGCCAACGTGGAAAGAGAAACGGTGAAATGATTTCTAATAGCCATTGGGAAAGTCAGAATACCATAATCATTTTCCTGAGCATGTCCCCTTGAACTCGCTTGCTCAAACAAAATTCCAATACTTCCATTCACATCTGGATAAGTAGAGCCTTTTCCAATATAGAAGTCATCAAAGCTTTCTTCACTGTAATACAATGATCCAATTTCATCCAAGTATTTTGCATGAAATTTTGCCATTTTATGGGTCAACTCGACATTCTTATCCGGTGTCCATGGAAATTTTCGGGAAGGAATTCCCGGTTGAAAAAAAAACGTGGAATTCGTCCCCATTTCATGATGATCTGTGAGAATGTTTGGCTTCCAGTCGTGGAAGCGTGCAATGCGTGCTCTTGATTCCGGTTGCTGGAGGGGTAGCCAATCCCTATTCAGATCAAACCAGTAGTGGTTCGTTCTTCCTCCCGGCCATACCTCGTCATATTCGCGATCGTTAGCATCCGGATTGATCACATGCGAACGATGCATGTTTACCCACGTTGAAAATCGTTGCAACCCATCAGGATTAAATGATGGATCTAAAATAATTATGGAATTCTCTAATAACTCATTGATCTCATTTCCAATGGCCGCCGCCAAGTAGTAGCCTAGTAGCAAAGAAGCATTTGATCCACTCGCTTCATTTCCATGAACAGAATAACCCAACCATATGACAATAGGCATGTCGTCCGTATTCATGCTACCGGATTTGGATGAATGGGTGATTTTTTTATGATCTGCTTTGATCTGATCCAGGTTCGCAAGGTTGGCAGGAGTGGAAATGGTAAGTTGGATGAGCGGGCGACCTTCATGGGTTCGACCAATCTCTTCTATGATCATACGATCTGAAGAAGTAGCTACTTTACGCATGTAGTAAAGTAGCTGATCATGACTCACATGCCACTCGCCTGGGTGATAGCCCAGTACTTCTTTAGGTGTTGGAATGTTAGGATTGTAAGAAATTCCTCCGGGCAGATAGTATGTCATGTCTACCTGAGCAAAAGTGAAGGACGAGAGAATGATGAATAATAAGGTAAGAGGATTCTTCATGTTTTCTGAAATTTTTAGAATGCTTAAACTAAAGTAAATGAAACGAAAAAAGAAGAAGGACTTGACAAATGGTGATGACCAGTCACTAAAAGTGTGATGGGTGTTTTTTGAGTCTCCTGATTTTCTACTTTCGGTATATGGAATTTTCTCATCATCCTGGATGGGTCTGCCATAATAAATTTAACTTGTTTTTTATGTTCGAAAGCGGTGGATGAAATGGCTTCCTGAAAGATGCAGATAAGAATAAATATCGGAGTGGTTTTTTACGATAAAAAGGCTCCGGACGACTCTTCTCTGAACATGAGGATGATGAATGAGGGGCAAATTGATGAACGTATCTCTTCAAAAGAAGGTAAAGATAAAACCTGTTCAACCGTATTGCAAATAAAGAAACCTGCTCAATTGAGCAGGTTAAGAATGATTTTCTGTTGCATAATGAAGACTAGTTCAAATTCAATTCCACGCTTCGATTGACAAAGTCCGTAAGATTTTTTCCGGTAAGCATCCCTTGGGAGAGTAATGCCAGATCATATGCTTGCTTTGCCAGTTTTATTTTATCATCGTCCGAATCTGCTTTCAATATTTTCCTGGTTATGGCATGATTCGCATTCACTGAGACAGAAAGCGTCATAGGCATGTCGCCACCAAACATCATTGGTCCACCACCGGTTGCTTGCATATCCTTCATTCGTCGGAGGAATTCCGGCAAAGTAATGGTTACCGGAAGATCGTCCGTCGCCATGGGTTGAACCGTTACACTATTGTTCTTGTCATCAATCGCTTTTTCGAAGATTTCTTTCAGTGTTCCCTGTTCTTTGTCCGACAATATGGATTCTTTCTTTTCATCTTTGTCTATCAATTTATCAATCACATCAGCATCCACACGCTGTAGTTGCAATTTCTCATTTTTCTGCTCCAGATGACTAATGAAATGACTATCCAGTGATTCATTAAATTCGATTACATCATAGCTGCGTTTTTTAGCAGTTTCAATGTAACCATGCTGGTTGTCCTTATTAGTCGTATAAAGAGCCACCACATTTTTATCCTTGTTGGTTTGATTTGCTTCGATGTGCTTTTTGTATTCTTCAATAGTGAAATGCTTATCATCCAGATTTTTAACTAAAACAAAATCTTTTGCTTTATCCTCAAACTTTTCCTCGGAAATCATCCCATACTTTACAAACACTCCTATATCTTCCCATTTAGCTTCGTAACCTTTACGGTCGTTTTTGAATAGTTCGGCAAGCTTATCAGCCACTTTCTTAGTAATGTAGCCATTGATCTTTTTTACATTGGAATCCGACTGAAGATAGCTTCGGGAAACGTTTAGTGGAATGTCCGGAGAATCGATCACACCATGAAGTAATTGTAAAAAATCAGGCACCACATCTTTTACTTCGTCAGTGATGAATACTTGCTTGGAATAGAGCTGAATTTTGTTTTTCTGAATTCCGAAGTCCTTTTTCAGCTTGGGAAAGTAAAGTACACCGGTCAAGTTAAATGGATAATCTACATTCAGGTGAATCCAGAAAAGGGGATTTTCACTGAAAGGATACAGCATCTTGTAGAAAGACAGATAATCTTCATCTTTTAAATCATTTGGAGATTTCGTCCAGATAGGTTCGGTATCGTTAATAATGTTATCAACTTTATTTGTTTTGTATTTTGGATTACCCTCCTTGTCTTTACCATCTTCCACACTCTTATCTTTTTGTCCAAACTTGATGGAAACAGGTAAGAATTTGGAATATTTATCTAGAATGCTTTGAATCCTGTGGTCATCCAAAAATTCCTCCGAGTCTTCAGCTACATGAAGAATAATGTCTGTTCCCCGGGTTTTTCTGGTGCCTTTCTTAATCTCAAAATCAGTCTCACCGGTGCATATCCATTTTGCAGGCTCAATTCCCTCTTGATGAGACAACGTATCAATTTCTACTTTTTTTGCCACCATAAAGGCCGAGTAGAATCCAAGACCAAAGTGACCAATAATCTGCTGGTTATCTGCTTTATCTTTGTACTTTTCTACAAATTCTGTCGCTCCTGAAAAGGCAATCTGGTTGATGTACTTTTTGATTTCATCAGCAGTCATACCAATTCCTTTATCGGAAATAGTAATGGTTTTTTTCTCTTTGTTGAATGCCACTTCGACAGTCAAATCGCCAAGTTCTCCAGTATACTCACCAAGAGAAGCCAGTTGCTTAATTTTTTGTGTCGCATCTACGGCATTGGAAATTAGCTCACGAAGGAAAATCTCTTGATCAGAGTATAAGAATTTTTTAATGATCGGAAAAATATTTTCCGTGTGTATTGAAATAGTGCCTTTTTCTGCCATGTCTGATTACAATTTTTTAATTAGTCTTGATCAACAGAAATCAAATTCTATTCCAGTGATAGAAAACTGACACGTTGACACAAATTTGTTCATTTTTTTAAAAAATGTCTAAATATTCCCGCTTTTGCGACCTGTCATTTCCTTAATGACTTTAAGTTTTCAATCTTCATCTGGCCACAAAAACAGGATTAATTCTCATTTTGAGGTAATGCAATCGCAAATATGATTATTCTCTACCTACTGTAACTAAATGAATAGTCTCTTATCTCAGAAGTAATCACAGGGAAATGCAAAGTAGCAATGTAATGGGGTTAACATACCCACCGAAAGGAGAAGGACTGAAGAGTAACATCGAAAGTGAGTTAGACTCTCTTGTAGATGATGTAATACCGTTTAATACCAATGATTCTGTATCTTGTGGTATCTATATTTTTATATTATGCGACTTATTATACTTTGTTTAATTTTCCTTTTGCCTACTTTATCTCAAAGCTGGGGGTTCTTTGCCCATCGAAAAATCAACAGGTTATCTGTATTTACGCTTCCTCCCGAGATGATCGCTTTTTATAAGAAAAACATCCAATATATCACGGAAAATGCGGTGAAACCAGATATGCGAAGGTATGCGGTAAAAGCAGAAGCTCCCCGTCATTACATAGACCTGGATGTTTATGGGGATTCAGCGGTTTACAAGATGCCAAGATACTGGAGTCAAGCGGTTAAAGTCTATTCAAAGGACACACTGGAGGCTTATGGCATAGTTCCGTATCATATAGACCGTGTAGCCAATTGGTTAATAAAGGCTTTTCAAAATAAGGATGCAGATCAGATTTTAAGACTTTCATCGGACTTAGGTCATTACATAGCTGATGCCAATGTGCCTCTTCATACTACTGAAAATTACAATGGGCAGTTTAGCAGACAATATGGCATACATGGTTTCTGGGAGTCCCGATTGCCAGAGCTATTTACAAATGACTATGACCTCCTTACAGGTAAGGCAACCTATATCAAGAATATACAGCTAAGAGCCTGGGATGCTGTCATCCAAGCACATGAGGCACTGGATTCGGTTTTTTTGTTCGAAAAACAATTGACTACGCAATATCCTGAATCCAAAAAGTACGGATACGAAGAAAGAGGCAACTCTATTATCAGAACATATACCTATGATTTTTCCAAAGACTATCATAGAAGGCTTAATAACATGGTGGAAAGACAAATGAGAACTTCTATTAAAATGGTTGGAGATCTCTGGTTTAGTTGCTGGGTGAAAGCCGGGCAACCTGATTTAAGTGATTTATTGCCGAACACTGAATGGCAGGATTCTCCATTTGTCGTTGATCCAAAAATGAAAATACGAAACCACGAAGCAGGAATAAAAGAGAATTGATCTAAATAATCAAATTCAAAAGATCAGTTTGATCATTGAGGTATTCTCCAAAAAAATGTCTCTTCTCCTTTTTTTCTATCAGCAGTGAGCCATTTCTTTTACCTCCATTACGGTAGTCCCTTTTTCATGGGATTTTTTTGTCTACCCGATAATGGGTGATGTCACCCGTGTATTCAAAGATTTTGGCTACCCATTTTTTTAATGTACCACACGTTGTGGAAATCGAATCACGAAGGAATGCTTTAGTCCCTCGTAGAGAAGTCATCTTTCCTTGATTTCCTCCCTCTGCATAATATCATGGTTATTACCGTGAGCTAGACAGCTTCCATTCTTATCCCTGATCTTATCTGAATTGCAACAAGCGCAAGTGCTCCTCGCCTTGTGCATGATTTTTCGCACCGGAAATACTACCTCATCGGACAGTTTTTGTGAGAATCGGGAATGAATTTTATTAAAAACACTCCCGATATATAGAATCTCACAGATTGCAAATGCTCTTTTTTCATCAAAAGATCAGCATGATATCTCTCCAGACAACTGAAGTTCAGCAAAAGGAGAGTAATAAGGCTGACTCCCTCTTTCACATAGTCAGTCCCCTTTTTTACAGGTTACATAAAAGAGATATGTTCCCCGATCGTGTGCAACAATCACTTATTTTCGGGTCTAAGCTGGCGGACGGTTTCCTCGACTCTCCACATTTCCGATTCACTCAGCTCTTTCAGTTCTTCTTCCAGCCCGGAACGATAATCCTCTTTTTCATTTGCCTCAATGGTTATTCGAGCTTCATTCCCACTTGCGACACTTTCATATAAATCTTCAAAAACCGGAGATACGGCATCACGGAATTTCTTCCACCAATCCAGTGCACCCCTTTGAGCAGTCGTAGAGCAGTTAGCATACATCCAACCCATGCCGTTTTCTGCAATCAGAGGATAGAGGGATTGTGTGGCTTCTTCTACTGTCTCATTGAAAGCCTCGGAAGGGGAATGTCCTTTCTTACGAAGCAGATCATACTGAGCAGCAAATAATCCTTGTATCGCCCCCATCAGGCTACCTCTTTCGCCGGTTAAGTCGCTGTATACTTCTCTTTTGAAATCCGTCTCAAATAAGTATCCGGATCCTACACCAATTCCCAGCGCGATTACACGATCTCGTGCTTTGCCGGTTACATCCTGATGAATAGCAAAGGAGGCGTTTAATCCTTTTCCAGCTACAAAAAATCTTCTCAATGAGGTACCGGAACCTTTTGGTGCAACAAGAATCACATCTACATCAGCGGGTGGTTCAATACCCGTCTGATCTTTATAGGTGATGCCAAAACCGTGAGAAAAGTACAACGCCTTTCCGGTTGTCAGGTGTTTTTTCACCGTGCTCCATTGAGCAATTTGGCCGGCATCTGACAGGAGGTATTGAAGGATAGACCCTCTCTTGCATGCTTCTTCTATTTCAAATAAATTGACACCTTCTTTGAAACCATCTTTTTTAGCTTTTTCCCATGATTTACCTCCTTTTCGCTGACCTATGATTACATTGAAGCCGTTGTCTTTTAGGTTGAGTGCCTGACCGGGACCCTGTACGCCATAACCAATGATTGCAATGGTCTCGTCTTTCAGTACTTCTTTTGCTTTTTCTAATGGAAATTCTTCCCGGGTGACTACTTCTTCTAAGGTTCCACCAAAATCAATTTTTGCCATGTCTACTTTTTTATTTATTTAAAATTCTTTAATACTTAATGTGTTGGATTGTGAGGTTTCTAATTCCTTGATGAAAGCCTCCGTTCGTCGTTTTGATTTGGAAACTGCCACCCTTCCAGAACGTGCAAATTCAAGAATGTCATAAGGTTGCAAAGCCTCATACAATTCATGGGTTTCTTGTTTGGTGCCTGTCTTCTCAATGACAACATGGGGTTCCTCCATTGCGATGACTCTGGCTCCATACTGCCCAATGAGTTTCTCAAGAAGATTGTTTTTTTGAAATACGACAAGGGAAAGCTTATAGAGAGCAATTTCCCGATAGTAAATCTGGTCTTCTTCATATAGGAATGCTCCCAGTACATCTAACAACTTTCTTATCTGTTTCACCACTTTCTCCAATTCCGGTTTGGTCGCAGTGACAACGATAGTATACCTGCCCACTCCCATCACTTCGGTAGTAGAAACATTCAGACTGTTTATATTAATCTTCCTTCGATTCAATACGATCGTGAGTTTATTAAGAATCCCGGGGCTATCCTCTGCCAGAATTGATATGGTATAGTCCTTCTGCTCCATCATTCCAGTCTTATTTTAGATACACAGGCTCCCGATGGCACCATGGGGAATACATTTTCTTCTTTCTCCACTACAATTTCCAGAAGACTTGAACCTTTGGTATTGAACCATTGATCAAATGTACTGTCCCATTCGTCTCTTTTCCGAATTCGCTGTGCTGGAATACGGTATCCTTCCGCTATTTTGACGAAATCAGGGTTATCCATTTCAGTGAATGAATACCTCCTATTGAAAAATAGCTGTTGCCACTGTCTTACCATACCTAAAAAACTATTGTTGAGAATCAATATTTTAACCTCAATCTGGTACTGCATGATCACGCCTAATTCCTGTAGGGTCATCTGGAAGCCTCCATCACCGATGATCGCTATTACTTCACGACCAGGGTTGCCGATTTTTGCACCGATGGCTGCGGGAAGACAGAATCCCATGGTGCCTAGTCCGCCTGATGTGATATGACTTTTCACACGATCAAACTGGTAGTACCTGCCAACCATCATCTGATGCTGCCCTACATCTGTTACAATCACGGATTTTCCTTGTGTTTTTTCTGATAGTTTGTGAATGACTTCCGCCATGGTCATCAATTCACTATCTGGGTAAATGGATTTTCGGATAGTTTTATCCATTTCAACTTCATCGCATGCACGGAATTCCTGTAACCATTCAGGATGAGTATTTTTGTTAATCAATGGCAACAATGCTTTGAGTGCTTGCCTGGCATCTCCATTTATCGCTACATCTGCTTGAATATTCTTATCAATTTCGGCTGAATCTAATTCGATGTGGATCACCTTTGCCTGCTTCGCATAGGTATTGACATCCCCAGTAACCCGATCATCAAACCGCATACCTATGGCAATGAACACATCGCATTCATTGGTTTTCACATTAGGACCATAATTTCCATGCATGCCGGTATAGCCTACATAGAGTGGATGTTTAGTTGAAAAAGCAGATAATCCCAACAAAGTGGCCGCTACAGGAATTCCGGATTTTTCTATGAATTCCTTAAGTTCAGCTTCCGCCCCGGAAAGAATCACCCCCTGTCCAAAAATCAGGTAGGGTTTTTTGGCCCGATTGATTAACTCTGCGACTTTCCTCAATGATTTTTCTTTTAGCTGAGGGTATGGCTGATAGCTTCTTATTTTTTTGCATGGTTCATAAACAAAATCGAACGATTGTTGCTGGGCATCTTTAGTAATGTCAATAAGTACTGGTCCCGGTCGTCCAGATTTAGCAATGTAAAAAGCTCTTGCTAGGGTTTCCGGTATTTCCTCCGGCTTTGTTATTTGAAAGTTCCATTTAGTTACCGGCATGGATATACCGATGATATCCGTCTCCTGAAACGCGTCATTGCCAAGCAGGTGGCTGGCCACTTGTCCTGTGATACATACAATGGGCGTAGAGTCAATCTGCGCATCTGTAATCCCAGTGATGAGATTAGTGGCTCCGGGTCCAGATGTAGCAAAACAAACTCCTGTTTTTCCGGAAGTTCTGGCAAAGCCCTGGGCTGCATGTATGGCTCCTTGTTCATGTCGAACAAGTATGTGCTTTAGTTGATCTTCATAATCATACAAAGCATCATAAACCGGCATGATAGCACCTCCCGGATAGCCAAAAATGGTCTCAATTCCTTCCTGTATCAGGCATTTCAAAATGGCTTCGGAACCTGTTATTCGTTCGGTTTTTACCTTTTTTTCCAAATTTCTTACTAGCACTTCCATATCAATTATCTGTTATGCACCCCTGGGATGCGGATGAAACCATTTTTGCGTATTTATACAAGAATCCCCGCTTAGTTTTCAGTGCAGGAGCTTTCCAGCTTGCTTTACGCTGCTTTAACTCCTGATGACTTATTTCCAGTTTTATGTTGTTTTTCTCTGCGTCTATTGTAATCGTATCTCCGGTTTTTACCAAAGCGATGACACCCCCTTTCTGAGCTTCGGGTGAGATATGTCCCACCACAAATCCATGTGTTCCGCCTGAAAATCTTCCATCTGTTATCAATGCCACCTCTTTGCCAAGCCCTGCTCCCATGATTGCCGCAGTAGGTTTCAGCATTTCGGGCATTCCGGGACCTCCTTTGGGACCTTCGTATCGGATAACAATCACATCTCCTTTTTCTATTTCACCCTTCTGAATTCCATCATTGGCAGCATACTCACCATCGTATACTTTCGCTTTTCCTGTAAATACCAACCCTTCTTTTCCTGTAATCTTGGCGACTGCTCCTTCCTCCGCAAGATTTCCATGAAGTATTTGTATATGTCCTGATGGCTTGATCGGTTGATCAACGGGGTGGATGATCTTTTGATTCGGGGGCAGATCGGGAACATCGGATACATTTTCCTTTAGTGTTTTTCCTGTAACCGTCATGCATTCTCCGTCGATCATTCCAAGTCCAATGAGGTATTTAAGAATGACAGGCATACCCCCTATTTGATGAATATCTTCCATCAGGTACTGACCACTGGGCTTTAGATCGGCCAGGAAAGGGGTTCGGTCACTGATTCGTTGAAAATCAGGTAGTTTGAAATCTATTCCTGCTGCATCTGCAATGGCAAGGAAATGTAGTACGGCATTGGTGGATCCTCCAAGAATTGCAAGCAGTATTACTGCATTTTCAATGGCTGTCCTAGTAACAATATCAGAGGGCTTAAGGTCTTTTTCCAATAGGGCCATCAGGTATTCTCCTGTCTTTTTGGCTTCCTTGATTTTTTCGTCCCCCACTGCCGGATTAGAGGAGTTATAAGGTAAAGCCATACCCAGAGCTTCTATCATCGAAGCCATCGTATTGGCCGTGTACATGCCTCCGCAAGCACCTGATCCGGGGCAAGCTTTTTCTATAACCTGTTGATATTCATTTTCTTCCATGTGTCCGGAGGTTTTTTCACCCCAGGCTTCAAAGACAGAAACAACATCCAGTTTTTTCCCATTGAGGTAACCTGAAGCAATGGTGCCTCCATACACCAGAATAGCGGGACGATCCAGCCGAAGCATGGCCATTAATGCTCCGGGCATATTCTTATCACACCCTACTACGGTAATTAAACCATCATAGCTCATTCCTTTCACTACCGTTTCCATTGAGTCGGCAATGAGGTCACGTGAAGGAAGGGAGTAGCGCATACCGGGAGTGCCCATGGAAATTCCATC
>JAAGOD010023396.1_pt1 | contig 12749 bp, 17 predicted proteins | sample 8389681 | NCBI WGS metagenome assembly JAAGOD01 (sample SAMN13964374, study PRJNA552185) | sponge metagenome | biome: deep-sea hydrothermal vent fields; feature: spots directly above weak diffusing fluid; material: seawater and sediment | host: Tedaniidae sp. KZ-2020 ... | reverse complement strand
TAAGCCGCTTTTGTATTTAATTCCTTGGCATTATTTTCCGGTTAAAAAATTCACCCGCGGCGAGCGGATTCGCCTAGCTTTTGAGGAATTGGGCCCGATTTTTATCAAATTTGGACAAGTGCTTTCCACCAGACCGGACCTGCTGCCGGAGGATATTAGCGTTGAATTGGCAAAATTACAAGATAGCTGCAAACCCTTTGATAGTAAGTCCTCCCTATACAGAGCAAGCCCCAAGCCCCTATATACAGAGCAATGAAGACCCTATACAGAGTAAGCTCCAAGCCCCTTACAGAGCAAGCCCATATACAGAGCAATGAAGACCCTATACAGAACAAGAGTAAGCCCCTATGGATACAGAGCAATGAAGACCCTAAGAGTAAGCCCCTATGGATACAGAGCAAGCCAAGCAAGACACTATACAGAGCAAGATTCTACATATCTCTTACTCGTGCAGCAGTGAGCGCATGTAGAGAAGCTTGTCGGAGGCAAGGCGGTACTTATCCAGGTCTTCCTTGGGTGGGTTGGTGAGCGGACATCCCTCGTACTCCAGGTTCCAGAGGTGCTCTAGGTTGCTGATCTCCAGTGGGAGGGTGTCGATGTCCTGGTTGTGGCTCAGCATCAGCGAGGAAAGGGTGCTGATGCGATGCACGTTGGAGGGGACGTTCTTCAGGCAGTTGTTGGAGAGCTCGAGGGTGGCCAGGATTGGGTAGAGGGGGGAGATGACAATGGAGGCCGAGGAGGAGCCCTGTCCTGCCTCCCCCTTGGAATCGCTCCCCTCCTGGGAACCCCCCTCGCTGGGGGAACCCCCTGTCCCCCCTCCCACTCCTGTCGAAGCTTTTGAGACGTCACTCTGAGCAATAGGAAGGTCCGCCAGATTCTTCTTGGAGGAGGAGGTGAGGGCAGCTGCTCTGGAAATGAAGTTGAAGCTCTTGCTCAGCGCCTCTGCCCTCGGCTGCTGCATTGGAGAGGGCTGCTGAGGCATCTGAGGGCTGAGAGCGTAAGGGTCTGTGGTGTTGGAGCGGGGTTTGAAGGGCTCTTCCATGGAGGCACTCAGGTCTCTGCTCCTGGTGTTCTTGTTGACGGAGCGGAAAAGCTGGACGTCGATGAGGTGGTTGTGGCTCATCTTGAGCGTGGAGAGCTTGCGCAGGTTCTTGTGTGTGCGGTGGCTGCAGAGCTTGGAGAGGTAGCTGGGAGGGGTGGTGGGCATGTTCACTGCAGCCGTGGCACCAGTGCCAAAGCTCTCTGCCAGCCCCGCCCCTCCTCCACCACCACCACCAGACGCAGTCCCACTGTGACACGGAGACAATAGAAACTGCTTCCTCCCACAGGCCTGGTGGTAGCGGAGGTCGGCCAGACTAGCAGCCGGGCAGATAGCGGCATTCAGGTCATTATGAGAGGCATCGAAAAACTCCAAATCCAGCGGATAGTCATTGATGCTCACCAAAGACTTGATGTGATTCTTAGCCAGGTTGAGTTTGGTGAGTTTTGGGGTCAGACAGCAGAGGTCAGTGGGTACAGAGGTCAGTTTGTTGCTGGAGAGGTCAAGCACCTCCAGCATAAACCCCTCCCCTTGCTCCTCCTCTAGCTCCACCTCCTCCAGCTCCTCCAGGAATTCCTCTACTTCCATGGTGGCATCGTGGAAGCTCTCCAGGCGTCGACTGATCACAGCCTGTGTCTGGATGGTCTGCGCCTTGCTGTCCAGAGTCCGAAGGTTGGAGAGGGCGGTGTACGGGAGCTGGAAGACGGAGGGCCGCCTCTCCCTCCCACCTCCTCTGCCGTTGATCTGAGGGAAGGAGCCCCCGACCACCTCCGAGTCCACCTGGAGGGGCATGTTGCTGTGACTATCGCTGCGGTACCCGGAGTCAGAGACTGCCGAGTTGGCAGGGCTGGTTGGCGAGAAGGAACTGAGGTGGGAGGGGCTGTCAGAGGAGATGTTCCAAACAGGAGAGTCGGAAGCTCGTGTTGACGTGGTCGGGAAGGACTCCAGGAGGTTCGTGGCAAGGTAGAGCTTACACAGCTTCGGAGCACACCAGACGGATGCAGGAACTGAGGAGATCTTGTTTGAGCAGACATTGATCTCCTTTAGCTCACCGAGAGAGAAGAGGCAAGGAGGGAGGGAGGTGATCTGGTTCTTTACAGCCTCTAAGACAGACAGCCTTGAGCACTTCCACCCTCCATTGCTCTTGCCCTCTTCACATGGGAGCTCCTTGATCTGATTTCGGCCAATGTCCAAGTTGGTGAGGTAGGGCAGCTTGAAGATCTCAATGGGTAGCTCGGTGAGGAGGTTGGAGGAGATGTCCAGCTGGGCGATGGCGCAGGAGTGATCATGGAGGCGTGGCATCTCACTCACCACTGTCTCCAGCCACTCCTTGCGAATAAACTTCAAATTTTTGCTATTCCACATCACTTGGTAGAATTTCTTCGATGTCTCCGAAGAGAGGGAGAGCTCCTTTGCGACGTCATGGGCCACCTCCTTGACGTAGTTGTTGTAGCAGAGTAGGATTCCAGCCACGTTGAACAGCGAGCCCTTCAGGGATCTGCTCAGGGCTTTAAGACGGGCATCCTTGGCTCCGTGCTGCAGCAGGAACCGGACAGTGTCGGGTTTGTCCATCAGGCAGGCCTGCACCAGAGCCGTCAGGTCTGTGTTGACCGTGGGGTCAAGGTCCATGTTCATGAAGGCGTTGATGTCGGCTCCTCCCTTGAGCAGGATTTCCATCACCTCATGGTGCTCGTTCCGCGATGCCTCGTGGAAAGCCGTCCGTCCTTTGAGGGTGGAAAGGTCAATGCCTGGGGCGGCCTCCAAGTGCTTTACTGTACTGTTACTCCTGTAGAAGGGATCGTCCAAGTTGCTTGCCTGGGAGGAGGGACCCTTCCCACGGACACTCCCCTTGTGGAGGGAGGGGCTATGTAGGAAACTACTCCTCCCAGCTATGCTCCTAGACAGCCTGGGGCTGTCTGTGTGGGTCTTGAGGAAATCCACTATTAGCTTGACCACCTCGGTGTTGTCGTTGATGGCCGCATCGTGCAGTGGAGTTCTGTTCTCAAAACCACTCCTTGCCATCACATCCACCTCGATCTCCGGGAGAGCCTCATTCATGACGTGCTTCTTCTTGTTGTGGTCGTAGAGGAACCCTTTCATCTCCTCCTCCTCTTTGTCCGAGCACTCGGAGCTCTTCAGCACTTCCGTCTGCTCGGCCACCATCAAGAGGTTGCGTACGATCTCGGTGTGTCCGGCCCTGGAGGCGATATGGAGGGAGGTCTCTCCTGGGGAGTCGTCGATCATGAGCAGGGCGGGGAGGCGGTTGAGGAGGGAGACGACTACGTCCGTGTGGCCGCACTTGCAGGCCATGTGCAGGGCTGTCTTGTTGGTGATGGGATTGGCCACAGCCACTGCACCTTGGTCCAGGCAGTACTCCACAACAGACAAGTGGCCATGCTTGGAAGCACTGGAGGGGGAGGGGGGAGAGAGTGGGGGGTCAATAACAGGCAGGAGAAGGGGAGTCAATATAGGTGGGAAAGGGGTGAAGGGATTAAAGGAAGGAGAGGTAGGGGAAGGGATTTCTGCCTTACCACATGAGCAAGTTATCTTTCTCTTCCCCCATAAACTCATTCAGTGCTTCCCTCACATGGGGAAGAAGTGATTTGACCACCATCAAGTCCCCAGTCTCACAGGCCCGAAACAACTCTACACACACACACACACACACAAACAGTCAAACTCACAACTCAAAAAAGATCTATACAGCACACCTTGTATTCTCTCGGCTCTTATAAGGTCCTCCTGGCGCTTCCGTTTCAGCATTTCAAGCTCATCAATCAGGTCAGCACATTCGTAGAAATCGTAATCCATAGCCAAGTCCCTGGCAGTGGAACCTAAACACAAATGTAAAAACAGGCTAATCCCAAAGGGCCTATACTGATCGAAAATTAGCCATCTGGACAATTCAAAGGTGAACTGCTGACTAAAGCCTTCAGGGAAAAGTAACAAGTTTGTCAAAATGTGTGTTTGAGTGTTTGTCAGCAGAGCGGACAAGCAGGCAAAGCCCAGCAGTGATGGAAAAAGGTGTACATCCTGTGTACAGCAGCAGCAAAATCACTTCAAACTCATGTAGCTGACCATTGAAGCTCTACAGCAGCAGGAAAGAGCAGAAATGGAGGAGGCAGTATCCATGGTGTTCCTCACCAAGTACAAAGACAACTTCCAGCATGTGCTACCCATGCATTGCACTTTCTGATTCGGATGCCAAAGATCTCGGCAAGATTTTATTTTTTTTGGGGGGGGGAGGGGGGGGACTTCACCAGACCCCGTGAATTGTGCAAAGTTGAGCTCACCATTATTGTCCACGGCATTAAGGTTGGCTCCATGTGCTACCAGCAATCTCACAATGTCCATCTGGTTCTCGTGGATAGCCTCATCCGAGGAATGGCCTTCCCTCGGGACCTGCACCAGACAGCAAGGCAAATCAAACACCTAAAACCTATCACCGCCTCCACCCTTCACTCACCAGTTTTGAGATCCCAGTGACAGCCATATGCAAGGGAGTCTTCCCACCAGCCCCGCCAGCATTTACTGTGGCTGCATACACAAATTGCCATGACCAAAATGAGATATTTCTACTCTATGGCAGACAACTAAAAAGGATAGCAAAACTACTAATAGCAAAACTACTAATGGTACTTGCATTTGTAAGCTCACCAAGGAAGGAGAAAAAGATGCAAACCTCATGTTTACCTAGCTATAACATGGCTTGCATTGTCCCTCCAAGAGGTTATCTTATCAAAATGTCAAGAAAAGGTAGCTATGTACACAGAAAAGGTTCTTATCTCTTACCCTTGTGTGCTAGCAGAAGGGAAGCACATTCCGTCTCTCCATACTGAGTTGCCTCGTGAAGAGGGTAGTTGCCATTGGCCTCGGGAATATTGGGGTTTGCACCATTTTCCAGCAGGCCCTCCAGAAGCTCCTTGTCTCCATGGTATGCAGCCTTGGCCAGGTCGCTCATTTCTGACTTAGAGTTCCCGCTCATTGTTGTAGCTAAGCTGCAGCACACTGCGGGAAGAACGCTTCACAGCAGCACAACACGAGTCATGCCTCCTCTCATGCCAAAAGAAACTGCTTAGAGCTGCCTTTTTTTTTTGTACACATGCTTTACGGTAGCAATTTGAAAAATTGAATCGTTTAATTAGAACATCATTCAGTGATGATGTCATCATCTTCCCCCTCCTCTAGCTCCTCCTCCTCTTCTTCTTCCTCTTCATCCCCACCGCCCTTCTTCTCCTTGGCACTAACACTACCTGGGATTTTATTGGACAGTTTCTTCAATTTGGCAAAGAAGAATCCATCCATGTTGTGGGTATGGGGGTAAACCCTCCTCGTTAGTGAAATGGATGGATGGAACCGCTTCTCCCGGTACCGGGAGAGCCCTTCTGAGCCAATTTCCACACTGGTAGGGACCACTTTGACATGACGTCGCTTCAAGGCATAGTCCACGACCCACTCATTCTCCTCCACCAGGACAGAGCAAGTGGAGTAGACAAGAAACCCACCTGTGGAAGAATTTGCATCCAAACAGTCTATAGCTGCAAGGATCAGCTGCTTCTGAAGAGCAGAGCATCTCCGGATATCCTTGTCCGACTTTCCTGCCTTCACAGTCGGATCTTTGGCTATGATGCCTGTACCACTGCATGGGGCATCAAGGAGGACTCTGTCAAAGCCAGTCATGACCTGAGGGAAGGTGCGTCCATCATAATTGCACACCACAGTATTGGAAATCCCCATCCGGTGCAGGTTCCCTGCGATGGCTTTGGTACGATCCTTGTTGGCATCATTGGCCATGATGATGCCCGTGTTCTTCATGAGAGCCGCGAGGTATGTTGTCTTCCCCCCCGGGGCAGCGCACATGTCCAGGATGCGTTCATTCTCTTGGGGGGCCAGGGCCATCACGGGGAGCATAGACGAGGCCCCTTGTAATATGTAGTGGCCGGCAAGGTACTCAGGAGTGGCTCCGATAGGGACAGAACTGTCGTACACAACGAGACCAACTTTGGACCATGTTCCTATGGGGTCGAGGTTCACCCCACGGCCAATTAAGCTCTGAGCGAGATTCCGTCTGCGTGTTTTGAGGCTGTTGGTTCGGATGGTGATGGGGCGACGTGTCTCACACGCTTCCAGGAACTCAATCAGCTCACTGACTGGAAAGAGCTGGATAAACTTCTCAATTAAGAACTCACAGTAGCCGTAGTAGGTCATGAGGTCTTTGGCAAGAACAGCTATGTACTCCTTCCTGCGGCGATCTGGCTCACGGAGCTTCTTGAAGTTGCAAAGGACATTCACCACTTCCTGGACTCGTCGGTGGATGCCTTGCAAGTCCTGAGGCTCCTCTTGGAGTTCTTCCTCAGTAGGAAGATGAAATGTTTGCTTCTCACTCTCCTTCTCTCCTTCATGAGAGTTTAGGGATTGAGTATCCATTTCATCATTATGGATGTCAAGGTCCTGGTCGCTGAAACCAGACTCGTCTGCAAAATAGTCACTTTACTCAAAAGATGTGGGAATACCCTCTACCCCAAGTGTGGCTGCCACACATTGTCCTGACGTAATACAACCCCCCCCCCCCCCCCCAACCAACCAACCAAGTATATCCTTACCATTGCTGCTGTCACTCAGCTCCTGAAGTCTGTCACTCATATCATCAGTGGTCTCCTGAAATAGGCGCTCAGGCACTTTCTCAGTTTCCACCTTCTTCTTTTTAGAAGTTGCTTTTTTGTCTGCCAACAGAGCTTTTGTTGTAGCAGCCTTCAGAGTCCTCTTTTTGGTTCTCAGTTTTGCTCTGCTGCCTAGAGCACCAGTCTTCACTTTCTTTACTTCTTCTTGAAGTTTGAGGGGCAGTTCAGGGTCCTTCTGCTTCCTGGCCTTCCTGCCAGGTCCTTTTTGGCTGACATGTTCCTTCCAGTTCTTTCTTCCCATCTTGAACACGTGTCTGCCGATGGGATTTGGTATTGGTCGTCATCTAAAAATGCACTCAAACGATTCTTTCCAATTCCAGAAAGCGCGGTCGCGGTAAACTGTTGAAGGACAAGCCAAGTTGTCATCCCCTCTCTGTGTCTGTGTTTGTTATGTCTTCAAACTTCCCCTCCCAGACCTTTGCAGAGCATGATGAGCTGATTAAGTACGAGTGCAACTTGGCTTCATGCTATGAGACTGAATATCTCCTCAGCTTGAAGTTACAGGAAGACATGATGAACAGTTCAGAAAGTTCCACCGCCTATGATGATGGTTATGAGGTCCAGGTAGGTCTCTCAGCCCGTGCTGAGCCATGCAGCCAAGTTCCTGCTTCCACTAGCTCGCTGCTGAAGCAAGACCCACTATCACAAGATGAACCCATGGAAACGACCAGCTCACACTATCCATACACCAAAAACAACACAGGGATCCCGTCACAAGCTCTTTTCATGCCAAACTCTCTTCAGCAGCAACCTTCAGTCAGCTGGCACTCTCACTCTGCTAATGCCCAGTCACAGGCACACTCCCAACCCCCCGTCTTTCCCGTCAAGAGCAATCACATCATTGTAGATACTCAAATGCAAAATGGCTACTCACTGATGGGGGATTTGGGGCATGGAAACTCACACAGTGAGGGACCATCCAGGAAAAGGATTCGTCTTCACCAACCTGAGCAGCTTTAGCCATGTGTAAGTTTTAACATCACTTCAATTTTTAGCTTTTTGTGTATTTTTTATGGTCCATTATATTTTTTGAAAGAACAGTGCATGGGAGAAATTGGTGCAGTACAAGTATAGATGTCTTAGTTTAGACAGCTGTTCCCCTCTCCAGATTCTGTTTTGTCTCTGCTGTGAACTCGTCATAGAATCTTGCGGCCTTTTGGTTGAAGCGCATGTTACGGTCATTGATATAGTCTACGTCAGCATCTTCATTAACAGCTCTCCGACGACTGAACTTTGAGCGCTTGTCAATTCTGCACAAATGGACGCCACCATTAGAACTAATGTCCTGGATAAGGAGGTGGTCTCATTTCAGGGGTGTAATGTTGGTGGACTCAGCCAGACAGTCTACTGCACCATACTACCACCCAGAACAACTTACTGTTTCTCCAGATCCTCCACCATCCTGTTGATGGCTGCCTCAGGGTCCTTCCTGCCGTGAATCAGAGTATTCACTCCAGGATAGAAGCTCTCTCCCATCTCCTGCTTCTGCTTTTCGTAGGCTTCCATATTGGGCTCCATTTGCTTGGTCAGTCTCTCATACTGCCTGTGCTGAGCCTGGGCAAAGTCTATTGTATAAGAAGAAAACCTTAGAAGCAATATCAGACAATGGATTCACGTCTATACCGGCAAATCCAGTGTCTGGGTTTTTCTTCTTTTTCTTTCTTAGTGACTTTTCCATTTCAATAGCTGATGTTTCAAGGACTTTCACTCTCTCATAATCTTCTCCATTCATTTCAGCTTGCTGAAAGACAGAACTAATCAGTGATTGAAGGGGGGGAGATGAGAGCCCTGGCCCTAGAGTAAGATCACCTTTCTTGCTTCCTCTTCAGCTATCTCCCATTCAATTTTCCTTTTACGGGCTTCATAGTTGGCTGGTAATTTCTTCCGCCTGTCTTCTTCGACCACCTCAGTGTGATTAAGTTTACGAGCCTCATGCTAAATAATACCAAGAGCTGTCAGCATTCAGTAATTACTTCACCAGCAACTTACCCTTCTTTCCCTTAACCTTTCTAACCTGGCCTTTCTTGACAACACAGGGTTACTACTTGTCTGTTCACCAACTTTCTGATCATCTTTCTTGGGGACATCAGAGACATCTTCATCTTTCTTTTCGTCACCACCAGCAACACTAGTATCAGCGGCCGCTGGTGAGCCTTCCGAATGATTTCCACTAGTATCTTCTCTTTCTGAACTCATTTCTGAACTCCTACCCCCTTGGTCGTCTATTTCTTCAGCCTCCATTTTTCACAACAAGGTTGGTTTGAAGGTCAAAGGTCAATGCTGAGCTCAGCATTATTGCAAAATTGAAAATTTTTCCCGCCAAACTCCAAACTGATGCATGCAAGTGGGAAAAAGAAGGAGAGAGCTCTCTGTAGCTACACACCACATCTGTAGTGTTTATACAAGCACAATGAATGACTCAGACTCAGAATTTGAGAAGTTTTTACGGGAGGTAAGACTGAATAAGCATTACTACTGGCTCTTGAGCTTATGGGTGTTCTTTTCTTTATACAGAGCATTTCTTCCTCTGGAATGTCACATCAGTCTCAGCTTTCTCGAGGATCAGACGCAAGTGAGTGTTAAGCAATACGGGTTTGTGCTGCTATTATAACTAGGCATGAAGGCTATGAAGGAAGAAATTATGCATACACCCCTTTTCTGTGCACCTAGACGGGGGTGCACTACATTCCAAGCAACATGATCAAATCATACAGAGTGATCAGGAACTAGAAGCAACAGGGAACAGTTGGTTGAAATTTTCCAGTAACCCTCTACGCAACCTTCAGATCACCTTGCCAAGCATTGGTGAGAAGTTCGACTCTAAGGACAGCTTAGATGCTGCTTCAACTTCAGAGAGTGATATCTACCCTAAGGAACTGAGGTGTGTGTAATACTGCTTTGTGAATAATGGTTTACACGAGGAATCTCTGCTTTACATAAACACAGGGAGATGACATCTCCAGAAGATTCATTGAATCACTCCTATAGAGGAACAGGTTAGTGCCAAACAGTTTAAAAAAATTTGAGGGGTGTAGAATGGGGAGATAAAAAAATAAGGAGGGAGAAAAACATTAGACAGGGGAGGAAAAAAAAAAGTTACAATCCTTCGAGCCGGATTCGAACCAGCGACCTATGGATTTCTATTACCACTACAGTCCACCGCTCTACCAACTGAGCTATCGAAGGATGTAGTGGTGTGGTAACAAAGATGTGTATTTATTGGTTTAATTTTCAGCAAGCCCTCCAAAACCAGGGTTGGATACACTGGAAGAGAATGCAGACAAGAGCAGGTTCTTTGCAGAACTTGAGAAAGGAAAATCTACTCCTATAGATTACTCTGAGCTGAATAAAAAACTGACAGACACAGCAAGAAGCAGCATAAGGAGGTAGTCACACCCGACGCAACATTGTTGCAGCCATAATAACATTTTACATTTGCAGTTCAGCGTCTGAAGAGTATAAAGATGACTTTGAATCAGCCTCTACTACTCCTCAAGATGTTCCATCCTCCTCTCTCAGCCTGTCCTGCAATATCGGCACTGTGGAGCTGGGGACCGCGAAGCAGCATGGTTTCACACTATCACCAATACATACTAGTAGTGAGATGACATCACCTGGTGTAAGATCAAGCCTGGAGAAGTCTTTACCTTTTGAAGGAACTAAACCAGTTGGTGAAAGCATGAAGACAGAACCTCCAGCTGGTGTAAGCTTAAAGACAGAGACGTCAAAACGCAAAGTGACGACTGGGCTGAGTGATAGAAGTGATTTAAAGCTATTGGAGAAAAGGACGAGCAAACCTTCAGCATTGAATGCTGAGCAGCTACCATCAACCCCTCAATACCTCAACTCATCAACCGAAAGTGGCATATCTGCAACTAGCCAGTCCTCTGCCAACATAGATGGGGAACACCTGAGGAAGCTCACCTCCCTAGCACCCTTACCAAGAGACCATGCAGCCACTTCTGACAAGACACGCGGTGGAGTAGACTCCACTTCCGGTATGATTGGTAAGGATACTTATGTTCTGAAGCCTTTGGAAGCAGAAAAGTCTTCGACCTTAGCAAGTTTAGGTAAAAGTGCTAGCACTCAGTCAATCGGTGGGAAGTTGGATGTGCAGGACAGCAGTGCACCAGTTTTGTTAGCGGTGGGCAGTGATGACCCAGTATTGGGGAGGAATACTGGTGCACCATTGAGATCAGCAGGACTGACTGATGTTCCTCCCCCTTCCACAATCCCTGACTGTGCAAGCGTATCCACCAAGAGCATGGACAAAAAAATCTCACGTGACACTCTGACTGCAGTCACTGACATACCCATCACTCCAGTTCCTGACTTGGCTAGCCAGTTAGCGGAACTGCAAGGTTCTTTGTTGACAGACAAGCCCCCTCAAGTCACCAGTACTCAATATAGCTCTCAGCCTCACACTCAGTTGCAAGCTTCAACACAAGGCATTGGCATTGACCTGCCTCATCAAGCTAGCCACCCTCTCCATGAAAACATTACAACAGTTGAACTGGATGAGCTGGCCACTGATTCAGTGTATGGCAATTTAGACATACAGAACATCATTCGAGCCATCACCTGCGAGGAAATAGCTAGTATAGGCAAGGATATTCTCAAAACTAGAAGAAAACAATCTCATTCTCCGCCTCAAATGCCAAAAAGAGCTCGTAAAGCTACAGCCGCTGGTGTATCTGTAGGATCAAAGCAGACTGAATACGGCACAAAGCTGAAACCAGCCCAGAAAGGAATAACGGGAAGGAAGAAGGTTCAGGGGGTCCCAAGCAGGGAACAAAGGGTTGTGGCAGCAAGACAGAAGGAGAGTATGCAGGGACAAAGGGGCATGGCAAAGCAGAAGGCGGGGCTCTACAGTAGCAGGGAGTCGCTTGCATCAAAGAGTGACTCATCTGTCCAGAAGAAGAAAGCCGCTTCCGTTTCAGCTCACACTAGATCCCAATTCAGCAGCCGTGGGAAGGAAAATGGCACTGCTCCAAGACAACTTCCCAAGAAATCTAACCTTCCCCAGAGAGGTGGGAACAGTGCTACCAAGACCAAGTCTGGCCGCCCCAATCAAGTCAAACTCTCTCCTGAGGTCAGCCGCAGACCCTATTCACCCCCCACTTTGGAATCCATCAGCAGCAGCCCCTCATCTATGGACCTCATAATCAACACTCATTCACCTGGAACACCACATGGGAAAACCTTACCAAGAATGACAAACGAGCCTTTCAAAAGAGAGGTATTATGATAGACTATGCATAAATATAATATTCTTATTGTTTCGACTAACTGCAGGATATTACCGGACAGCTGGCTATGGAATTCAAGCAAAGAGAAGATAAGATGAAGAGGAAACATGAAAGTGAAATCACTGAGCTTAAACAAGAGCTGTTTTCTCTCTCTGTGAAGGTATACACACAAAACCATTACCTCTTATTTTGGAGTGATTTCTTGGCTGCCCTGGTATTTTTTTAGTTGAAAGATCTTGAAATGGCCCAGAACACACGCAAGCTTCTTGCCCATGGAAAGGATGCGGACATCTCACACGAAGAGAAGGTGGTTCTCCAGAAAGAAATAAAGGAGCAAGAAGTCTTGCTCCAAGGATATCAAAAGGTATGCACACCTCTCACTTGTCTGTGCGTGAGAGAGCCTAAAATAATATGATGAGTATTTTCACGTGGAAGGGGCGTAGTTGAGCAAACCCTTATGGCTACTGCTTTTAGCACAATTGTGAGCTACTTACCTCAACTTTCCTCCCTCGAATGTGTTCTACAAACTGCTGTCCTGGTTTTTTGGACAGGGAATTGGATGGCGTTGCAGGATTTGTGTTATTATTGTCCCTTTTGGGGATTCTTGGAATCACTGAATGCGCGGATTACATTAGCTGTACAATGTAGTGTCGTCATAACCTATTAGCTAACTCTTATCAATATTTAGTGACAGTCAGTTCCGAACAAGTTCTTGGTACATGTGCTGAGAATCTTTTCTTCGGACTTGCGCTAGTGGCCAGATCACTGAGTGGGCCCACT
>JAAGOD010045545.1_pt1 | contig 12791 bp, 18 predicted proteins | sample 8389681 | NCBI WGS metagenome assembly JAAGOD01 (sample SAMN13964374, study PRJNA552185) | sponge metagenome | biome: deep-sea hydrothermal vent fields; feature: spots directly above weak diffusing fluid; material: seawater and sediment | host: Tedaniidae sp. KZ-2020 ... | reverse complement strand
CACCTTTCCGACTGTAGACACTGTACCAACACAGGCACGATACCAGACCTGGGAAGCACACAATCAATGCATCACTACCAGGTCAGTGCATACTCACACACAAACACAGCTGCACACACACACACAAACCTACACTCATTTTTATACTGATGCATGAACATGCAGCTCCAAAACTCAGTTTGCATACTAACACACAAACTCACACACAAACAAACCCACTCACTGTATTAGCTCGTCAATTGGAGGATTCTTGTCTTTGGACAATATTTTCCTGCAAGAAATAATACCACACATCCTCTTAAGCACTTGTGGAGGGTCAAAGGTGACAGAACACCTCACCAGCTCTCATTCTACGCTGGACCCCCTGAAATGAGGTCGCCCCTCTAATCAGGGTCCTTTGATTGGTCCCAAAGATGTGGCCACGGATTAGAGGGTCTATCTGCTGTACTCCACTGCAGGGCAAACAGCCTCACTATGGGGGCCTCAAAGCATGCCAACCACACATACTTGTGGGCTCTGAACCACCACCAAGTAATTGCAAAAGGTAAAAGGTCACCATAGCAACAAGCACTTTGATATGGTGGGGGGGGTTTGCATCATGTGGGCTGTAAGGGGGCAGGATATTGTACAAGATGATGTGGGTGGGTATGGTATGTGGAACATTGTGTGGGTACAAGGTTCTGTCTCCTAGAGCACTTCCTCACTTCCCCCCCTCCCCGGCAGCAGACACTACTAGGTGTTCTAGCTCTCCCTGGGGCTCACAGTCCTACCTGGCTGACTGAACTGCAGCAAACTTCTCCTCGATATCCACACTCTGTGCTTGCTAAATAACAAAGAAGAACAATAACGTCATACATAAAGAACAAGAACAATAAGTCTTACGTCATACACAATGACGACACATTATTATCCGATTATGTCATCACAAACACAAAACCAAATGTAAGTGTCCTTTTCACAATCACTAGAATAACACCTTACATTTACAATGGAGTCCAGTGTGTTCTTTTCTAGTTTCACCCCCTGTATCGACAGCAGGTCATCATCTTCCACCATGTTCCTCCGTTTCGAAAGTTCCTCATCTTTGCGGTGCTAGGTGGCCATATTTAGTGTGGTGACTACAAACTCTATCATACAACTCAAAATACCTTTCTCAACTCTACTGTCACCTCTGACCGCCTCTGTTTCATATCCTGATGCACCAAAAACATTTTGGTTCAGCATCAAGTGTCATAGCAACACATGCACCTAGTCAAGTAAAACTTACAGCCAAATCCCTGCCTTTATTCTTAAAGGCCTTTAACCTCCCTTCTGACATGGCTATGCACTACCTATGGGTGTATAAAGGGTGAAAATGATGTGAAATAAGGGGACAAACACCTACCTCTTTAGAACGCCTGGAGCTAGTGGCAAATCATGCTCTTGGGGAGGAAAATGGAGAAACAGCTTCCCTGCAGCCCACCTCCCGTGGCAATCTACCGTGGAGAGCTATACAGGGAGAACTAGAGGCTAGTAGAACTCAGAGCTCTTCTTTGGTATTTCTTCATGTGTATTTGCACGTGCACTGGAAGTCTCCATTTACGGAAGTTTTACGGAAGTGGGTTGCTGACGTTTGCATTTTTCTGGACAGGTTGTAGCTATGGAGAGCCCCCAAAGCAGCCCTTCTCTGGACAACAAGAGGCAGTTGAGGAGAAGAAAGATATTAGAAAACGCAAAATCTAGAATGGATAAGTTAAAGAATACACAGAGGAGGTAAGGAGCTGAAAGAGGATGTATTCTAATTAAATCACACCTTCATTTCCAGTCCAACTTTGGTTGAGGAGCACAGTAGGAATGACCATGTGAACCCAATGACCTTATTAGGTGACAATACAAGTAAGGAACTTGTGATGCTGAATTGCAAAGGGATTGATTTAAAGTTTCAGTTCCAGACCCTCCAGACGAAGTTATTCCAAAGCAGACTTCTTCAAACCCTGTACCTTCTCCACAGCAGTCAACTTCTCCAAACCGTCGGACTCAGTCGGTCTCAAGACTGACCTCTGCTGTGAATGCTTTCACTTCAAGGAGAATGTGGAGGCTTAGAACTGTATTGACGGTGGTTTGTGCTTTGAGTTGTGTGATCCTGGAGACCACTAGGGGCATTGTCTTCTCCAGTGTTGTAGTGTTACTTCCAATGGACTGTGCACTGTTGCTGTATGCAGTGTTGACACATTGTCCCTCTCCATCTGACACGGGTGGCGGTAACCCTTTAGGGAAACTGTCTCTCTTGAAGGTCCCTCTAATGATTCTGTACCCAACAAGTGCAGAATGGTTTGATTCAGTATGCCTTTCTCTGCTGCTGGGTGGACTACTACTATGTGACACTCTATTCATGATATTTGGCATCATCTTATTAAAACCCATATTCAGCTTTGCAGAATTATCATTAATAATATGAGGAAAGTTGTGCCATGTGTCTTTCGCGCGTGCTTCTCTTTGAAAAATTTAAATTGGCGCGGAATGGTGGTGTGGATTAAATAGAATCAGCAGCAGTCAGTCAGAAGGAGCAGGCAAAAACCATGGAAGAGTCTCCACAAAGTACGAGCTCTGGATTGATTGAAACACCTCAGACATCTTTGGACCAGACTGGTGACTCTGGGGGCACCCCTGCTGCAAATGAAAAGGTGATTTTGCCAGCTTGAGTTGTTCACTAAAATTATAAGCTTAGCCTTTTTTTTCTCCCTTAGAGGTGGAATTTGAGGGCCAGGAAACCACGACAACCTGCCCAGCAGCTACAAGAGGAGGAGGAAGAGGAAGAAGGAGAAGACGAGGTGGAGGAGGAGGCAGTAAGTGAAGAAGAGGAAGAGGAGGAGGAGGTGGAGGAGGAAGAGGTGGTTGTGAAGGAGAAACCACGTCGGAGGACCAGTGCCAAGGGTAGTGGTACTGGGAAGGGGGAGGAGCAGTGGGAGGCGCCCGCCCCCAACCCAAGGAAGAGGAAAGCCGTCACCACCACTACTACTGCCAGAGCGCAGCCAGCTGCCAAACGCAAGGCAACAGTGGCAGCTGTCGTGGCCAACGCCAGCAGGAATGTCAGTGGCAGAGCTCTTAAGGGAAAGACACTCTATGACGCAGTGGTATCTGGAAAGGCGTCCTTGAAGGTCTGTTCGCACAGCATTAGAGCTTCATAGCAAGTCATTTTTGTTTCATGTAGGGTGTTGCTAGTGACTGGGTGCGTCGCTATGAGGAGGATGCTGAGTCAGCAATGCTGGAGCTGGTGCAGTACTTTGTCCTGTGCTGCGGGTGCCGTGCGGAGATCACCATGGAGATGTACCGCGGGGAGATCATTGACGTCATCAGGTCCCTGACGGAGAACTTTGCCGAGGACAGTGGGGACTACCCTCTCATTATGACAGGCCCTGGACAAAAGAAATTCAAGGTAAGGAGTGAAAATGATCCCACTACCCGCTTGTCTGGACCCCATAAGTGGGGCCACCCCTGCAGTTAGGTTAATTGTGATTGTCCCAATGCTATGAATGAGGCCACCCCTCTAGTCAGGACACTTTGACTTGGCCGGCTTAGGGGGAGTCCACTGTATGAGGTACTGCTCCTTCCCCTCTTCCTTTTCCAGGTGCTGTTTTCAACGTTTATTTCGGTGCTGATGGAGCAGTGTCAGAACAGTATAGTGTACGATGAGTACATGCTGGACACACTCATTGTGTGGCTGGTTGGGTTCACGGACTCCCAGGTGCGGGCCTTTCGACACACCTGCACCGTGTCATGTGAGTCAGGGTGTGTGTGTGAGGGATGGAGGGAGAGTGTAGGTGGGGCTGGTGTGAGCATTGTGTTAATTCCGCCCAAAATGCTTCAGGTGTCAAGTTATTGAGTGCTCTCATTGACATTGCTAACAATGTCAACTACATCCTGGACAACACCCAGGTAAGCTGGGGTCAAAGGTCAAGCTGGGTATGTGGCAAAAAAAATTAACCAGTCCTCTCTCGGTCCTTCCAATGTAGCGTCAAGTTGAGGCTGAGCGCAAACGGCAGCTGGTGAAGCGGACAGAGGCGGGCCAGGCCCAGCTGGAGAAGCTGGTGGCCAAGCGTGGCTCTCTCCAGCGCAACAAGAACGAGCTGGAGGATGTGATGAAGGGACTCTTCTCTAGCGTCTTTGTGCACCGCTACAGGGACGTGCGTGCTGAGATACGAGCTGCCTGCATCTCTGAGCTGGGGTACTGGCTCATCCACTACAGGTCAGTGGTCAGTGGAAGGGGAAGGAAAACGGGTGAACACACCATTTTCCTGCTTTGAAGTGCAAATCTACCCCTGAACTCCCATCCCCCTCTCCCTCCCCTCCCCCTCCCCCTCCCCCCACAGTGTCAAGTTCCTTGCTGACAACTATCTCAAGTACGTTGGGTGGATGCTGTTTGACAAGGTGGGGGAGGTGAGACTGGCCTGTCTCAGGGTGTTGGAGGAACTCTACTCCTCCAACGACCACGCCCCACACCTCGAGCTCTTCACTGCCAGATTCAAGGTGCGATCGTAATAGTAGAGGGTGCACTTTCATGACCATTGAACTTTGCACCTTGAACTTTAAACTTTGCCCTTTTAACCATTGAACTTTTGCCTCCCTCTCCCTTGCAGGAGCGGCTGCTGTCTATACGTTTGGATGTTGACGAGCCCACGGCTGTGACAGGCACCAACGTGCTGACGCACATGCTGTCCCTGGACCTTCTGGAGGCTGAGGAGTGCATGGAGGTGTGTGAGCTGGTTTTTATGGAGCACCGTGCCATCAGCCACGCTGCGGGGCAGTTTGCCATCAACTACCTCTTCTCCACAGACTTTATGGACCGCGCTCACCAGAAACCAGTAACAGCAGGTCAGTGCAATAAAACCTTGGATGTCAGTTCTAATCTTGCTTGAAGTTCAGTAGAGAAGTAAAATTATGGATACTCTCTATAGTGAGCTCTATATTTCAGGCAAGAAGAAGCCTAGTGAGGGTGAGATCCAGCTGATGGAGCTGATTAGGTTTTTCTGCGAGGTGAAGATCCATGACCACGCCCACTACTTTGTGGACAGCTTGTGGGAGTACTGTGAGGTGCTGCACGACTGGGAGGCCATGAGTCAGCTCTTGCTGGACGACAAGTCCAGCTTCTCTCTCAAGGACGAGGAGGTCAGTGCCCTCATTGAAATCATGACCTGTGCTGTGCGCCGAGCAGCTGGAGCCACACCCCCTGCAGGACGGTCCAGGGGGAAGGTGAGTCTTTGTGTCAGCAGAATTTTTCTTATCTCTGGAGATATTTTGCAGGTGATGGGCAATAAAGAAAAGAAGGCAATGGAGGCTATTAAAGAAGATATGACCACTCACCTGATGGCCATTTTGCCACAACTGATAACCAAGGTTAGTGGTTGATTTTATATTGCATATTTTGTGGCCCCCTTGCCACAGCTGGTCCATTAGCTCAGTCGGTAGAGCGTCGTGCTGATAACGCGAAGGTCGAGAGTTCGAGACTCTCATGGACCACATTTTTTTTTCTTTTTTCCAACTACATATTTTTTCCCCCTTTTTGTAGTATGGAGTTGATCCTGAAAATGCCACCAACTACATATTTTTTTCCCCTTTTTGTAGTATGGAGTTGATCCTGAAAATGCCACCAATTTGATCAGTATTCCACAGTATTTTGATCTAGAAGTCTACGCAGAAAGCAGGCTTCAGAAAGTGAGTGTTTAGTTCTCTCTGCCGACAGTAGGGATGGAATTTTTTTAGCATCTTGAAGATCTCTTAAGCCACCTTCACCAGCTGACAGTGAAGCATGTGGAGACTACAGTGCTGGATGAGTGCGCGCAGACCTTCCATTATCTCCTAGATCCTGACTTCTCTTTGCACTCAGCTGTTGTAAGTATGAATATGCCTGAAGGTGCTGAAATAGTCTCTGACCCTCCCTCCCCTCCCCACCTCTCCCCTCTCACTCCAGGATGTTTCATTTCGAAGGCTCGCGGATGAACTGGTGGAGAGCTTCAAGCAACAGAGCTCGGAGTGTCCTGACCAATCCATGGTCTGTCGGCTAGCTGGACTGATGCTTGAATTTTAATTTCTCTTTGTCATTTTAGCTTGAGGAGAATGACGAGGAAGGATTCAGTCTCATGCTGTCCATCAGGAGACTAGCATCCTATTTCAAGTCAGTCTTGTTCCCCCAGCTAATTGCCTTTACACCAGTTTCCCTTTTAGGCTCCGAGACCTGTCAGGGTCAAAGTTCAGCGAGGATTTGAAGACTTTTTTGGGTAAGAGTGTGAAAGGGGAATGCTCGGAAAAGGTCGGTTGATCCTCCTTGTTCAAGTGTTGTGTGTGATGTGCCATGATTGTTGGCATGTCAGATTGCGGAGAATGTCGTGTGCTGCATGAAGCTGGAAGTGATGTGGGCGGTGCATAGACTGGACCAGGAAACTTCTCCCTCCAGGGTCAGTCCTAGTCCATACTCCTGAAGTAGACTTCATTAGTGGCAACGAAAATTTTGCCTCTCAGTCTCTTCCCCCCTCGCTCACTCAGGATATTCTGCGAGCCGTGCATGTGAAGATGCTCCACCTGTTCGAGCAGTGTGAGAAGCTGATCAAGTTTGGCCGTGGGAGTGGTCAGAGGGAGGCCTACGTGACCCTGACTGACCTCCTGGTGGTCTTTGCTCGGCAGCTCAGACAGAACACGCAGCTGGCCAGCCTCGTGTATCAGCCGGAGCCCTCCCTACAGCAGACACTGCAGGTATGGGGCCTCCATTCTCTGGACAGTAGTCACATGTCAGGGTTCAGACTTAACAAACATCCTTCCTTGTTGTCCAGGACTATGTTATGGATTACGTCATCAACAGTAATGACGATGATGACGATATAGAACCGGCCACGGATGAGGAAGCCCTACAGATAGCCGAGCGGCTGAACGACAGGCGCGTCTTGCTCGCTGCCTTCCTCAAGCTCACCATGTTCCAGGTCATAGAGACCAAGATGGCTTCTCCCATATGGGGTCACTTCATTAGCGTAAGTTGGCTGTGTCACATCTTGTTAGCTGTGTCAGATTGCATTAGCTGTGTCACGTGGTGTTCACATTGTTCAGCAATATCACAACTTTGGTGACCTGATTCGACTGAACATGAACAAGATCCGTGAGACCAACCCTATTGGCTGGTACAAGACGGCTGTCACTTGCCTGACAGATCTCTACAACCAGCTGAAGGAGGAGGGGCTGGACCACACCTCAGATGGGTGGGCCGGGCTCAAGGAGCTGGCAAAGAAGTTTGCGCTCAGCCTGGGGTTTGACGCCATGAAAGTTCGTCAGCCTCTAGTGGGAATTCACAGGCAAGAATCATGAATTGAAGGGAACCTCTGGATAAAGGAGACGTCTGTCCATTGTAGAGAGGTTATCTTCTCTCAAATTGGCACTTTAGAGAAGTTGACTTTTGGGAAAAGTTCCACGATATCTTTGATTGAGAAATTTTATTCCTTTTTCAGGGAAGGTATCATGTTTTCCATGTTCCGTCAGGAGGCCCCAGGGCAACCCGTGAACCACGCCAAGCCTCCACCTAACCTCGACTTCCTCTACGTGCTCTCCGAGTTCAGCCACCGGCTGCTGATGGTGGACAGGTGTGGGGAGAGAGGCGTGCTCCCCTTCCTCCTCAAGCAGCTCCCCGAGGGCCAGTTCAAGCGTATCCAGGACAGCAAGTTGCCTGGCTGGGACCCCCTCATCGCCTACTTCAGGATCACCCAGCCCAACAAAGGGGGCGTGGCCACGGCTGCTGGGGGACGTGGCAGGAAGAGAGTTGCCAGAGGTGGGCTTTGAATAGAGTACACGTGAAACTTGGAATTTTAGATCATTTTTTCCTCGATAGTTGCTGACGCTTCAGTGGGTGCACGCCCTGCTAAGGTTTCCAGAGTGGAGGCACCTTCACCGGCTGGCTCGGATGCAGGTTCCGAGGAGGAGGGTGGGGCCAGTGAGTCCGGGTCCCCTCCACCCCCTCCTGAGGGGGGGAGGAGGACCAGGGGGAGGGGCCACCAGAGGAAGGTTCAAATCAGTGATGCCTAGAGATAATATAGACATTCAACTCAGTAGTCTATCTTTTTATCCAAGAACACTAGAGTACATTATCCCGTTAAACCTCAGTACCAGACAAAACCCCCATTGATTATTTCGATGCTGCCTACTATAGGTGTGAACATGACACAAACAGTGTGTTTGCTGTCACTGGGTCTAATGGTGCTCCCTATTATAACTGTGAACAAGTAACAATCATGTTGTTTACAACAACAACATTGCTACTTGCAACAAATATGATTACTTTTTTGATGCTGCTAATTGTTGTGAACATGTCACACATCAGGTGTTGTGCTGTTGTTGCTGATGTGTTTGTCTGGCTGTCAGAAGTTGGAGAGCGACATCAACATTGTTGCCAGTGTGCTGGAGGGCCTGGACACTCTCCTGCCGGGAAAACCCCATAGCCAGTAGCTGCTCCACCTGAAACCACATGATGTCATAGCAATAGCTGTGTCGTCACGTGATATGACCTTAGTGGGTGGAGCTAACTTACCAGGTGCTCAGGAGGATGGGGAAGCTCCTGTCTAACTGGCCGACTAATTACTATCCTCCTCTGATGCTACAAGTGAAAATTTAAAATTCCCCATATTTTTTCACTTAATTAGAACGGCTGGCATACGTACCTGTCTGTTGTACATGGCTGCCATAAGTTGCTCTATCTCGTCCGTCCTCTGCTGAGCTTGCACCGAGAGGCTGGCCCCGCTGAAGAGGCGAGGGGGAGGGTCCCTCGCTAGGACCTTCTCCAGGGAGGCACTCGCCCAGCCAGGGGAGCATGGCAGGGACACACCCATAAACCGCACCAGCAACCCACCTAGCTGGTATAGAAATACAGGGGGGGGGGGGTCAAGTTGGATGGTTGGTTGGTGGTGAGGAGGGGGAACACTTACCAGTCCTGATACTGTCAACCCCAAGGAACTGACTGATGTGGACGAAAACTGCAAACAACATAAACAAACAACAAAATGTGAAGCTGCACTCAAATCATTAGGTGAAATTGGTGAATATTCAGAGAACTGAAGAGGATGAGCAGCTGAATAAACTGACCAGTGCTGCGAGGATGTAGAAGGGTAGGTTGCTGGAGAGGGGGAGGTCGGCCAGCCGGGAGTGCCTGGGGCTGATGGTACACACATACTCTAGAGCCAGGGTACCCACCACAGAGTACCTACACAGTGCCACAGCCTTTTGATCATTTATTCAGAGGTCAAACTGCAGTACACTAAAATGTTACTCACAGCAATGCTCCGGGGATGAATTTCAGCGGGAGTGTGGTCTTGTCCACAGTGCTGAGCAGGGCTGTGTACAGGACCATAGAGACTGCACTGGACAGCACCACATAACTCTACAACAGTGGATGAGTGGGATTAGAATGTTCCGTCATAGTTCGTTTATGTCTTAATTGGGGAAAACTGAAGAGGATCCAAATAGACTTTTGGATCTATTTCAACATGTGGGGGGGTTGGACCAATGATCATTCAAATTAGCGAAAATTGAATGGAAGCAGTTATTTTCTATATAATGCACACCAAAGCTATTCGGATTTTTGAGGGTTCAGTGGATTTGAGGGTCCTCTATAACACGGAACAAGTTATTGCTATTGCACGCACCATGAAAGAGGACGAGCCCCGCCTACGCTCAAGGAGTCTGCACTGGTAAAGGATCAACGCAGCTGCCAACCACAGTCCTATGGAGGGGAGTGCCCATATACGGACAACCAGCAGTATCGCCTACATTACAATGTATCAGTCACACCAAACACATAAGGGGGAGGGGGAGGAGCTTACTGGGTGGGAGTTCCTGACCACAGATAGAGTGCTGAGAAAGGAGTTAGCACTGGTCAGTATCAGCAGGGACTTCACCCCAGGAGTCTTATCTGCAGACATCACAGCCTTAGGATGCTTGAGAGTCATTATGGAACACCCTAGTACTTACAAAACCCTGGATCCCGATTCATCCCCCACACCAGTTTTCTGACTTGAGCTGCAAAATGGGAGGGGTTTCAAAATTAAGCCACGCCCATTACGTCATCCCACCCCTAAAAATTTGTCAACGTGTCCAAAGTTAGTATGCAAAGCCAAAGGTGATTCTTGTCTGAGCGTTTTTGGTGATGGCGCAGCCTGTTTCTGCTGTTCTTCTTGGGTTGTTGTTCACCTGCCTACTAGTGGACGCCTTCTACCTGCCAGGCCTCGCCCCTACCAACTTTTGCGAAGAGGAAATCAGGAAGGCCCTTTCAGAGAAAGAACAGAAGAAGTGCAAAGTGAGTTGGCTAAGGTTAAAGCTTGAATATGGGAGTCTAGTTTGGTCTATATTTCCACAGTCTAATGTGTATGTTCATGTGAACAAGCTTGACTCAGTGGAGACAATAATTCCTTATGAATATTCAAGGTGAGTAACATTGGACATTGTTCCTGCGCATTTTTTGATGTCCCTCTCTTGTGTGTCCCAGTTTTGACTTCTGTGAACCTGGGGAGGACTCCAAGGACAAGGACCCTGTAGAAAACCTTGGCCAAGTGGTATTTGGTGAAAGACTCAGAGCGTCTGCTTATAAGGTAAAAGCGCTCTCGTGCTGGTACTTTGACCCTAGTTCACTGTTCTAGCGTCTCTCTGTTCTATCTATCAGATTAAGTTTGCCAAGTCGGAAGGTGACAGCAAGCTACTCTGCTGGAGAAACTACACCAATGATAAAAAAAATAAGAAGGCAGATCAGGCGAAAGTGGTTTTCCTCTATGACCGTATCCATGAGAACTACATGCAGCAGTGGGTGATTGACAACATGCCTGTGACATGGTGCTACAGTATCATGGAGAGCAAGGACCCCTATTGCACCACTCGCTTCCCCGTAGGCTGCTACGTCACCCCTGAGGGTGTCAGACACGATGCTTGCTACCTCTCGGTGAGTCCGAAATAGAAAGCTAACACTCCTTCAGCGCTGGCCCGACCCTTCCCTGGTCAAACGTTGATTGCAAAGGTCTGATAGAAGGTGGTGGGGCAGGAATGTGAGTCTAACCTTCCATATCTGTGGACTGAGAACATGTACAGTGTAGGCACAGAGCAAGTGCCTTAGCTGAGCAGTGATGGTGTAGAGTGTACGTACAGAGAGCTTCACATGGGCCCCTAATTCAAACCATGTGGTACGTAATATAGTACTGATCCCAAAAGGACCACTTTTCGATGACCCTGTTGTGATAGTCTCCCCCTTTTGCTGTAGAACCAGTTCACGGAGAAGGGTGCCACATATATTTTCAACCACGTCCACCTGATCATCTCCTATCACAAGGGGACGGGCAAGCACAAGTCCACTGATGGGCGTGTGGTCAGGGCTAGGGTGCAGCTGGCAAGTTGTGACACTTTCCCTTGCTCTGAGAAGTCCAAGCCGATGAAAATACCTAGTCGCAAGGAGATGGAAAAGATGAAGGCGTTGAATATCCCTTACACCTACACTGTGGAGTTTCAGGTTAGTGCTGTTCCCCTCTCTCCTCCCCCTCCCCCTCCCCTCTCTCCCCCTCCCCTCTCTCCCCCTCCCCTCTCTCTCTCTCCCTCCCTCGCCCCTCCCACCCCTCCCTCCCTCCCTCTCTGGCCTATGCAAGGACACCAGCATACCAAGACAACAGCGTACTGGTTGAGCTATTGATGTTCATTCCATTCCTCACATTCAGCGAACTAGATACTCCTAGAGGCTTCTATTTGCATTTTTCCCTGACCACAGCTGAGCTCTCTACCCCCAATGGTCCCAGGTACCCTCTACAATAGGCCCATTTTAGTGTTGCTGAGTCCTGCCTAAGCTACCCTGAATTTTGCAGATTCCAAAAAAACCACACGCAAAATTCACTTTTTCAAAATTTCATTTGTTAGCACATGGTCATTCACTTAATTAGATACAATTTTACTGTATTTTAGGAGAAGGAGGACATCCGGTGGGCGTCTCGCTGGGACTACATCCTGAGCTCCGTCCCCCAGAGCAACGTGCAGTGGTTCAGTCTCGTCAACTCTGTCCTCATCACCATCTTCCTCTCCGCCATGGTCGGCATGATCCTCATGCGCTCCCTGCACAGGGACATCATGAGATACAACCAGTCTGAGGCTACGGTAAGCAGACGGAGACAGCTAGCTGGGTCACATGACCACAGAGCCAGATCACATGATCACAGAGCCAGGTCACATGATCCTCGTGTACTCTTTTGCACAAGACTGATGCAACAGGATAATATAACGTGATTGTGGTCACAATGCTGGATCACATGTCAAGTAGAGGTGGCCTCATCATCTCCCCCTTTCCTTTAGGATGACATCCAGGAGGACTTTGGCTGGAAGCTGGTCCACGGTGACGTGTTCAGACCCCCCACTGCCATCATGTTGCTGTCTATCAGCGTCAGTACCGGGACCCAGATCCTCGTCATGACCTTGGTGGCCCTCATCTTTGCCTGTCTCGGTTTCCTCTCCCCTCCCAACCGCGGTGCCCTCATGACTGCTGTGCTGGTAGGCCAGAGGGTGTGTGTGTGTGTGTGTGTGTGTGTGTGTGTGTGTGTGTGTGTGTGTGGGGGTGGGTGGTGGTGGGCATTAATTAGGGTTTCCCTTTCTCCAGGTGTTCTATGTCTTCCTGGGCTGTGTGGCTGGATATGTGTCAGCAAGGCTTTATAAGAGTAAGTGAGGTTTTCCTGCTGTGAAGCTCCCTCAGCCTTCCCTCTCCCCTCCCTCTCCCCTCCCTCTCCCCTCCCTCTCCCCTCCCTCTCCCCTCCCTCTCCCCT
>JAAGOD010017014.1_pt1 | contig 12814 bp, 12 predicted proteins | sample 8389681 | NCBI WGS metagenome assembly JAAGOD01 (sample SAMN13964374, study PRJNA552185) | sponge metagenome | biome: deep-sea hydrothermal vent fields; feature: spots directly above weak diffusing fluid; material: seawater and sediment | host: Tedaniidae sp. KZ-2020 ... | reverse complement strand
TCTAGAGAGTCAGCTAGGAACCTGGAAACACTCTCGTCTCAATGAAGAAGTGTCTTGGTCGGAACTTTTCTAAAATAACTCTATTTGGAGCACACCTTCACTATTATTAGTTTCCATGGTAACAAGAGCTGCCCGCCCTGCCCCCCCTCCCTCTCATAAATTTGCGCGTGCTTATTGGAGGGGGGGAGGAGGAAAAGAAATAAATAAATCATTGTCCAGAATTAAAATAAAATACTCACAGAAAAGTATAATGATGCCTGCCATTTTGGACAGTAAAAAACAAAGACACACCTACCAGTTACGCAGGACCACACCAATCAATATCTCTGCTGGTTATGTCTATTTGGTCCTGGGCCAGCATACGCGGGGGGCCTGGAAGGTGGTACGGATTGGAATGGTGTGTACGCAGCTGCAGGGAAGGGTTGTCTGGCTGGTTTCGAGGGGACGGGCATGGCAGAGTGGGTGGGATAGGGGGGGAGGGAGGCAGCGGCAGGGTCGTGGTACCCCGTCGAGTGGACCGGGAGGGACTGGAGGGGGGAGGGGTAAGGGGGCTGAGCATTGCTGGAGGTCACTTGGTTCTCGGAAGAGCTTTTGTGCATTGTTCTTGGGGAAGGTGTTGGCCTGTAATTGAGCAGTAACTCCTTCATCTTTTCTGCCTTGACTTTACGTAGCCAGTAAAGCTTGCGCTGCTCAAGAAACTTCTCCTGGAACTCTTCCAGACTCAGTGACGACTTCCCTGCGATGAACTCTGAGGCCAAATCCTGCAAGACAGGAAGACCAGTTAATATAGCATACTTCTGGCCTATCCTACCCTTACTTCTGATTCCTGTTCGATAGTCTTTGTTGCTTCTGACAACTCCTTCTGGACAGACTGAGGATTCATTTTACTCTGAATCACCTCTGAAAGAGAGTATAATAAACACTATTTCTCGATATAGTACCCCTGATATTAGGCCACATCTCCCTAGGGACAAATGGTGCAATCAGAGGCTCAATAGGAACAGCTGACACTTCAAAGGCTCCAATATGCTTACAGATGTACACTCTCATTTCGACATTCCACAGCATAAGTGCCTATTACATCTGATTTTGAAGGAAGAGTGAGGGTTTCTGACTTACTCAGTTCCGTGTACATCTTGTCGTACTCCTCTTTCAGCATGCTCAGCTCGCTGGTCTTCTCAACCAATTCCAACTTCAACTGTGTGTATCTTGGCTCCTGCTCAACATTCTTGAGGGAAAGCTCCTTGTTGGTGTCCCGAATCTGTTCAGATTTCTGCCGAATCTTCTTAACCTGTGAAGACGATGTGTGGTAGTATTTAGCTAGCTAGCTCACATTCACAAAAACTTTTGTGGCCTACCTCATCTAGTTTCAGGCCTTCAAAGAACTCATAAAAGGTAGCATCATCTTGTTTGCTGAGCTCTTTCAACATTGCAGGGCTGAACGTTTTGACCAGGTTTGGAGGCAGCTTGATGTCATTGATAGAATAGCGCTTGTTGGCAGACATACTTCCGTGAAGAGCTGCTTATAGAGACCTCAGAGACCCAGGAGCTGTGTAGCCTTCAGAGCAACTCAGAAGTCGGCTGTATATCCACCTACAGAGCCCCTCACACACACAGACACACCACCCTTGTTTGTTCTTTGTGTCAACATTACAATATTACTTTCGTTTAATTAAAACATTGATGACATCATCATAGTTAATTAGAGAGATTTGCCATTTTTGTATGCACTACATGATCAGAACTTGGTTTTTCTCTTTCTACCTGTGTACTTTGAGTCTGGTTTCACTTCTCTGCAATGGATTAGTTTAACAAACTGCACAAACTGAATAACAACAAAACTAACTTTCCCTGCTTTCTCTTCCTCTCCTTCTTTGCCGCAATCCAATCTCTGCGCTTGATGGGCACACGGTGCTTTCCTGCTCCCCTCCTGCATTGATAATCTGCCCCATAGCACTCAGCATTCAGCACACACCGAAAAATACTTACCTAGAAGAGACGCGGGGAGTTTCGATACAAGAAGCATCTCCAATGGAACACCCTAGACCCTAAAGCAAGCAGTTTCCACTCATTTACCACTATTATGAATGTCATTTTATGCACCTGAGGCATTTCCACAGGAGCACCGCCAGTTAACAAGCACAGGAACATTCTGTACGATGATCGAAAATGCATTGACGTTGTAGCTCTTTACTTTGTTCCTCACTTTTTGGCCTTTGTGCTGTTGGGATAGTCTATTACCACGCCTCCTGTAAACCCCGCCTTCATGGCTTGCTGCGTGATGAGTTCCATCTGCGCCGGGTTTTCAGGGTAGAACTGAAAGACTGCTCTGGCTCCTCGACTCTGTGTAGAAAGACAAAGAGGCCAATACAACAGTGATACCAAAGACACCACAGACACTGCTGAGCCATAAGCATTACAGACTGCTGTTCAACATCTTACCAAGGCTGCATAGAGAGAGGAGAAGAAGTGATAAAGGCGTTTCGGAGGGTGGTGATCTGCCCGGTCAGCATTGCACAGCCACTGGAGAGCAGATACGCTGATTGCCCCGTCAAATGACCCTGGCCTGAATCCCAGCCCCTCCCCCATGTCCCACAGGAACAGGTCACCTTCGACCTCACGCTCCTTGGCTACAGCTAGGAGAAATGGCAGAAGCGGGACGTTAACATTATACGAAAGTGATGAAAACGATTGAAATACCTAACATGCTCTTGCTGATGTCAAGACCCACCCAGAAATGTCCAGCCTCAGTCAGGGCCTGTCCACTCAGCCCAGAGCCACACCTAGGGGGTATAATATAGAAGCATTCGTGACATCTTAAAAGAGGCACGACAGTTTAGTTTTACACCCACCCCAGGTCAAGGACGAAGGCCGGTTGGGAGTCCGGAAGGGCCAGCAGTTCCACGGCTCTGTCTGCCATCTGGATCTGGATTTCCACCATGCGGGAGCTGCAATAGCATTGTGTGTAGTGAAGAACTAGCTATGGGTATTATTCATTGACACAATAGGCGGCCAGTGACCACAAGACAATAGGCTATATTATTGTAAATAATGAGATTTCTTCTTTTCAAAGTGACAAAAAGCAAACAATAAAGAACTGAGTGGGGTTACTTGTTACTAATCACACAATAAATAATAGTTACATATCCTAAGAGAAATGCTAGTTTGGTTGGAGAGAGATGTATCGTTTGGGTCTATAGACAAAGGCCAGGATGAATCCCAGAGCACTGAAGCCACTGATGAGAAACAACAGACCACTAATGCCCAGATGCACCTTGAGAATGGTAGCAAGGAAGGCCCCCATGGAGCCAGCAATGATTTGAGAGGTGAACAGCAGGCCGTAGTTGACGGGGACGTATTGCACCCCAAAGGCCCTGGCTATGGCAGTGGGGAAGACCGAGAAGTTCCCTCCGATGCAGAAGAATATGATGCATATCCAAATGAAAAACATGGCCTTGCTACCTGCAATGCCCAAAGTACTCAACGTGGAGATGTAGAGAGTGAGAAGGAAAATTGTCATGATGCCTCCGATAAGGACCAAGGCAAACTTGTACGACACCCTATCGGCCACGTTCCCCCAAATGATCCTCCCGAGGCAATTAAATATGGCCGCCACAGAGCCCATGATAGCAAGAAAGTGATCGTCAAAGTTCATCTGTAGACCTATAAACTTGTAGAGTGTAGCGATGAACATCACAACAAGGCCATTGGTTAGAAACATACACCAGAGGATGTAAAAGCTGGTCTTCTTCAGCATCTGCAGTGGCTTTAAGCTCGTGACTACGTTGTGGGACCATGTGGCACTGGAAGTGATGGATGACTCTGCGTCCAAGTCCAGGTTTCTCTCCGGAGTGTTTCCCCGACCGGAATCAGAGTACGCCGGGCTGGAACTGCCGTTCCTGATAAGCTTATCCTTCTCGTTATTACTTTCTGGCACCTCCACACTCTGTTCGTTGACAAAGCCATTCATAGGACTGGAAGGTCTCTTCTCGGGATCACTGTGAGTGCTCAGTTTTCTCTTTGCATTGATTAGTGTGCTGGTGACAGACTTTGTCCTGCTAGTGGAATCATCGTCCACCTCACGATAGTGGCCCGACTGAGCGACTTCTTGAGGCCTGTCCTGGGGAGTGTTTTCACTTGTAAATTCCTCTGGAGGATAGATGATGAGCAGGGAGCCGACCAATTGCATCACAGCATACGTTCCCCCGAGAATGAGGAAGAGAAACGGCACACGGTCGATCAACTCTGGGTTTGTGAAATACTCTTCTTTGCTGTTACCCTCTTTGTGTGCCTTATTTTCTGGGTTGACGTAAGTTGTCTGGACGATGTTGAATATGAGTGCTCCAAGGCCAAAACCGGCCACCACGATGCCATTGGCGAAGCCTTTCCACTTCGGTAACCACTTCATTGCCGCAGTGAGGGGTCCGACGTATGCTAGGCCCACGCCCACCCCAAACAGCAGGCCGTACGTGAGGAGCAGCAGCCAGAATGAGACCTTGATGGTGAAGTAGGAGAGGAGCACACCCAGACTCATGGTCAACCCACCAATCAAGGTCGTCCATCTCGGACCAATCTTCTTCACCATCCAACCACCTAGAAACATAGTGCCTCCTTGGCCGATGAGTGCGAAAGCGAAGATCCAGGTTGTGGTGCCTTGGCCCAAGTCCTGGGGATGGGACTGGTTCCGTACATACGAGACAATGTAGGGAGCGATGTTGCCAAAAGTGTAGATGGTGCCTAGTGAGAGGTGCACCAAAAACCCACCGATGATGACAAGCAGTCCACGCAGAATCAGATACCAGCGCTGGTTGGCAACAAGACTGTACCGTTGCTTCAAATCGTTCCACGTCATGGCGACGGACTTTGTTCTTGTAATGCAAGCAGGTAGGTTTTAGGTGAGATCTTCTTGAGTTCAGTTAACTGCAGATGTTGATAATGATTACACACTTGATACTAGAGTCACAATGAGCAGCAAAAGGTGCCAGCTAGCTAGCTAAGCAGTTCCAGGCAGCCATGGTAGTTGCTTGGAGAGAAGTGCTTTGAAAGTTCTTGAGACATCAATGAGCTTCGATTTATTTCCCATATAGCTACATCTATGATCTCCGATTAATTTTTATGCACTCTAGTCTATACCATATGTAGAAATCTAGCTAGCTGTTTATGAACAGCATTTGCTTGCTCATTGTGGTGTATCGTACATGGACATTAGTTCTAGCTAGCTACAGCTACATATACAGTGTAGCTACCTACCTAGATAGCTACATCAGCTGGCTAAAACTCACTTCTGACTGTACTTTCTTGCCTCTTTCTCATTGTAAAACTGCAAAAACAACAGTGGTGACAGGGGAGTGCTTGTTAGCTTGTTACTCACTAGCTCTGGAGGTGCTTGGTGCTCAGGTCTCTTTGAGGACATTCTTTCTCACATCACATCACATGTTTATGCTGTTGGGCGTGGTCCCTCTAATGTCACATGACGCATCATGTGACCTCAAAATGGCGTTTTCAGCAGGTTCTTGGAGATCTTTGGTTGATGCAGGTCCCACTGGAGCGAGTTTGTCGGGAAATATCAAGACCAGGTTGCTATCTGTCGCTCTGAGGAGTGAAAATGGTCTTCCTAGGCTTGTTCCCAGCCCAAGGAAGGGTCTTCTTCATCAGCCAGTAGCAGTCTCCTACTCAACTCGAAGTCACAGGGTGCTCCAGAGAGAAAAGCCTCATGATCTCTATGCTACCCTGCGTCTGACGCCCTCAGCTACCCAACAGCAAGTGAAGGAAGCCTACTATGCTCTTTCCATGCAGTTCCATCCTGACCGAAACAAGGGAAGCGAAGAAGCGCATCGGAAGTTCACAGAAATCACTGAAGCGTACTCCATTCTTGGCCAGTATGAGCTTCGGAAGAAGTACGACAAAGGATTGATACAGCAGTTCCCCGGACAGCATCATAATCACAAGCACCAGTAAGTATGTCCAAAATAGCAGTGGGCGGAGCCAAATATTGTTTACTATTATATAATAACCTGTCTACTCATGCATCTTGCACCACGACCCTTTTTTCACAGCATTGCATCTTGTCAATCTTGTTTACTACAGCTCGCATGAGTGAAGCTTGCACCATGACCCATTTCACACCTAGAAATGCAGCCATAGTACTTTACTTTCTGCAGCCCTCAGACCACTCAAATGAAACGAGGCACGTTTGTGGATAAAGACAAGGTGAAGTTCAACTTTGATGAGTTCTACAAGGCCCACTATGGGGACGCCCTCAAATGGCAGAGGGATAAGAAAAAAGACCTGGAGGAAGACAAGCTTCGAGCAAACTATTACATCATGCCGGACAGAGTGCACCAGGCTATGGTCATGATAGTGTCCTTGTCTATCCTTGGACTGGGAGCTCTCCTATACCCGGAACCTAACAGATTGCCTGGAGCCAGAAAAGCCTGGTGGGACTGAGCATGTATTATGTATGTACGATAGTCATGGCCTACATGCATCTAAAATATGATATTATAATTGCATCCAGAACAGCAGACTGGATGCCTGCTTGCTTTTGAAAACTAAAACTACGATTTCTTACGAAGCTGTGCTGTTAATATTATAGGATGCCGTCATGATAGTGTCAGCTTGGCTTCTCTGAGTTGGACTTCTTTCAGTTGGGCTTCTTTCATTTCTGTGTCCTTCTGCCTTGCCCTGGCCACGGCATCTAGGCTGCCGAGGTTCTTGCATGCCACGACCAGCTGGACAACCGACACAGCTTGCTTCAGGAATGAAATGGGTGCCGTCACAAAGGCTAACACATACCACAGTCCCACATGGTATCCAAAGAAATAAACTGCGTGGTGGGTGTGTGGGCAGGCATAAAAGCAGTGTAGTTTAGAGTTTAGGATTATGCTATAGGGCCCTCTGAGATAAGGACAACCTCTGCACAAAGGATGAGATAAGACAACTTCTGCACTTCGTTCAATTTTGTATAAATTGACCTCCCGAGACTAAGGACAACCTCCCTACAAGGGACAATGGACATGATCCTATATTTAGAGGTTTCACAGTAATTACTTGTCCATCCTGGAGTGAAATAGATGATATAGAGAGATGCAAAAAAGAGTTCATTTCCAGCACAAAACGCAAAGAGCACTGGCTGCAAAAACACACAATCGCTTCAAACAAAGTGATTGCGTTATGTTCGAGCTTACCCTTTTGTAGTAGAGCCTCATGACTGGGTTTGCAGAGAGGTCAGTGACCTTGTGCGTGGTCTCGCCATGCAGCAGGGACATGTACATCTGGATCCAGTGGCTGCTGATGTCCAAGGCCACCACCACCTGCCACAGGAGCAGCCAGTTCGGATAGAAGAAGCACAGCATCATGATCAGGCAGGTGGTTGCACACCTGTCCGTCACCATGTCAAGAACTGCTCCAAAACTTGTGCCTTGATGAAGAAGAAACAGAAAAGGGCATTTTGACATCACTGGCAGCAATCTTGATACCTACTTTGATTGAAGCGTCTTGCTGCCCAGCCATCAAAGGCATCAAGCAATCCACTCAACAGATAGAAGAGAGAGGCAAGGAGGTAGTTGATGGGCATGTAATAGAAAGACACTAAAGCAAGGATCACTCTGGCATACCCTAAAATTGAAGTAAAAATTGAAGCAAAAGCTTCTGATTGCTTTTGATCACAACTTACCGATGAGGTTAGGAATGAACAAGAAGATGTTCTCTTCGGCCATCCTGTGTCGTTTCATATGCTGCAGTAGCACTGTTTTTCTTTCAGCAGACTTGGGAAAACAATTTTTGAGGCTTCCTTGATGTTTTTGTGGTTGAAAGGTCAAGGAAGGTGTGCACTATTTAGAGTCTATGGAGGAGCCCAACCCACTTCTCCTTGGAAACCAAACTTTGCCAAGATGGATTGAGTAGGGTGCATGGTATGCATGGAAGAGACACAGCAGCTAGGATTGTCTGAGTGCTTTAGGCTAGGAAAAGCTCTTCGTTCTGGTGACGCTGACCTATTTTGTGAGATATATGACTCCCTGGTTCCCACAGGAGCAGCTGGTGCTAATTTCCAATTCACAGTAAGATTTTTTTTTTGACACCTCAAGGGTAGCTAGCCAGGAATCTTCACACTTGTGTCTGTGCTTAAAATTCAGATTACTGCCATCAAGGAGATTGCCAGACAAATTTCTGAGTTAAGCCAAGAAGATTACATCACACTGGCAAACTGCTACCCTCCATACAGTTCCAGCAATGACGTATCGGTGGATATCTACGAACCGATAGCTATCCAGCTCGCTGAATTGATAGACCGGGTGAGAGTGGAAGGTCAAGGAGCAGTCAATAGCGACTCCGGACACCTATCGGATTACGACAGCTGTGAAACTGATGAACAAAAGAGTGAGAGCAATAGTTTGGTCACTCTGTGTGGGGAAGACATCAGCCTGGACGAACCACTCCTTGGTAACCATCAGAGTGTGTTCGAGGAGACCATGGTACTAAAGGATACTAAAATTGGCACCGTGAATGCTTCAGAGTTTGTAGCAGATGGTAATTCTAACCAGTCAAGCAAGAAGATGCTGCCCCCTGAAGAGAAAATTGGTGCCTTTTTGTCTAAAGTTGCTGAGAAGGTGGGGTCCCAAGACGGGGAGGACATTCATTCCGACAAGGCTGAAATCTTTACTGTGACGGAGCTGGAAAAGGAATTCTTTTCCGATTCTTCTGAGGAGATATCGCCAGAGAAAGCCACTCCTACACTGCCAAGTCCACAGGAGGACCAGCACAGGAGTAAGGCAATGCCACACAGACTCAAAGAGAAGAGGGATCTGCCCACTGCTGAGGGAGGAAGGAGTGAGGACTCCAAATGGCACCATCAAGAGTACCATGACACCTCATACCACCACTCACATGGGTGGAACAAACGCTACAACAAGAGGGGGTCGTTTAACTCCAACTACAGACGCTCCAGAGGTGGACACAGGTTGTGTCATCAAGGACGCGAGGAAAGGTACAGGATAAAGGAAGTCAGTAACATTTGTGAGGCTCAAAGTGAATCTTGGACACCTAAAAAGCCAAAGGAAAGTGAAGTGAGGGTTTCCTACAGAGAGAAACTCATCGCCACTGCTGAGAGCAAGAAGGAGACCACCACTGCCCCTAGTAAGGGAGGGAAAATCTTTCCTACAGAGAATACAAGAGAGAAGCATACTTCTGAGAGCAAGAGAGAGAAGCATACTACTTCTGCTACTGAGAAGAGAGAGAAGCCTACTCCTTCTGCTAAGGGGGAGAGACATACTATTGGTACTGCTGCTGCTGGTGCTGCTGTTGAGAATCATCAGCTGCTTCCAGAATCTGCCGAGAAAAAGACAAAGCATTCAGCACCTGTGCACTACCAGCCGTCGCCACTTGTCGTTCACAGTCAGAACATGTGGTCATCAAACATTGAAGCTATCAAGTCCTCCTGCTGCAAGAAGAGTGTTTTACCACTCAAACAAAGCAAAAACTCAAACAGCACAGACCTTTTCAATCATTTTGAAGTGGGGAGCTTTCTCATGGAAGGTAAGAATGCTCAGCCAATAAAACTTAATACTTGAATTTGACTGTCTTGTTTCTAGAGTGGGATAAGGTGGTAAAGGAATTTGCTGCGGGCAGTGGCACCTTATGAGTTCTGGCTGTTTCTTCATACCATACATTACACAACAAACTCAACCCATCCTGTAACGACGTACACATTGTTTTCTACATAGCTAGACTGCACAATATACCCACCAATCACAGGTTATTTATACACTTTCAACCACAGCTTGTCGTGTATTGCTGTTCACAGTCACTGCATAAGCGGTCGAGTCATACCCCCTGAAACCCTTTACCTAACATATCAAACGGTGCTTTCTTTGGTGAAGACCCTTTACCAAATATTTAGGGTCTCCCTCCCTGAAGTCAAAAAAATATCATAGTATGCTTGTATGCTGATAAAAAAAAACCACCTGTCAATTTTTGTTATCATGGCTCTCCAAACAAAATGGTGGCACTTTGATGTCAAAAGAGCTCTTGTCCGCTCTGTCCATCCTAAATGTACCCCTGTAGAGGATTACCATTCTGTCAAACTGTGTCTGAAGTAATCTGAAGCCCTGGGACACCTACCACATGTGACCTGTGGGAGAGTGTAGCGAGACGTGACTGCTGTACTGGAATACTGGCTGGGCCATACTGAAAACAGGCTCCTACAAAGAATAAAAGACCAAAGTGGACTCCCTCTCTCCTCTCTCTAATCCAATCATCCAACTCCCCCCCTTCCTCCTTACTTGTCCGATAACTCCCTTCCCCCTGACGGTCTCCAGCGTCCCCGACAGGCTGCATATCCGCCAATGCCTCTCCTTCAGTTGCAGCTGCTCCCCATTCAAATTCTCTATCCTGATATTGTATCTATATCAAGAGAACAGGAAGTTTTTTTTCTCAAAGTCAAAACTTTGAACTTTCGTTTTCACCTCCACCAGTGGACCTTGACCCGACTGTTTTGCCTCCAGCCCATATAGAAGGGCATGACAGTGACCTTTACCCCTTGAGTGGTCTCGCAGTGCACCTCACTCAGCTCCAGCCAGTGATGGTTCTTCTCACGCCACAGATTCAGCACCTCACGAGCTGCAAAGTGAGGACCTGGACACAGCAATCTCGTAAACCCAGTCGCCCCCTCCGCCCCCTCATCATGGACCCCCGCAAGATGCCCGGCACCTACTGCCTGGCTCGCTACTCAGGAGACAGGGGGTTGTAGAGTGGTGGCTTCATTTCGGGGTTTAGGGATAATGCAAAGTGGCCTCAATACACCTTGTAGAGGATTCCAGATTATAATTACGTACCCTCCGATTCTTCACTGGGCACGAGGAACTGGCCAAAGAGTTCGTGAACGAATGGATCCCTGCTGGTGTTCCTGTAAGGTACGACGTCTTCGTGGCTGACATAGTCCAGCCCTAAACAACGTGAAAGCAGTTCAGACCTAGGATGCAACACCTGGAGGACAGACCGCACGCACCAGGCAGGGAGTAGAGAGAGGTGTCGTTGTGATCTGCTAGGAAAGTGATTGCCTCCGGGTGTGTGCGCTATATGAAAGAAAAAGTGTATTGGCTAAATCGCAGCACCCCCGTTTTTGACATTATTTACTACATCCATTTACCACGTAAGGAATATCTCTGTTGTCAATAAGTGCTTGGTAAAATGGCTTTGTTTCTGGCTTGAGGCTCTTCAGATGTTCGTAATCCACACCCTCCTCTAGCGCTCTGCTTTACAAAGGTCAGTTTACACTACGTCTTGTAATTCGGGGCTTGAAAATCACCTTGATTCATCCTGGTATAGGTCCCTGTTGTACACTCTGGCCATCCACGGAAACAGCAGGACACCACGATACCCGAACACTCGATGAAGAAAAAACTGAATAAGTAATGGAAAAATGTGTTAATTGAAGGCTAAGTATCTATTGTACCAATTTCTGGTGATAATTTATGAAAACTACATTTAATTGCTTCAAAAGTACACTGCTTTTATGAGTATTCTTACTTGCCCAGCTTGATAGCAGCCATCGACTTGAGGTGACTCTATCTTTCCAACCTCCACCAGTCTAGTTGTATAGTGGGGAGTTAGGGAAATGGCATTCAAGAGGAAATCTTTACCTGAAATTGTGAATTGAGGAGTGATAGGACTTCACACCGCTCAAGTACCTTCTGAAACATCTGGAGCACAGGGTGACATTCATCTTCCAGTCCCGCGATTTTGTTTGAAGAGAACGCTTCAGGTAAAAGGTCGTCAGTTCCAAAAAAGAGGGGGTGGGGTTTTTTTTCAATTAGAGCCCACCACAATCTTAAGAGAGGCGTTCTGCTGCTGTACTGTATAGAAACGATGTTACACTGGTATGTCTCGCTCAGGGCATAATCTGAGCTACTCTCGACTGTTTAGAGTTATGCCCAGGATCATGTGCGGCTCAAGAGTTCTTCGCGTGTTCTTTGGAGCGAGTGTTTTCCTCAACACGTTTCTACTCATCAAAGTCTTCCGAAGCTTCAATTTAGACTACATCAACTCTTTCCCCCCTCAGCCAGAACCCTTGGCACCCTTGACAGCAGTTGACTCCAGAGGTATAAATGACTCCTTGCACTCCCGGCAGATCATCTTTGTGGGCGGAGTCCCAAGGAGTGGTACTACATTGGTGCGGGCCATGCTTGACGCCCATCCTGATATCCACTGCGGCGAAGAGACCAGGGTCATCCCCCGCATACTCTCCATGCGCAGCCGGTGGGAACACTCAGACAAGGAAAGCAAGCGACTGAAAGAGGCGGGGCTAGACTCCACCCTTCTCGACCAAGCAACGCGAGCGTTCATCTCCAGCATCATCATCGGCCACGGCCAGTCCGCTAAGTACCTCTGCAACAAGGACCCCATGGTGCTCAACTACATGCAGGATGTTCTCCGAATGTACCCCAAGGCCAAGTTTGTCATGATGATTCGAGACGGCCGAGCTGTGGCCTATTCCATCGTCAGCCGGAACATCACCATCACTGGCGTGAACAACAAGGAGTACAAGTCAGCAGCTCTCTTCTGGAACAAAATCATGACACGTATCACCAGCGACTGCCAGCTCCTGGGGATGAAACGCTGTCTCAGCATTCACTACGAGAAACTAGTCAGTAATCCGAGGGAGTGGATGACAAAGATCCTGGAGTTCTCCGAAGTGCCGTGGAACGAGAATGTCCTTCACCACAATGAATTCATCAACAACGGAGGAATCCATCTCTCAAAGTATGTGATGGCTAAATATCTGTTCCCATGAGGAATCAAGTGGGGGGGGGGGGGG
>JAAGOD010033598.1_pt1 | contig 12834 bp, 17 predicted proteins | sample 8389681 | NCBI WGS metagenome assembly JAAGOD01 (sample SAMN13964374, study PRJNA552185) | sponge metagenome | biome: deep-sea hydrothermal vent fields; feature: spots directly above weak diffusing fluid; material: seawater and sediment | host: Tedaniidae sp. KZ-2020 ... | reverse complement strand
GGGGGGGGGGGGGGGGGGGGGAAGAGGGAGAGGAGAGGTGAGACTCACACATACTTTGGAAGAGAGCTGTGGGCAGGTGGAATGTGCTAGGCAGGAAAACAGCAAGCAGACTCGGTGAGCCATGGCCATCGTGTCCTTTGCCCCCCACACTTTCCCACCTATAAAAACATGGACACATCACCCAGCAAGATTGCGACCCTCCACATGCCCACCTGTGCTACCAGCAGACGCCAACAGGACGGAGGCCGTCTGGACTAGCAACTCCACCACCTCCACAAGCGATTCTCCTCCTCCAGCCATCAGCACCAGGTCTTCCGTGAGGTGGATGAGCCAGTGGTGGAGTCCACAGGCTGCTATCACCTCACTCCTCCTCCCCTGGACCAGGACACCAGCAGCCTGCAGCGTGGCAGCCAGCTCTGCAGGGCCCACACACTCGGACGAGCAACCCTGCAAGTGCGCCGCTAGGATGGACACCTCTCGCTGACTCAGGGAAACGTTGCCACTCAGGATCCCAGCTATGACCTCTGCACCTTTGTTTCGCGCCCGCTGAGCAGGAGGCAAGGGGGTGTGGTTATCTTGCTTCGAGTGTCGGGAAGATGTCACCAGCTGGCCTTCATGAGCACACTGCATCAAATGCTCGATATTCAATGCTGCAACGACAACAGAAATGCATCTTCAATTCCTCTCCCCACCTCCATGCATGCAAAGTACCATCACAGACAAAGGGGTGATACAGGAGGTGTGGCCAGGACAGACGTTTTTTGCGATCCTTCTGGAGCAAGCCTTCGAGAAAGTTTCTAAAGACAGAATCCATGTTGCTAGGCCACTTCACATCCTCCCTAAAACATCAAACAGCGCTTTGACACGCCCCTTATCAGTGCAACACTCCAGGGCGTCACCTGACTATCATCTTGACCAGCTGGATGATGCTGTTGGTGTAGAAAGGGGGCAGTCCCACATTCAGCTCATACAGAATGCAGCCAAGGGCCCAGAGGTCTGAGGTGTGATCGTACGGCTGCTCTTGGACAAGCTCAGGCGACATATAAAGGGGTGTGCCTTTAATGGAGGTCAGCATCAGTGTTTCCATGCTCATGGCACGTGCAAACCTGCATGTAAGTATGTACATGTGTGTACAGGCATGCACATGTGTGTACAGGCATGGGGTACATGTATTTATGCATGTAAGGGGGATCCAATATGCAAAAACTAACTCACCCAAAATCGCAAAGTTTGATTGTCCCTGATTTGCCGATCAAGATATTTTGTGGTTTCATATCCCGATGAAGAATTCGGTGGGAGTGGAGGTAAAAGAGAGCCGAGACCAGCTGACTGGCCACACCTTTGACCACACCCACATCAAGATGCTTGTCATCCTCCAGCACCTGAAATAGATCCCCTTCAGCAAATTCTGTTACCACGCACACCTATGGAATTCAATAGCCCAGCAATCAAATATTTCGTGGGCTTGTTCAGATGCCAAACATTACACCTCTGAATCGGTCTCCAGCCAGTCGTAGAGGGCTATGATGTTTTCATGCCTCAGGGCCCTCATGATAGTGATCTCTCTCTGCAGAGCACAAAGTTCGTCCTCACTCTTGCCTTGTTTGGGGATGAATTTCAGAGCTACCACCTGCAAAGCACCCTGTCATCACACCACAGCATGGAGATCCTCCTCCACTAACCTGCCTAGACTCCTTCCTCCTTCCCTTGTACACCTTCCCAAAGGATCCTTCCCCAACCCGAGACAGAACATGATACTCCTCCATGATTCAAAATCAGAAGGTAAAAGATCGTTCAACTCTATAAACACATTTTCTCACTTTGAGTGTATAGTATTAGTAGTATAGTATAGTCGTTTCTGAGCTTAAACCACTTTACCATACCATGTTTAGGGTGTGCATGGTTAGGGTGTAGGATAAGGGGGAGATGAACTTTCTTGAATATAAAGATCGAGTGCGAATGAAGGACACTGTGATTCTGTGTCGAGTTAGTTTCAATCTAGATCATGATATTCTACTCTCTGTATGATCCAATGTCTCCTCTTCTATGCTCCATCCAAGGGCTACGAAAAGGTGTTTCCGGTTGTTGTTGAGATGGGGAAGATCATCCAGATCAAGGGAGGGGCCATCCACCATGAATCTCTCATCGGGAAGCCGTACGGTTCAAAGGTGTGTCCGTGGGGGTCACATGACACCAGCGTGAGATGGTGGAGTATTCTCTGTGCAGGTCGAGACAACCAACGGCAAGAGTTGGGTGGTCATCCTCCATCCCACTCCAGAGCTCTGGACTCAGACCTTACCTCACCGCACTCAAATCATCTACTCTACTGATGCTGCAGTCATCACCCTCGCCCTAGGACTGCGGCCGGGATCAAAGGTGATTGAATCCGGGACTGGGAGTGGGTCGCTGTCGCACGCCCTGGCTCGCTCGGTGGCCCCGCACGGCCACCTCCACACCTTTGAGTTCCACCAGCAGCGTGCCCAGATGGCAAGGTAGGGGGGTGGGGGGCTGGGGGTAGGCGTGGCTCTGTCTTGAAGATGCACCACACAGGGAGGAGTTTGAACGGCACGGGCTAGGGGGTGTGGTCACGCTGACATGCAGAGACGTGTGCGTGGAGGGATTTGGACTAGAAGATGTTGTGGATGCAGGTAGGAATGTCGTACGGTAACATTTTTTTATCAGTGGCATATTTCAGTTTTGCTGGACCTCCCAATGCCATGGAAAGCTGTTGAATCAGCAAAAACTGCCATAAAAGTGAGACCATACCATACACTCTGTCTCTGCATTGGAGTAATGTGGTGGGTGTGGTTTCAGCGCAGTGGCGGCAGGCTGTGCTCCTTCTCCCCATGCATGGAGCAGGTGCAGAGGACATGCGAGCAGCTGCGAACTCTGGACTTCACAGGTTAGTGAATGGGTGTGGCCTGAGCTATTCAGGAAGTGGTGTCCTTCCTGTTTCAGATGTGGATGTGGTTGAGTGCGTGCAGCGGCCCTATGAGGTGAAGACACACACATTCACAGTGCCGGATGTGGGCGCTGAAGGGGATGCAGGGGGTGGGGCCTGTGGCTGGAAATCCCCTAGCCTTGGCTCCATGGCACTGTGGACAGCTCAACCTACCAATAGGATCCCTGGCCACACTGGCTATCTCATTACAGCAACACTACTTACTTCCTGACAGCACTTAATAATTATTATTATTATTTCCTGGTTAGTGGGCGGGGCTGGACGACTCTGCGTGGGTGGACACCAAAAGAAAAGCGTTGTGTGCCATGTGGTCTCTAACTCTAAGCTCTGAAGTCAAGATGTCTGCTCTTATCCAAGTGTTTCTGCTGCTGGGAGCTGTTGCCTCTCTCCTAGGGAGTGCTGTGGCGTGGGAGACCTTTGAAAACCCCCTTCCCTCGCACGTAAGACTCTCTAAGCTAGCTACAATACATAGCCACAATAATGTTCACTGATGCATGGCCAGAGGTATGTTTGTAAGCTAGCGGACATGGCTGTATCTGCCATGTATGTAGGTGATGATGCCAGTGCACCTGGGGTCTGAAGAGTCCAGGGTGAAGAGGCAGACTTCAGGGCCGGTGGAGATGAACCAGCCATTGCGGATACTCCCGATATACTCCAGCACCTTCGCTAGCGAGTGAGTGATCTCCTTAATTGCACAAGGTGACGTTATAGCTTAAATGCTTAAAATTGTTTTTACAGCCTGGGAGATAAAGTTTCACTGATACAGGTAGGTAGCCTTGAAATAGCTCAAGCTGAAAAACGAATGTAATGCACATCTTCGCAGAACATCATCATTCCCAAGGTGATTGATTTCGTGGGCCAGTCCTTCTCCGTGGCTCCTCTGCCTGGGCCCATACTGCTCAACAAGTAAGGACACACTCTGTGCTCTGACACACGACACTCCCAAACAAGCCCTCGGTAGTAATGGCTCTTGCCAAATAGGCCAGGCTGTTGGTGTAATACAATGCTAACAATTAGAGCATGCCAGCTAAAGTCTCGTCAGGTGATGGTGGTTTTATGGATTGTGGGTGTGTGTGTGTGTGTGTGTTCAGCATGTGCAGCACGAATTTTATCAGTCGTGATCCGGTTACCGGAGCCATCACTTGCCCAGCACTCTGTGCCACGACCACGTGTGGGCCCTTCCAGGTCCCCACTGACCATCTCAAGGTACGCTAGTTCCTGTCTGCATGCTCATCAAACCCTCACTTTAGGGTCTTCTTTACCAGTCATGTTAGTGCAAGCCATATTTGGCTACTGCTGTACTGAAACAGGGTTCCTTTAATTGTGTCTTATGCGTTGTGTCTCTAACTAGCACTGCACCAGTCCCCTCTGCTCTGCTGTGTCTCTAAATACATAGCACTGCAACATTCCTCTCTGCTGTGCTGTGTCTCTAAAACATTCCCCTCTGTTGTGTTGTGACTCCATGTAGCAATGCAGGGAGTGCAATGGAGGAAACAGGTGCAGGGTGGGGAGCCCGGCACAGGATGGTGCAGGGATCAGCGGCTACGAGTTAGTCCTGTACATCACAGCAGACGCATCCCGCTGCCCTGACCCCCAGGGGAACACTCGCACGGTGGCCTCCGCTACCACCTGTCAGAGTGAAGCTGTTCAGGACAGACCCATTGCCGGAAGCATCAACTTCTGTCCCCAGACAGTGAGCAGTGAGGATGCAGACTTTGCCTTTGCCGTCACCAAACACGAGATCCTGCACGCACTGGGATTCTCCAGTTCCCAGTTCCCTCTGTGGAGGGACCCTGCCACTAATGACCCCAGGACGCCCAGGGACTCCAGCACGGGCCTCCCCAGGGTGGACCCAAATACAATGTGAGTGGTTGCATGACCCCAGGACGCCCAGGGACTCCAGCACGGGTCTCCCCAGGGTGGACCCAAATACAATGTGAGTGGTTGCATTAATGGACGTTAGGTGAGAAGAGCTGTGATAACCCACAATGGAAGTTGAGCTCATGTAGTCTGTTACTAACTTACATTCAACCATATTTGCAACTCTGATTTCACTGATTAGGAGATTTGAGATCTCTTCGAGCACTCTGGAGACAGTCTCTTACCAAGACTGGTACACTGCATCAGGTGACGTCTCACATCAAGTCACAAGATTAGTCACTCCTGCCATCAGGGTGAGTGGGTGTGGCTTGTGTGTGGAGCCAAATGTGATGTTTGTGATGGCAGGCTGAGGGGCGTCGGCACTTCAACTGTCCCACTCTGAATGGGGTGGAGCTGGAGAACCAGGGGGGTGCGGGCACACAGATGGATCACTGGGAGAAGAGGCTGCTGGGGGTGAGTGGAGGGGGTGTGGTCTCATACAGTTTACTTCACACATTTTCACGCCACTTCACACTCAGAATGAAGCCATGACAGGTCAGGTGACCTTCAACCCCGTATTCTCACGTTTCACCTTTGCTCTTTTTGAGGAGAGTGGGTAGGTTTGTGGGTGTGGTCAGGGGGTGTGGTCACTGACCTTGCTGTGCATTCTGCAGGTGGTACAGTGTCAACTATGATCTGGCGGATGAATTGATTTGGGGCCAAGGGGCTGGGTGTAGGTTTGCAGAGGGGAACTGCGGGGAGTGGATGGCGACAAGAACCAGCAGGTCTGTGGCTTTGGGGTGCAACCAGCACTGTGGACTCCACACTAATGTCTTATTCCCCTTCCCAGCGGGCAGCCTCTGGCTCCTTTCTGCAATGTTCGGCAAGACTCTGATCCCATTGTGCTGAGCTGTACAGCCGACCATGAAGCAGTGTCGCGCTGCAACCTGGTGGACTTTACATCATCATTGCCTGCGGAGTACCAGGTATACACTTAGAGTCCCAACCACTGTGACCCATCAGGATTCTCTGTTGTAGTACTTTCTTGGCAGCCCTAATGCAGGAGGGAGCATCACCGTTGCTGATTTCTGCCCCATCCAAGACGTGAGTGAGTGTTTGTTTGAATCGTTCTGGGAATTTCTTTTTTGCTGGCAGTTTCAGTCTAAAAACTCCCACTAAGACTGCCTAAAAAACAATTACTTCCCAAAGAAAAGCTATTTTCATTACTGCTGAACCACCCACCACGTTGATTCTTTCAGGTGTTCACTATCCGGTTTGGAGATACTGTGGTGGGGACCACCTGCTCCGTGGGGGAGAACCAGCCTCCTGGAGCCAGCAACCTGCTGGAGTCCTACAGGAACGGCTCTCGCTGCGTGAGGCATGGACGACAGTGGACAGTCAACGGAGCTAATGTGAAGTTTGGGGGCGGGTGCTATCAGGTGAGTCCGAGCTGGGGCTATAGTGGGAGTGTGATGTTAGCCGCATCCTTCTCCCCTACACACGCAGTTCTCTTGCAGGGGAGACTCTGTCACCATCACCATAGCCTCACAGAATTACCTCTGCAGCTGCTCACAGGCCAACCAAGAGGTGACCTTTGCACTCGTGTGTGTATGTGTGTGAGTTTTTGCTGGTTGGCGTGCAGATGGTGGTTGATCAAACTGTTGGAGGAAGGCGCTATCAAGGGTCTATTCTGTGCCCAGAGTGCTCCAGGATTTGCCACGTGAGATTGCATTCTTTATGCCACCAGACGCGGAGAATTCATTACTGTGCTATCACCTTTGCAGAGTCAATCTTCGAGCATTCGTATAGGCGCATCTGGTGGTATAGACAATACCAGGAGTTCTGCTCCATCTGCATCTCCCCTCAGCTCCACTCTGCTGGCCCTCACTGCAGTCCTGATATCCATTGCTTCACGGCAACTCAACTAGTCCCACACCACACGTGTGTGCAAGTGTGCAATTTTTTAAAACTTTATTATACAGCACAACTCGCATAGAAATACAGATTTTTAACTGAATGATTTCTCGTCTGTCACTGTTCCGTTTGGTGGGTTTCAGTGGGCATGTGTAGGCTGTACAGCTCTTTCCTGAGCAGGGCCAGGAAGTTGAGAAATTCCTGTCTCTTCCCTTCCTCGCAGTCCACTTGGACTGCACAGACCTTGTCCGTCACCCACGAGACAGGGGGGCCCTGAGTGACCTTGATCCTCAGCACGGGGGAAGAAGGGGAGGCCCCCTCCATGCCCTCATCGCCCCCCGGGGAGGGGAGACAGTCCGCCATCCCCTGGACATGCAAAGAGGAGGAAGGCGAGGGGGCAGTGTCTGTCAAGGGGGTGGAATATACTTTGAGCTCGGGGGCCAAAGTTGAGTCCAAAGTTGAGGGGCCAGAGCCTGGTTCGGGGGACAGAGTCAGGGGGGAACTTGGTTTTGTGTCCATCTGTTCCATGTCGACAGCTTTCAAAGCCTCTCTCCGTTTCCGTCTGGCACTGGCCCAAGTTTTCTCCCACACGGTGCAGATGTAGCAGCTTCCTTTGCCGCGAGATGGAGGGAGGCGTGTCAGCAAGCTCTGAAGCACTCCACTCGGCAAATCTTCGTCACCACCTTTCCCTCGCTTGCTTGCAGTCAGCTCCTCAGGCAAATCCTCCTCAATCGATGCTCGATTGCGCTTCCTGGAGCTGGCACCGTTTGCCTGTTCACCACCCTCACTACTCACACCAGCTTCCACCCCCTCCTCCACCCTAACTCCAACTGGAGCACCCCCAGGCTCCTCGGACTTTGCTGACTCAGCACTCTCCTCACAAACAAAGCCGTACTTTGTAGTGAGCAGGTGTATCAGCTCCCCAAACACCGCCACCCCAAGCCTCTCCTTCACCTCCAAGCTAAGAGCTGTTTCTTCCAGTTCCTTGGCAAGAGCGGCTGACATCCCATCAAACATCTCATGCCGTCCCCCTTTCTGACAGAGGAGGGAAGCCACACGTTGCAAGGTGAAGAGAATGGCTCCCTTGGGCTGTGAAAGAGGAGCGTCAAATCTGTCGTCAAATATCGAGAGGAGAGAGGTGCCCTGGTCAGCTCTGGAGGAGGCTGGCCTTGCCAGCAGATCCTTCAGGAGATGATAGGAACGGTTTAGGCCGTTGAGAAGAGACTTGAAGTCTTTCGGGTGGAGGGCCCGAGTGACGTTGTGGGCCAGGTCAAACGGATCCTGCACCACCAGGTCGGGAAGGATGAAGTCTTCCATTGCTCTGGGGGTCACGCCTGCCATCACAGAGTGATCTACAGCCTCTCGTCGCGTCAAGCCAGCCTCCCTGCTGCTGCGGATAGACACAACGTGCTCAGCAAAATTGAACTGCTGGGAGTAAAACTTGAAGAACTGCAGCAGTAGAGAAACTGCAGAAACGAAACAAAAAAAGGTTCCCGGTAATCTGGACTGACTCCCCCAAACAGCACAGTCAGCAATCACCTGTAGATTCCTTGTTGGTGGAAGGAAGGAGAGATTGTGGTGAAGTGAACCCACAATTCCACGGAGTATCCCTCCAAGGGTTGTCACGGTCGTTAAACTCCTGGCGCCCGATGGTCTGGAAGTATTCCATGTTCCTCGGCCAGTCTACAGGGTCCTGCAGGCAGGGCAGGACGGGAGGGGAGCAGCGCTGAAGGCTGTAGATCACCATCAGAGAGAGAGCGTAGCTATTCAGCTTGACCTTAGGAATCTTCATCATGCACCGCCACAGCTTCACAGACGACACAATGGTCGCCACACGGGAATCAAATTCGCAATAGTATCTCAGCAAGCGCGAGTTTAAGGGCCCCAGGCTGTGTGAGGGAGGGGGGAAGGGTTATCGTACATGGAGGGGTGGGAGGGGGACACAGACATACCATTGGTCCACACCGAGGTCACACTGGAGACCTGTAGGCTCGTGATAAAACTTGACAATGGGGCAGCGAGCGTGTGGGATGGGTTGTATGCGGGTGGCGTTGATGTCTCTGATGACTTTGCTGGCCATACTCAGCAGTGCCTTATTCTCCATCAGTCTGTCCTCTTTACTCCGGGGGACAGCCTTGCTCTTAGGGGGAGGGGCACTTGGGACAGTGGGGGGCGTGGCACCTCCCTTGCCAGGAGACATTGACCTCCCAGACTCCTCCTCCAGACGCCTCACGATTGGCATCAGCTGAGGTGGAAAGTACCGCGGGCCCGTCAGGACGTGTGCGAGGTGGGGGACGGGGTCACGAACAAGGCAGAAGTCGCAATCGGAGACACGAGTCCCCGGGCCAGATATGATGGACCCGAACGGAACCACGAGGCAATGTGGGTAGAAGGGACGGAAAACTTTGAGCAACTGGAATGCAATCTGGAGCTGTTTCTCTATGTTCTGGTCAGTCATTTTATTGCACTCATTCAAGTATTGAAGTTGGTCTTCAATCTAGCAGAGATTCACACTTTTAATAGCATCTTGGTGTCTAATGATGCACTGACCTCTGGAATCTCTTTCATCTTGTCCTCACTAATGAAGACGTCCAATCCGGCCAGTTGCTTCTCTAGTTCAGTCTTCATGACAAAATCAGGCGTAGGCGTGCGGCGACGGGGCTTCTCTGCCTTCTTGATTTCTAACTTCCTTGGCTTGATCACCAGCTTCTTCCCCTCCAGTTGCAGCCCTGTCAGCTTCAACGCCCTCAGGGCGTCAGACGGGTCCTTGAATTCAACCATCGCATAGCTTACATTGTCGCTGACCCATACTTTATCCACCGTGCCGACATACTTCTCCAGTAAAGTTTGCAACGAAGCAGAGCTCGTCTCGTTGCCAAACCCCCGCACAAAAACTGACCTCTCCACTAGTCTCTGTCGGTCCAAGGCCTTCAGGTGGCCACGCCCACGAAAGTGGTCCTGGAGGTTTTTCTCTGCAGGTGAATGAGGAAGCAGTGAGAAGTAGCTAGACCCCCTACACCCCCTCAGTCTTGACAATACACTTGCCACTACAGAGAAAAGATGGCGGAGGCCAGGCCCACAGAGGGGTGGAATAATGTGCACAGACAGTGGAAAGATTGCTCACTCACCAGAGGAAGTGCTGACACCGCACACACTGCATCTAAACATCTCCTGAACAGTGTACTTTCTTCAGCTGTCAACGTGGGTCACAAAACTTGCCATGCGCTGATGGTGGGTGTGGTGTAGTCTCGTGACGACCTGTTCCTAAAAAATGGCTTCAAAGCCTCTGTCCTCTGGAATGTGTCCACTGCTTACTGAAGATGTGGTGGCTAGATTGAAGCAGTGTGGCATTATTTCAGGTACATCTAGCTGCGTGTATTATAGCACTGTGTCAGTCCACAGAGTAGGTAAAGGGTCTTCACACTTGATTCCACTATTCAGTTGCTAAGCTGGTCTGCACATCAGCTGATTCTGTGTCAAGATCCAGTGGTCTTGCCTGCACTGAGATAGAGGCCATCCAGCATGCCCTGATGAGACTATTTGCACCTCACCCTGTCTTGGGGAGAACACTCCTCAAAGAAATGGAGGAACAATCATGCATTTTCCCTTTTGGTGAGCCCCACCCCCTTTTCCAGAACTAACCGCACACCCCTCCGCAAATGCACACATATTTTGAAGGTCTCACTCCACTGTAATTTCATTCTCTGGTACAGGTTGCGACAGGTATGTGATGAAATTCATGTTTGCCTCTGCATCACTCACACCTCATCACTATCTAGTGTTGACCAGCTGTTGAAAGGGGGCGTGTACACTGCTGAGTTGACGGAGCTGTGGGGAGTCGCAGGCTCGGGAAAGACACAGGTGTGATAATACGCCATTATCCTGGTGGTTGCATCAACGTGGAAACAATGTTTCTATGTTTCAGTTGTGTGTGTCCCTGACGTGTCGTGTTGTGTCTGACAGTCCGTACACAGTGGCCTATGTGGATGGCAGTGCAGGGGGGCTTGACTCTGCCCACCTGTGGGCGTGTCTGGAGGCATGTGGGGGCGGAGAGAAGGTGGAGAGTCTGATGGAGAAAGTTTGTGTGTTCCGGGCTTTCTCTGTGTACGAGCTGCTGTCTGTGATCCACTCCATCCACCACCATGTCAGCCACCAGGTAGCTGCCTCCTTCTTGTGTGTGCTGAGTCAGCATTTCACACCCTCTACACTGTTCAGAGCAACGGTTTCTATGCCAACCTACGACTCCTGGTGATTGACCCCGTGACCTTCTTTCTCGCACCTCTTTTGGCCCCTTCACACAGCCAAGGTAAACACACATGCATGCACACGCACAGACCATGTGATCCTGTCTTGAATGGTCACCACATGCAGGGCTGGTTCTAATGAAACAATTAGCAGCTGCTTTGAAGGCGTTAGCTGGTCTCCACCATATTGCTGTACTGGTCAGTGGCACCACTAAATCTTTCCCTTTGTCTTTGAGTTGTTTCATGTTGCATTGCAGTACTGCAACAATGTTGTGGCTGCTGGTGATGGTGGCGTGAAACCAGCTCTCGGACAGACGTGGTCACATGTGCCTTGCACGCGCCTCCACCTCTCACCACAAGCACAAGCAGAGAGGAGCATCACAGTATCCAAGTCGCCACGACAATGGGTGGGCTCTTCTGCAAACTTTGCCTTCACATCAGCTGGAACCATAACAGCAACTCATCAATAATGTACACACCATTAACACAGTGAGTTTCTTTGGGCTGAAAAAATGCATTATGGCTATATTATATATGATATGAAAAATATAAAAAGTGAAAATGTCACAAATAAATACGGTTGGTGTTTGTTTGGAGATTACATGAGAATGCACTTTGAGTTGTGACTCTGGCTTTCCGAGCACGCCTTGGTTCCACTGCTGCTACTACTATTACTAACACTTAGCTTATTTCGTTGACAACTGCCATCCTCTGTTGGTTGCCCTGTAGGACAACCATCCTCTGTTGGTTGCCCTGTAGGACAACCATCCTCTGTTGGTTGCCCTGTAGGACAACCACTGTCTTTTGCCTCCTTAGGTTCATCCTTGGAACTCTGTTCAGGACACTCTTTAGATTGACCTATAGGACTTCTTTTTGGTTGCTTTGGACTCTGTTCAGGACACTGATTAGTAGGACGCTCTTCCTCTGGTTCAGGACTGCTGTGGAGGGCCACGATCGGACACAAAGGGGCGTGGTCTGCGTCCACAGGTGTTCCCTCACCCCCCAAAGACCCGTCTCTCATGGAGCCAAAGTTTTTCATCTGTTTCAACATGTTGGCGGCCATGTCTGCCACCCTCCGAGCCTGCATGGCACTCTCCTCAGTCTGCGCTACAAGCTGTTCCATCTCCCCCAGCGCTATGGCTGAGGCGGTCAGGGGGGAGCCCGGAGGGATGCTGATGCTTCCACGAATGTTCATCAGGTTCAGCTCTGACGGCAGCTGATCCTTGGGCCATTCCTGCTCGCCAGAGGGGAGCGGGAACTCGGTTAAGGTGGGCTGGGTCTCGAGGAGCTTGGGGATCTTGCTGAGGTTGATGGTGTGTGGCATGGCCCAGGTCATGAGGCTGTCTCGGTGCAGGAGGGTCGACTTCACCTGGGACACGGGGAGAGGGGCTCGCGTCTTCGGGTGGAGGCGTCTGGGAGACTGCAGGTCGTGTTGCTGTTGCTCCTCTTCCTTGACGTGTTGGTCTATGAGCTGGGTGGTGACTACGGCTGGGACAGTGTTCCTCCTGGCCCCTCCCCCCCCTGGAGGGACGCTGTAGTCAAAGGCGATGTTGGAGGGGAAGCGCTGGAGCTGTTTGTCGGCCTGTGGCCACTGGTTGGGTTTGGGGGAGATGGGACGAGAGGAGGAGGTGTTCTGGGACGACCGTCGGCTCCTTTCCTGACCGGGGTGGAGCGTGGAAGGGGAATAGGGGGGCTGGGAAGCGCGTCGGGGCCTCTCCTGGCCCGGGTCGCTGGAGGGAGGGGGCTGGGAGGAGCGTCGGGGCCTGTCCGTACCTGGGTGGAGATGGGGAGGGGAGAAGGGGGAGTGGGAGGCGTGTCGGGCGAGAGGGGAGGGGGGGATGGAGGGGGATGGAG
>JAAGOD010010544.1_pt1 | contig 12842 bp, 13 predicted proteins | sample 8389681 | NCBI WGS metagenome assembly JAAGOD01 (sample SAMN13964374, study PRJNA552185) | sponge metagenome | biome: deep-sea hydrothermal vent fields; feature: spots directly above weak diffusing fluid; material: seawater and sediment | host: Tedaniidae sp. KZ-2020 ... | reverse complement strand
TAATCCTACAGTTTCATAACAATAATCTCGGTTCAGTCCATAGTGTACAAGCAACTCTGACCTGTATGTCCCGATATGTCAGCATCATCCTATGCAGAACTTCAGCTGTGAAGAGCTTGGGATCTTCATCAATCACACCTCTTAATCTTGCTAACTCCTGAACAATAAAGCAAGGTGGCCACATTATGTACAGAGCTGGAAATTACAGTCCGATGTCAGACATTTTCTAACCATTCATTTTCTGACCATTTTAGGCCTTTGTCTGTACAAAACTCAATTGATCAGGCAAAATGTCTGAGCAACTTCACTCATGTAGGCTCCTCACTTTTACACTAATGTTTCTATGCAATTCCTTTGATTTAATAGTGCTAGTGGATGGTGTAAGGCACTAGCTTTTGTGTGAGGATAGTTTTCAGTGTGCTGGCTAGTTTCACATCAATGCCAGATCAAAGTCAGGAAATGGCAGAACAATATCTATTATGGTCAGACAATTTGTCCAGCCATATTTTGGTTTTAATTTCCAGCTCTGTACTCCTACCACATAGTGCTCTGTACTGCTCTCACACTCCAGACAGCAGACAGTGAAGCAGTAATGGACTCTAGCACCAGTAATCTTCGTGTTTTGTCTTATCTCGTCTTATCTCTCTGTCTCCATAGGGGTGCTTCTCCCAAGCCAGCTGCACATGCTGATGCTCCAATAGTGCTCACATTGAGATGGGACCGGCTAGCAGGAATGCTTGCAATGTTGTGTATTATTAATTAATGTGAATGCTCCTAGCCCCAAGGCCAGGAAGGATGATCAAACACCTGCTAATTGCATAAGCCCTTTGACAATAATAGGCATGTCCTTGACTTCAAAGGGAACTTGGATGCTGATCAAAGCAAGTGCATGAGAAATTGACAAAAATTACTTTATTGCCCGAGGATATTCATTGAACTCTTGCTACAGAAGAATGCTGGTGCTGGACCTGTACCCAGACAGCATCATATCAGGGCAGTGTGAAGTGTTGTATCTACCCTACTTAGAATTTTTTTTGGAGAAGTCCACGTGTGGTGCGCTTTAATTGGAATTTACCTTGGCTTTCTTTTCTTTTGCTTCTACCACTTTCAAAAGGCGTTTTCTCTGTTTGGTATTCAACCTCCTTCTTTTGAGAGTGTTGAGAGTATCTTTTTCGCTCAACTTGGGTCCTTTGGGCAGCACCACCTCTACATTTGTATCGAGTGGAGACTTCAAAGTGTTTTCTAGCTCTCTCTTGTAAAGCGACTCGTCCAATTCCACAGCAACAGCCTCTCCACCATGCTTTTTGCTGCTAGGTCTCTGCTGCCTTGCCTTCCAGTTGTAGCCAACTCTTTTTCTCGAGCTCATCTCTCTCCAGAGAGCTAGACACAGGTACACTTCTTGGTGTGTGCAGTGCACAAAGGACAGAGCGGAAGTTCAACCACCCACTCAACTCTGCACTTCCCAAAGTGCCAACCACAGTTTGCGTGGGCGTTTCCTGTGTAGCCCCAAAAAATCTGGTGTGTGTGTGATATTTGAAAGCTGAACAAGTAAAAGAAGACAGCTGATTGTTATCTCTAGATAGACTTAGCCCACTTACCTACCTAGGAAAGTTTGATGGCAGCAAGAACTCCTGCAGCTTAGCAAAGTGGCTGTAACCTGACCTTCAAAAATCAACCATCCTCCCCCACTCAAAGACTCTCCCTAGCTCCCTCCCTCCCTCTCCCTCTCGACAGCTTAACTTACTCTGCCACCATTGCTGCTTCCAGTGAACATAGCGCTGCTATTATGGTAAAGACAGTTATGTCTTCTGACAATTCAGAGCCTGAAGAACTGGATATGTTCACAAAGGCCAAAGAGAAGATGATTATCCAGCAGCGTTTGATAGACTCCAGTGCAAGAACCCTACAGAGGCTGAAAGACTCGACCTCTAGGCTGGTCAACAACATTGCTAATGGGGAAACGCAGTCTGCTATTGATGATGACATAAGGCTCCAAGAGGTAGGCTGGCTGTACTGCTAGTACAGAGTGTATACAACCCCTTCATTGTAGGCCTTGTTTTTAGTTTCATGTTAATCTGGAAACTGGTTTGACTAGGGTGTGAGCTGGGGAAGGACTGGGTGGAGGGGATGAAGCTATAGTGAGCATCCTAGAGGATGTCTGGTGGGGCGTTGGTGGCCAGCTGCCAAGGAAGATGGACCCCTTGGTTACTAGCTGACTGCCCAGGGTGATATTTGGTGTTGACTTTTTCACACCCTACCCCGGGGAAGCATTTCACTCACAGGGACCAAATATTCTGCTAATAGGTGAAAATAATCAAAGTTGCAAGTCCAGAGAATTTGTTTGAAGTGTTAATAAGTAGCCATTATTAGTTCAGCCTTCTTTATCCCCTATTGTCTGCAGAATAAGCTGATGAAAGGATTTTCCAACCAGCTCATTGAAAAGCACCGCTATCTCAAGTACTGCCTTGAAGAGTATGAGGATATCTCCCAGGACTCTCTAGAGAAGGTCAAGTGTGAATTGGACAAGCTGATAAACCTGCAACAGTTTTTGAATGTCACTGGCTTGCACTCCACCACTACAAAAGTAAGACTGTTAGTCTTGTTCACTCAGTATTGCTGGATACTAATGCTACTAGCTGGGCTTCTTAGTTAGTTGGAGGTGTGGGAGGCTGTGAAAATATAGCTCCAGGACAGAAGGAGTACACATGTATAGCATCTCTCTCCTCTCCTAGGGTTGCATAAAACCGCAATCCACTGTGGTGGGAGCATCAAAGATAAGCCAATTACTGGTAGGGACTTTTCCATGGTCATTGGTTGCTTGGTTATACATAGCAGCAAGTCCTTTGCTGGTGATTTGAATCTCTGTGACCCTGACAATTCTGTTAGCCAGGAAGATGAGCCCAGTTCACCATAATGTGTTTGTCAAATGCCTCCAAATGCCTCCAAATAAAGCACCTTGTAGGAGGTGGGACTGTGGGAGAGACTGACATTTGGTGTGCTTGCCTTTTTGATGTGGGCAGTGTTGCTTTGATCCTGCTTTTTGCAAATTCTTCCAACAGGCCCTCCTGGAGGAGGACAACTTGACCCTTGACCTCCTCTTCAGCATGCTCAATACCGACCTGGAACAGCTGATGACCAAGTATTCTATCCCTGGTGGGGACTGCAGAAAGCTTCTTGGTGCCTTGGACCTGTTCTCCAAGTACTATGGTATGTATGGTATGCATTGTGACCTTGTGTTGCCATGCCTACTCTGGCCCCAGAAATGTCTGTGTTTTTCTGTGATGTTTGTTTTACTACCTTGGGGCTGTAGAGCAGTTCTGGTCAATTTCACCACCTTTGCAATCTGGAGACAGAGGTCCTGTGACAACTGTTTACACAAATCCTTTGTTCCTAGAGAGAACTTGAAAGGAGTAGTGAGTGCTTGTGGTTAAAAAAGGTCCAGCTCTAACTTTCCAGTCTGGTGATGTCACTTCCTGTTAAGAGACCTGAGGTGATATAAGTTGAAGGAAGTAAGCATCCCTGCTGTAAGATGCAATTTCTTCTGGGGCTTTATAAGGTGTTGCCATAAATTGGTCGGATGGTGATTAAAATGCTGAGGGTGCCAGTTGCTAGGGAACTGGTGTGTTGCTTTCTATCACTTCCCTCAGTAGTTACTTTTTTTGAAAAACATGACACTTGGGACCCTATTGAGGTCCTGCCTAGAGCATCCACAACAGAATTCTGGTTTGCTATGGTGGTGGTGATTGTAGCTTCAGATGGGAGGGTCGATTTCAATTTCAACAGTACATCCCTGGGGAGGGGGGGGCTGGTTGAAACTGGCCTAGCTTGCGGCCTGTGAGGGAACTATCACTTACTCTGCAGTGTTGGTGTGTGATTCCTCAGGGCACCTGCACCCCAGGCTCTAATAAACATTGACAAGAGAACTTCCTGCCTTTTTTTGAGAGGCTTCCACTCCTTCCTGTCTTCTGCCCTCTGGCACAAAACATATTGTCCTTCCTGGAAAAGCTGGTATAGATGGCTTCCTCCCTGGGGGTATAAATTGCTTCCTGTCTCTTGCAAAACTACCTCCTGTTTTGCTAGTGGCAGGATGTACTTTTACCCCACTCACTCACACACTGGGAGGTAATGTGGGAACCTTGCTAATCTTTCACAAGCTCCTTCCTTTTCAGCAGGTTTTCTAGACAATACCCTCACACTGGAGTGTAATGCACTCTGGAGTACCTCTTTGATGGGGAACTCTTAGAAATGGGCCTTTTCTCTCCTGTACTAGCTGGAAGCAGTAGAGAACCAATACAGTAGTACCTGTCAGTATTGATGTATTGACAGAGCAGCTGTTGTTCTGGGTGGTGAAGTCTGACTGAGCAGTCTTTGGTGTCTGTGTAACTAGGTCTCTGAAGTTGCACCCTCAGGCAGTTAGGACAGTATAAGAAGTTATTGCAAAACTCATGTCCTGACCTTTAGGAGTTCATAGTTCAGGCTTATGTCAGCAAGTAGATCAGGGTGTACTTCCAGTTCGATATTTCAGGATAGACATTGTACCAAGGTATACCACCTCCATTGATGTTGATGTAGAGCAGCTCTATTCATGTTCACAGAATGACATGTGTTCAGGAGTGGAGCTTTATTTCGTGCCCAGGTGCACCCTATGCTGTGCTGGACGTGGGCGTCCCAGCTCCTCTTGCATGTGCTAGTTTACTCCTGTAACTCTACAAGAGTGTATAGGTGGAGATGTGTTCCTTGCATTTTGCTGTTCATGGGAATGTCTTGGAGAGTGTAAAGTTCCCATGCTAGATATCGATATCTCTTGTAGAGACAGTTCAGAGTAAATTCCTGCTGCACATGAGAGACACCTGGAGACTAGGTGTGCACCACATTCAGATAGGGAGACAGAGAGTGATTCTTTCCTTGCTGAGATGAACTCTAGCTGCTCTAATTTGCCAAATGAAGTGATTTGGTCTACACCAGAGTGAGAGGTCATGTGTTGGGACCTTTTACTCAACATTCCGAGTAAGTCACCTGAAGTCTAATTTCTTGCTCCAGGAATGAGCCCAGCTGGGTTGTTTTGAAATTATCTGCTGCTATGGCGTGAAATTGAGCTATCTGGTAATGTAAGAAATATGCTGGAAGTTCACCATGTGAGCTGTCAAAGGTCAGAATGCCACCATGTGAGCTGGTCGAGGTCATGTGCACCTTGGAACCTTGGAAACGTATTTATGCATGTTTGAGGGAGTTGAAAGGGCCTCTATCCCAGCCAGCTGTGCAAGAAGGAAGTGCTGTTACAAGGGTTAGGGTGCTGATGGTCTCCTTGCCATGTGGACCTTGGAAGGTATTTATGCATGTTAGGGAGAGTTGCCAGCTGTGCAAGAAGGAAGTGCTGTTACAGGGGTTAGGGTGCTGATGGCCTCCTTGCCTGGTGTGCATCCAGAGATCAAAGAGCTGAAGCTTCTCGTGGTGCCAAGGATGAATTCCATTGTAAGAACTGAGTGCATTCATGAGAGAAGCACTTGCACTCTATTTAGCTTGCTCTTTTAGAGAATCGTATTCATCCCCCACCAAGTTGTGTATCTTGCTCTCTAATGGGACCTGATTCTAATCTGGGTGTTTTTCTCGTAAAAGGTCGTCCTGACTTCATCATTGGTGGAGGAAGAATTAGTTCATCATGGTAATGAAGTGAAAAATAGGTAGATTTTGGGGGAAGAAGTTTGGCTTCCAGTCGTGCCTGAGTGTGTGATGTGTAATTGAAACCCACGGAGCTGAAGACCATCTGTGGAGAGGACATCCTCCTCTTTTGAAGACACTTGTTTTGATAAACACAGTAATTCACCCTCTGTATGGAGGGCACCTCATCTATTCCTTGGAGTCCCAATGTTTCCTACTTAGCATTCCTGCATGCTGTGTAGTCAGTTCTCCATTGGGTGGCTGAATGTTTACCATTCATGACTCTACTAATGCTCTCCTTAATCGATCAATAGCTTCTGTATAAGGCTAGCTGCTTCTCTTCCAGTCACTAACTTTTCCTTTGGCTGCTTTTCTCATTCCATTCTGCTTACTTTTTCAAACCCACTCACTAAATATAGCTGCTTTCCTACTGAAATCACATCCATTAGGATTGCTATTATCTGAGGACAGTTCCCTACACAAGCTGCTTAATGTGAAATCACATCCATTAAGATGGCCATCCTCTGAGGAGGGACTAGTTAAACAACAAATAGCTTCTTTGTCATCCTACTCATGAAGTCACTGCCCCACTTGTGTATTCTCATCCTTTCAATCCCTTTCCCTTCCCAGAGGGCCTCAGCAACCACTGCTGCATGGACTGCTACATACACTAGAACATGGGAAACAAAGCTTCAGACATCAATAGAAGACCCCCAAGGATCAGACATGTTGTGTGTAGTGCAGGTTAATTAAGCTTCCAGTGGTAAAGACACCCTGGGAGTTGTCTGCTCAAATTGCTGTGAGCTTGCCCTTGCCGTCGCTATGGGCTGGTGGGTGGTTGGAAAAGTTTGCCGTTGGATTCCTGGGAAACCAAAGTTGCCCACTCCTCTGGCACTCCCATTTGGTCTAGCTTTTTGTGTGGTGGTGGTGTGTTTGCCTTGGTTACTGGGAGACAGGATGAGGTGGCAGCTTTCCCTGGACTCCAGTAGCAGAAGAGAAACCTCCTGAGTAGAAGATTTGGCTCTGCAAGGCCAAGAAGGAGGCTGAAACCAGTAGGAGAGGATTTGGCTCTTGAGAGACCAAGAAAGAGGCTGAAACCAGTAGGAGAAGCTGAGTAGTGGCTCTGCAAGGCCAAGAAGGAGGCTGAAACCAATAGGAGAGGATTTGGCTCTGGGAGGCCAAGAAAGAGGCTGAAACTAGTAGGAGAAGCTGAGTAGTGGCTCTGAAAGGCTAAGAAGGAGGGCTATGAATTTTTTTGTGACATGTGTTTACTGGAGTAGTGGACCTGTGAATAATGTTGCCATGGTTGCTATAGCCTAAAATAGTGCCTTGTGTGGGCCTTGCATGACCAAGGGAAGAGAGATCCCCTCCTCAGATAAAGCCCCAGAGATGATGCCAAGCAGATAACTCCCAGTGTCAAGTTCCTCAGGGCTGAGCCTCTGGGGCATTGCAGTGTGCCCACAGTTTCAAAGTGGACTGCTACAAGTGGTTTGAATATTTGAATGTGGTTTGAAACACTTTGTTTAGACACTTGCAGCCTCACCACAAAGATGCCACAACAACTCAGCTGGGAGGGTTTGGTGGGCTGGGTTTTGTCTACAACCAAAAAACATACTCTCTACTGGGCTCTGGGTGTCTGCTGAGGCTCTGGAGCTATCTGTGGAATGCCCTTTTTTTCAAAAAGTTCAAAAACATTTTAAAGCAGTTACCTAAAAAGGGCACCCTTGTATTAACTCATTGGGACTATCTACTTTGATGTGAATGGTCTGATAGATGGGGTGTTTATAGAGATTCTCTCTCCTACTCACTTAGAGAATTATGGTAGTGATTCTCTACCTGCCCTCCACCTGTTTGCAGTTTCAGTTGAGTCTAGCACTTCAAGGCTGTATCCATGGCAACCACACTCTTGCTGTGTCAACATGTATCAGCTTGACGTCTGGGGCTGCAATTAAGGTCTGGGTGACTTCCTCCTCAAGATTTTGATGGGACGGTGATCATTTCATCATGTGGGAAAGTTTTTGAAAATCTTCATTCCTTTTTTTAATCTCGGTGGTTTTTTTTTCCATGATAGCCGACAGCCGACAGCCAACAGTTTTGAAACTGTCCTTGAAAAACTTTCAATTGGTCACTGACCAATCACTTCCAGATCAAGCCAGATTCAACATGCTTACACCAATAGATATCTGGAGCCCAGAGATAAAGCCTCCCTCCAAAGGACTTATCCCATGCCCATGCATGGGTGAGGGTGGATTAGGGAGTTCACTGTGTAAAGGTGTTGCTGGAGTGGATTGCTTTATTGAGGTGCTAAGCTTATTGTCAGCTTGTCTTCCAAAGCTTGAAAGGAAGGATTCTCTGAACTTAAATTGGCTTACCACTCACTGAGTGTTACCTCTGAGCTTGTCGGCACTGAAAGGGTGGGTGGGTGTCCCCTAAGAACTAGCGGGCACTGAATGGGTGGGTGGAATGGCCTCACTTGCAGTGATGGCCTCAAGGCACTGAATAGGTGGGTGGAAGGCTTCCCATCCCATTCACCCTCTCACCAGAGTAAGGGCCTCCAACCCACTCACTCTCCCTTCAAAGGACTGACTCCAACTCCCTTTGGCTTTCCTGGGCATTGAGTCCAGCTCTTTGAAGTCAACTCAATCACATTTTGATGCATTGTTCTGTTCCCTCTCATCTCTTGTTTGAAGTACCTCACAGCTTGGTAGCAGGTGGTCAGCAATTTGCCCTCCAGCTGTCCTCTGGGCAGAGGATGGAGTTCCAAGAAATCACTGGGTTGCCTGTGTCCATGGCAAGGTACACTCTCTAGCTGTTTCAGGGTTGAGAAATCACTGGGTGGCCTGTGCCCATGGCAAGGTACACTGAGCGACAAGGTGCGTATGTATACACTAGATCCCTGATGTCACTGACCGGTAATGAAAGAATTTGCATAAGTCTGCATAAAGTGTGTCTTCTACCCTTTGAGCCACTTTCAGTCCAGGAGGCCTCCTTCTTCAATTACGCCAAGTATTGACCACCCATGTGGACTTGTCGTCTATTTATATTACTACTTAATCCTTGCAGCCTAGTTAAGCAAAGGTCCCGAAAAGCCCTGCCTAGCCGAGTTGCTGTGTGTGGCAGTAGTTCACAGTAGCCCTGCCTAGCTAGCTGTGTGTGGCGGCAGTCAAAAGGTCACAAAAGCCCTTTCCAGCCTGACTTGCTATGTCTGAGTCAAAGGTCACGAAAACCTTACCTAGCCTAGCCTGCGTCGTGTGTGTGTGTGTGTGGTGGCAGTTCACAGTCAAGGGTCACAACAGCAATGAGAAAGCTAGAGTCCATCCCTGATTTCAAATGGTTCTACTCTAGGATGTCTCAAATGTGCATAATGGTGCTGTCTTGTCTAGCAGTATGGGATAGGGTTACCTGCTCTTAAAGGGTAATTCGCTAGATGAGGAGGAAAAGAGGTTGAGTAACAGTCATGGGAGGGGTGAAGTATGGGTGCGCCTGGCTTTGAAGAAGACTTAGCCATTTGTATGCTTTTAAATTGAGTTGGTACAAACACAAAAGTGTGATGTAGATATGTTGCTGGCAGCTGGTGTTGAGACAAGAAGTATCAGTTTGATGTGTAGAGCTTCAACCTGGGAAACAGCTTACAGACCTGAGGCTAATGAGCTTTTGAGTGCCATGGCTACCTCCGGTACTTTCTGTTATCTGTTTGTACCCCACATAGCAAGCGTAGTGGCCTCTGGCCTCTTTCCTGGTACTTTCTGTTATCTGTTTGTACCCCACAGAGCAAGCGTAGTGGCCTCTGGCCTCTTTCCTGGAGCGTGAGCCCATCTGTACCTTCATTGTAGCTTTAACTGGAGCGTGAGCCCATCTGTACCTTCCTTGTAGCTTTAAACATCTTGCTTCCTGGAGACCAGACTCTGGCTGACCTTTACCTGGTAGTCTGGAGTGACATTTAAGTGAACTATGCAGCTGCCATGGTAACCTTTGGCCTGAAATGTGGGACAATAGCAAGGTTCTTAGTAGGCATGGTAGCTAGTGGGCCTGGGAAAGAAATGTAGACAGTACACAAGTTTGAGCCTGGCACTAGTGCTGGGCCTTTGGGTGCTTTGTTTTTGGGAATGTTCCGTAACAGTCTGGGGAGTGCTGAATCATTCTGGTGCAGCAAGATTGTTATTCTGTTGCTCTGTATGTGTCTGCAACATTCTGATCAATATGCAACAGTTGTTGTCCTGTGTCTGCAACATTCTGATCAATGTGCAACAGCAGTGTTATCATCTGTTGTTGTTGTTGTTGTTTTGTATCTGCGACATGCTGATCATCTGTTGCTCTGTTTTGCCACATGTGGCTATCTGTGACAGACACCTTGTTTTTTGTCCTTGCAGAGATGTGGGAGAGAGGCGTGAAGCCATCTCTGGCTGCCCTGAACCGGCTGGAGTCCACCACTGCCTCCTCCTCCTCCAGCCGCCTTAACTCTCTCTCCAACCTCAGCTCCCTCGATCAGGACAGTCGCAGCGACTCCATCTCAAGCTCAACCAGTGCCGGCACCTCACCACTCCCCCTCCACCTCCACTTCCCCCCTCACACCTCCACTCCCACCCCGGTCACGCCCCCCTCCTCACAGTCCCTCCTCTCCCCTTCCTCCCCCTTCACCACTGCACTTGCAAACTCTGCCCCTCTCAACAGCACCGTCGCATTCAGCCACGCCTCCTCTCCATCTTCTATTGTTGTCCCTGTCCTGACTCCGCCCCCTCAAACCAGGCCCGGTGACTACGGCAGGGTCGAAAGTTCATCTCCCCATGGCCTCATCAGGAGTCACAGCAGCAGCAGTAACATCCTCTTGGGAGAATCGGAAGTTACCCCAAAGCATAGCTTAGCAAGGAGCCATCATTCTGTGTCCAGTCTGAGCAGTACCGGACACACGACCACGCCTTCTTCATCTGGGACTGCAGGGGGTGTGGCTAGTGGGGAGAAGAGGCGCAAACCCCCACTAACTCACAAACGCTCATTCTCCAATCCACTGGCAAACATCGTTTTGAATCAGCACATGGACAAAGAAAACGAGACTCGTCCCAATGACCACACCCACAACTCGTCTAGCGTGAGCCGGTCTAGCCTGGCTTGCTACAGCTACCGCTCCCCCAGCCCCCCGTCCCACACGGGGAGTCAGCCCTCCATCATCTCCAACGCAAACCCCTACCAATCCCTGCCTCCCCAGGGGGGGTCCCCCGTGCCACAGACCCGAACAAGGCATCCTCAAATCAGACGCATCTCGGCCATCACCCCCGCCTTCTCCCAGAGCATCCCCAGCGACCATCTCATGTCCTACTCCTCCTCCGAGACAAACCCCTCGATTTCCGGCAGTGAGTCGGTCCTCTACAACCACAACAACTGGGGGCAGGGGGACGTCGGCATTGCTCCACGCTGCAACTCCATGGCAGGGATGTCTCGTCCAGACTACTCACAGGGTGGGCATAATTTGGACCTGACGTCCTCGTCCATGGTGGACCTGCCCGTGGGGCTTTACAACGGAAGCTCGGAGCATCTGGACCAGGTGGAGGAAGGGAATCTTCCGCAGTCCGGGAAGTCGCAGTCGGTGCCGAGGCTGACGTTGATGAGTGTGTCCAATGATAGTGAGAGAGGTTAGTCAGAGGGAGGGAGGGAGGGAGGGAGGGAGGGACAGACGATTAGAACAGTCAGTATAGTAGTGTTCTGAAATGGGTCATGCACTCCACCGACCGATTATCTTCCCCTTGTAGTTTAGCATGTCATTAAGATGGTACACATGTACCTTTCCTTCCCGAGCCTTTGTTCAGGTGTATTTGTACACTGACATGTCCCAATATCCTGCTTGCATTAGAGTGCATGCTATACTCTGGGATGCTGTGCTCTCTCGAAGCACTGAAACTTCATTTCCTTTATTTCTGGTTCCATTCCCTGGCTGGCTGAGAAGGTTTTGTCTGGTCCTGAAGACGTGGTTTCCCCCATGGGCCCAGTACATGGGCAGTAAGCCTTACACTTACTCTCCATAAACAGGAAATCACTGCCATGTTCCTGATTAGTGGCAATTGGCTGTTGCCTGGTGTCAAAAAATTTCAACTGCTATTTTGGACTGACTACAGCCTGAAGCACTAGAGGTCCCTGGCTGCTTTATTAGCCTGAAGCTATAGTCAGGTGACATTCCTCTATTGTTGGGGTATACTAGAGGGATAACAGTGGAGTACACAACTGAACTGGAGCATTTATTTGTGTCTAGTACAGTGGATTGTAGGTTGCTTGACACTTTAATGTCCAGATCATGATCACACGGACCAATCAGATTTGCAGGCAGTGATGTCATTGTGAATCTGATTGGTCCATGTGATTGATGGTGCTGGCTGAATGTACAGTGTCAAGCAATCTGCAATCCACCCACTACCCATAGGAAATGTTAGCAGGTGATAGGAAGTGATAGGAGCTGTTAGCACATGAATCCTTCCAGTGCTACATATTGCTTCACACTGCTACATAGCTGGTGCAGGGGCTGATGGTGTTGCAATAGAGCATTACATCACCTCCCTCCCCTCCCGCCCTCCATGCATGCATGGTGACATCTGGGATCAGGTGCAGGGAAATTTGAAAAGGTAATTGCTGCCTTCAAGTCACATCTGTGGCAATTGAACCTGGGAACTGTTGCAGTAAAAACAAGCTAGCTACAGATTTCATAATAGCTACCTAAAACTTCACTTCACATCTGTGGCTATTAGCTAGCACTTTGGAGGTAATTTAAACCCTCCCATTGGTGTCCTCTATACTGAGGTCACCTAGTATTAGCTGTATTGAACAGCCCTTTACATCACTGTATATCATTTCAGGTCCCAGCAACCCAGCCTCCCCCCACACCTCTGGTTCCTATACTCCCACAAGATCCATGAGACATGCCATCATGCACAGGTGAGTGCTGGGGAGTCCACCCTAGCTTGCTTATAGGGTCAAGACTCTTAATTAAGCTAGCTATCTTGTGGGCTGAGAGAGTTTGACTGTTAGCTGCTGTTCGATTATTAGCTAACTGTATGTTATTAAACCCTGATTGATTAATGGCTAACTCTATCTGGGCCATTATATAAGCCCCTTTTGTATTCTCCCTGCTGTTGTTACACAACTGGATCGGAATGTATTTCCAGGTCAGCACTATTAGCCTGGGGTGCTAGTGTATGTGT
>JAAGOD010038762.1_pt1 | contig 12867 bp, 12 predicted proteins | sample 8389681 | NCBI WGS metagenome assembly JAAGOD01 (sample SAMN13964374, study PRJNA552185) | sponge metagenome | biome: deep-sea hydrothermal vent fields; feature: spots directly above weak diffusing fluid; material: seawater and sediment | host: Tedaniidae sp. KZ-2020 ... | reverse complement strand
GTGTGTGTGTGTGTGTGTGTGTGTGTTGAGGTTGGTATGGGAAGCAGCGTGTCACAGTATAGCTCTCTAGTGAGCTATAGGATTGCATTCCGCCATTGTTGCGAGACCGGGTTATGCAATTGAATGCCCAAATATCTATTCAGTGGCCATACTAATCATTCAGAGTGTGAAAGACTGAAAAAGGATAAACTTTAAAACTCTAAAATTTCAATAGGGTTCAGGATTGATTAAGACCACTGAAATTACATTTTTGTGATGCAAAGAATTATTTTTAAGTCATGAAATCACGCAAATGCTTATCTCTGCTCTCCTCCTTGTTCAGGGTCGATGATGGTGTTTGCTTGGGGTGCTTTGGCACCAGTAGGAATCATGCTGGCACTATTCTACAAACCAGTCTGGCCCAATGGACAGTGGTTCTATGTACGTATATGTTTCTAGGACCCTCTGAAGTAAGGACAACCTCTGTACAAAGGACAATGCAACAGTGTTCTTTATTCGGAGGTCCAACTCTTTGTTCCCCTCCCTGTAGGCTCATATAGGACTGATGATAGGGACCCTTGTGTTTTCCCTCCTTGGGGTGGTGCCTATAGTGGTCCATGCTGATGGAAGATGGCTCACCACAACTGTAAGTTGCGTACTGGACTCGCACCAGATCAACCTGAAATGAGGCTTGCTGATGGTCCCAAGGATGGCTGGATTTAAAGGGAGTATTGTTAATTTTATTTATTTTTTCAGACTAGCAATTTCCCCCATCAAATCTTAGGGATAGTGGCCCTGACTGCAGTTGGCATTAATGTAAGCATCATCATTACATTACTATGTTGCTAGCTTTTGAGGTATCTTTTACTTCAGCCTTTCCTGGCAATCTGTCGCTGCCACCAAGCAAGTTCCTGGTGAGTTCATAGCTATGCCAGTAGATATAGCTAGCTAGCTGGTGGCCTAATTTTCTATCTGTATCTAATAGGAGATGGCTGTACAATACAATTCACGGATCCATTGGTCTGATATTAGGAGAGGGTGCAGCATGTGAGTCCGTCACGTAAATGTTTCTAGCAGTAGGCAAGACATTTTGAATTGCTGCAGTTGGTGCCATGTTGCTGGGTCTGCACATCATTCGAGAGCTGGATGGAGTGGACATGGACCTTGTGCACTACGCCATCTACAGCCTGTCCTCCACCATCGGCATCATCATCATGCTGGCGGCTCTGTTCAACATATACACTGTCAGCTACAAGAAAAGTGGGTGCAGTCACTTTGAATGCACGCATATCTCTTAGCATTTAGAGAAAGTTCAAGAAAGAGTCGCACTAATTCACCAGTGTTGTCCAAATTTCAGGTCACCCTACTATGGAAGACTTGGGTGTGACCTCCGAACCCCCATCAGAGTTTCCGGAGCGGAAACTTCAACAAAGATCGGACAGTGGGGATGACGAGGACCTCCCGGAGGCTAGTTTCTCTGCATGCCCAAGCTAGCTGTTGCATTGAGGGGGACTTGTGTTGTTGCTGTAGGATGTCTGTTGTCGTGGCTGCGTGGGGCTGTGCATAATGCTGCTGTTATTGTGTGCTGCGGCTTCCAACATCACCTTGCTGGTCCTACTCTAATTCTCTCTTCAAACCACCCATGCATATGGACACAGAAGCACATTCTATAGAGCATAGCCATCATTATTATATTATATCCTCCTATGTTATGGGTAGGTGGGGCTGCTTAGTGCAGAGGGTCAAAGGGCAGTCACATTTCTCGCGCGCGCGATATTAGGTGAAGTCCACGTGGTACAAAGTTAGAAAAGATGACGTCTCGAGTGATTGTGAAGAATCTCCCCCAGAAGTGTCCCGAGGAGAAGCTGAAGGAGCTGTTCTCCTGCTGTGGGGAGGTGACTGACGTCAGGCTCGTGCGCACCAGGACAGGCACCTTCAGAAAGTTCGGGTTCATCGGGTTCAGCTCCACCCACCAAGCCCAGGAGGCCATCAAGCAGTTCAACAAGACATACATGGGATCTTCAAAGATTGAAGTTGAGTTGGCCAAGCCCTATGGGGACCAGAGCCTGGAAAGACCCTGGAGTAAGTACAGCGCCACCCCTGAAGGGAAGAAGGGGCGCGGCAAGGAGGATGGGGAAGGTCAAGGGTCAGACAAGGGTGGGAGGAGCCAGTTGGGGGAAGCGCTGAAGGAGTTTGAGGCTCTGGAGGCTGATCCGGAATTCCAGGAGTTCCTGATGGTTCACAATCACAAGAGCAAGGTGAAGACGTGGGCGGACAATGTGGTGGGAGGGGAGAGTGGGCGTGGCAAGCCAGATGATGATGAGATGGCAACGGAGACTGTCAAGAAGAAAAAGACAGAGAAAAGCGAGAAGAAACATGAAGAGAGTGCTGAAGAGGAAGGGGGTGGGGCTGACTCCTCCCTCCTCCTGTCTACCAGCACTAGTGACCTGAATTACCTCAGGAGCAAAGTGGTTTCCACAGTGGGGGAGCAGTCAAAGAACGTCAGATCACGTGACACTGATGAGAATGACATCGTCTCATCAGAAAGTGAAAATGCTGAGAATCCCTCTGATGATGATAATGAGGGAGCCCCTGGTGATCAAGGCGTTGACGACCCCCCTAAACCCCTTGCCACCACCCCCTACACAATCAAGATGCTAGGACTGCCCTTCAGAGCCGGAAAGAAAGACATCATCACTTTCTTCCACCCCCTGAAGGTTTCAGCTATTCGTTTTACCCAGGATGCCCAGGGGCGCCCCTCGGGCCGTGCCTACGCCGACTTTGAGTCGGAGGGGGACCTGAAGGAGGCTCTCAAGCGGAACAAAGACTGCATATTCCATCGCTACATTGAGCTGTTTCGAGACAAGCCTGCAGGAGAGAGGGAGTGGGTGGGGCAGGGGGAGGAGGGGGGTGAGGTCAGACTGAAGCCGTGGGAGGTGAAGGCTGCTGCCGAGGGAAGCGAAGTGGAGAGCATCACCGAGTCAGGTCGAATCTTTGTCCGCAACCTGCCCTTCTCCACGGAAGAGGAGCAGCTGAGCGAGCTGTTTGGAAGTTACGGCCCTCTCACAGAACTCACCCTCCCACTGGACAAAAGCACCAACAAGTCAACTGGACTCGCCTTTGTCACCTTCATGCTGCCCGAACACGCTGCCAAGGCCTACCAGGAGCTCGACGGCCAGATATTCCAAGGACGACTGCTGCACCTCCTTCCTGCCAGAGCGAAGCGTGGGCAGGGAGGGGGAGAGGTGGTTGAAGCTAAGAAGCTCAGCTCCTTCAAGAAGAAGAAAGCGGAGAAGCTGCAGTCGGAGGCAGGCACTGGTTACAACTGGAACTCTCTGTTTCTGGAGGCCAATGCTGTGGTGGATGTGATGGCGGAGAAGTACGCCGTTGACAAGAGCGATATTCTTGACCCGAGTTCCAGTGGGATCTCAGCAGCCGTGCGACTAGCTCTGGGGGAGACCCAACTGGTCAGGGAAACAAGAGAGTTCCTTCAACGTCATGGCGTCAACCTGGAAGTGTTTGAGCAGACGAAACCGAAGAGAAGCAAGTGTGTGATCTTGGTGAAGAACCTCCCCTCAGGGTGTTTGGCCGGGGAAATCAGCAAGCTCTTTGAAGGCTTTGGACAGCTGGTTCAAGTCATCATGCCTCCTGCCGGCATATCCGCGCTGGTGGAGTTTGCTGAGGCAAACCATGCGAAACAGGCCTTCTCGAAGCTGGCGTACACCAGCTTCAAGCACCTCCCTCTCTATCTGGAGTGGGCGCCCGTTGATGTCATAGACAAGAGCAGGAGTGTTTCCGGGGCTGTGAACAGCGGAGAGTCCACTGTTAGCGTCCAGACCTTCCAGGAGGGTAGTAGCAATGACGACACTTGCAGTGTGTTTGTCAAAAACCTCAATTTCTCGACTGAAGAAGACTCCCTGAAACGACTCTTCTCCAGCGTTGGGGAGGTGCAATCTGTCAGCATTGCGAGGAAGAAGTCTCCCAAAGCATCCACCTCCCTCCTCTCCATGGGCTATGGGTTTGTGGAGTTTGCTAGCGAGTCTCTGGCCAAACAGGCCGTGAAGGAGCTTCAGCACCACCAACTGGAGGGACACCAGCTGGAACTGAAGCTCTCCCACCGCAAGACGACCTCCAAACCAGCCCCTGGGAAGAAACCGAAACTCGTGGAACAGAAGTCGGCTAAGATTCTCGTGAGGAACGTGCCTTTTGAGGCCAGTAAGCGAGAAGTGAAGGAGCTGTTTGCCACGTTTGGCACGCTGAACACAGTGCGTCTCCCCAAGAAGCAGAGTGCGGGCAGCGGGGAGCATAGGGGGTTCGGCTTCGTGGAGTTTGGCACCAAGGAGGACGCAAACAGAGCATTTGATGCCCTCTCGCACAGCACTCACCTCTACGGCCGTCGCCTCGTCCTGGAGTGGGCGGAGCAAGAAGAGAGCCTCGACGCTATACGCAAGAGAACAGCAAAACACTTCCACGACTTCAATGCCCCGGCAACGAGGCGAACAAAACTCCAGGAACAAACATTGATAGACTCCCTGGACAAATCCACAGCTTCTTGAGTGTCGGGAGATAAAATTGCACACAAATTTAAAAAAAAAAAGCTGCCAAGTGATTGGGTAGTATCGTAGTCATGTGATTTGGTCATGTGACCTGTTAGAGCTGTGTGTATGGCTCTGGTTGTCGTCATGTGACCGGTTAGAGTCTGGTGACGGGCTCTGGTTCGTCCTCCAGGTCTATGGGCCCCATGCTGTGTCTGCGGTGGTTGAAGGGGGAGTCCCCTCTCCCCCTCCGCTCGGGGGAGGTGGAGCCACTGTCCAGGACATCCATGGTCTCAGCACGAGCAGTGCGCGTAGTCTCTAAAACACCAGCAAGTAGAGAGTTAAACCTCAAAACATGAGGAGCATGACTACTGTCCCTTGTAGAGAGGCTGTCCCTTGTAGAGAGGCTATGCCTTACCTGCTAGAGGGGAACCGAATGATTTGAAGGCCCTGGGGACCATGGGGAGGTAGCTCTCCACCACCTGCCCCACCAGGTCCTGCAGCATGAAGAACCTGTCGTCAGGAGGGGTGCGGTGGACGCTCTGCAGCACCAGCAGCATCTGCTGGATCTGAGGAGGCAGGGGGGCTGTGCAATAAGCCAGGGCCCCTGAACACCAACAAATAATCCTTGCAGGGGAGTGGAATGAACGGGAAAAAAAAGTTCACCTGCTAATTTTGTCTTCAAGAGGACGGTATCCCTGAAGCTGATGAGAGTGAGGGCACGTATGGACAGCTTGTTCTGCTGAGGCTGCAAATCAAGCAATACATCAGCTCTAAACCACACCCCCACCCCTTACTTGTACTGAGGCGAATATGGCCAGCAGAGTGGGGAGGATGGAGGTGTAGAACTGGACCCAAACCTCTGCCAGCTTGGTGATGAGAGCGGTGTCCCTGAGGCCCGAGACTTGCTCGGTCAGCTTCCCCATGCACTGGCTGAGGATGTGGTCGTGGTAATACTCCCCAATAAACTGCCCCAGCTCAGACTTGGAGATGGCGCTGACGTCTTCATTGAGTGTGGACAGCTTGACAGCAAGCTCAGGATAACGCTTCAGTTCAAACAGACGATTCACTGCCCCAGAAATGCTAGTTTCAACAAAAATGTCAACTTGAAAGTGCTTTAAACTCACAATACTCGCCTAACTGGACCTGTGTACTCCATAGACAAAGAGGTACTCACCTAGTCCAACATGGATTCGCACCAATAGGTTTTATCAGTTGTTTGTAAGCCATTATCTGCAGCACCTCTCTTCTGTTATTGTTTACGGGTGTGCACTAATTAGAAGTATTTGAGCCACCCAACCCACGTGGACAAAAATGGAGAAGTTGAAGATCAACAAGAAGTTTGCTGCTCAGTATGCGAAGAAGAAAGCCCACGAGGAGCGTTCTCAACGTAAGGGCCGTCTAGTGCTGCTGTAGCTTGGTTGAGATGGCTGTCTCTGTGCTCAGTGCGCGAGAAATACGGGTCAGAAGTGCTGAACAGCTCCAGTGAGTCCAGCTCCTCTGAGGATGAAGATGCTGAAGCTTTGACCAGTGACGTGGAGAGAGACTTCCTTAGGACACTCTCCCTCCTCAAGAGCAAAGATCCTTCCATCTACAGCACTCAGACCGAATTCTTCTCCCATGGTAGCTACCTAGCGTCCACAATTGGTGCAAAGTGAGATGGTGCGTTTCACAGGTCCCAAGAGCATTGGACCTGGAGGTCCAGAGGGCAGCCAGAAGTCGACTGAACGCAAGCCTGTGTATCTCAAGGATTATGAGAGGCAGCGTTTGATGGAGAGGGGAAGCATGGCTGGATTGAGCGACTCTGAAGGGGAGGAGGAGGAGGAGGAGGAGGGGGAGGGAGGGTTGACGCATCAGCAGGAACAAGAGGCACTGAAGGTCAGTTTCAAGGAGGCGGCAGCCACCGAGCAAGAAGGTGAGGAGGATTTGCTGATCCCTCGCTACAAGACTGAAGAAGACAAGGTAGGTGGGCGGAGCTACAGGGACCGTGGCATCAATGACATCATCATGACATCATCCAGGCCAGGGAGGAGCGTGAGTACGTGCAGTGGCTGAAAGGGGGTGGGGTTGAGCTGGCGGAGACGATGGCCCGTGATCTTGCTTCCCTGAAGGAGTACTGGACGGACCCCTCCCTCAGCGTGGACGAACGTTTTCTCCGAGACTACATCCTCAACAAGGGCTACCTGGAGAGGGACACAGACAGGTGGGTGAGCGTGCTACGGCCAATGAGACCCCCTCTAATCCAGCCACCCTTGGGACCCCAGATAAAGTGTTCTACCCTTAATACAGTCCGGATTAGAGGCTGTTGTTACTCTATTCCAGGATACCGAGATATGACGAACTTGTTGCATCGGACTCGGAGGCCCTGCCCAGTGATTCCGAGGCCCCGCCCAGCAATTCTGAGGCCCCGCCCAGTGATTCCGAGGATGAGGAAGCACTGGAAGAACAGGAAGTGTTTGAGAGAAGGTACAACTTCCGATTCGAGGAACCCGATGCTGACTTGGTAAATTTCCCCCTCTCACCACTGCCTGTATTGAGGGCATGTTTTTTGGGGGGGGGCTGACTAGATCACATCGTACCCCCGGACATTGGGGGGCTCTGTGAGACGAGAGGACGACCGTCGCAAGGTGAAGCGGAGGGAGAGGGAGGAGAGGAGGGCCAAGGAGAAGGAGGTAAGAAAGGAAGAAATCAGGAGGTTGCGCAACCTCCAGGAGATGGAAGTGAAGGATAAGCTGGAGAAACTGGCTCGTGTGACAGGTTAGGGGGTGTGGTCAAGAGGGGGGAGGGGTCAGTACTATCTGTTTACAGGCAATCCTGTCAAGTCGTTTGGACTGAGTGCCAAGGACCTGGAGGAGGACTTTGACCCTGCTAGCTATGACAAGACCATGATGGGCGTGTTTAACGAGGAGTATTACGCAGGGGCAGGGGAGGGGGAGGAGAAGCCAGTCTTCTCTGACCTGGAGGAGGAACTAAATGGTACTTCCGGCTCTCTTGCTGTTCACAGAGTGATGATAATGTTTTGTTCCCCAGAGGACTGCCAAGCTTGGATGCTTGAGGATGATAGTCGAGAGATGGGATTCAATGTGAGCTTAAGTTCGTAATAGAGCCCCCAAATAAGGGACACGTTGGGATCACATAGTAGGCCTGGTGGTAGAGAATCTGTGTGTGGAGTCTTATCCCGGGGAAATGGAGGAGTGGCCCAAGCTTTGGCGTCAAAGTTTCAAAAATGGCCATGTTTTTGGCCGTCCCACGGAGGAGAATCTGAAAGAAGCACGCCACAGCCCAAAGTTGCATTCGGGAGCGTTAACCAGACCCCTTAGATGGTAGATTGTGGTTGGTCGTGCCAATTGGACCCATGGCGCTCGTACCCTCGCAGCAAAGGACTTTTGGCCTCTATAGGGGGGGAGGGGCCACCATAGAGGGGTGTGTGGCAAAAAAATCTACTCTAGAGTGTCATTGAGATAGAAACGAACCAGCAGGTGTGATTTCGGACCAACTTTCGTTTGACCCCAAATCTGGCATTTTTCCAAGTCTAAAACCCACCGTTTTTCAAACCTTCGGAGCGAAATTAAAGCCCAGTGCAGGCTGGCTGAGTCGGAACTTGCAGTCAGGATCGTAGGCCTGGTGGTAGAGAATCTCTGTGTGGAGTCTCGTCTTGGGGAAATGGAGGAGTGGACCAAGCTTTGGTGTCAAAGTTTCAAAAATGGCCTGATTTCGACATTTTTTTTATCTGTTCGTGGAGGAGAATCTGAAAGAAGCATGCCACGGCTCAAAGTTGGATTCGGGAGCGTCAACCAGACCTCTTAGATGGCAGATTGTGGTTGGTCGTGCCAATTGGACCCACGGCGCTCGTGCCCTCGCTACAAAAGACTTTTGGTCACCATAGGGGGGGGAGGGTCCGATATAAAGGGGGTGCACGGCTGAAAATTTCACTCTGGAATGGTGCAGTCAAAACTCTCCCTAGTGGAGAGTTTGTCCATGAACTAAAGAAGGACCAATTGTAATATTTTCCTTTGTATAGAGGGTCCTTACTTCAGAGGGCACCTGTCTTGTTTCACAGATGGATGCTGACTACGAGGATTGGGGGGAGGAGGAAGGGGGCGTGGCAGGTCCAAGAGAACTGGGAAACACCCGGAGAAAAAAGAACAAGAAAAACAAGCCGAACTTTGACCCTGCCGCAGCTGCAGAGGAGAAGCACAAGCTGGAGAGTCGTCTAAAGGGGGAACTGTTCCGCTATAGGGAGGTCGAACCCAATGACTTTGGGCTCACTACTGAGGAGGTAAGCCACTCCCCCCCCCGATCAGTGGAGAGGCTGTGTTGCTATGGCAACCTGCAGATCTTGTACAGTGAGAACAAGGAGCTGAATCGCTGGGTGTCCCTGAGCAAGACTGTTCAGTACCTCGCGCCACAGGAGGAACAGATGGAGAAGAGACAATTCAGAAAGAGAGCTCGGAACTGGAAGAAAAAGTCCGCCATTCTCACCACCTATTACAGGTGTGTTCCCAGTGTTGTGGTTGCCATGGTGATGCATTGGCCCCTCCCCCCCTCTCCCTCTCCCTCCAGCACTGAAGCCAACCCTGAATCAAGCACTGATGATGGGGGCAGCAAAGGTCCTGTGAGGGATGACGGTGGGAAAGGCACAAGCCACGCAAAGAAGAAAACAAAGAAGAACAAGGTCAAGTCAAAAACGGCAAAGAAACTTTCAGAGGCCAGACTAAAATCTTATGGCTTGTAGCCGACGTCATTACCCGATAAAAGACCCCCGGGAATTAGGACCACCTCTATATAGTGGACACTGACAGTGTAAATTGATAGACAATGATCCCTTCTTTCAGAAGATTCCGTTATTCAGAGGTTCCACTCTCGATTTATTTGTACAAAATAAAATGCAATTTCTTCATGTCTTCAGATTTTCTGGAGTTGTTGGGGTCAGGAGTGCAGAGTTCTTGACCTTGAGCGCATGTATGCAGAGAGGGGTGTGGCAGATGGTGTGAAAGTGCCGCGCCCTCCACATTCTATCACCAGCACACAGGCACCGTCACTGATGTGCTCAGCTGTGAATTAAGAAGAACCCTCTGAAATAAGGACAGCCTCTGTATAAAGGACAGCTAAAATGGGCTCTGTGTAAATCGACCTCCGAGATATGGACAACCTCTTTACTAGGGACATCGGTGTCCTTTATCTGGAGGTTCCACTGTACTGAGTCTAGACTGCTCACTTGCTGACTTTAGGCCAAGGTACTGAGCAATGCCGTGCAGCAACAGCCGATAGAACCTACAGCATTGGACGACACAGTCACATGACCATGGCGCCATGTGGTAAGGGGTGACCACACTCACGGGTTGGTTTGCAGGTTCAGGACCACAGCTTGTGTGGACACTGAGAAAAGATGAGACAACTCTTCCTCCATCCCAGCCATCATGCCCTGAGGGGGGAGGAGCAGGTCAGACACGCCCCCTTTTTGACCCAGGTCAACTCACCAAAGGGAGGTGCCTATTGTGTTGAAGAATGGCTCGGATTCGGGAATCCACCTTCCTAAACCGCTGCTCTGGAGTGGGAGGGGCGTGGTCTGGAGTGGGAGGGGCCTGCTCTGATGCCGCCACCACCCCGTGAGGTAAGCAACTGTTGTTAGGAGTGAGAGCGTCCTGGTAGCAGCTGGTGGAGGATGAGGAGGCGTCCTGGTAGCAGGAAGTGGAGGAGGAGGTGTCCTGAAAGCAGCTGCCACCACTGGCGTTGGTGTCATGATGGCAGCTGCTATGGGAGGAGGAGGAGGGCGTGACCCTCTCGTGCGGTGGGGGCCCACTGCTACTGGACGAGGTGGAGGGAACCAGTTGTTCCTGCTCCTCCTCACTACGAGAGCTAAAACTGTACCATATCTACACATGAACACATTGCAGTATGGAGGAACCATTGGTGAGTTCTTTCTACAGGGGGCTGGCCTTACTTCGGAGGGTCCTTGATCAGAGGTTATTTTTGCTACCTGCATGTGTTTGTCGGAGGAGTGGAGGCGTGAAAAAGGGGAGTGGTGTGAGGGGAGGATGCTAGATGCCGTTTCGAAGTCCTCCTCAGGTATTGGGTGCAGGGAGCGCAGAAACATGGCTGGGGCGGCAGATATTACTACATTTTCAGCACAGCAAGGTTGTCTTACAGTTCTCCCACCGCCTGGAGTGCTTGCTCCCTCTGGAGTGGCCCTCCCGCAGCCTGAAGAGGTGAGAGTGAGGTCTGGGGATCCTGGGAGCCTGTCTCTGTGCTCTGGTCCTGGTCTCTCGCTCGTCAGTAGGGGGCCATGGCTTCTCACCCTCCACAAACTCACTCTCAGAGGACTCCCCTGAGGTCAGCACTCCTCCAATGATGCCCTCGTTCAAGTTAGACCTGTCATTGCTGTTGAAAATGTTCCTAGCATGGTCACTCCTCCTACACACCATCTTTGAGTCCCCTGGGAGGCGTCAGGTATAGGGTCGTCAGGACTCTGGGTGGATGGAAACTGAGTTTTTGATATTGACGATCTATACATTTATACTGCAGAATGTCGTCTTCTCAGCTGGCTCTAGTGGATGTGAGCGCTGCTAATGTTTCCACGACGTGGCCCCTGCTACTAGCAGCCATTAATAACGCAGACTTCGTCTCACTGGACTTGGTGAGTTAGCTACGAGATAAAGAAGGATGTTGGTATTCTAATTAAAGCACACCATGCCATGCAGGAGCTGAGTGGATTGGGCAGCGTGTGTGCTAAACAGTACGTTTGCTGTCTGTGTTGTGGAGAGTGTTGACCTCCCTCCATTGGCCTCTGCAGACCCATGGAGGCCCACTACAGAGAGCTCAGTGCTGTGGTTGCAACACGCTCCATCGTCTCTATGGGTGTGGCTTGCTGCTCATGGGGGCGTGGTCCCAAAGTGGCCAGAGACGATGACATAATGGCCACACCTCTTGTGGTGGAGGTGTTTAATATCTGGTTGCTGACTCAGCAGTCGTTTGTGACAGACCCTTCCTCAGCTCGCTTCTTGCTGGAGCATGGGTTTGATTTTAACAAGCAATATGCCCAGGGGCTCCCCTATACACCCCCTTCGGCAAAGACAAAGGTTTGCACTATACACTGGAACCCCTATACTAGTATACAGTGGACTCCCTCTAATCCGGCCACTCTTGGGACCAGACAAAGTGTCCTCATTAGAGGGGTGGCCTCATTTTTGGGGGGCTGGGTGATTGGGAGTTTAACCATGTCTCCCCTCTTTCAGCTCAGGGCCACGCCTCCCTCCCCCGGCAGCATGGAGACATTGTGGGCGTGTCTCCTGCATCGGGGGGTTCCCCTGGTCCTGCACAATGGTTGGCTGGACCTGCTGTTCCTCTACCACAGTTTCCACGGGCCCCTCCCCCCCACCTCCGCAGCCCTCATGGCCGACCTGACGGACATGTTTCCAGCCGGCATCTACGACACCAAGGCACTGGCTCAGTTCCAACACCGTGAGGACGCCACTTTCCTGGAGTACGTCTTCAGGATCTGGTGAGCACCTCTATATAAGGGACATGGGGACTCCAAATAAGGGACATGGGAACTCTAAAATAAGGGACATGATCTAAATAAATAAGAGTATCTTGGTCTTTCCACTTTCCTACAGCCAGTATAGGAATTCTGTATCACGTTCAGAGAAGCGTCCCCATGTGGTGATGGAGGTGCCTTCAACACTACAAGGTCTCTCTGAGCATGTGGAGTGGGTGGAGATAGCCCCTCCCCCTGCCCCACCCCCTGCCGAGCTCATTACCATCAAAGTCTGTCACCATTTCAAAGTACGTTATGCCTAAGGGGACACCTAAAGATCACTGTGCATTAATTAGAGTTGTCACTTTGTTATAGGCCTATGGTTACTGTCACACCCGAAACTGCCCAGGGTCACATGACATCATGGTTGCCATAGTGCAGAGCCAGCAGGTCAAAGTCCAGAGGTCACAAAGGAGAAAAAGAGGTAAAGGAACCATATATCCATACCTTGCTTATGATATGATTTACATAGTTCGCGTGAGGCAGTCAGCAACTGGTCGCAAGAGGCACCGTGGTTCCCATGACGATGGTAGACAGCCTGCTGACATGGCAGTTTTGTTTCAAGAAGAACTGGCAGCTGCCCGAGCCAAACTTCAACAACAGGACCCTGAGGAGGGGTGTGGCCAGGACCCTGAGGAGGGGTGTGGCCAGGAGGAGGAGCTGGAAAATGGGCATGGCTGCAAGGAGGAAGAGGAAATGGAGTCAAGGAGGCATGGCCAGGAAGAGGAAGTTGAGATGGGGAGGCATGGCAAGGAAGAGGAAGTTGAGATGGGGAGGCATGGCAAGGAAGAGGAAGTTGAGATGGGGGTGTGTGGC
>JAAGOD010037989.1_pt1 | contig 12867 bp, 23 predicted proteins | sample 8389681 | NCBI WGS metagenome assembly JAAGOD01 (sample SAMN13964374, study PRJNA552185) | sponge metagenome | biome: deep-sea hydrothermal vent fields; feature: spots directly above weak diffusing fluid; material: seawater and sediment | host: Tedaniidae sp. KZ-2020 ... | reverse complement strand
CGTTTTTATATAGCTTGCAGGAGCTACTCTCATTGGTCAGATAAAATTTGAAATTCAGGTGTGAACTCGCCCCCGCTTCATTATTTGAACTGTACCGCTTGCGCGCATGCGTAAATGGACAATGCAAAACACTACAAAGGTGAACAATGTGCTGCTGAGAATGGTGGGTGTGGCTGTTCGGGTGTCTTCTCGCAGCAGATTCCTGCCAAATGAATTATGCTGAGTCAGCTATTTTTATTTAAAGCACAGTTTATGTGATGAGGGCTCTCAGCATGAGCTGGTAGACTTGAGTTATGTTACCTTTCAGTGTCAACTGCAAATGCAATGAGAGCAGAATGATAACAGCACATAAGTTATGTGCTAACAGAGGCTAGCAATGTCCTTAGTCTCACGAGCCAGACGTTCCGTTGGCTTGCGGGGGGGGGGGGGGGGGGAAAAAACGTCTGGTAACTCATGTAAACATTCCTCACAACTTAGCCAACATTCCAGCTAAACCACCACAACTTTGCAGGCCCTTGACATGTGATGCAATGACTGGAAAGCGCGTGACTTTTTTTGAAATTGTTCAAATTCCAGAACAACGTGAATGTTGACATGAGTTACCAGACGTTCCCCCCAACGGAACGTCTGGCTCGCGAGACTAGTCCTTACTGTGGCATTAGATGCAACCAGCGAGCATGGTTCCTTGGGTGGAGTGAACAAGATGGTTACCATTTTGCTACTGCCAGTTTCCACAGATCCCTAGAATCCAAATAGCCGCAGTAACATTAACAGCATGCTCTCACCACTGTCTTAGATAGCCGAGACTCCTTACCTTCATGACGTCAAAATTAAAGCACTTGGCAAAGGGGTTAGCACTGCCGTGATTGTCAATACTAAAGTCTCCTGTAGGCTTCTTGACTAGATTGGACTTTATGCAGCCAATTTCGATTCCACGTCTCGTGGGCATTTTTTCATTGTCAGCTTTTCCCTGGTGTGTGAACATGAGGAGAAGTGGCAGGGGCGGAGCGGGGGTGGTGTCCTCGGGGGCTGGGGGGAGGGACGCAGGGATCAGGGACTCTTTGTCGTCATTCGCACGCTCCTCCTCGCTGTCCTCCTTCATCAGACAGACGTACATGTTGTTCGTCCAGGCTTGCCCAGTCAGAAACACCTTGCAACCACACTGAAACACACATACAAATCAGACCACAGATTCCAACTACACAGCCTCAGTAGGAAGGTCATCCTTATTTCAATTGTCCAAGTTGTGCGAAATATCGGCCTCTTTATGAAGGACAACAAAATACGAGAAACGTCCACTCCCTGGGGCTGTCTGTCTGGCAGTCTCACCTTTCCGTTGTACTCCACTATGAGTCTGTCTGAGTAGGCGGTGCTCTGGTGGTCGGGGCTGAAGAAGACTCTGACCTCCATGGTCCCCTCCCCCTCCACCACCCCTTCCCTTGGCACACACATGAAGGGGGGCTGCCCACTGTAGTTGCACGTCCCTGGACAATAACAGAAACCCAGTCAGCGAGAGAGACATTATAGCTGTGCCATCACTCACTGAAGCTCTTGGAGACACGTTTCTTTGGCAGTTGCGTTTCCATGGTGATGAGGTATCGGACCTGGAGGGGGGAGGAGTTGTAGAGGGTGAAGCTCTTGCTGACGACATCCCTGGCCATGGCATGGCCCATGTCCAGACAGAGCTCCTCGCCTCGCCCAAGGGACACATCCACCTGGGGGTGCACCCCGACCCCCACCACCCCCAGCTCCAGCAGGGGGGAACCCCCTCCCTCCTCGCTCAGCGACAGAGTATCGTAGGTCTGAGGGGGGAGGGAATAACAGACGCAAAAGTTACGACATAATTTCTCAGTTTAGTGTGTTCGTGTGTTTGTTTCCATGGTATGTTTGTGTGTTTGTTTGATGATATTTGTGTATCGTACCTTTCCACCAGCCGTAGGTGTGAAGTACATGAGGAGGTTGTGTGTCTCCTGAGGGGGCAGGTACCTGAGGGCGTTCCTGAGCTGGAAGGGGCCGTTGGGATCGAGGAGGGAGGAGCAGAGTCTGAGGGTCTCCGTGGAGATGTTGAGGACAGTAACAGTCTTGACGCTCACATCTCCTGTCCCCACACTCCCAAAGTCAATCGTGGAGCTGTGGTTGTGGGCCAGGATCAGCTTGGGCTTGACGGCAGGGGCTGTCACCTCCAGATACAGAGTGTACTCAGTCCTGCGGGGGGGGGGAGAGAAGAATATGCACTGAAGAAGAATGGGAGAGGTACTTTAGCAAGCAGAAGGACTGGGTGCGGGGGGACGTACTGGTAGGTTGGTGTGAGGTGTTTGTCAGCAGGGACTGTGTTGGAGACAAAGCAAGGGATGGTCACCTCCATGCACTCGTCGCTGTAGGCCATCAGCAGGTTCCTGCATGCCTCCATCCACAGTTCAGACCTGTGCACAGTCACAGAGACACTTGAGCACTGGTACACCATGCTGTATTGATTGCTAGGCCTATTGGATATCCATACCCTTGTTCTGGGCTGGGGAGACTTGCTTTCCTGTCGACAGGGTCTCTGCTGTCAGCGTGGAGAGCAGAGGTGGAGGGTGTGTTGGGACTGCCAGAGGCTGCTAGACTGGCAATGCTGCTGACCAGCGGAGAGGGCTGGTGATGACCCGTCAGGCTCTTGTGACGCTTCCCTGCCTTCTTCTTGCTGTCCGGGGAGTGGACCACGTCTGACTCCCCCACTTTGGCCCTCTCCTCCTCCAGGGCCCTGTTGATGGCCAGTTTCACGGCTTCCTCTCTGATGCTTTCCTCAGGCAGTGACGGGGAGAACTGAACTTGTACACTCACACTCTGAAAGACAGTGTTCCAATGGTCAAGCCTTTTTCTAGGCAATTTAGGGCCAAATCTGCCTCACCTCTCCCACAGTGACCACACCCACTAGCGGTGAGAAGGTGATGGGTCCCCCAGGTGGCGGGTTGAACTGGAAGGCCTTGGTGCCAGCCGGAGGGGCGGTGCCTCGGATGACGGCACTGTTGAGCCTGCCCAGCTTTGGGTTGCTGATGCGGATCCTGGCAGAGTTGGTGCCCCCCAGGGCCGTCGGCTTGAACCTGATGGCATTGTGCGACAGCTCCAGCGGGGACATGACCCCGCGACCCCGACACCCCACCCTGTATGTCCTACAGGACACGCAGCAGGATTAGGACACAGAACACACATGCAGAGAAACTGACTTATCCAATCCTGATTTACAGATGAGGTCAAATTCGTAGTTTTTTGGTTTCTTGGCGCTGAAAATGACCTCCAACTCAATGGACTCTCTGGGTAGGAGCTCGCCAAAGCCGTCGTTGGGCTGGACGTCCACGAAGGAGGGGAGGTTGAGGAAGCCAAAGCTCTGGGGCAGGATGGAGCTGTTGCTGACAGTCAGGTGACACAGGACGGACTCGTGGCAGGTGCACCAGCCAAAGTCCAGCATGGCAGGGGTGAAGGTGATCTCGGCCGGAGTCACATGGGCAAGAACATAGAACGTCACAGGACGAGACTGAAAAAATAGTAATAACAATACTTCTAAGGTGTCTAGTGGGTGGAGCTTACTTGGAAAGCCACACCCACTTGGACGGGCATTCTCCACAGGTCGTCAGAGGGTGTGTAGTATTTGCTAGCCGTTTCTTCCTCCAAGAGAGTGTCTTGGGGCTTGAACTTGAGCTGTGCAGCAAAGGACTCCTCTCCCTGTACCAGCCCGTGCCTGGGGAGCACTTCCAGGTACTCCTGAAGGTTGCTGGGCACCTGGAAGGTCACTTGGAGGGCAGTGGAGGCCCTACAGGCAGTCCCAGAGTGGGTGGAGGACGCACATGTCAAATATGGACAAATTAAGCCCCATGATCCTCCCAAATGTTTAAGTTCTAATGCTACCTGTTTTTGAGTATGACGGAGCCCTGGTAGAGCCTGTCCAGCATGCATATCCTCATGTTCATCTCCTCCTGCTCCACGTACACCGGGAAATCCACACCAAACCCTCGCGCTGTCAGCTCCAGCTGTGCATACACACACACAAACGCATACACAACCTCAGCTGGGGCAGGCAGAACAAGGTCCACACCTACCATGCAAGCAGACTGCTGTTTGAAGGAAATGAGGAACTTTGCTGTGTGCTCTTCAACAGTGTAAGGGGTGTAGACCAGCTCAATGGGAGTATATCCAAAGGGCCCCACCTCCCCCGTGGGGGATTCCCCTACCTGGATGGCAGGGAGGGCTGGGGTGGAGACTTGGCCTGCCACCACCATCTTGCTGCTGGTATCAGCCATTTGTCGGCTCTGCGAGTCCCTCCTTTCTCCCTCGGCAGGCTGGGGGGCCTGACTGTCTGACATGGGGGTCTCTTGCAGGGAGATGCTGGGCGTGTCCACACGGTTCCCACTCAGTGGATGGATCTCTGAGCGGGACTCTCCCGGGGCACTCTGGCTCTCAGGGCTGCCCGAACCACCACGCTGCCTGGGAGTCCCCTCCGACGACAATCCCGTCCCTGCCGTCCCAGGTTTCCCCTCTTTCTCCACCCCATCCCCTTCCCCCTCCACAGCCTCAGACACGGCCTGGAAACTGATCTGCCCCATGGACTTGCTCTTTAGCCTGGAGTCGTCTGGGATGACGCCCAGATTGTAGGTGCTCTCCCCGTGGCTATGAAACTCCACATTACTCATGATGCTGTAGTTGCTCGAGAGCCTCCTCTCCTTGCTTGAGTTGGGGGCCAAGTCCACTGCTGCCAGAGCGGACTGGGGGGCTGGGGGCTGTGCAGCCTCGGCAGCAAGGACCGGAGAGGGAGGAGTCTGGTTGGAGTTATCGTACACGGCACTGATGCTGTACTCGGCAGCCAGGGCACCGGCATTGTACACTATCACACGCTGCCTCAATGTCTCCCCAAGGTACACCGTGCCAAAGTCAAAGTGGTTCTTGTCCAAATGCACAAGGCATTTCTTGGTCAGGCATTTGACAGGCAGCGTGAAAGGACCAGTCTGGGAGAGCAGTTGGATCTCACCATCAATATCTTCATTCAACTGCAAGAGAGAAAGTGAAATGACTGACTTATTCGGGCAACAGGTCAGATGGAAGTAAAAAGGCCTATCTACTTCCTTCCATCTCATACCAGTGGTGAGAAGGTGATGGACATGCTACAGTTCATGCCGGCAGACATGGAGCCAGGCGGGCTGAAGTCTACGTTGATGAAGTCGGCAATGCTGGTAGACACGCCCTCCAGTTGACAGCGGTTGACCGTATAGGAGACATTGGTCAGGCGCACCTTCTTGCTGTACACTTTACCCACATCAAAGTTGCGAAACACCACTGCCGCAGGCTTGCAGCTGAAAGCTTGCCCCTGCAATAATAACAACCGTACTATTATTATATGGATACAATCAGTATTTTCACTGATATACCTTGAACTCTCTCCCGGCTGCAATCTGTTTCGAGATTTTGCTTCTCTTCAATTTCTCCATGGCTTTCTTCATGATCATGAGCTGAGCCTTGCTTGGCTCCTTCTTACGCCCTCCCTTCATGCTCCCTCCCCCCAGGGTACTGCTCTCCACCTCCCCACTGGTCCCCCCCGCAACCCCAGGGTGGGCAGAGGACTCCGAGCCCCTCCCCCCCTCCAGCACAGCAGGGGTGTCCCATCCGTCCCACAGCCCTCTGATCTCAGGCTCCACAATGGTGACAACGTGTCTGCTGTGCAGAGTGTCCGAGGGAGGTTCCTCCGTGTCTGAGGCAGAGGTAGGTGACTCCTGGAGGCGTTTCATCTCCACATCCTGGCCGCTGGGGAGTGGTGGTCGGTCAGTAAGTGTACTAGAGCTGGACGGAGCCGTCAAACTGCCCCGCTTCACCTTGGTCTGTTTATCAGAGCGGGTGTTGGTTGGCTGTGATACCTCCTTGGTGAGGCCTCGTTTGCTGGCCTTGGTCTCCTTCAGTAGCTTGTCCACAATGTTGAGCTTCCTCTCCTTCTGTTTTTCCTTGAAGAGGGTGAGCATGTTCTGGAACTGCTCCAACCTCTGCCTGCGCAGGAAGTGCTCCTCGGGCACCCCCTTCTCCTCCAAAATCCTCCTCCTGTCAGCCTCCTCGAGAGCCTGCTGCTTCTGCTCTTTCTCCTGCTTCAGTAGCAGTTTAGCCTGGATGGTGCCCTGTGGGAGGTATCCGGGGATGACCACAGCTGCGTGGACAGCAGAGGGAGAGAGCATACCTCACTATTGGCAATGTTGTTCTTGAGGCTGAGGATGGCCTTCATTCTCTTCTCCAGGTGCTGCTTGTGCTTTTCCTCAGCCACTTCTTTGGCCCTGGCTGCTTTGTGCTGGGAGAGGGCCGCCTGCAGGAAGGATCGCTCTTGTTTGCTTGCTTTCTTGTACTCCTCCACTGCAGTGCTAGCAGCCGCCTGCTGTTCCTTCAGAGCCCTGAATCACACAGAGAGTGCTCAAACACCAAGAGACCTGGTGTTCTCACACACCCACCTTTGCTTAGTAGCCTCCTTCCTCTTTGCATTGACCACCATTTTAGTTTCAGCCTGCAAGCGATCCTCATATTCCACCTCTTTCAGGTCCCTCCACATTGCCTCTCCCTTCATAGCTGCATCCCTCAGGTGGTCAAATTGGCTCATGGCAACCTGGGCTTCCAGAAGCTCATCTTCAGCCTTGGAGAGGGAGGCCTACATGCAGGCATACTCTCGTGGTTAGTCCCATCCCTCACCCACACAGTAACGAACCCGTAGCTCCTCTTCCAGCTCTTTCTCACCCTCCATGTCCAGCAGGAGCTTGCTAATCCGCCCGTGGATCATCCCCAGACATGTGGACCTAGTCATGGCCTCCTCCAGATACACCTTCTCTCCCAGCAGGAGAGACTGCTGTTCCTGACAGCGAAATGACTGTCGTCTGCAATACACCACACAGCACCTCCATCCATGCCTGGTAAGCAAAATCTTAATACCAACCTGATTCTGTTTACAGATTCCTCCTTTCTCTTCACCTCCTCCTCCAGCTTGTCAATGTGCTGCTTGAGCTGGCACTGCCTCAGGAGTTCCTGCTTGTTCAGCATCATGGAAGGGGGTTCAGTTGCTTGCCCCTCGCTGTCCGCCTTGTTGGTGTGGCTCCAGCTCTCCTCCAGGGTAGTGGTGGGCTCATCAGTAGCAGCTTCCCCTTCTGCTCCATCCTCGCTCTCCTCGTATTCTGAAACACTACTGGAGTACTCTGCAAAGAACTTGAATTCCATCATTGCAAGGCAAGGACAGCACCACTAGCTAGATATTTACCGTCTCTATCACTTTGAGAGCTTATAGACGGGCTAGACTCTGTGTCTGACCTAGGTTTCTTCCACAGAGCATTCGTTATTTCCAGCTCACTGGCTCCAAACTCCATTTCTCTCTTCTGCAATTTTACTTCTCTATTTGGTGCGCACCTGTCTATTACTAAACTGGTTGCCAAGGCAAACCACACTTTGAATATTTTAGAAACACGCGCGATTCGCGCATGGTCTCTCTGCACTTTGAACTTTTGCACTCTGAACTTTGTGCAAGATGATGCTGAGGATAGTCAGGAGCTGTGCACCTACATTAGGAGTTCTGACCTGCAGACAGCTCCATGGGGTAAGAGGTATAACAACTACCTTTGAAAAAAACTTCAGTTTGATTCCTTTCACTCCAGAGTGCAACCATTGGTTGTCTTCCCAAAGTTCGACTGAGTCCGAATCGCTCCATTTCCACCTCGTCCTGGATGGCTGCTAGGAATCGCACTGCCCAGCACACCAAGAGAGGCGTAAGTGGCATAGGGTTCATGATGCAGTGTGTCAGTGTGTATGGTATTGCTTTGCCGTGCCTGCAGCCAGTGACGTGGCTGTCATTTGGGTTTGTGGTGCTGGCAGGAGGGCTGATCGTTCTCTACGTGCGCAGTATCAAGAGGGAGAAGGAGAGATGTGAGTGATTGTCTGGTGCCTTTGCCATGCTATGTGCTGACTTTGCAGTGGCTGAGAAGGAGCGTACCAGGTCCTATGGCAAGGCCGCTTTAGGGGGGCCATTCTCCCTCACAGACCACGACGGCAATAAACGCACAGAGAAGGATTTTCATGGGCAATGGCTGCTTTTCTACTTCGGCTTCACCTTCTGTCCCGACATCTGCCCAGATGAGCTGGAAAAGATGGCCGAGGTCGTCAACAACATAGGTACGCGAGGGGTGTTGGGGAGGAGCAGTCTTGTCATGATGGGGTTGTGTGTGGTGTAGATATGACAGAAGGTTTGCCAAATCTCCAGCCGTTGTTCGTCACAGTGGACCCTGACAGAGACTCTACAGCTGTCATGAAGGAGTACTTGAAAGGTGAGTCAGCAATGATAGTATTCAGTTTTAAGTTTAGTCGTTTGAGAGTTCCAGACAGTTTTACTGCCTCCCTGCAGAATTCCACCCTAAGCTGCTGGGGCTGACAGGCAGCAATGAAGAGCTCCACCAGGTGGCCAAGGCCTATAGAGTCTACTACAGCGTGGGGCCTTCGGACGATGACAACGACTACCTAGTAAGCCAGCCAGCACTAGCAGACACCCAACAACCTTCTGGTCTTTTCTCCAGGTGGACCACACCATCATCATGTACCTGGTGGACCCAGAGGGCAATTTCGTGGACTATTTTGGTCAGAACAAGAAAGCTGGTGACATCACTGCCAGCATAACCAACCACATCTTCAAATACAAGCAAACCCACAAAAAATTAATCACTTAGTCTTTAGCTGAAAATAAAAATTTTTTACCATGTTTCGGTTTCTGTTATTAGTACTGAGCACACACTTTTCTATAGCTCCAGACCACACCCCCAATCCCACGCCCACTACAGGGTGACGGGTGCAGGGGCACCTGTGCTGCTGGTGGCGTTCTCCAGGAGGTGAAGGAGGGCCTCGTGGTCAGGGTCCTCCACCTCCAGATAGTGCTCCAGCAGGAAGTGGGCGGAGTTGGCCAGCAGCCGGGGCGTGGAGAACCGCACAGCAGCATAATACAGTGGAACCACAACCTGCAGACATAGAGTGGCTTAGTGGCAGGCAGTGGGAGGCAGATTGGCTATGCTGGTGTAATCCGTGGTTGGCTGAATGGCTGGTGGTTGAATGCCAATGCCAATTTAGTGGCTTTGTGGAGACTACTTCAACATATATGTCCATATAAGGAAGCTAGTTAGAGGCGCCAAATGCCCATATAAGGCAATTTAGTGGTTTTCATTACGGCACAAGAATCTCGTGCTCATTCTTGGCCCATATAAGGCAGCTGGTCCTCACCTCACAATCTATCTTTCCACTGAGGACTCTCTCACACTGCAGCTTCATGGGGTCCAGCAGGAACAGGTCGGCCACGCCCACCAGCTCCACCCCCAGGTTGAGGTCGTCCTGAGGGAAGTGGCACACCCCCGTGTAGAGATACTGCAGCAGGTACTGCAGGACACGCCCATTCACCGTCGGCAGGGGAATCTGAGTGACGTCACATGCTCATCAACGTGAATGGACATTTGAGACACGATATGGGACTAGTACCTCTTTGTTCCGAGAGTCTGCCCAAAGGTCAGAGTCCAGCATGGTCTTGAAGACAGGGCTCTGCACACAGAGAATGAGCCGGTGGGCAAAGAACTGCTGGCCGTCTTCAGAGACCAGCACCACGTCACTCAGACTGGAGTTGTTCATGTAGGATGCCACGTTGAACATGGGCTCTGCATGTTTGTGTGCGTGCATGTTTGTGCGTGCATATTTGTGTGTGAGAGTAAGACTGGCAGTGAATAAGGTCAACCACACTAGCAGTGTAGTATTGAATGGCTGTTGTAGAGTAGGGCCAGACACTGGATAGCATATTGGGTATCTGATAGTATATAGTGCAGTCCACATAGTAACCTTTATCCTGCATGTTGGCGGGGTACTGGGCCTGAGGGAAGCACTTCAAAGCCAGCATCTGCAGGGGGCTCTGACCGCGATTATTCTTCAAGGCAGGGTCAGCCCCTAGCCTAATGAGACAGGCTGCGGTCCCAAGGTCCTGACGGTTGACAGCACGATGTAAAACTCTGGGAATCAAAGATTAAGGGGGTGGAGGGGGGGGGAGATTTAGTCCAGTCTAGTTTATCTTTCAATGGCCAAGCCTCCCCCCACAGAGTGTACGCTACCTGGTTCCATCTTTGTTGAGAGTGTTGACATTGAGTCCGCAGGAGTTGACCATGTGCCTGAGCCGGTCCTGTTGGCCCTGGAAACCAACACAGCAGACCATTGAGTGCGTGCCCATTGCTGGGAGTGCCCAGCACCGGACTTACCTTGGCCACCGCATCCACCAGCCACTCGTAGTCAAACCTGTGTCTAGCAGTCTTGTCCTCTGAATACACTCTCCTGGCCAGTGCTATGGCCCCATCCACCAACTGCACACAAACAAGTCAAAGAAATCTTTTTCATCCTACGTTCTTTTCTTGAAACTTTGATCTAGAATTGTACCTTGACGGCAGCATTGGCTAGGACCTCCTTGCGCAGTTGCCCTTCGATCTTTGCATAGTTCTGTGGGTTGAGGTCCTGTTCCAGCTGCTCCAAGAGCTGAGTGTTGTCCGCTGCGGAGAGACAGGCCATGACACGCTGCACCAGGGCAGCATTCTCAGCACTGGCACCAACCTAGGAGGGAGAAGGTGGCAGAGACAGTAATCCACCACATGGCTGGTACTGCTTCATCTCTTGAGCTCACCGGCTTGCCTAGAGCTGAGCCTCTGCTGTGCAGTTGCACGTTCTCCTCAGTATCCCACTGGCCCCTGGACAGTCACATGGTGGTCACATGCCCATGAGCATGCAAGGACTCACTCTTTGCCCAGGACCTGGACAGTTGCTGTGAAGTTGTCGCGAAGTTCCCTCTCCTTGAGCTGGGCCTGGGAGTAGTTGTGGTGCCGGGCAACGTTCACATGCAACCCCAGGGCGTCCGACAGCAAGCAACACATCCTGCACAACATGCAACATGTAGCAGCACATCCAATGCAACATGCAACATGTTGCATACTTTAGGAGTCTCTGTGCATTCTGGACACGGAAACGCTTGTCAAAGGCGCTAATGGACGGCTCAAAGATGGAGTCGTAAGTGTAGAATGCTTTCTGATAGAGCAGGTCCAGCAGTGGAGCAATGGCAGCTGCTGCTCGCTGGAGGAAGGAGTCCCGGTCTGACTCGTCCACAGGGAAGGACTGCGCCTGCACAGCATGTCACAGCAACATGTAAAACAATCTCATTGAACGATTCTTGTAAGAAATGTCCCTTTCTCGAATGAACCTTGCTAGCTTGCTCAATTCTTATACATTGCTTATACAATTCTTTGTTCATTGGTTGGGTCTTGCAAAAGGAATGCTCATTTTCTTGTTGCAAGAAATGTGCAAGATAAGCAAATGGACTACGGCCTGGGGGCCTTCCATGCTTACAGGGAAGGGCATTGTCAAGGAACTGTGGTGATAATGGGGAGATCACATGCTAATCCAGGGGCAGGTGTTGTTCAGCAGGGGTGAGGTCATGTCAGCTCGTTCTTACAACAGAGAGCATGTTTGCGCACAGGAGAACAGCCTCCCTCCCCACAGGTCACAGGTGCCTCGCACACGAAAACACCCTATCCATTCCCCACGGCACTCACTGCTAGGAAATATGCTGATTCACCAGTATTCATGCCACGCGCCAGTTTGACGACACCAGTGACACAGTTGTCCACGGCGTCAGGATTGACGCGATTCATAGACGGATCCTCGCTCACTGCAGCTGCTGCCTCGACGCCTTCTCGGGCGGCCTCAGGAATGCGGCAGTTCTCTAGGGTCTGTTGGCATAGCAACTCGGCCGCCCTCACTCTCTCGTCCAGCTTGGCCATGTGAGCCACCACTTCGCGCAGGGACTGCTCCTGGAGGAAGGACAGCGACAGTGAAATACCCAGCTCCAGACACAGTCAAAGTACACTGTCTCTCACTCTCACTCTCAAACACACACGATAACAGACAGCTAAGGTGAGCCATGTGCAATTGCAGCAAGTGAAACTGGCATGTTGTCAACAGACAAGGTGCAGACAGACAAAACAGGTGATAACTTACCAAGGCAATGGGCCACCGCAGTTTTTGGCTGAGAACCTCTGGAGGCATCTATCATCAACAGAATCATTTTGGGAAATAAGAACAGAGTTGTCCAACAAACTGCATCAACAAATTATCTATCTAAAGCTATTTGGCAAACAACACCAAGGCCAAGATCAAGTACAACTGGTAGAGCTCATCTGGCGCATTTGAACAATGCAGTATCAAAATCATGGTGCCTTGCTTGCCCCTGGAAACTTGCAGATGTAGTGCTGGCTAGCTCACCTGGATCTCGGCCAGGAACTTGTCCACATGCATCAGCAGAGCCTTGAGCTGGTACGCGAAGGAGTGGGTACGGCTGCAATTCTCCAGTAGCTCCTTCATCTTCTTCACCTCCTCTCTCTTCTCCTCCAAAGCTTCGCTGAGCCCTTCGTTCTAAACAGGCATCACATGAGCATCACATGACCAGAGACTGGCACATGACTATCACATGACAGCAACGACGTACCTCTTTCTTCCTCCGCTTCATCATCTTCTGGCGTAGCTCGGAGGCCACGTCCACAACTGCCTCATCTCCCACGGCCCTGGGCTGGGGGGCGGGGATACTCCGCAGGGCCACGCCCCCATTGCGGATGGCTGCCATGGCCTGAGCCATTGCTGACTCAGGGCTCGGGACGCGCATGTTGGGATCCTGGGGAGCGGCCCGCTGGGGGGCAGGGGGGGGCGGGGGGACCCGGGCAGGGCGGGGGCCATTGAGGGGAGGGGGAGGAGGAGGGGGAGGAGGGAAGCCACCGGCTGGGGCAGGGGGCGGGGGAACAATATGGGGCACAGGAGGAGGAGGGG
>JAAGOD010009227.1_pt1 | contig 12883 bp, 19 predicted proteins | sample 8389681 | NCBI WGS metagenome assembly JAAGOD01 (sample SAMN13964374, study PRJNA552185) | sponge metagenome | biome: deep-sea hydrothermal vent fields; feature: spots directly above weak diffusing fluid; material: seawater and sediment | host: Tedaniidae sp. KZ-2020 ... | reverse complement strand
TTGACCCCCCCCCCCCCCCCCCCCAAATCATCAAGAAGATAAATATAAGTACCTTTTTCATAGAATTTGTCACAGTGAATGGTTCAATTCAGACGGAACAGAGACACACACGAACATACACACATAGAGCGGACATGCTACATACATGCAACACCTAAAACAACTCAACATACATGCACCTACAGGCAGAACAAAAACACTGTCTGAACCACAGTTCTACTATTCCCCACCAAAGTTTCCCTTCGTGGCTTGAAGAATGCCCACAATCACACCAAACAGTCCAATAGCACTCGCAAAGATCTCAATAATCAGGATCTTGACAAAGAGCGAGGAGTTCTGAGCATCGGCCAGCGCAGCACCACTCCCCACCAGGCCCACCGACAGCCCACAGGCAATGTTGGTGAAACCCACCGACAGCCCTGCACCAAAGAGGGTGTACCCAGCAAACGCAGCTGCACTGCTGTACGTCCCGGTCGGCATCCCGTCCTCATCATGCTGGTAGATGTTTGGGATATTCTTGATCTTCTGAACCATGATGATAGCAATGATGATGCCATAGATGGCAACAGCTTCACAGAATATGATCGAGATGAGATTTCGGGTCTTGATTCGAGGAGCTTTCACGCCAGCTCCCAAGATGCTGGAACCGGTGAGGAAAATGCCCCAGGCCGCACCCACAATGGAGAGAGAGACGGCAAGGCCCGCCCCCAAACTTGCCCACATATACGGAGAGGTGGATGCAAGGAAGAAGCCGAAGTCAAAGCGGCTTCCAAGGCCTGTGAGATTGTGGTAGAGCCCCACCAGAATCAGCACCCCGATGAGGGTGTAGTACACCACCTGATGGTGAATGCCACACAGCATCCTGGAGAGTTATCACCAAGAATTCAACAATACTGCCCCTACAGCCAGCAAATAACTAACTTGTAGTCTGTATGTGCCTCTCTGGTCAAGATTTAATGGCAGATCTTCTCTGCTTCGATCTTGTTGAGTGATGAAAGAGAGTCACATGATAATGCAATCAGGTCACGCCGTCAATTTAGTCACATGACGGATCTTGATTTTCGGTCGGTCTCGCCCATTTTAACACTTTTACCACCAGCTGGTGAGTGTGCATCCAAGAGAGCAAAAGATGGACTATCCCGAGACCAGCAAGGCCTGTGCGCTCAAATTCTTGGAGGGTTATCTATCCAGCGAGGTAGCCCCTGCTGAAGATGAGCCCCTCCCCCTGAGACCCAACTGGCCTCAGCTCCAGGAGGGAGAGTTGGAGGCTGAGTGTCTGGACATGACTAAACGCTATCTCAGTGGAAAGTGAGTGAGATCTAACTGCCCAGATGGTGTTGCAATGATTTCTGTTGCAATTCTCATCCCCTTTGACTGTTCTCAATGCATGCCCACTCAACCATTACTGAAAGAAATCAACCCCACCCCTCCCACCCTCCATATTACCAACTCCCTCTGTACAGTGGACCAGGGCTGCCTGAGGGGCCGGGGGCTAGACTGAACTTGTTATTAACTTTCTTATCTTGATGTTGACATTGGGAAAGAAGTTTATACAGTCCCAGTATTGTAAACAAGTTGAAAACTCCCATGATGCTTTATCACACGGTCCCCCTTCCCTCTCCTCCCCCTCCCCTCCCCTCTCCCTCCCCTCTCCCTCCCCTCTCCCTCCCCACCCCCTCCCCACCCCTTGCAGGCAGTGCCCTGGTCTGCTGGGATACCACATTGCAGCTGAATCCTGCAAAAGACTGAAGTTGGTTTCATTGGAGAGCTTCAAAGAACCAGCTGCTGCTGCTCCAGATGCTGAGGGGGAAGACACTGGAGCTCCAGGTACATGGTAGATGCTGAAAGTATATCCACTGCAAAAAGCAGCTCAGATTTCCATAATGCATAAGCATAGGCAGGCAGGATGGCATCTTTTTCGTCCGCAAATCTGTCTATTTGCAAGCATTTCCGTACACAGGGAAAGATATGGCATTTGCCTCCAGTGTGATAGCTAGCAAATTTTGTACAAATAGAGACTTGTTTCACCACACACATTACACGACATGCCTGCCCTTACTTGCAGTACTGAATGGCGGCAAGGTTGCCAGGGAGCTCCTGACTATCATCCTGACCGTCTGCAGGGAGTGGCTGAACCACTTCCCTCAGCTGACCGCTCCCGTGGACAAACCTGAACTCAGCATATTTGGCATGAAGAACACCAGAAGAAAAATGGAAGATAGGTACGCTGTGTGCTTGGACGTCAACAGCCTCTATGGCCTGAAGGTGAGAGGTCTTCCTGAGTATAGCCCCTCTGATCAAGGAGCGGTGATTACAGTCCACTGTGGTGGTCTGATATTAGTTCACAAAAGAATTTACGTATAGCTAATTAGAAGTTTGGATAGAAGGGGTTTAGGTAATTATTTCTGTCTATCAGGATATGCCTGCTCAGACGTACTATGCCGTGTTTGATGGTCACAATGGAGAGGCAGCTGCCGTCTACGCCAGTGTCCACTTGCTCACCAACATTGTCAGGAATCCTGCCTTCAAGGACAACTTAGTCACAGCCATCAAAGAAGGCGTCCGAAAAACTGATGCAGATTTCTGCAGAAAGGCATGAAACTGCCGTAGCATTATTTTGTGCACTTTTCAGCTTTTTTTCCTGCAGGGCATCAAGAGTGGGACAACTGCTGTGTTTGCGTTTATTCGTGGGGACAAGCTGCACATTGGCTGGCTGGGGGACTCCCAGGCTCTCTTAGTGAGACAAGGGAACCCCCTGCAATTAGTGGACCCGCATAAGCCAGAGAGAGAGGTGGGTGTGTTCTCTGTGTGGACTACAGCTGTGCTGTTGTGATTAGCCCCGCCCATGTGTGCGCACAGGATGAGCAGAAGAGGATCGAGGAAGCGGGGGGGATGGTGATATGGATGGGAACATGGCGGGTCAATGGGAACCTTTCTGTCTCCCGTGCCATTGGCGATGCTAAAGACAAGCTACTGGTCGTAGGCGAAGCCGATGTGGAGACCTTTGACCTTGACGGCACTGAGGACTACCTGATTGTGGCATGTGATGGTGTGTGGGACGTGGTGAACGAGGAGGAAGCTGTAAAATGTGTCTCTGCCCATTTGGCTAGCAAGGAAGGATCCAAGACAACTGTTGCTCAGGCACTGGCCAAGTTTGCAAGGTCAGAGGGATCGGGGGATAACATAACAGCAATCGTCGTGTATTTCAAAGGGTTCCAGCCGCCGGAGTCCCAGAAGAAGGAGGTATCGTGTGACACATCATGTGATCCACAGGGGTCATCGTGTGACAAGCCACCCGATGGGGGGGGACGTGATTTAGTAACTTAAACACAGAGCATAGTTTTTTTTAAATTGCGTGATCTCTTGATTTGCACTCCCTCACTTCATAATAATTTTTTGATCCCTGTCATGTGATATGTAAAGAGGTACCACCCACCGCAGACATAATATGTGGGTGGGCTCTAAATAGAGTGTGAAAATGTCCACCAGCAGTAATCCTGTGGTAACTGGTAATAACTTGGTGCCCAGTTCAGCTCCCACGCCAAGTGGCGTCATAGCCACCCCAAGTCCCACACCTGAGCCTGTGATTGTGGATTCTAATGGACCCACAAAGAAAGGCAAGTTGAGGAAGTATTATTCCAATTAATGCCCTCCAACAGCCTGTCCCTTTGTGCAGAACCTCCTCTTCAAGTGCACTACAATGAGCTGTTGCGTGTAATTGGTGACATTGGCAGAGATGTGAAGCCAGCGTACACTAGCAGTAAAAGCTCTATTGATAAACTAAGGAAAAGTGAGTTGGACGTGACTTTAATTGAACATTGCTTGCTATCTAGCTCTCCCTCCAGACATCATGGTGGCCAGGACCATGTTGAGGGAATGTCAAGCTGATTTGGAACGTTTAGGCAGTGGTATACACAACTAGACCACACCAACTTAACACCATCGACACCAGTCACACCATCAATGTTTTATAATCAATTAAATTTTCATCAAATCAGAAGTAATCTTTTTACTGATGCCCTCTTTAAAAAAGATTTCTTAGTGAGCTGGATGAGGTGTGCATTCTTGGTACACACCCTTCTGAAGGGGAATATATCTGAAATTGCTGTGAACATTTCATCACAGGTGCTGGGTGTCAACTCCTACCACTGGCATCGCAACTTACCTTTTTTTGTGCTGCATCTCTTGACGTCTTGACTCCTCTCAGATTCTCACTCTCCATGATTGCATGCGGGAACTCTTCGCATGAGCTGGTGCCCACAGCTCCCCCCCACTCTCATGAGAAGGAGACACTGCTCGTCAAGTACTCACTGGATGGAAAGGAAGCAAGTCTTGTCAGCGCCTTCTTGGATCATTCCAATTACCTGCTGTGGCTCGCCCCGAGAGTGAATGCCCCTTCCACACCACTGGATTTGCTACAACTGAAGGTAAGACGGTTGGGGAACACGTGGATATTGTGATATCACATTTTGCAGTTAATTGAGTGTGGAAACAAGCCCAGAGATACTGCCAAAGTCAAGAAACTCCTCAACACATCGAAGGTGAAAGTAGTTATTTGTGTCTGAAGTTGTTTTCAATACTGTGTTTGCAGATATTTTGTTCCCAGTTGGTGACTCTGCATTTTGGCAACTGGCCGTGGAAATCTTACCACTTTGCCTGCTCATCAGTCCTTGCAGCCAACTTGTGGCAGGGAGACTTGGAGGGTGCTGTTTCTGCCCACACCATACCTGCAGGTTGCAGCAACACGGAAACCTGGTTGCTTCGTGCTTATACCCAGCTGAAACACATCTATGCTGATAAATTGCATGTTGCCAATATCCTTGCAACATTTTCAAGAGAAAGGATTTGGAAAAGCTATAAAGTTAGTATTTTGTAGCATTTCCACTAATTTTTAAGCTGTTGCTTTTCTCATTTCTGCAGTTGGTGAAGGAATTGCAGAAATCAGATTCTTCACTTCTTCAAATCCCCACATACAATCCCTCCTTTGCTGACTTCAGAGCTCTATACTACAGCTACACGTCTTCCTGGAGGCAGGATATTCGGAGGATTTATCAGAGATATTGCAATCCATTGCGTTTGGATTCTCCAGTTGGCCTCCCGTTCACAACAGACTCCCCTCCCGTCACGCCCTCCACACGACGCAGAATGAGTCTCGGAAATGCCTTCAAAATCAAACCCCTAAAGCCACATAAACCACCTCCTCCTCCCTCTCCAATCAAGTTGGATGCAAAAGCTGTCATGAGCGTGGACGCCTTCGCCAGCTTCCTTGCCGACAGCGAAGGCAAAGAACATGTGGACCGACAAGAGGCGGCTGCAATCGCTCAAAAGTACGACACATTCTCCATTTTTGGTGGTGATATTATACCAGATCGGGAGCACATCTCACTGAAAGGGTTCACACACTACATGCTGAGTCAAGAGACCTCCCCTCCCCCTACCGTCATCCCCAAGCCTACTGAGAAGATGGACAAGCCACTGTCCGACTATTTCATTGCTTCGTCACATAACACCTACCTTACGGGGCACCAGCTCCATGGAGAGTCTTCTGTCCGCATGTATATCAAGGTAACGGGGCATGCTCAGTAGTCTGCACATGCTCAGTAGAGCTCCCATGCTTTACTGCACATGTCTGCAGGTCCTGCACAGTGGCTGCAGGTGTGTTGAACTGGACTGCTGGGATGGGGACGATGGCGAACCAGTCATTTATCATGGCTACACCCTGACTTCAAAGATCAAGTTCAGGAGTGTCGTTCAGGCCATTGCTGCCCATGCCTTTGCCACGAGTCCTTACCCTCTGGTGGTCTCCCTGGAGAACCACTGCAACCTCCCACAGCAGAAGAAGATGGCCAAGTACATGAAGGAATCTTTTGGAAAAATGCTCCTAACTTATAACGAACATGAGCAGATTGTCACAGCAAACCTACCATCCCCTGAGGTCAGCCATTCTATACTTGTAGCTAGCTTGTAATAATGCAGTGGTACTGGTTGCAGGACTTGAGGTATAAAATTCTCATTAAACATCGAAAAATAAGAGGATCGGTGTCAGATGGCACAAAATCATCTCCTTCTCGTGTCCCAGTCATGGTGAGATATTTTATGGTTCCATTCTGTGTAAATCTCATACCTCTGAACTTAAAGAAAGGTGACTTCACACCTTCCACTGCTGTTCGCATCGCTTCTCCATTCATGGGAGGAAGAAAGATTCGACCCATTAATTCCACCAGCAGATTTAATCAAGGCATTGATTTCAAGTTGCAGACAATCAATGAGCAGCAAGCCGTCAAATCCCTCCAGAGCCCCACAACATCACCCAAAAACCAGGCACGGTCCAATGTCAGAAAGATCTCCAATCTCTCCCTCCCTCCCATTGCTGAGTCCCCAAAGCACGATCCAACAGGTTCCCAGCACCCACCACTGACCAGAAAACATGCCATGCCTTTGAATGGAGAGGATGGTGAAATCTCCACTGGAAGATCATCAACAACACAGTCTCCATTTCATGGAAATGGAACTCCGAAAATGTTGGATGACACTAAACCAAAGTTGGTGAGGGAAAGAAACGTCAGGTCTTCGTTCTTTGGAAGTCCTGAGGCTGGAGAAGTGCTTGGAGACAGAGAAACTTTAGTAGAGGATGCAAGAAGCATAGACGAAGCCTATCCTCTGCTCTCCAAATCAGACAGCGTACTGACTACTCATGTTTGTCCAGCCAGCAGACCTGACCATACCGTGATCCTTAAGGAGTCTCCCTTGGTCAGGCATAGACACTCATCCTCCTCTTCCACCCAGTGTGCGCCAGTACGAAGGCGAAGATCGAGTCCCACAATCCTGCAGAATACCAGTAAGAATTTGTCCTTCAAGAGCAAAAGAGGGAGAACAGAAAATGATATTCCAGTGGTCTCACTCAGAAAGCACAAACCAGCAGGCTCAGCTTTTGGGACCGGCCAAGTCCAGAAACAGAATCTCCTCAAGTCAGTTCTGCACTCCAGCAAAATGCCTGGAAACAGGTATATATCTAATGACTAGCTTAGTGTGAAATATAATATCTTGAAAGTAATGATTGACTGATGGCAGTTACTCACTGGAGGCATACGGTTCCCATTCATCACTGGACACGCCTCAGAATTGCCGAGACACTGAAGAGTCCAGCTACGACAGCAAAGACATTGCCAGGGAAATATCAGACATGGTCATTTGTACGGAACCAGTCAAGTTCACTGGATTCAAGGTAAGGAGAGACGGTCAGCTCCACTCCTATTCAGCTTGACGAGTACTGACTGTGATCCCAGGGGCAGGAGTTCAGAGTGACGGAGATGATATCACTCTCGGAGAATATTGCAAAGAAAGCGATCAAGAAAACCTCCCAGGAGTTCCTCAGCTTCAACAAAGATCATTTGAGTAGAGTGTACCCCAATGCCACACGCATCAACTCACTCAACTACAGTCCAGCCTACTACTGGATGCATGGCTGTCAAATGGTGGCACTCAACTACCAAACAAATGGTGAGGCCTTGAGAGCTTCTTTGTGCTGCTGGAGCCATGGACTTGAACACACAGTGGGCTGCCATGTAGACCCTGTGCATTAATGTGCATTACAATTGCTAGATGCTCCGATGCAACATAACATTGCCCTGTTCAGCCAGAATGGTGAGTCTGGCTACATCCCAAAGCCTGAGAACTGGAAGGAGAAAGCAGAGGAGGTGCTGGGCGGATCGGGGGCCAGCAGCACGCAACTCATCATCACGGTTGCTTTGTTATTGTTCTCATGTTATTGTTTTCATTATTGCATTGTTATGCTACTGCTTTTGTTTATGTTGTTTGTGATCTTTGCAGCTTTTGTCTGGCCAGCATTTGGTGAAGAATGCGTCATTCCTACCCATGGTGGAGATTGAGGTTTGTTCTGGTACTAACGTAGCTTCTCTTCACGTGATGCTTGCACCTGCTGTAGGTGATGGGCGTGTATGTGGACAACACGAAAGTGAAACTGCATGCCAGCAGTATATCAGGAAACTACACACAATGGGATGATGGCTCCACACTTTCAACAAACATAGAATTCCTGCAACTGGCAGTGGTGAAGTTCTCCCTCTATGTGGACAAATCTTCCTGTCAGTATAAACACTACCTTGCTGCCTTGTCAGTGACTGTGACTCTGTTAACACTGCCAGGTCCTCCTGCCTTCATCCACACGGTTGCCCTTGCCTCGCTGCGTCCAGGATACCAACATGTCTTCTTCGACGCTGCCGAGTATGATATCGTCCAGCCTCCACCATCTCTCTTCATGCACGTCATGGTGAGTTTGGGACTTGCCACGCCTTTCTCTCTCTCTGATCCATCCTCCATTGCTGCTGCAGCTGAAAGGAGGGGATGTGATGGAGCAAAGGTCAGTCTGCAGGGAGATAGAGACAGTGAAACCAACCCTGCAATGTGTGAGTCTCTCTGTTGAGGAAAACATGGAGATGAAATCAGTGATGGTTCATGATGAGGTAGCCACACATGCCCAATAGCAGAGTCCAGCAATCTAGCACTGTTTCAATTAAATAGCCGATGACTTCTGAGGAGCTGATTGGAAAGGTCATACAGAAAGCAAAACTTGGAGGCAGGCCTTCGGACTATTCCCTGTACTCTGGTGGTGAGTAGCGTGATATTGAGCACATAGTTTTATGAGTAGCACATCCTTCAGACCACCTCCTGAAGTCCTCCTCAGCAGCCTACCCCAACTCAGAGGGACTGGTGCTCACAGATGCTCCGCAACAGTTTGCCTCGATCCTTGTGGACTGCCTGGACCTTGTCGGCATGGAGCACAGTGACCCCATCACCATGTTTGCCGACAGCACCACTACGGCTGGGTACGCTGATCACATGATCCGTACCCATGTACATTATTTTATCCTTGGTGTTTCCAGGGACCTTCTCGCCGGGTCTGTTGCTCGACTCGGGAGTGAGCTAGCTGCGGCCCTCCCCCACTTGGGCTATCTCCGTGATGACAGTCAGGACATGGAGAGGATATGGCAGGAGTTCTGTCTTGTTTTGGCCGACAGTGGAGATGGAGGCAGGATGAGGAGATTGGAAGTGCTAGAGACCAACACGCCCATCTTGGGTCTCCTGGCCGAGCAGCAATCGATTCCCACTCTGCTGCTCCACACGCGGAACCAAAACCACCACCTGGAGGGCCAGAGGATGGAGGAGAGCCCCTATGTCCAGCCCAAATGGACCAAGGGTGACCACACACTTACCTCCTGTCAGCACCCGGCTCCCTCCACATCTACGCTGGGCACTCGAGTTGTCTACAGCCAAGATCAGGGCGTTTGCAGACCCTTAAGCCCCATTGTGAAGATAAAGCACGTCCCTCCTAAAGTGGCCAAGAGAAGCTTGGAGGAATACTTCACCAGGGTGAAGAAGAGAGTGCAGCAGCAACTCAGCCAAGAGAGCAGCGACTGGGATGAAGACACTGGTTGTGGCCATGCAATGGTGAACCAGTACAGAGAAACGAGTCCAGAAATTGAGGACATTGACACCCCACGCCATGATGCCCCACAGCAAGCTGCCATGTGGTACAGCCACACCCCCACAAAATCTCCTTCGACAGGCAGCAGCCGTGCAGTGCCCCCACCACCACAAGCTCAGAAAGCCAAGAAGGGTAAACGCTGGTGCAAGAAGCTGGGGCTCTCCCACTTCTCCACAGAGCATGGTGTCCAGGAGGACAAAGGTCAAGATGGCGCCGAACATCAGGGAAACCTTAAGTCCCCAAAGAGCAAGAAACGATGGTCCTTTAGAAGCAGCCGCAAGCGAAAGAGCAAGAATAAACAGCAAGAAAAGCTGCGGAAGAAGAAAGAAGCTTCTTTGCATGAGCAACACAACGCTAGCGAGCAGCTCAGTGCAACAAAAGCCAAGGAAACAGCAGAACAGGAAGAGCTTAACTGTGAGCCCATAATGACAAGAAATGCATCATTCCCATAACCATAACAAAATCTACAAGCTCTTGTTAAAATAAAGTAGTAGCAAACTATGAGTACTATAAGCTAAAATATACAAAGCAGCTGTGTTTCTTCATTATCCACACATTATAATTATAGCAGTTTAGTTAGTAGTGAAAGTGGTGGTTTCATTTAAAATATCATCCACCATTTGAATCACTTTGTGGGCCTCACTTCCAGTAGCAGCAACAGTGTCCGGTTCAGCCGTGTTCTCGTTCACCATGACGATGTCGTATTCAGTTGGGAAGCCAGTCTCCTTGCGGTCTGGTTTAGTGGCCGCAGGATCAAGGAGAGCTAGCTCCATCACTTCTCTAGCCGTGGGGGAAATGGGGACTTCCGGGAGGAGGCTCCCATCAGCCGTGACCAGGGGGGTTGACGCGTCATCGACGACCAGTGGGGCAGGTGCAAACGTTGAGGGCATCTCTAAGGTCATGTCTAAGGCTGTAGTCTCGTTTTCCTCCTGGGGTGGCGACTTTCCACTCTCGCTGCGCGAGAGGAGCTCGTATTTGCCCTTCTCCTCTTTGTCGAGGGACAGGTCTCTCTTCTCCTCCTCAATGGGCTCCATGGCTGTCGAGACAAAGGTCGATGCCCCGAAGGTCGACTCCTCGAAGGTGGAGCTCTCCATCAGGTCATTCCTGACGGCTTTCCTGAGTGTCTCGCTGTTTGGGTCAACCGAAGTTGAGAGCGTTCCGTACGGGTTGGATGATATCATTCCTCCCTTGCTGGTGGCCGACTGGACATTGTACTTCTTCTTTTTCTTCTTGTCAAGGTTGACTTTGTTGCATGTGATGACCTGTGCCCACCTGCTCCATTCCTTGCGCGCGTCCTCAGAGCGGAAGCACTGCATGATGAAGATGAGGAGGCCCTGGAAGCTGGTCAGGAGGATGAAGAGGACCTGGAGCACTACTGATACGGCACGAACAGGAATGCTGGTGGTGGCTGCAAAGCCAATGCCCCAACCCAGCCCAAAGAGAGCAGAGAGGGTAAGCGCGACAATAAACTGCTGTTTTAGCTTCTTCCTTTTCTCTCCCTTCTTGTCACCCGACAGGCCCTTGATGTCCTTCTTGCGGCAAAGGGAGACAAAGACGATGATGAAGATGATCCAGTTTAGGATGTAGACGAGGCTGAATGGGATCACCAGGCCAAAGTAGAAAGGATAGTCGTAGGGACGACAACTGCAAAGGAACAATGCAGTTTTTAGCCAACCAGTCTTGCTGCTACTGATTAACTTACAATACTTCGTTGACGTAGTTGGTGTAGTCAGGAGCTTCACTTACAATCACGATGACCAGAGGAGTCACTGCAGGGAACAGAATATAAACGGTCAAAGTTCATACATACCCGACATTTTCAGCAATCTTACTCCATGAAATGAGTGCAGCCTTGAGCACGTATCTGTTCTTGATGATGGGAGGAATGCCCAACACAATCACCAGCTTCACAAACAGGTTGATGGACTCCGCAGCCATCAGGAAGAAGCTGGCCAGCAGGAAGTAGTGGAGCAGGCCCCCAGCCACCGCACACACGTACTCGTTGCGCGTGGCTTGCAGGGAGATTATGAACAGGATGTAGATGCCCAGGAGTCCAAAGCAAAGATTCAAGAGAAGTTGCCCGGCTTCCGAAGTCCGGAGTTTCCTGTGCAGGCAATGGTCTGAAGGTTGCTATTGCTGGAGTCAACAGGCTTACTTTGAAGCAAGGTAAGTGATAACAGTCACAATCAGGCAGATGGTGGAAATAATAACACCAATGTACGACACTGCAGTCAGGAAGATTTCTACCCCCTCGGGGCTGCCTGTTGGCGGAATGGGCTGTGGGTCCTGTGGAGGGCAAGATGGCATGGAATAAGGAGTGAGGTAAGGAGCTCATGTCGGCTCTTACCAGGAGGATGGCAAAGTTGGTGAAATGGGTGCATTCGCAAGTAGCCATTGTCTCTGTGTTGTTCACAAGTGTGCAGTTCATATCAGACCAGTCACCAAGACGCTCTGGATATGGTAGCAAGCACAAGTCAGTACCTCCATCCCTCCCCTCCCACCCTCCACCCCCTCCTTTCCTCCCCCCCCTCCCCCCCCCTCCTGGCCAAGCAAGATGGACTCATTCAGTGACTAGGTCATCCCTCACCATTGAGTTCAAAGTCCCAGAAATTACAGGTGGTTTCTGAATTGGTGCCGTTGGCGAGCGTCTGCTTCTTCCTGAAGGTGAGGGTGATGGGTGGGTTGATGTTGGCAACTCTGACCTCCAAGGTGGTGGCATCCGTAAAGGTGAGGGAGAGCGTGGAGGAGATAATGATACTGCCGACAGATCCATTCGTCAGGCTGCTATTGGTGGTGTTGATTCTGGGAAAGAGTGAGTCTGTCAGATACACGGAATTGATGATCCTGCGAGTTGTGGAGCCGTTCCCGTTTGCTGAGGCCACGGCATTAGTGACACTTGTGTCCGTAAAGAAACTACTATCTATGCTCAGAGAAGCAGTTGGCTCTTGACTTTGCTTCATAAAACTGACGTCGTTTTCATTGAGAGAAGGGTTTTCAGCTTCCAGCCTCTCACCAAGGTCCACACTAAACAGCTGGCCGACAAATTGGTCCAGCTCTCGTATCTCCACGACCGCGACAGCAAAGGAGTCGAGCTGGATGGTGGCCGTTGTTTCGTTATCAGGAATGGGGATCCTCTGGGCCACCTCCTCCACCACATCCAGGATCCTGAAAGTCAGTCAAACATGTGGTATTATATCTACATATCTGGCCAGCATGATGGTGATCTGTCAACCTTGCTGTGGTGTTGGACTCTGCCTGGCTGGCCTGGATACTCTCCTCGCTAACATCCAACAGATTGTCAACCACCTCAAAGAGACTTTCTGTGAGCTGTGGAGTGAGGAGGGAGGGAAGGGAGGCTTGAACAGTAAGACCAAAGAA
>JAAGOD010031140.1_pt1 | contig 12895 bp, 11 predicted proteins | sample 8389681 | NCBI WGS metagenome assembly JAAGOD01 (sample SAMN13964374, study PRJNA552185) | sponge metagenome | biome: deep-sea hydrothermal vent fields; feature: spots directly above weak diffusing fluid; material: seawater and sediment | host: Tedaniidae sp. KZ-2020 ... | reverse complement strand
GAGTTTTTGAGAACCAACTGCCCAGACAACATTGTGAGGGCACCACCACGGCCCAAGAGAAAGAGAAAGGCCACAGATACATAGTCACTACATTTTAGCTATAAATAATACCACATACAAGAGCTACAATAATCTGGTTAGTTTTCTTCATGAAAAAAAATGGGAAGTTGTTGGGGGAGTTGACTCACATTTTAGTACAACCCCAGCTCTTCTTGAAAAGCACTTCTCTTGGTTCTCAAAAACTCTCTAGATGCTGTGATGAGTGGATCTAGGCAGGTATATACTCAGGTAAAACTTCAAGTGCGCATAGCTAGGGCACCTCTAGGCCTTTTTGAACGCTTTTTTTCCCCAGCAACTCATCAGCCTTTCTTCTAAGAAGTGGCTAGGCGTTTACTGATGTGCTGATTGTGCTAAAAAAGCTGTTAAACCACAGCACATGCCAAACATGAAGGTCGTTGCTATGGTGTTGCCATGCTTTGGGAAAAAATTTCAATTACAAGCTACTGTCCACTGGGCATGCGGGGACAAACACCTGTGACCGCATCACAGAGCTGGTTTGATAATGTCACACACTAGTTTGAGGAGTTGGATTAGCATTTGAGTTGAGAAAGTTAGCTAGCTACTAATAAATTGCTCATCAATGACTCCAATCATCATTGCATACTTTTCAATAATGATAATCTTTATGATATTATTATCAATGAAAAGCACCTTTGATGGTGATTAAGGGATAAACTCTGAGATAGACCAACCTCTCTACAAGGGGCCGGGCCAAAAGCCCTGTCCCCAATCTTGGCTGTTGTTCAATGGTTTGACTGTAGCATAGCTGGCTAGCCAGCTGATTGCTCTCTGCTAAGCTTATCTGCACCTAACATCTTGCTTCCTCTTTTAGCTTGCTAGCTAGCTATCTCACCTTAGGTTTGCTCGCTTTTCAGAATGCCATGTATTACCCTAGTAGCCTATAGTGGGCAGTAGTGGGGAGATATCAAATTAGAGTTTATACAATCCAATGGCCTTTGACCTGGAAACCCTACGTAGGGAGTGCTAACACACTCTCTGATTGGTGATCCCTGTTTTACTAACCTATCCAACGTGTAGTTGAACCCTATACTGACATGTTGACTCCTATTATGCTTTCTACAGATTGTGGAGCATACAGAGTTTGTTGATGATCGTACCCTCAAGCCTTTCCCCACCACCAAACCCTACCACAAACGCTGCACGCAGATTAAGCTGCAGAGCAGAGACAAAGTAGCCTACATCAGTCCTGAGCAACTCACCTTCCCTGAACACTATACCAATGCTCCCAGGTTCCCTGACAAGTTCTCTGTGGATGGTTTTATCCTGTGTGTTGATGTCTTAGTGGACTACTCCCATCCCTCTGACACCCAGAGGGAGTATTTTGACCACCTGCTTCAGCATCTGATCAGCACCAAGAAGCCAGTTGTAGTTGCGTGCACAAAATTTGATCACACAAAGCCTGCATCAATTGGGGCAGTCCAGGAGATACTGTCTCACTCCAAGAGACAGGTGCCAGTGGTAGAGGTCAGTGCAATTGAAGGTGTCAACGTTGACACCTGCTTTCTTGTCCTGGCTCAACTTGTAAAAAATAAAAATCCAAAGACTCATATCGTCTCCTATAGAGAGTCTAAAACACAGCTTGATGCGACAGTCTGCAGGAATGAGGAGGCCTTGCAGTGTGTACTTGACAAGAAGTTGACAGATTTCTTAATGCCCCTGGCCTGGGCCACCCAACTGCTATACCCAGTCATGGAGTACCAGGTCTTGGTGGACCTCTCTGGGCAGAAGAGGGTCAACAAGATCATTCAGGATCACCTTATGCTTAAGCTTGTCGAGTCCAAAAGTAGCCATTTCCTAGAAATTCTCCCCCACATTCTGACAGATATGCTGCCTATGCTGGATCAAGGAGTTAATGTTGAGAGTGCCAAGGTGCTGCTCCATGCCAGCAGCAAGTTTGATAAGTATTTTGTGGAAATCACAAACTGGAAGGACAGCACAGACTTCCTCATATCAGCTTCAAAAGATTTGATACCATTTGATATTTTATCTGAAGAGCAAGGGCAGGCCACACTAGAGAATCACATACAGAAGGTAGATTTCTATACTGCTGAAGCATAAACATAGTTGTGTGTCTTTTTTGTTTGTTTGTTAGGTATTGGCAGATCCCCTAGCACAGACTACCTCAACGATCAGGCATGTCCTCAACAGCACCACTAATATTCAACCAGGTACGTAAGTGCTCTAACCTCAATCTCACCTCCTTGAAAAGCCACACCTCCTGCCCCACCCCACCCCCTGCATAGGAATGGACATGACAATCAACGAGTACATGGGCAAGCAGGAGCAGGAATATGTGGCTGACTTAACAGAGCTCTTCCTGGAGCAGTCAAACCTGTTTGACCAGGTCTTATCTTCCACCAAGGACCCCTTTGCTTGTATTCACCAAGAGCTGAAGGTACTTATGTGTACCCCCAAAAGTCAGCCCTCCCTACTAGTTACGTAAGTTCAACATGTGCTTGTCCATCAAGTGCGAGGCAGCCTTGAAAGGTGACATAATCTGGTGAGATTCTACTATACCCATTTCTCCTCTCCCGGAACAACTGATCTGAAAGCACAATGGAGTTGTGGGATCAGACATTTTGTTGTTTTACCCTTTATGGAACTGCTATTTTTGGAACAGGTTAAATGCCTTACCCTTTGCGTATTATTGTGTTGTGTGTTGTAGGATGCTCCTCGTTACAAGCGTTTGGACCACTGCAGTCAGCTGCGACGAAGCCTGGCCCTTCAGCACATTGGCAACCTGCAAAAGCCAGAAAAGTCCTGGGTTTATGGCAAGTCTGGACTACAGGATGGCATTGAAAAACTTGAGGCCACAGGGATGCTTGAGTGAGTCAGTCTGTCTAGTCCTCTATGTCCTGTTTATCTGGTGCCTGGTGCATTTGTGTATGTGTTTTTGTACCTATATAATATGTGTACCTGTATTTGGTGTACAGTCGTGATAAGCTGAAGCCTAGGGCAGATGGGGGAAAAGGGGGTGGGGCATGTTGGGAGATGGGTCCTGATGGAAAATGCATCCGACTGAACCTACTTGCACAGACAGAGGAGAATGCTGAGACACTCAATAGTGACTTCATGGTAGGTGTGGCATGGGGTGGTGTGGTTTGTGAATAATGCAATGGTGTGATACAGAATCATCTGAGTGGTTCAAGAGACGTGAAGATTGGGGAGCACATCTACCAGCTGGAGCTCTCCCTGCATCATGACCAAATAGAAACCCTCAACACCAAATTCACACCCCATGGGGCCATTGCCATGGTGACGACCCTGGAGGAGGTGGAGTGGCTGAGGAACCTAGTGGAGAGGCTCTGGTTGTTTAAAGTGGGGGAGAAGGACAACTGCATGCCTCCTTACAGGGGGATGCCCCTCATTATATTAGCACTTGACAAAGGTACTTTAAACTTAGTATGGGAATGTTTCCATTTTGACCCTCTATGCACATGTGTTACATTCTGTGCTTATGCACACACTACATTATAATCGTAGAGCTTGTGACTTCCAATAGTTCTTCATCCAAGCTGGTGAGTGAGATCCACAGCCAAGCTCAGGCAGTGGCAGAAGAGGTACAGGGCGTGTGTATCTCGGAGTCACTCACCCCACAGACCACAAATCTGGTTGTCACATCAGTCATTAACCAGACACTCCACTCCCTGGTCAATGCCTTCACACATCTAGACAGCTTCTTCAACCAACCTCTCTCAAAAGAGCTACCAAGATGTTTCAAGTAAGTTGCCTCCTCTTACTCATTCCCACTATTTCCACCTCTTTAATTCTCTCACTCCCTTTTTTTCCCCCTTCCCCTTCCCCCCCACTTTATTCTTCTCCATTCAACTCACTCCTCCCCAAGCATTGCAGTGTGCACTCTAGTGGGGGACCCCTACCCCAATGAAGCCCTGCTGAACCCTCTCCTGTGTCACCAGTTGGTGTGCTGTAACAAGGGAGACCACAGCTTCTTCATCAAGTGCACCTCTGGGAAAGAACACCGAACACATGTCCTCACCTTCTACTCCATGCTCAGTAAGCCACTCTATCTTGTCCTCCCAACTGATTTCACTTCACTCTACAATCTTCCCTCCCTTACTCCATTTCACTGTCCTAGTGACCTTTAGCTAGCTATTGCTCATCATTTCACTCTCTTCACCATGTCTTATTGATCATTGTCTTCCAGATGTTCCTTCACTTCTCTCCTCCAGTCCTGATGGTTTCATGGTGGTATACTCAACGCAGAGACCAGCCTCTTTCTCAGTACTCAAGCATCTCATACCGAAGCTTCCATCAAGCACCCCCAAACTCATTGTTGCCATGATAACCACCAAGTCAGATGACCAGAAATGGTTGGTTGAAGGGCAGGAGTTGGCTAGCAAGTGGGAGAAGACGCTGTTTGTTAGCAATGATGGAGAGGACCTGCCAAGTATGTGTGATGTGTGTGTGTGTGTGTGTGTTTTGTTTATATCACATCAAGGTAACTAACGACAGCAATTAACCGTGAACTTAGAGGTCAAAAGAAGCTAGCTAGCTAAGACAGCAACTGAAAAATAGCCATATTATACATGGACAGTCCATCTATGGAAGTTTTCTGGGGGCTGACCACAGGTCGGGAGATTAATGGGACCGAAACCCATAATCATATTGAGTTCTTCCCTGATGACCAGCATCAAGCATCCAAGCATTCAAGTCAAGTCCTGAAGACAAGCTCTACTTTCTATAGCTAGTGCAAACAGCTGAACAGGAGTAGCACAGTTCATTTCATACACAGTGCTGGGTGACCAACAGCCCTGCTAGTTCCTTTGATCCACTCACGCAAAATTTAAAGTTTGTTAACTGGTATAGAGAACTCCTGTTGAGCTACATAATATTTGCACTAGCTAGCTACAAAGTAAGTTGTCTTCAGGACTTGACTTGAATGCTTAATGCTGATGTGCTGGTCATCAGGGAAGAACCCAATATTATGATTACACTGAACTATAGGTTTCGATCCCATTAATCTCCCGACCTGTGGTCAGCTCCCAGAAAGAAAGGGACCACTCCCATAGATGGAAGATCAAGGACTGCGCATGTGTAATAATGCTCTGTTTTCTATTTTTACTTAATCTAGAAGAGCATCTCGTTAATTTATGAATTATTCATTAACCGCCTTTTACCCGTAACCTTAGTGGCATCTGGCTGCCTCACCTTAGGTTGCTTGCTCACTTTTAATGCCCTTCTTTTCAATAGCAAAACTGTATCACCTTGAGTTTGTCGAGGTCAAGACCAGCCATTTCCTGATACTCCTCCCCATCGCCCTAATGGCCATTCTGCCCACTCTGGATCCAGGAGCCACTGTTGACAGTACCAAGGCTCTGCTCCGTGCCAGCAGCAAGTTTCACAAGTATTTTGTGGATATTGAAAACTGGAAGGAAAGTATAGACATCCTCAAGTCAACTTCAAAAGATTTGGTACCATTTGATATTTTATCAGAGGAGCAAGGCCAGGCCATACTAGAGAATCACATAAGTGAGGTAAAAATTTGTTAAATTAGTTAGTTGTGTCCTGATGTGTGTCTTTCATGTATTCAGCTACTGGCTGCTGATAGGATGAAGAAAGTCCTCAATAATACCACTGACACTGATATGCTACTTGGTGAGTAACTTTGCCTTCTATAATCCGTGACAAGCCCACCCACTCCCTGACATAATGTGTATAGGCATGGATATGAAAGTACTGTGGGGAAAGTTAGGTCTGTTGGAGGAGATGAAGCAAGTGAGGAAGAATATTCAAGTCCAGATCTACAATGAGTACATGGCCAAGCTGAATCTGCAATGTGTGGCTGATCTAAATGAGCTCTTTCTTGAGCAGATGGACCTGTTTAACAAGATTTGTTACAGTCCCATGGGAGAAGTTCATGTCCACCTGAGTCTGAAGGTATACATTACACTCAATTTACAGAATTGTGCACACTCTCCATTAATTGTAGGTGTTTGGGCAATTAAGTGAATTGAGTCCCCTGATGACATTTTGACAATTGCCCACATGCATGGCCAGGCTTGTAGCTATACTCTAGTGATGCCAGAATGAAGATAGCACATGTTGGTTAGGATTGAACTGTGTATTTTGTGCTGTAGGATGACCCTCGCTACAGGCGTCTGACCTACCACAGGAAGCTGCAACAGAACCAGGTACTTGAGCACATCAACAGCATGAAAGTGCCGGAAAGATCCCCATATGGCAAGTCAGGGCAACTGGACAGCATTGAGGCATTGGAGGCTGCAGGATTATTGGAGTGAGTAGTCTCATGCCTGTTACCTAATTTCAGGGTGAGAGTTCGTGTATTTATGCAGTCGCAATAAGCTGAAGCCTGGGGTAGGAGGGAGAAAAGAGGACAAGGTGTGTTGGAAGGTAGGTCCTGAGGGAAAGCATATCCGACTGAGCATCCTGACACTGATGGAAAAAAATGCTAAGACACTTCAAAATGACTTTATGGTGGGTGTAGCATGGGGTGTGGCTTGCAAGTGATAAATACAATAGTTAGACAACCAGACAGGAATCTAAGTGATTTAGAGACCTGGTGGTAGCATCCCGAGCGCAGTGAGGGTGCTACTAAGGACCTGAGGGTTTCTAAAGAACTTGATCCTTTAGGTCGAGGTAGCTATCTCTGACTAGCCATAACTTTTAGTTACCCTCCACTTACAATAAACACTCCCTGGAAACTTAAGCCACTTTGCCAATGCCCTGAGAGGTGAGGCAATAAAAGTAGCTTATTGCCCAATGCCCTGAATGATGGGCACCTACAACTGCAACCAATCAGGTTGCTTGATTTTACTTAATTAATACTCTGATAATTATATAATTATTGCAGAAGCTAAGTGGTGATATCAGGGTTGGGGAACATGCCTACCAGCTAGAGCTCTCCCTGCACCACGGCCACCAAATAGAAACCCTCAACACAAAATTCGTACCACATGGGGCCATTGGCGTGGTCACGACCCTAGAGGATGTGGAGTGGCTGAGGGAGTTAACAGAGAGGCTCTGGCTGTTTGAAGTGCAGGAGAATGACTGCTCGACATCCCCTTACAGGGGGATGCCATTGGTTATATTATCACTTGATGAAGGTACAGCTATTATAGTTCTCTCTCATGATGATAACACAGCACAAACACACACATTCACATCAGTGATTTCTGATTGCACTTCACCTGAGCTGATGGTCAGCAAGATCCATAGGTGTGCACAGATTCTGGCCAGGAAGGTACAGGGTGTGTGTTTCTCTGAAACTCCCTCTCCAGAGCCCACAAGTCTGGTCAGCACCTCTGTCATCAATCAAGTATTGCTCTCCCTTGTCAGTTCCTTTTCTTGCCTGGACAGCTTCTTTAATAAAAAGCTGCCAATGGGCTTCAAGTAGGCTAATTCCCCTACAGTCCTGCCCTTCCCTTACGCCTCTACCCCTCTATTTAGCATTGCAGTGTGCACTCTAGTGGGGGACCCCTACCCTAGCAGGAATCTTCTAAACCCCCTGCTGCGCCACCAGGTTGTGTGTAAAAAGGGAGACCATAGCATCTTCATCAAATGTGTCATTGACAAGCAGCCCCAGATATGTTCCTTCACTTTCCACTCCATGTTCAGTAAGCCACTCCAATTCCTCCTGTACCTATAATGACCCTTTGTTGTCTCCTAGATGCTCCTTCCCTGCTCTCCTCCGTTCATCTTGGCATCATCCTGGTCTATTCTGTTGAGAGACCAGCCTCTCTCTCAGTACTCAAGCATCTCTTACCAAAAGTGCCACCCAACACCCCCAAACTCATCATCGCCATGACAACCACCAAGTCAATTAATGACAAGAAGTGGCTGCTGGAAGGGCTGGAACTGGCCAGAAAGTGGGGGACACAGTTTTCTACTAACAATGGAGAGGAACTGCCAGGTCAGGAGGGTGGGATACTTGGTATGCATTGGCTATCTGATTTTCTCTCTTCCACCCTCTCTGGCTTCTTCCCTTATAACAGACAACTTTGCTGAGGAGTTGCTGCATAAGGCATGGTCCTGTCAGTTCTCCTCATGGCAGACTCCAGACAGCACCAAGGAAACCTGGGCATCCCGTGACAGGTCAGAATGCTGCTGTTTTCTTGGGGGTTCCCCTGCTAGCCGGTATTGTTGGTGGTGCTTTTGTTTGGCCTTGTCCACTGATTGGCTGGATTCAAAATTGGCATTAAGGTTGTATCCCACCCTCGTCTTTTTTCTATCACTTTCTCAGAAAGTAAAAAATATTTTTTGGTCAATGAGCATATTATTTTCTCAGTGAGCTCTACACTGCACAATGTTATTCAAAATTTGATTTTTTTTCTTTTGGGCCCCCTATGGACAAGATCTCACTTACGCAATTACATACAGATGCACAATTCTACTGTAGAAACATACAACGAATGTGGACTGAGTTATGACTGCCCCAAAGTACGTTTTTTTCGTCATTTTGGGGCAATCATATACTGAGTACTGTTTGTTGTACTGGTTCGAATTTTTTTACAGTAGTCCTATAATGACTAGAATTGCGCATTAGGTATGAGATCTTGTCTATAGGGGTCCAGAAGAAAAATTTTGAGTAAAGTGAATAGAGCCCACTGAGAGGATTCCAGATATAATGCTTATTGACCCAAAATTCTTTTTACTTTCCGAGAAAATGAAGTTGAAAAAAAAAGAGGGTGGGATACCACCTTAACTCCTGTTTAGCTAATGAGGCAACAGTAAGTTTTGGGTTAATGTTTGTGGTCTGATCTAAAATCACCAAAAATCGCCAAATTAACAATACGGTATTATAATATCAATACAGCATTGTCACAAGATCGACCATCAAGCCCCAAGCACCCCACATCCAGACCAGGAGAGACCCTAGTCCTATAAGTCATCGTTCTGCCAAAGCTCTCCTAGACCATGTAAGCCATTTTAACACACACACACACATTCCAACACACACCACACACGGTATTCCTCAGGGTGGATCTGCCATCCAAGGGATATAACTGCAGTGGGTGTGCATTTGAATACAACAGCAATAATTTCTGAGGTTTAGCTCTTGACTCATGTAGCAGTTAACAATTGCATGACTGGCAGGACTGCAAGAGTGCCATTCTGGTATGCTGACATTACCATCCATACATGAGGTCCCTTCTTTTGACTCATCAGCCACCCGCTGCTCAGAATTTTATGGCTTGTCATAAAGGGCCACACCTCCCACATATGGTGGTTGAGGCCGAGTCAATTTAGCTGGCCTGTACTGTTCTTTTGGTAGCTTAGCTAGCTAGCACCAATTGGCAATACTGACTCTCAGTTCACAACTTACAGTCTAACTTTATCTGAAGCTTGGATGTTAAAGGGGTGCAAATACAGGATGATGATAAGGTGACGAGGTTGAGATGTAATCATTGGTGTGGCTTTAAATTTTACATTGGCTTATCTTTGTCTCACCTTGGCTTCTCTCACTCTTTATATTTCATGCATCCTGTTTGAATATGAGCACCATATTTGAGCTGACATAGCTAATCATTTCCATAGGAGAATTATTTTTGTGGGAATAAAATAATGGCATAGTCCCTCCCTCATTGTCAGAAAAGGGAACCATCCTGGTGAGAAACTATTATAGGCAGGGGGTAGTTCCAGTATGGTAGAAAATTTCAAGTACCTACCACTTTTTATAGCCGCATCATGAAAGTGATACTGTTTCAAAGCAGCAAGATGGTTATTCCCAAGTTGTGCAGCAGAAGATTGAAAAGACTACCATTCCTTTATGGAAGAAGAGAACTGTTATTCCCCCCGACTTGCAGGGAGGGTCTATTGACCTCGACTGCGGAATAGGGGGAGAGAGGAGTGGGATGACTGGCTACTCAAGAGTCGGGGATTCGGTGTTACACACCCTGGAAACTGCTAAGATGGTGAAGTCACTGAGGGGACAGTTGAAGGGTCACGGGGTGGAAGACCAGGGAAATGGAAATAGTCAAAGGTCAGGGTTCATGTGAAATGCTGAGTTAGCATTTTTCACATTCATTTTTTTCAGTAGTGGCCTAGAGAAAGATGTCCCTCCTCCCATCAAACCCCGTGATGACTTGTTTTCAAGTGATGATGGCGAAGAGAGCTTGCATGATTATGTAAGTGTGCACTCAATTATCATTGTGCCACTTTGAAAGTTCGTAATCTTTAGAGCCCTCTACCAGCTACCAGCAAGAGTATTGCTGAGGATATGGATGTCAGCAAAGTGCAGCAGCATGAAAGCACACCCCCTGATGTTACAGTACAACTGCAAGAAGGAGAAGTGGCCAACACACTCACTGAGGATGATACTGAGGAAGATTTCATCAGGAGAATCAATGAAGCCTTCAGGTGTGGTGAGGAAATTGCCAGAAGGCTTGCTCATGCCATGCTTGTTGGTCCCCCTGGCTCTGGCAAGAGCTCCTTAATGCATCGGTTGCTTCATAGAAAGGCAAGAAAATCCACCACCTCTACTGATGTCGCTGAGAGCATTGTCACCATTGAAGTAAGACTTGATGAAAAGCAATCCACCTTTCATGCTGCTGTAGTGATAGATGGTGAATGGATGGAGTTTGAGTTCAGTGATTCCCTCCTCAGTCACATGTCCCTGAATCAGGAGACCCCTTCTGATTCCCAGCCAAACCAAGTACTCTCACAGCCAAGTGAAGAGACTTCACAGCCTTATGAGGTATCTTCACAGCCAAATCTAGAAGTGCCGTCAAAGCCTCCTACATCACAAGTGCCTTCACAGCCACGTGAAGAACTCACAACTAGTGCACCTGAAACTAGCACCACTTCAGCAACTGAAGATGCTATTCAGTTGCCACCAGCACATAATGAACCTAACACTGGTTTACCCAAGAAAATCTATCTCACCAAGTCCATGATTGCTTATCTGAGAAAGAAGCATGGCAGTTACAAGCAGTTCAAAAAGTTTTTGGAAAGAGGGTTTTCGCTCTACCTTAGAGATACTGGAGGTCAGGTGGAATTCCAAGAAATGCTGCCTCTCTTAATTTTTGGCCCTTCCATCTTCCTTTTCCTTTTCCGACTGGATTTACCTTTCAAGATGAAGTTTGAAGTCAAATACAGAGGAGAAGATGGTGTTTACAATGACTACATCTCCTCCATTACATTTGAGGAAGCTTTGCTTCAGTGTCTTGCTACAGTTGATGCCATAAAGAGGACTGACAAGGTCAGCATCGAAACACGAGATCCATATGTCTTCATCGTTGGCACACACAAGGATGAACTAGAAAAGAAGCTTAAACAAATTGAAAATGGTCCCTCAGTTGAAGAAGAAATTTGCAAATTGAATCTCAACTTGGATGCTTTACTCAAAAGGCATTGCTTTAACAATCTTGTTTCTTATGCCGGGAATGATCCAGAGCATGTCATGTACACGGTTGACAACACCTCAGAGGATGAAAAGGACTTCGATTTAATTCGATCACGAATCAATGCAGTAATCACAAGTCGAAAAGAGTTTGTAATTCACTATCCCATCAATTACTTGCTGTTCTGCCTCGACTTGCAGAATGTGAAAGATAATGTCATTTTTCTTGAGGATTTCAAGGAACGAGCAAGAGCATTCGGCATTGAGGGGAGTGACGAAGTATCCAAGCTTCTCCACTTCCTTTGCAATCGCATCGGTATTATCCAGTACTTTGATAAGGAAGGGGTAAAGCACATTGTCATAAATCAGCCTCAGTTTCTCTACAAGAAAGTTAGCAACCTTATCATTGAAACCTTCAAAGGTAAGACCCTCAGTGCAGACGAACGAGTGGAACTGGAGAAGGGAATTCTTTCTTTCAAAGCTGCGGAGAGCATCGTTGGTAGTGAGAGTAAAATTACAACAGTAGAGCTGTTAGACCTTCTTGTTCATCTTCGCATCATTGCTCGATTCAAGGATGGAAAATACTTCATTCCTTGTATCATCAATCACCTCCCTGAAGCAAGTGACGAAGAGATTCCAGGAGAGAGTACTGTAGCACCACTGTACATCCGCTTTGGACGTCACTGTCATTAAAAGTTGTCGCATCCTTACTCGCTTGTTCCTTCTTAGAAGTAGCCATCTTTCCTGAGGAGCGAGATCCTTCTTTAATCACTGACGTGTGCATCACCATTCGTAACTTGATTGAGACGTGCCTTAGCAAGTCTTTTGAAGACCTTCACTATAATGAGGAGATTGTGAAGTACGAAATGTGCTTGAAATGTGAAAGCTGTTCTGACTATCACAAAGTGCTGAAGATGAATAAGCTTCGCTGTAACAGGAAGAAGATTCCCATACCACCGAAAGGAAAATATTGGTTTGAGTGTGAATGTAAGTGTACTTACCAAAAGCAGTTAAATGGATAATGACATTATCTTATCTTTCATTTGCAGCTGAAATGAAGCCATCAAGTCAAACTTCACACGTGACACCATTGCTCTACTCCAAGACACCTTCTCAGCCTATTTGTGAGACCCAGCCAGTCCAGCATCCAGCACTAGGTAGCTATATTTAGTTGTATTTCTAACAAACTATAATGAATAGTCCATCATGCAGGTGTGGCTGAGTTTAAAGAGGAGACGAATCCAGACCAGCTCTGTGCATACCTCATGTCTAGACAAATGTCTGAAGAAGATTGCAGGGTTATTAAAGGTAGTTACACTGTTCCAGGTGATCATTAGTTCACAAGGACCATTTTGTATAGAGCATCACATTGGTGGGGCAGTGTTTCTTGATTTTTCTGAGGATGATTGGAAGGAATTTGGAAAATCCAAAGTTGGACTGTTTTATATTAGACGGATAAAGGAAAAGGTAAATTTGCCTACTTGGCTAGCTGTT
>JAAGOD010057671.1_pt1 | contig 12908 bp, 12 predicted proteins | sample 8389681 | NCBI WGS metagenome assembly JAAGOD01 (sample SAMN13964374, study PRJNA552185) | sponge metagenome | biome: deep-sea hydrothermal vent fields; feature: spots directly above weak diffusing fluid; material: seawater and sediment | host: Tedaniidae sp. KZ-2020 ... | reverse complement strand
TAGTTTTGTTGTCAAAAAAAAAGGCAAAAAAACAAAACCCTAAAAATAAACAAAAAGATATTTTAAAAAAAATTAAAGAACGACTAAGAAAACAAAAACAAAAAAATGTATTAAAAAAAATTAAAGACAAAGGCGTAAAAGATAAAAATAATTCTGTAAAGGCTGGAAATAAACTTTCTTCTGAGTTGCAAAATCAAATTCAAAATTATTTAGAAGAATTAAAACTTCATGTACATTCTTTTTGGAGTATTCCGCAGTGGATTGATCAAAGCAGTCTAAAGGTAGAGATAATAGTGTATTTAAATAAAAATGGAGATTTATTAAGATCTAAATATTTTAGCAAATCTGCAAATGAAGATTTTAACTTGCAGGCATTTAATGCACTAAACTTAGCAAGCCCTTACCCCCCTCCACCAAAAGAACTTGTAGATTTGCTAAAGAGCTCTGGCATAATTTTTAGCTTTCCGTAATTAAAAATATTGCTTGTTTTAGCTCTATTGCGATAGTACTTTTATCTTTATGACTTATCATATTTTTATTTATTTTTTGTTAGCATTTTCTTTTTTAAAAACCAGCCTTAGTGCCAAACCACAAATTTTTGTTCATGTTGGATCTGCTAAAATAAAAATTAGCACACTTGCTGTTCCGCAGTTTCGTTTTATAGGGCCAAACAATCGCCTAAAAAAAAGAGCCTTGGTATTAAAAAATAAATTACACAATGCCATTAAGCATAATTTAAAGTATGCAAGTTTTTTTCAAATTTTAAATTCCACAGCTTTTTTAGAAAACTCTAGCTTATTAGATTCTAAACCTTATCCATATTCTAAATCTGGATTTAAATTAAAAAACTGGAGCAAAATTGGCGTAAACTTTTTAATAAGGGGAGATGTATTTTTTAAAAAAAATAAATTTATTTTTCAAGTTTTTGTTTATAACATAAATAAAGCAAAACAACTTTTTGCAAAAGAATACAGCATTACTTACGCAAGAGAGATAGAATTACTTTCAGACACTTTTTCTAATGATTTAGTTTACAACATTACAGGAAAAAAGGGCCACTACCTTAGTAAAATTGTAGCCTCTTACAGGTCTACCTCCAGATATAAAGAAGTTTATACTATGGATTGGGACGGCAAAAATAAAAAAAGAATTACATTTCATCGCAATTTGGCAATTTCGCCATCATGGTCTTGGAATTCTAAAAAATTATTGTACACATCTTTTCCGTTTCATGTAAAAGCCAGACAAAGAAATCCAGATTTATTTATTTATGATTTAAAAACAAAAAAGCGTAAAATTTTATCTTACTTTAAGGGAGTAAATTCTGGAGGGGTGTTTACTCCAAATGATAAAAAAGTTATTTTAAGTAGAACTAATTCAAAAGGCGGAAGTTATCTTGTAGAAATTTTTGCAAAAAATGGAAAGCTAAGTCGCTACTTATTAGGAAAAAATTCAAGAGCGCTTAATGTAGAACCGGCTGTAAGCCCTGACGGAAAATGGATGGCCTATTCATCTAATAAAGTTGGAAGAGAGATGCTTTATATTATGAATTTAAATAATAAAAAATCAAAACGATTAACTTTTGCGGGTCGATATAACTCTTCGCCAAGCTGGTCACCAGATAGTAAAACTTTAGTTTTTGCAGGATACTCTAAAGGTCATTACGATATTTTTAGTATTTCTATAAATGGTAAAAAATTAAAACGATTAACTTCAATTAGGGCAAAGGGAAGAAGATGGGCAAACAACGAAGACCCGTCTTTTTCACCAGATGGACAAATGATAGTTTTTTCTAGTGATAAAACCGGCTTTAAACATTTATATATTATGAGGGCAAGCGACGGCGGCGGCCTGCAAGCTATTACATCTGGCCCAGGCTCTTACGAAAGACCAAAGTGGTCTCGGTAAATAAAAATAATTATTAATTAGTAGACTTTTTTATTAAAATTGTACAAAACAGTATTGAACACAATATTAAAAATAGCATTTAACAAAAAGGCAATATATTAATTGTAAGGAGTAACAAATGAATGGTAAAAAATTTTTAAAATTATTAATTATTCCTTTAGTAATTTTAGTAGCCGCTATGTGGTATGCAACAACTAAGCAAAATCAAAAAAGAGACGATAAAACAAAATCTACTACACAAACAACAGGGGAAAATATGTACGCAGTAATTAATGTAACAAAATCTGGATCAGACATTGGCAGTATTAAAATTAAATTATTTGACAAGCGCGCACCAAAAACTGTGGCAAACTTTACAGAACTTTCAGAGGGAAAAAAAGAATTTACAGACGCAAAAACACAAGAAAAAAAAACTGCAGCTTATTATGATGGAATTATTTTTCATAGAGTTATTAATAACTTTATGATTCAAACAGGCGATCCAACAGGGACAGGAATGGGCGGACCGGGATATCAATTTGAAGATGAATTTCACCCAGAATTGCGACACAACAAAGCCGGAATATTATCAATGGCTAATTCTGGGCCAGGAACAAATGGCAGTCAATTTTTTATTACATTGGTTCCAACTCCTCATTTAGACGACAGACATTCTGTGTTTGGCGAAGTAGTTGAGGGGCTAGATGTTGTTAAAGCAATTGGACTTACAGAGGTTGGGGCTCAAGACAAACCCGTTGATAAAATAGAAATGAAAAGTGTAAAAATTATTAGAGAGTAATAATTTTACATGAAAAAAGTTTTAGTTACAGGCGCAACTGGTTTTATCGGAACACATTTAGTTAGCGCACTTGTAAAAAATAATTATTTAGTTTGTATTTTGCACAGAGCCTCTAGTAACTTAGAGGCTTTTTTAGATTTTGGCCCCGCAGTAACTTATGTTAGTGGAGACATTACAAATCAAGAAAGTATTAATTCAGCGGTTAAAGATAAAGATTATGTATTTCATCTTGCCGGTTTGATTTCTTCTAGTCGCAAAGATAAAAATTTAATGAAAAAAATTAATGTAGATGGAACAAAATATATTATTGATGCCTGTTTAAAACATTCTGTAAAAAAATTAATTTATGTTAGCTCTGTTGTTGCAGTTGGTGCTAGCAGTAATAAAGAAATTTTAAATGAAGAAAGCGTTTATGATGATAAACTAAACAGCCTTTCTTATTTTGATACCAAAAAACAAGCAGAAGAACTTGTTTTATTTGCCGTACATAATCAAAATTTACCAGCAGTAATTTTAAACCCATCTACAGTTTATGGCGAGGGGGATATAAAAAAAGAAAGTCGCAAGCTTCAAAAATTAGCAGCAATGGGCAGGCTTCCATTTTATACACAGGGCGGAGTTAGTGTTGTTGATATAAAAGATGTTGTTAATGCAATTATTAATTCTATAACTTTAGGAAAAATTGGGTCTCGATATATTTTGTCTGGAGAAAACATAGAAATTAAAAACTTATTAGAATGCATTTCTGATATTTCTGGTACAAGAGCTCCATTTTTAAAAGTTCCACAATTTTTATTTTATATTTTAGGTTTTATCGGAGACATATTATCATATTTAAAAATTTCTTTCCCTTTTACTTTAGAAAAAGTAAAAGTCGCAAGCCTTTACCATTGGTTTGATTCGCATAAGGCAAAAAAAGAATTAGGATTTACAACAGGTACAGCTAAAGACGCTATTAAAAAAAGTATTTTGTGGTCAAAAAAAAATAATTTTATTTAATAAAACTTTAGTACAAATTTTTTATTGTGAAAAATTATAAAGCTCTTTGTAGTTGCGACCTTTTTCGTTAACATCTAACCCGTAACCTACAATAAATCTGTCATCAACTGTGTAGCCCGTGTAATCAGAGCTAATTGCAAGCTCTCGCCTAGTTGGCTTATCAAACAGCGTAACTAACTTCATATCTTTTGGATAACTTAAGCTTAAGTGATTTTGTAAAAAATAAATACTTCGGCCAACATCAAGAACTGTTGTAACAATTAAAACATTTTTATTTCTAATATTAATTAAAACATCTTTTAAAATTTTTATGCTTTCTCCAGATGGAGAATCAAGATATACAAAGTCTAGCTCTTGCTTTAAAGAAATTTCTCTCATTAAATCAACACAAAACATAAAATGACTTTGTAGGGGACAAATAATAGAAAGTTTTTCTCCATCAAAATCTTTTTCAATTTCTGATGCTAGTCTTTTAATTGTATCTTTAATGCTTTCTTCTGAGATACTTGGCACAAGCTCTGACTTTAACATATTATATTGCCCTTAATGTTTGAGTTAAATAATTTAACATTCTAACTTCTTTTTTGTATGGAAATTGTTTTGCTAAGTTTTGCCAAATAATAACAGCATGCAAAGTTTGTTTATTTCTGTAATATGCATGAGCCAATCTAAATTGAATAATATAAGAACCAGGGTCTTGATTATTAAGATATTTAAAAATAGAAATAGCTTTATTATATTGTCCCAATTGAATTAAATTTTTCCCCAAAGATATAAAAATATTTTTATCCTTTGGGCTAAGGGCAAGTGCTGTTAATTGATATTTAATTGCAACTTGTGGCTGTTTGTATTTAGAATATATTTCTGCAAGCTCTTGATATTTTTGTATTACTTCATTTTTTAAAGGCGTAACACTTAGCTGTTTGTTTTTTTTAGCCTGAGTTGCCTTTTTAAAATATATCTGCGCTTTTTGATATCTTCCTAAATCATTATACAAAACGCTAATAGCAAAAGCAGCCTCTGCACATGTTGGCTGATCTTTTAAAATATTTTTATATAGCTCTATACTTTCTTTAAATTTTCCATTTTGATGTAAAATTTGCGCCCGCTCTAAAGCCGCAGGCACAGATGGCTTTTTTTTTAAAATATTATTTGTTAATTTTGTTTGTAGCATAATTATTTTATAAACTTAGTAATGGCTTTATTCTAACAACCTCTGAACTTTTTGGAAAGAGCCTAACAAGCTTTTTATAGTAGTAAGTCCAGCCAGGATATCCAGCTTTATAAGTGCTTACAGTAGTTTTAAATAAAATAGGAGCAGTTATATTTTTTTTACTTATTTTTTGAAATCTTTTAGACGAAGCTTTAAATTTTTTTTGTGTAAAATAAAAATTAGCTATATAAAGTTCTTTTTTAAGCAAAAGAACTTTTATTTTTTCTATATATTTTTTAGAAACTTTTGCAAAAGTACTTTTTGGATAAGAAATAATAAATCTTTGAAATTGTAAAATAGCATTTGGAGCAACGCTTAAGTCTCTTTGGTATTTACTTGGTAACTGTTTGTATATACTTAATGCTTTTTTGTATTGAAATTTTTCTGACAATTTACTTTTAGAAAAAATTTGTAAGCCCTGAGTATATTCTGCCTCTGCTTGTAAAAATTCTTCTTTTTTAAAACTAATTTCTGCAATTTCTAATTGAGCAGATGCCCTTATATTGTAACTGGCATTTGAGTTTATGATATTTTCAAGCTCTTTTGATGCCTCTATGTATTGACCACTTTTGCTTAAATATTTTGCCTTTTTTAAAAGGCCCTTGCTTGTGCTGACATCAAAACTATGCGAGCAGGCACTTAAAATAGTACTAAGAATAAGTAATTTAAAAAGCATGATAATATAATTATCTTCTAGGTGATGTAAGTCAATAATTAGTGCTTTGATAATTGCGTTAATTGGCGACAGTGCCAATAGAGTAAAAATTATTTTAAGAAATATTAGTATTAAACCTGTAAAGATAAAAATTTATTAAACTAATTTTTAAAATATTTGCCACAGGAATTGCGATTATCATTCCCAAGACACCTCCCCATTGAGATCCTATAATTATAGAAACAATAACAATGGCAGAATTTAATCCAACAGCCCTTGCCACAAGCCACGGGATAAGAAGCACCATGTCTACTAATTGGGCTAAAGAATAAACTAATATTTGAGTTCCAATATAAAATCCAGAGTAGCCTTTTACAAAAGAAATAATAACTGGAGGTAGCATTCCAATAATTGGCCCTACATAAGGAATTAAGTTTGCAATAGCTGCAAAAATTGCAAGAAATAATGCGTAAGGTGTGCCAAGTGCGACCAACCCAATCCAAACAATAATGCCAACAATAAATCCTTCTAAAATTCTGACCTGAACAAAAACAGTTAAATGTTTGTTAACTTGCTCTTGAATGTTAACAAACATTTCGAATAAATTATTTGGCAAAAGTTTAAATAAAAATAAAATAAATTTATTTCCGTCAATTAATATAAAAAATGTAAAAATAGGAACCATTATAATCATGGTAGTTAATTGAGTAATGTTGCTAATAATAATTTGAGTCCAACCTGTAATTTGCTCTGCAGATGTATGTGGAAGTGGTAATTTAATAGGGATATTAATTAGCTCTGTTAAATAAATTTCTATTTTTTGAACTAAGTGTTGAAATCCCTGAATATAACTTGGCATGTCCGCTTTAAGCTGAACAAAATTACTTGATAAAATAGGGCTTATGTATAAAGTTCCAAAAAAACATAAAACTCCTAAAATAAAAAAAATTAATAACAAAGCAGTGTGTTGTTTTAAACCAATTGGTTGTGCCAATATTAATACGGGCTTTAAAAGATAGCTTAAAACCAAAGAAAGAATTAAATAAATAAATAAACTTTTTACAGTGTATAGTGACACAAATAATAAAGACAGAGACAAGAAAAAAATAATAGTTTGAAAAAAATATTTTTTATTTAGAGACATATATTACAAATGAGTTTGAGTTATTTGCTCTATACGAGTGCTTAAAACTTCGCCAAAATTTAATAGCACTTGTGTTGCAATTTTTGGTTTAGAGATAATCATATTTTGTATATCTGTTTTAAATATACTTAGTAATGTAGTTTTTTTTATACTAGTGGCGCTAACAACCCTTGACCCAGTTTCTTGATATAAATTTGTTTCGCCAAAAAAAGAACCAGAAGATAATATGCTAATATCTGTGTTGTCTGGATTTGATTTTAACTTTGTGTCTTTGTAGTGAATATTTACATTGCCCTCTAAAATTATATAAGTAGCATTTCCGGCACTGTCTTGTTGAAAAATATTTTCTTGTGCTTGGTAAGTTCTTTTGTGTAGATTTTTTAATAAATAGTTTAACTGACGGCTGCTTAAATTTTTTAACAACTCACATTGCTGTAAATTATTAATATATATTGCATCTTTTTGATAAAGTGCGTTGTTCCATAAGTGTTTAATCATAGCTCCCATAGAATATCTAGACGGTGAAAACTTGTAAAGAACAAAAGATTTCTTTTAACCCAGCCAACTTGACCTTGGTCTTGCACTAATGCCCACTGATTTTTTAATTTTCTCACCTTTAGTAACCTAGCATAAGAAAGTTTAAATAATACAGGGCTATTAGAGTCTGGAGCCAAGCGCAAATTAAGATTTGAAACTAAGCTAATTGCCTGAGGTTTAAAATAAAAATTGTATTGCTTATTTGCTGTATAAAAAAAATAACTACTAAATACAGCCAAGCTTATCCAGTATTTAAAACTTAATTTATTTTTTTTATAAACAGACACAAGTCCTCTAAAGGCAAATAAAAGTAAAAATATAACAAGCAAACTTGGCGAAATATTCCATGGCGTGCTAAGTTGTGGAAGGCTAATTGTTTTAGATATCTGGCCTGTATGTAGCATTTTTTGCTGCACTTTTTTTAGCAAGCTGTTAATAGAGGCTGTATTTTTAGTGATTTTAGAGGCTTTGTATAAGTTTCCAAGCGCCAAATTATAGTCTTTTTTCTTAAAAGCTAGTTGAGTTTCTTGTAATAAAATAGAAAGTGTATTTGTCATCTTTGTTTTTGCTTTTTTATAGAGGAAAGCATATAAATACATGAGTCAATATTGAGCTCGCAATTTATAATTATATAAATAGGGAATTATATGTTAAATGTCAAAAACCTATCAGAAAAATCTAACCAACTTATAAAAGACTTAGTAGATTTAAAGTTAAAAGAAAATAGCAATATTCAAACAATACAGCCAGCAGATAAAACAAAAGAATCATCTTACAGTCAGGCCTTAAAAGAATTAGGAAGCAACAGAGGCCGACCTTTATTTTATCCATATTTATCTTGCGGCAGAGCAAACGGACCTTTTGTAGAATTAATGGACGGCTCTGTTAAATTAGATTTAATTAATGCAATTGGAGTTTATTTATTAGGGCACAACTCCAAAGAATTATTAAAAGCTGGAGTAGAGGCAGGTTTAGAAGATGTAGTTATGCAAGGTAATTTACAAATAAGCCAATCCTATTATAAGTTAGCAAATAAATTAAAAAATATTGCATCTAAAAATTCTAGATTAGAACATGTTTGGATAAGCCCGTCTGGAGCAATGGCTAACGAAAATGCATTAAAAATATGTAGACAAAAAAAATCTCCAGCTAAAAAAATTATTGCATTAACAGCAGCCTTTGCAGGGCGCACAACATTTATGGCAGAAATCACAGACAACTCTGCATACAAACAAGGGCTTCCGGCCTATGGCGAGGTATTAAGAATTCCTTTTGTTTCTAGTTACTCTATTTTACAGTGTAAAAATAATCCAAAACTTTTAAAACAAGAATCAGAAAGAGCTTTGTCTGAATTAAAAAAACATATTAATGATAATCCAAATGACATAGCTGCATTTATGTTTGAACTAGTGCAGGGCGAGGGTGGTTTTAAAATTGCTACAAGAGATTTTTGGATTCCTATTTTAGAATTTTGTAAAGAAAATAAAATACCAGTTTGGGTAGACGAAATTCAAACTTTTTTAAGAACCGGAGAATTTTTTGCATTTGAAAAACTAAATTTAGGAAAGTACATTGATATCTGCACCATTGCTAAATCAGTACAAGTTGGGGCTACTTTTTACACTAAAGAAATGAACCCAAAACCAGGTTTAATTGCCGGAACTTTTGCAAGCTCGTCGGCTGCATTATCTGCGGGATATGCAACTTTAAATTATTTAGAAAAAGAAAAATGTTTAGGTGGCAGCGGAAAAATAGAATTTATTAATAAAGAAATAACAAAAGAATTAGAATTGTTATCTAAAGGAAGTTGCAAGGGCCTGATTTCTGAAATTGGAGGAATGGGATTAATGATTGCTATGACACCATTAGATGGATCTAAAGAAAAAGTTTTAGCATTATTAAAAACTTTATATAAAAATGGATTAATTGCATTTAGTTGTGGGCATGGCCCGTATAGATTAAGATTTTTATGCCCCGTAATTTTGACAAAACAACATATTAAATTAGCAATATCTATTTTAGAAAAGTCTTTAATAGAAGTTAATAATAATTTTTAAGGTTTTTAGTATGGCATTTATTGTACGCATGGCAGAGGAAAAAGATTTAAAAGATATTTATAATTTATCTAAATCGGTTGAATTATTTAATTTACCTCCTGATAAAGATTTTTTACAAGAGATAATTTTGATAAGCAAAAAATCAATTGCCAGCACTCCAATTCCTAAAATTAAATCGCAATATTTATTTGTTTTAGAAGACACAAAAACAAAAGTTGTAATAGGCACTGGACAAATAAAAGCACAAAAAACACATGATAAAAGGGCTAATTATACTTTTCAAATTTTACAAGAAAAAAAATATAGCCACTCGCTAGATATTTTTGTAGATCACAAAAAATTAAAATTAACAGAAGATTGGGAGCCACTAACCGAGCTTGGTGGGTTAGTTGTAGCAAAAGACTATCAAGGATCACCTAATAAATTAGGAAAACTACTAAGCTTTGCTAGGCTTTTTTATATTTCACAATTTGTAGAAAGATTTAACCAAAGATTGTATGTAGAAATTGCCCCAAAATCTCAAGCTCTTTGGAAGTCTTTATCTTCAAAATTTATTCCACTAACTTACAAAGAGGCAGATTTAAAAAGCAAACAAAATCAAGAATTTTTTTCCTCACTTTTGCCAAAAGAGGATATTTATTTGTCCATGCTTTCAGAACAGGCACAAAAAGATATTGCCCAAGCTCCAGATAAAAGTTTACCCGCAATGAAGTTATTAGAAAAAACAGGATTTGTTTACAGAGACGAAGTTGACCCATTTGACGGTGGAATTTGTTTGCGCGGCAGAGTTCAACATCTTCCTTTTTATAAAAAGCTTTGCAAAACTACCGTTCACAGCATGGATAATTTACAAAGCATCAGCAAACCACTTGAGGATACAGATAAATATTTTTTATTATCAAACGGAGATACAGAAAATTTTAAATGTGCACTAGTTAAACCATTAAAAATTTGTCACTATGATTCTGATATACAAATTTGTTGTGAACAAGAAATTTTAGACAGCTTAAAAATTAAAAGCGGCGAAAGCGTAACATCTTTTGTTTTGTAATATTATTTTATTAAATAATGGAGACAGGTATGGAAATTTTAAAAATACCCTATAAAGGATTTTATTTTAACTCAAAATTTTTTTCAGTTAAAGACGCAGATGACCAGTGGGAGGTTAGATCGCCATCAAATTTAGATGATGTAATTATTAATGTAACAAGTAGTAAAAAAATGTTAGAAGATGTATGCATTTGTGCGCACAAGGCCGCAGCTTTATGGAAGTATAAAAGTTTAGAAGAAAGAATATCTTATATACAAAAAGTAAAAGATTTATTTATTAAGAGAGTAGATATTATTGCACAAGTTATTGCGCGCGAAACTGGAAAGCCATTATGGGAGTCAACAGGAGAGGCAAAAGCATTGGCTGCAAAAATTACAGTTACAATTGATCACTCTTTAAAATTAATAAAATCAGAACAAATTGAAAATATTTTACCGCAAGTAACAGGTATTACACAATTTAAACCTCAAGGGGTTCTTGCTGTTATTGGGCCATTTAATTTTCCAGCACATTTAGCAAATGGACATATTATACCGGCGCTTATTACCGGCAACACTGTTATTTTTAAAGCTTCAGAAAAAACACCGGCAACTGCACAAATTTTAGCACAAGTTTTTCACGACGTTGGCTTGCCCCAAGGAGTATTTAATTTAGTTCAAGGAAGACATGAATTAAGTAAATCTTTAGTAGAGCATAAATTAATAGATGGAGTTTTATTTACAGGGTCTTATGATGTTGGATTAAAAATAAAAAAACAATTACTAGAACATCCAGAAAAATTATTAGCTTTAGAAATGGGAGGAAAAAACTCTAGCCTAGTGTGGAAGGGTACAAATATTAAAAAAGCCATTTACGAAAACATAGTAGCAAGTTTTATTACATCGGGACAAAGGTGCTCATGCACAAGTCAAATTTTAATTCACGAATCTATGTATGACGAATTTGCAGAATCTTTTGTGTCGGCAATTAATAATATTAAAATAGGTCACTGGGCAGACCCAGTATTTATGGGCCCGTTAATTGATAAGCATGCAGTAAGCAGACACTTAAGCGGGCAAGAACAAGCAGTAAATGAGGGCGGAGAGTTATTGTTTGCAGGAAAAGCTTTGGATTTAAAAAACAATGGACATTATGTTAGCCCAGCAGTTTTAAGTTTTAAAGAACACAAAAGATCTTCTGTATATCAAAATAGAGAATTATTTTCTCCTCAAGTTAGTTTATATAAAGTAAAAGATTTTGATCACGCAAGCTCTATAATTAATAGTTCTGGCTTCGGCTTAGTGGCGTCTTTATTTAGTAATGATAAAGTTTTACATAACAAAGCATTTTTGGATTGGAAGGTTGGCTTATTAAATATTAACAGAGCAACTACAGGGGCAAGTTCGCGACTTCCATTTGGAGGTTTAGGAAAGTCTGGAAACCACAGGCCGTCTGCACACTTTGCCGTTCAATACTGCACAACTCCAGTTGCGTTATTAAAAAATGATGATAGTTTTTCTGGATCAAATATGACGGGGTTTTCTTTTTAATTAAGATCATAATTAATTATGCGCATACTGTTTATTATATTTTTATTTTTTTTATCTTTTGGTTGTAAAAATTTGTTACCAGTTTTTTTAACAGAAAAAAACAAACAAGTTATTGTAGATATCAAGCCTGGGCAAAGTTTTTCTAAATTAAATGATAATTTAGAAAAAAAATCTTTAGTTAGATATCCGTTAATTTTTAAAATTTTTGCAAAAATAACAAAGTATGACAAAAGCATTAGACCTGGCGAGTATCTTGTTTCTAATACTATGTCTTATTTACAAATTTTAAGTATTTTTAAAAATGGGCCGCGACAAAAAAAAGACATAACCATACCAGAGGGTTTTAATATTTTTCAAATTGCAAAATTATTAGAGCAAAAAAAATTTGGTAGTGCTAAAATTTTTTTAAATTTATGTAAAAATATTAATTTTATTAATTATCTTTTTAAAAAATACAGCAAAAAAAATAAAATTCCAAATAATATAATTAATTTAGAGGGCTATCTTTTTCCGGATACTTATTATTTTTATAAATATGATTCAGAAAAAAGCATCATTGAAAGCTTGGTTAAAAACTTTTTTGAAAATTATCAAGATATTAAACTAAATAAAAATAATAAACTTAGCATGCACCAAATTGTTATTCTTGCAAGTATTGTAGAAAAAGAAACTGGCAGCGCCAAAGAAAGACCTTTAATTGCAGGTGTATTTTTTAATAGATTAAAAATAGGAATGCGACTGCAAACCGACCCAACTATTTTATATGGAATGTGGGTAAACGGATCAACAAGTAATAATATTCGCAGAAAAGATATCTTAGCCTACACAAAATATAATACTTATCGAGTTAAAGCCTTGCCTGCGGGGCCAATTTCTAACCCAGGCCTAGATGCAATAAGGGCAGTTTTATTACCTAAAAAATCTAAATTTTTATATTTTGTAAGCAAAAATAATGGCAAGCATATTTTTACAACTAATTACAAAGATCATTTAAAATATGTTCGTAAACATCAGCTTCGCAGAAAATCTAAAAAAAG